>Ga0209371_1000698_pt1 | contig 28446 bp, 27 predicted proteins | sample AgamicAtAmrz_FD_187165 | JGI IMG/M metagenome (GOLD analysis project Ga0209371, IMG submission 187165) | Agave microbial communities from Guanajuato, Mexico - At.Am.rz (SPAdes) (version 2) | ecosystem: Host-associated > Plants > Roots > Rhizosphere | place: Guanajato, Mexico | collected 2012-06-07
GGTTATGCTATAATACTTGTCCAAGGGCCTATCCGATTCATAACCGGATGATATTATTTGACCTTCACGTAAAAGTCAATTTTCGCCCGCCTGACCCTACCCGGAAATACCGTACCACCAGGTCGCAATCCCCAGAAAGGCGAAAAAGCCGACAATATCGGTGACCGCCGTGACGAAGACCGCCGAGGAGACCGCCGGGTCCGCTCCGAACTTGTCGAGTACCAGCGGAATGAGAATGCCCGCCAGCGCCGCCGCCAGCATGTTGAGACACATGGCCGTGGCGATGATGCCGCCGATGTGGATATCCTGGAACCAGATGCCGGCAACAATGCCGATGGCGCAGCCGAACAGCATGCCGTTCAGGATACCGACGCCCGCCTCGCGCCGGATGATGCGCGCGGCGTTGTGAATATCGAGGCTTTTGGTGGCGAGTGCGCGCACCGACACCGTCATGGTCTGCGATCCGGCGTTGCCGCCCATACCGGCCACAGCCGGCATCAGGATCGCCAGCGCGACGATCTGCTGGATCGTCGCATCGAACAGGCTGATGACGGAGGCGGAAAGAAAGGCGGTGAAGAGATTGACCGCAAGCCAGGGCACGCGTGAACGGGACGTGCTGGCAATCGAGTCCGACAGTTCTTCGTCACCGACACCGCCAAGGCGCAGCAGATCCTCTTCGGCCTCTTCCTGAATGACGTCCACCACGTCATCGATGGTCAGCACGCCCACCAGTCGGCCGTTGTCGTCGACCACGGCGGCGGAGAGAAGGTCGTATTGCTCGAAAAGCTGCGCCGCCTCTTCCTGGTCCATTTCGGCCGGAATGGAGTGGTTGGTCTCGTGCATGATCGTTTCGATCTTCACCTGACGCTTGGCGCGCAGCACCTTGTCGAGATCGAGCGCACCAACCAGCTTGAAGGTAGGATCGATGACGAAGATCTGCGTGAAGGAATCCGGGAGTTCCTCCTCCTCGCGCAGATAATCGATGGTCTGTCCCACGGTCCAGAACGGCGGCACGGCCACGAATTCCGTCTGCATGCGGCGGCCGGCCGAGCTTTCCGGATAATCCAGAGCCCGCATCAGCCGCACGCGTTCGGTGAACGGCAGTTGCGAGAGAATATCCTCGCGGTCCTCGTCGTCAAGGTCCTCGAGAATATAGACGGCGTCGTCCGAATCCAGCTCGCCGATACCGGCGGCGATCTGCTCGTTCGACATCTGGTCGACGATATCGAGGCGGATGCCCTCATCCACCTCGGTCAGCGCCGTCATGTCGAAGTCGGAACCGAGAAGGCGCACCAGCGCATGGCGCTGTTCAGGCAGGATGGATTCCAGCAGGTCGCCGAGTTCGGATTCGTGCAGCCGCGCCACATTCTTGCGCAGGAAAAGCAGATCGCGGTCAGCGATCGCCGCACCCACCATCGTCAGAAAATCCGAGCGGACGGACCCGTCTTCTGCATAAATATCGGAGGGCGCTTCCGTTGGCTTCATGTCCTCGGGCGCGACAGGATCGTCGTCACGGTCTGTCATCTGGCGTCCCCTTGTATTCAAATGCCGCAGTGCACGGATGCGCAGGCAGAATGGCGTTAAAAGGTTTATTGTCAACAACCGGATAGCGGCAAATAAACAAGCTCTCCGGCTGCGGCGAAAAATCCATTCAACATTCCTCTTCCTGTTCGCAGGCTCTGCCACGGCCAGCGGCTATAGGCATGTTTAGCCAAGCTTTGCAGCTTGTTTTGCGACAACGCCCACCCCCTTTACGCCGTTCCCGTTTCAAATGTCGAACGGGCGAACAAAGGTTTCGCCGCAATGCACAATTAAGACATTGACAGGCAGCGTGGAACGGCGCTTCTGGATAGGCATTTGACAAACGGCAAACGCCGACAGGCGGGCACGAGAAGACAGATTCCGGGAATCAGGACCATGAGCAAGACGGACTTCATAGGCAAGGCATCGACCGCCGCAGGCGGCTGGGGCGCACTCAAAAGCGTCGGCAAACGCCTTCTCGAATCCGGCGCCCCGATTTCCGGCGCCCGCACGCTTTTGAAGACCAACCAGCCGGATGGATTCGACTGCCCGGGCTGCGCCTGGGGCGACCCGGAACATGGCTCCTCTTTCGAGTTCTGCGAAAACGGCGTCAAGGCGGTGTCATGGGAGGCGACGGAAGCCCGGGTGCCGCCGGATTTCTTCGCCAGCCGCACCCTCTCGGAACTGCGCGGCTGGTCCGACTACGATCTGGAGAAACAGGGCCGCCTCACCCACCCCATGCGTTATGACCGGGCGAGCGACAGATATCTGCCCGTGTCCTGGGACGATGCCTTCGCCGAAATCGGCCGTATACTCAAGAGCCTCGACAGCCCGGACCGGGCGGAGTTCTATACCTCCGGCCGCGCCTCCAACGAGGCGGCCTTCCTCTATCAGCTGATGGTCCGGCTTTACGGCACCAACAATTTCCCCGACTGTTCCAACATGTGCCACGAAGCGAGCGGCGTCGGCCTGAAGGCTTCGATCGGCGTCGGTAAGGGCACCGTGCTGCTTGAGGATTTCGAGCAGACGGACGCCATTTTCGTCATCGGGCAAAATCCCGGCACCAACCATCCCCGCATGCTGGGCGACCTGCGCCGCGCCGCCCTTCGCGGCGCCCGCATCGCCGTCTTCAACCCCATCCGCGAAAAAGGTCTGGAACGCTTTGCCGACCCTCAGGACAAGGTGGAGATGATTACCGGCGGCAGCACCCGCATCGCCACCAATTATTACCAGCCGCGCCAGGGCGGCGACATGGCGGCCGTGCGCGGCATGAGCAAGGCGGTCTTCGCCGCCGACGATGCCGCAAGGGCGGCGGGCGAACCCGCCATCATCGATTACGACTTCATCGCCGAACATGCGGCAGAGTTCGAGGCCTATGGTGCTGCCGTCGATGCGACGAGCTGGGAAAGCATCCTCGACCAGTCCGGCCTCACACGCGCGGAGATCGAGGAAGCCGCCCGTATCTACATGAATGCCGGTTCCGTCATCGCCACCTGGGCCATGGGCGTCACCCAGCACAAGCATTCGGTCATCATCGTTCGCGAGATCACCAATTTCATGCTGCTGCGCGGCAATATCGGCCGGCCCGGCGCCGGCCTCTGCCCGGTGCGCGGCCATTCCAACGTGCAGGGCGACCGCACCGTCGGTATCGACGAAAAAGCCCCGCCCGCACTTCTCGACGCGCTGGAAAAGGAACTCGGCGTCCCCATGCCGCGCAAGCCCGGCCACAATACCGTCGAAGCAGTCGCCGCCATGCTGGACGGCAAGGCGGAGACTTTCATCGCCCTCGGCGGTAATTTCATGCGGGCGACGCCCGACAGCCCGCTGATCGTCAAGGCCTTCAAAAAGCAGAAGCTGACCGTCAACATCGCCACCAAGCTCAACCATTCGCATCTGGTGCCGGGCGAAACTTCCTTCGTGCTGCCCTGTCTCGGCCGAACGGAAATCGACCGCAATTCGGCCGGCCGGTCGCAGATCGTCACGGTGGAGGATTCCATGAGCATGGTGCACGGTTCCGGCGGCATCAACCCGCCGGCCTCGGATGAGCTGCGTTCGGAAGTCGCCATCGTCGCCGGCATCGCCGAGGCGACGCTTGGCAATGCCCATGTCGACTGGAAGGCGCTTGCCGATGATTACGATCTCATCCGCGACATGATCGAGCGGGTCATTCCCGGTTTCGATAATTTCAACGAGCGCGTCCGCGTGCCGCGTGGTTTTCATCTGCGCAACGCGGCAGCCGAACGGGAATGGAACACACCGGCGAAAAAGGCCACCTTCTATAGCGGTCCCTTGCCCGAACAGACCGAACACCAGCAGGCGCTCACGCGCGATGACCTGTTCGTATTGCAGACCTTCCGCAGCCACGATCAATACAACACCACGATCTACGGGATGGATGACCGTTATCGCGGCGTCTATGGCGAGCGCCACGTCATCTTCATGAACCCGAAGGACATGGAAGCGCTCGGCGCCCATTCCCGCCAGCGCGTCGACGTCATCGGCGAATATGGCGACGGCGTGGAACGCATTGCGCGGAATTTCCGGCTGGTGCCCTATAATATCCCGCAGGGCAGCGTCGGCGGTTATTATCCGGAGCTGAACGTGCTGGTGCCGCTGTCGAGCTATGGCGAAGAAAGTTTCACGCCGACATCGAAATCGGTGCTCGTCTCCGTTCGCCTGCGCCGGGATGCCTCCTGATGGAAGAGGAGCAATCCACTGCGGCTTTCATGGCGGCGGTGGAGCGGGTTCAGGAAAACTCCTCACAGGCGCTGACCGCCACGGGCGCAGCGATCCTTCTTTCGGTTTATCTGAACATCGCCGCTGACAGCCGCAGCATCGCCAACCGGCTGGGGCTTGCGCACGCCCTCATTCTGCGCGAAATCACTGCCCTGTCACCACGTTTCGTGCAGGTGACAAAACGCGATGCCCGCACCCAGCGCAGCTTTCTGGAGGCAACCGAAGAAGGACGGACCCTTGCGGCGGCGTCCCTGCGGATTTGAAACGAACGGAGCATTCCTTGGCAATCAGGCCGACCCTGCCCTACCCCCATCCCGGCTTGTCCGAAATCTGTCCGCCGGTCACGGCTTTCGACGGGCAATTGCAGGAGCTGGTGACGGACCTGATCGACACGATGCGCGCCGCACCCGGCGTCGGCATCACCGCCGCCCATATCGGCATAAAACAGCGAGTTTTCGTGCTGGAACTGACACCGGGAACCGTCCTTACCTATATCAATCCTGAAGTCGTCAGCCAATCCGCACAAACCATGCGCCATATGGAGGGCAGCGTCTCCATGCCGGGCTTTACCGAGGAAGTGGAGCGGCCTTCCGAAATCGAAGTGAGATTTCAGGACATAGCCGGCGGCGAATACCGGCAGACCGCCGAGGGATTTCACGCCATCTGCATCCAGCACGAGATCGACCAGCTGGACGGCATTTTCTGGCTGAAGCGCCTCTCGAAGCTCAAGCGCGACCGGCTGGTGAAAAAATGGGAAAAATCCCGGAAATCCTGATGGTCAGCCGGTAATCGACAGCGCAAATTCCGCATCGCCCTTCAGCGTGTTGCTGACGGTGCAGATATCCTCGGCCATATGGGCGATGGCGCTGCGCGTGGCCTCATCGAAATCCCCCTTTATCTCTATCCGGACATCGAAACGCACGATCCGCGACGGCTCCTCCTCAGCCTTTTCGCCTGCTACATGCACCATGACCTTTTCGAACCGGTCGAGCACGCCCATGCGGCTCGCCGCAATCCGGGCGCTGAGCGCCAGACAGGCAGCCAGCGACGAATAAAGAAGGTCGAGCGGATTGAAACCCGGCTCCGAGGCCGCCGTCACCACCGTCAGGGCGCCTCCGGTGGCCGTGACGACATCGGGATGCCCAAGACGGCCAAGAGTGACGACAGCCCCTGTCGGCCGCTTTTTAACCCTGAACTGATTCATGCCCGACCTCACACCGCGATTTCACCCGATGGAACCAAAATTAGCCTCGCGCTTTTACTCACGCAACGGTGAACGACCGTTGAGTATTGATTGAAAAGGGAGCTGGGACATATGGTTACATCTACGCTCGTCAGCATTCTGATCACCTTCCTGGTGATTGTGCTCGTCTTGTGGCTTATCGCGCGACTGCCCGTCGGCGGCGGTGCGAAACAGATCGCACAGGTGATCGTCATCATCATCGGCATTATTTCGCTGCTGAAATATCTCGCCGTCTTCTGATGTCCCCGCCCGGTGCAGACGAAAAAAGGCGGCGAAAGCCGCCTCTTTTTATGCTCGGTTTTCACCCGGCCTCTCTCTATTGCCGAGGCTCGAACTGATAGGTTTTTTTCAGGGTAATATCCCGAACGCTGCCAATGCCCAGAAACGGTGTATTGTCGGCATCAAAAATCGCCCTGCCCTTCGCCACGATCCACCGGTCCGACCCGTCCGGCAGATTGACCTTATAGCGCTGGTCGAAAAACACACCGGTAGTGATACTCTCAAAAATGGCCTGCGCCACCTGATCGCGCATCTCGACATCGATTCTTTCGAGAATCTCCTCGATCGTCACCCCGCGCGACGCAACCGGCTCCGAAAACCCATGGCATTCCGCAGTGACCGCATCCATGATCAGCCTGTTGTCGGAAATGCTCCACATGTAATAGCCAAGCGCATTGTCTGAATCCGTTTTGTCCCCCAGCACGAAAACCCCCAGACATATTTTCCTGACAAAAGCTAACATCGGACCTCTAATATTCCACCCCTCGTTTTTGTAGGGGGGAACCGCACGGCTACTCCAGCGTGCATCGATATCCACTGAAATTTGACGATGGCCGAATCCAGCTAGAGCATTTCCAGTAAAAGTGCGTAGCGGTTTTACGTCCGTAAATGCGAAAAAAACAAAGTGATAGCGCACCTCCGACGATTCCGTTTTGACCGGACATGCTCCAGGGTTCCGAAATGGACGATAAATTTCAAAGAGGCATCGCAAAACCACCTGCCTGCGCCTACATGGCTTGGGATGAGATGTCGAAGGAGTTCAATATGGTGCGAGCCGCCCTCACTTTCGGATTGCTGACCGCAACCGTCTTTCTGGCCGGGTGCCAGACGTGGCATAGTCCATATCGTGGAAACGAGTGGCGGATGGATCAGGTCATGGATGGTGACCCCTACCGTGTCGGTGACGGCCAGCGCAACCGACGCTGATCCACCTCGTCCATTCAATTCGAGCGGCGGCAGGTCGATAATTTGCCGCCCTTAATTCATGGCGCTCTGGCTGCGGGGAAAAGCAGATTGGCGTGGCTTGGGACACATCCAATACGGTCCAACGAACCGGGGACAGGAAACAGAAGGCAAGCTAAACGACTGGCTAAAAAAGAAAAAACCCGCCGAAGCGGGTTTCTTTGGTGCGGTCGAGAAGACTCGAACTTCCACGGGTTGCCCCACAGCGACCTCAACGCTGCGCGTCTACCAATTCCGCCACGACCGCATCGTGGTAGGCGTCGACTTGCGCCGACGGGGGTGCATGTAGCAAAAGGATTTTCGGTGCACAAGAGCGTCGTGACAGTTTTTTGAAATTAAAAATCGCACCGCACCATCCTATATGCAGGAAGCCCGGAAATGCTGGGGTTGCGGCCTTGTCGCCATTTTGCGAGAAGGCTGTGGAAAGGACTTTTTCATGCTCACACGCACCGATATCGAGACAAACATGCTGCCCGCCGCCGGTTCGCCGCCCGTTCGCTGGCGAATCTCGGAAGGCCTCGTCCCCTATGAGCAGGCGATCGAGGAAATGGAGCGTGAAGTCGCGGCCATTGCAAACGGCGAGGCCGACGAACTCGTCTGGCTTCTGGAACACCCGCCGCTCTATACCGCCGGCACCAGCGCCGATGCCGCCGATCTTATAGAGCCGGAGCGTTTCCCCGTCTTCGCTACGGGTCGGGGCGGTGAATATACCTATCACGGGCCGGGACAGCGGGTCGTCTATGTCATGCTCGACCTGAAGCGGCGGCGGCAGGATGTCCGCGCCTATGTGGCGGCGCTGGAGGATGTCATCATCCGCACGCTCGACAAGATGAATGTGCGTGGCGAGCGGCGCGAGGACCGCGTCGGCGTCTGGGTCCGGCGGCCGGAAAAACCGCTGCTTCCCGATGGCGGCATGGCCGAGGACAAGATCGCGGCACTTGGCATCAGGCTGCGCAAATGGGTGAGCTTCCACGGGCTTTCGATCAATGTCGATCCAGACCTCTCGCATTTTTCCGGCATCGTTCCCTGCGGCATCAGCGCCTATGGCGTCACCAGCCTTGTCGATCTTGGATTGCCGGTTATGATCGGCGACGTCGACGTTCTGCTGCGCGAGGCCTTTGAGGAGGTGTTTGGCGAAGCAGTGCCCGAAACCGGCGCAAGCGGCTGATTCCACAGCAACCTTTGCCGCAGGCCGGTGTTTCCAGCATCGATCACCACAAGAGGAGGAACGATCATGTTCACTACGTCCGCCTATGCCTGCGATGACGGCTCTTCGCCGATGAAGCTCGCGACCATCAAGCGTCGCGATCCCGGCCCGCGCGATGTCGAAATCGAGATCGAATTCTGTGGCGTCTGCCACTCCGATATCCACACGGCCCGCAGCGAATGGCCGGGCTCCCTCTATCCCTGCGTTCCCGGCCACGAAATCATCGGCCGCGTCGGCCGTGTCGGCTCACAGGTCACCCGGTTCAAGGCGGGCGACCGCGTCGGCGTCGGCTGTATCGTCGATAGCTGCCGGGAATGCGCAAGCTGCGCCGAGGGTCTGGAGCAATATTGCGAAAACGGCATGACCGGCACCTATAATTCGCCCGATAAAGCGATGGGCGGCGGCGCGCATACGCTCGGCGGCTATTCCGCCCACGTCGTCGTCGATGACCGTTACGTCCTCAACATTCCCGAAGGCCTCGATCCGGCCGCTGCGGCTCCCCTGCTCTGCGCGGGTATCACCACCTATTCGCCGCTGCGCCACTGGAATGCCGGACCCGGCAAGCGTGTCGGCGTCGTCGGTCTTGGCGGTCTTGGCCATATGGCCGTCAAGCTCGCCAACGCCATGGGCGCAACCGTGGTGATGATCACGACGTCGCCGGGCAAGGCCGAGGATGCGAAAAAGCTTGGCGCACACGAGGTGATCGTTTCGCGCGATGCCGAGCAGATGAAGAACGCCGCTTCGAGCCTCGATCTCATCATCGACGCCGTGGCCGCCGATCATGACATCAACGCCTATCTGGCGCTGCTGAAACGTGACGGCGCGCTGGTGCAGGTGGGCGCGCCGGAAAAGCCGCTCTCGGTTATGGCCTTCAGCCTCATTCCCGGCCGCAAGACCTTTGCCGGCTCGATGATCGGCGGCATTCCCGAGACGCAGGAAATGCTGGATTTCTGCGCCGAAAAAGGCATCGCCGCCGAAATCGAAATGATCGATATCGATCAGATCAACGACGCTTATGAACGCATGATAAAAAGCGATGTGCGTTATCGCTTCGTCATTGATATGAAAAGCCTGCCGCGCGAGAAGGCCGCCTGAACCCGGAAGGGGGCGACCTTGCGGGCGTCCCCTCTCCCGTTGGACCTTTCGGTCGAAAGCGCAGCCTGACCCATGACCACTCCCCGATCCATGACCAGCCAGACCGGTTTCAACGATATCGCCAAGGGCATGACCATCATGGCGGGTTGCATGCTGGTGCTACCGGTCATGGATGCGATTGCCAAATACATGGCGGTGAGCGGCGGCATGTCGCCGGCGCAGGTAACCTTCTACCGCTTCTTTTTCCAGGTGCTCTGCACCCTGCCGCTGCTGCTGGTGGTGTCGCCCAGGGCGCTGTTCAGCGCCAAACGACCGTGGATGAACTGCCTGCGCGGCGTGCTGCACGCCTCGGCCAGCCTGATGTTCTTCGCCGCCGTCAAATACATGCCGCTCGCCGATGTCTTCGCGATCTATTTCGTCGAACCTTTCATGCTGACGATGATGTCGGCCCTCTTCCTCGGCGACAAGGTGGGCTGGAAGCGCTGGACGGCGATTGCGGTCGGCTTCGGCGGTGCCTTGATCGTCATTCAGCCGAGTTTCGAAATCTTCGGCTGGACATCGCTCCTGCCGGTCGCCTGCGCCTTTCTTTATACGCTCTACCTCTTCCTGAACCGCGCCATCGGCGATGCCGACAGCCCGCTGGTCATGCAGACAATGTCGGGCATTGCGGGAACCGTGTTCATGGGGGCCGCACTCTTTGCCGGAGATGCGCTGGGCGACAAGGATTTTGCCGTCTCGCTGCCGCAATCCGGCTTCGCACTTGCCCTTCTTGTATTGTTGGGATCGATATCCGGCTACATGCACCTGCTGATCGTCAGGGCCTTCCGGCTGGCGCCGCTCTCTCTGCTGGCGCCGTTCCAGTATTTCGAGATCATCTCGGCGACGATTCTCGGTTATGCGCTGTTTTCGGATTTCCCGACGCCGTCGAAATGGCTCGGCATCCTCATCATCGTCGCATCCGGCCTGTTCATCATCTGGCGCGAACGCCAGCAGGCCGGTGCGACCCCGCCGCTTGACGGGCAGTGACAGCCGACACCTGACGTGCCTCAACCGTTCGAGGGCAGCGGCCCTTCGTCGTGATGATCCTGCGCCTCCACAAGGCTGCCAAGCAGCCAGAGGGAGACCTCGGCCGCCTCTCCGGCCGATTTGAACCGGTATGAGCCGCTATATTTCGGCATGTCGAAAAAGGTGACGACGAAACCGTCGCCGCTCTCAAGACTTTCGACCCGGATGCGCTCGGGATCGATCATCACGCACACATAATGCGACCCCATATTGCGCATGAAGCCGGCCTTGTTGTCGTGCAGCCGCACAAAGGCTGCGCCGCCATCCGCCGTCATATGCAGACTTCTGATCGCCTCATTGGGAAAGGCGCGGGCGAAATCCATGATCGCCTGCCCCACATCATGACTGTTATCCTCATCCGTCGCCCGCGTCATGCGCCAGGCGTAAACAGCGAAGACCGAAAGCAGCACGAAAACGATAATCCAGATCGCAATACTCATCCGGGACGCTCCCTCAGCATCGAAACATCACGATTCGCGAATCGAAACGATGCGAACCCGGTTCAGGTTCATATAGACCGAGGCTTGTGTGAAGTGTGGCTTTGCGGGATCGACGTCGTTTCGCCGCCTGCGCGGTCTGCACAATCAGAAACGCTTGAGGAAGGAAGCCTTTGCCAGCAGCCATTGCCGGCGAAGCTGCGACAATTGCAGGTCGCCGTCGAATACGCCGCTCCCCGCCTTTCTGGCGGCAGCGATGACCGGGCCGGACAGGGCAACGGGAAGGTAAGCCGCAAAGATATTTTTCGAAATCTTCGCGCGTCTCGCCTTCTCGATATGATCCAGCGCATGAGCCGCAAAAATTTCGATGGCGATGCCGATGCGCTGCCTGTCCTGGCCTTCAAGAAAGGTCTCGCGGTCGAGCCCGGCCGCAGCCAGCATGTCGGCGGGAATATAGACCTGCCCGCGACGCCGGTGCAGCGGCATGAGCAGCAGCATGCCGGCCATGGCCTGCGCCACACCCGCGTGCCCCGCCGCCTCGGCGCTGGATGCGGCGTCTTCAGCGGAAAGCACGAGGCTTGCAAGCTGGATCAATGCGGATGCGGTCTCTCCGGCATAGCCTTCCAGCGCATTGCGATCCTCGAACAGGTCGTCATAGAGATCGAAGATACGCGCCTCGATCATATTGGCCAGAACCGGGCGCGGCAGGCGATAGCGCTCAATCGTCGTCAAAAGCGCTGCAGCCACCGGGTGCGACTGGCTGTCGCCGTGTGGATTGCCATCGAGAAGATCGCGCCACCATTGCATGCGCACCTCGCCGGGCAGCGCTTCGCGCACGGAATCGCGGATGCGGGCAATTTCGGCATTGAAGGCGTATAGCGCGGCAAGCGCATTGCGCCTGTCGGCAGGCGACAGAAGACAGGCGAGATAGCGGTCGCGATCGGTATCGCGCAGCGTCGCGAGGCAGACGTCGAGATTTTCTGTGGGTGCCATGGTTCCCCGCGCGAAACGTCCTGTCAGCCTTCGACGGCAATCAGCGCCGCGGCCACGGCGCGCGATTCCGACAGCATGATATTATAGGTGCGCACGGCGGCGCCCGTGCTCATCGGGTCAACCGAAATGCCCGCTTCCTTAAAGGCGGCGCGCAATTCCTTCGGCAGGACCCGCATGCCGTCGCCCGTTCCGATCAGCAACACTTCGATATCCTGCGCTTCCGCCAGAACCTTTTCGAAATGTCCGACCGTCAGTTCTTTCGCATCGACAGGCTCCCACCCATAGATGCCCGAAGGCAGGAGCAGAAGCGAACCGCGATGCGACATGTCGGCAAAACGGAACCCGCCATTGCCATAGGCATCGATGGGCGCCCGGCCGGGAAAATGGGCCGGGCGTATTTCAATCCCGCCGGCCATCAGACGGCAGGCTTGCCGCCAATGGCGCCGGTGTTGTTTTCTTTCTTGTCGTCCTTCTCATCTTCCGCATCCTTGCTGTCAGGACGCAGCTTGAAGGCGATCAGCACCGGAGCGGCGATGTAGACCGAGGAGAACACGCCGATACCGACACCGAACAGCATGGCGAAGGTGAAGGAACGGATGACCTCGCCGCCGAAGAGATAAAGCGCCAGCAGTGCCAGAAGTACGGTCAGACCGGTAAGGATCGTACGCGACAGGGTCTGGTTCAGCGACACGTCGATGATCATCGAAAGCGGCATCTTCTTGTATCGCCTGAGGTTTTCACGGACACGGTCGTAGATGACCACGGTATCGTTCAGCGAATATCCGATGATCGTAAGGATCGCCGCGATACTGGTCAGATTGAACTCTATCCCGAGGAAGACGAACAGGCCGATAGTGAAGACCACGTCGTGCACCATGGAGATGACCGCGCCGAGTGCAAACTGCCACTCGAAGCGAACCCAGATGTAGACCATGATCGCCGCCATGGCGAGCATGACGCCGATGGTGGAGGTAACGGTCAGGTCGCCGGAAACGGCAGGACCCACCACTTCCACACGACGGAAGTCGTATTTGTCCTCAAGCTCGCCGCGTACCATGGTGATGGCGGACTGCTCGGCATTTTCGCCGCCGTCCTGCGCCTGGATGCGGATGAGAACATCCTGCGGCGTACCGAAATTCTGCGCCTGAATTTCACCGAGGTTGAGCTGGTTCAGACGATCGCGAATATCGGCGAGATCGGCTTCACCCTGCTTGGCGCGCACTTCGATGACCGAACCGCCCTGGAAGTCGATGCCGAGGTTCAGACCCTTGGCCACGAAGCCGCCGACGCAGGCGAGCATGATGGCGCCGGTGATCATGAACACCACGCGGCGATAACGCATGAAGGGAATGTCGCGACCGTCGAACATGGCGGTGCGGACACCCTTCGGCAGGTGTTTCGGACGGCTGCGGCGAACCCAGTAGCCGAACATCCACGCCGTCAGCGTATAGGCCGTGAAGACGGTGGTGATGATACCGACGGCCAGCGTAACCGCGAATCCCTTCACCGGACCGGTGCCCATGTAGAACAGCACGCTTGCCACGATCAGCGTCGTCAGGTTGGCGTCGATAATGGTCGCAAAGGCGCGGGTGAAGCCGTTATCCAGTGACTGGATCAGCGGTTTGCCGCTCTTCACCTCCTCGCGTATTCGCTCATAGATCAGAACGTTCGAATCCACGGCCATGCCGATGGTCAAGACGATACCGGCAATACCCGGCAAGGTCAGCGTCGATCCGATCACACTCAACACAGCGAGCAGCATGATAACGTTGACGATGAGGGCGATATTCGCCAGCAGGCCGAAGAAGCCGTAAAAGACGAACATGAAGATGAGGACGCCGACCGCGCCGATGGCGCTGGCCGTCAGGCCGGCGGTGATGGAGTCGTTACCGAGGCTCGGGCCGACGGTGCGTTCTTCAACCACGGTCAGCGTGGCCGGCAGCGCGCCGGCGCGCAGCAGAACCGCGAGATCGTTGGCGCCCTGTACCGAGAAGTTACCGGAGATTTGTCCCGAACCGCCAATGATCGGCTCGCGGATAACAGGCGCGGAAATGACCTGGTTATCGAGCACGATGGCGAAAGGCTTGCCGACATTCTGCTGCGTCGCCTGCGCGAAGCGCTGCGCGCCGCGGCTGTCGAAGCGGAAGGTGACGACAGGTTCGTTGGTCTGCTGGTTGAAGCTTGCCTGCGCGTCGACGAGATTGTCGCCGGAAACGAGCGCGCGGCGTTCCACCAGATAAGGAACCGGCGGATCGTCCTGCGAATAGAGAACCTCGGAGGTGGCCGGCGGACGACCGTTCATCGCCTCCTGCACCGGCATGGTCGTGTCGACCATGCGGAAGGACAGCTTTGCCGTCTGGTTCAGAAGCGACTTCAGGCGCTGCGGATCCTGAAGGCCGGGCACCTGCACGATGATGCGGTCCGAACCCTGACGCTGGATGAGCGGCTCGGTGGTGCCGACTTCGTCGACGCGGCGGCGCACGACTTCGATGGACTGCGAAACGGCCGACGACAGGCGGTAGTCGATGCCCTCATCCGTCAGGTTGAGCCTGAGCAGATTGTCGCCGCCGTCATTCATCGTCACTTCGGTGATGGAGCCGCCGACCAGCGTGCCGGCGGACACCGGCTGCGTCAGGTCGCGAAGCGCATTCTTGGCAGCTTCCACCTGAGCGGGATCGCTGATGCGGACCTGAATCTGCTGGCCGTTGCCGGTGAGCCCCGAATAGCGGATATTGGCGTCGCGAAGCTGCGTGCGCACATCGCCCACGATCGTTTCAAGCCGTTCCTTGACAATGTCGGAACGCTCGATCTTGAGCATGATGTGCGAACCGCCCTGAAGGTCGAGACCGAGGGTTACCTTGTTGTCCTTGTACCAGGCAGGCATGCCCTCCAGCTGTTTGTCCGTAAACAGGTTGGGAGAGGCGATGAAGACGCTTGCCAGCACAAGCAGCCAGATGAAGACTGTTTTCCAACGGGAAAAATGAAGCATTTCGATCTCGGTCAGGGTTGGGGTCGCGCTGCACGCAACCCGTCAAAATTCGCAATCGGGCATTCGATAATCCGGCAGGATCAGGAAGCGGCTTCCGTCTTGACCACTTCGCCCTTCACACGCACTTCGGCAATGTAGGCGCGGGCGGCACGGATTTTCACGCCTTCGGCGATTTCGACTTCGAGTTCATTGTCATCGATGACCTTGGTCACCTTGCCGACGATGCCGCCGCCGAGAACGACCTGATCGCCACGGCGAATATTGGTCAGCGTTTCCTGGCGCTTCTTCATCTGCGCGCGCTGCGGGCGGATAAGGAAAAAGTACCAGACCACCATGAGCGGCGCAAACAGGAAAAGCATTTCAAGGCCGGAACCGAAGGCCGATGCGCCGCCCGCTGCGTCCTGGGCAAAAGCTTGACTAATGAACATATAAAACTCCTCAGAATTACGGCACGACCTTGGATGCCGCCCCAGCTTTCAAGCCGCCGGAATATAGTGGGGAACGCCGGGATTGCAACAGATGCAGGGCCCACGCCGTACCGATTCCGGACCTCTTAACCTTTATGGGCCTGAAACGCCATGCTAGGCCGGGCGCAAAACAGAGTTTTGAACACCAGACAAGCGGTAGAAACACCATGATTCGAGAAGAAACGGCCTCCCTGCTTCTTTCAGAACTGCGCCGGCTCACCATCGCCGTGGAACGTCTGGCCGGGCCGGCGCCCGCCGTAAACGACTGGAATGCGGCCGATTGTTTCGTCTGGGCGCCAGCCAACTCCTTTATCCAGCCGGTTCCCCGCCCCAACCGCATCGCGCTGAAGCTCATCCGTGGCGTCGACCACGTCCGCGACATTCTCCACGAAAACACGCTGCGTTTCGCGGAAGGTTTTGCCGCCAATAACGTGCTGTTGTGGGGTGCGCGCGGCATGGGCAAATCCTCGCTGGTCAAGGCCGTTCACGAAGATGTGCGCGCGGCAAGCGGCGTTTCGCTGAAACTGGTGGAAGTGCATCGCGAGGACATCCACACCCTGCCCGCTTTGCTCGATATATTGAAAGCCTCCGGCCATCGCGTCATCGTCTTCTGCGACGACCTCTCCTTCGATCATGACGATACGGCCTATAAATCGCTGAAGGCGGCGCTCGACGGCGGCATCGAGGGCCGGCCGGACAATGTGCTGTTTTATGCGACCTCCAACCGCCGCCATCTTCTGCCGCGCCACATGATGGAAAACGAGCAGTCCACCGCCATCAACCCTTCGGAAGCGGTGGAGGAGAAGGTCTCGCTTTCGGACCGTTTCGGCCTGTGGCTCGGCTTCCACAAATGCGGCCAGGAAGATTATCTGACGATGATCGACAGCTATGCGGCGCATTTCGATCTGGGTCTGGACCGCGAAACGCTGCATCACGAGGCGCTGGAATGGGCGACCACGCGCGGCGGCCGCTCGGGCCGTGTGGCCTGGCAATATATTCAGGACGCCGCCGGCCGCCTCAGAAAACCGCTCGACAGATAACGCCACCGTGACATCGGGCGAAACGCGGTGTCGTTACGACCACACCGCGTGTCGTATTCCCGAACGCCACATCTCCCCTCACATGGTTTGCTGCACCCATGGAGTCACCTGTCTGCGGAGGAGCCGACAGGTACGGTGTTCAAACCATGGAGGAGATGGATATGAGCAGGAACAGAGGCGTCGTTTACATGCGGCCGGGTCAGGTCGAAGTTCGCGATATCGATGACCCGAAGCTTGAGGCGCCGGATGGCCGCCGCATCGAGCACGGCGTCATTCTCAAGGTGATTTCCACCAATATCTGCGGCTCCGACCAGCATATGGTGCGCGGCCGCACGACGGCTATGCCGGGCCTCGTCCTCGGCCATGAAATCACCGGTGAAGTCATCGAAAAAGGCGTCGATGTCGAGATGCTGGAAATCGGCGATATCGTCTCGGTGCCCTTCAACGTCGCCTGCGGCCGTTGCCGCTGCTGCAAGTCGCAGGATACCGGCGTCTGCCTGACGGTGAACCCGTCCCGCGCGGGCGGCGCTTATGGTTATGTCGATATGGGCGGCTGGATCGGCGGACAGGCACGTTATGTCACCATCCCCTATGCCGATTTCAACCTGCTGAAGTTCCCTGACCGCGACAAGGCGATGTCGAAGATCCGCGACCTCACCATGCTGTCCGACATTCTGCCGACCGGCTTCCACGGCGCCGTCAAGGCGGGCGTCGGCGTCGGCTCCACGGTCTATGTCGCGGGCGCCGGCCCGGTCGGCCTTGCCGCCGCCGCATCCGCCCGCATTCTGGGTGCTGCGGTCGTCATGATCGGCGATTTCAACAAGGATCGCCTTGCGCACGCAGCCCGGGTCGGTTTCGAACCCGTCGATCTGTCCAAGGGCGACCGGCTGGGCGACATGATCGCCGAAATCGTCGGCACCAACGAGGTGGATAGCGCCATCGACGCCGTTGGCTTCGAAGCGCGCGGCCATGCGGGCGGCGAACAGCCGGCCATCGTTCTCAACCAGATGATGGAAATCACCCGCGCCGCCGGCTCCATCGGCATTCCGGGCCTCTATGTCACCGAAGACCCCGGCGCGGTGGATGCGGCAGCGAAACAGGGCAGCCTGTCGCTGCGCTTCGGCCTCGGCTGGGCAAAGGCGCAATCCTTCCACACCGGCCAGACGCCGGTGCTGAAATATAACCGCCAGCTCATGCAGGCGATCCTGCACGACCGCCTGCCGATTGCCGATATCGTCAACGCCAAGATCATCGCGCTCGACGATGCGGTGCAGGGTTATGAAAGCTTCGATCAGGGCGCGGCCACCAAGTTCGTCCTCGATCCGCATGGCGATCTGCTGAAGGCTGCCTGATACTTCAACGGCATATGGCTGATAATCGTAAAAGCGCCCGCGACGAATATCGTCGCGGGCGCCCTTGTTTTCCGGCCCTGTCACCGTCAGGTGAAGCTTACGGCTCCCCTACCAGCAGCGCTTCCAGCTCGGCTTTCGCTTCCGGGGAGAGATAGGGTCTGAACAGGCTTGAGACCTGCTTCAATCCCCAGTCCAGCTGCGGCGGACCGAACTCTGTGATACCCTCCTGAAGGTTGAGATAGGACGCCCAATAGGTGGAGACGATCCAGAGGTTCGTCAGAACGGCAGGCCGCTCTTCCTCGGGTATCGCGGCGAGGCCCGCTTTCTCCATGCGCGCGACGATATCGCCGACGGCAAGGCGCATCGCGGCGCTTATGGTTCGCACGGGCTCCACCAGCGCCGGGGCGGAAGAGACAAGACCGACCAGATCGCGAAACAGGAAACGATAGTCCCACACCAGCGAAAACCAGAGCCGCAGAAAACCGGCATAGGTTGCCGCCGCTCCCTCATCGGCCCCGTCAATCTTTCCGACAATTGCCAGCGCATCGGCCTCGAACCGGGCAAACAGCGCCAGAACCAGCGCTTCCTTGGTGCGGAAGTGATAATAGAGATTGCCCTCATTGATCTCTACCGCCCTTGCGATTTCGGCGGTCGTCACGTGGTCGGGCCCGCGCTCGTTAAACAGAGTGAGAGCGGCGTCGAGAATTCTCTGGCGTGTGGGGCGTGCCGCCGTCCGCCCGGTACTGCTTTTCTTCATTGATTTCGAACCCGACCATTGAAATATAAGGTATGCACCTTAAATACTCACAATAAGGTATACACCTTAACAGGAAATGTAAGTGTTCAACGCGGACAAAGGACCTGTAAATGACCGGAACCGACCTTCGCACCGCCTCCCCGGATACGCCCGGAATCGCTCCCGTCTCCAAATTCGCAACAGCCCGCGTCGCGCTGTCGCTCATCCGCAATCCGCTGAAGGCTCTGCCGCCGGAAATTTTCAGCGAGCCGGCGGTCTTTACCCGTCTCGGCGGCGTCATGCGGGTTCATCTTGCCGATCCCGCGCTTATCCATGAGGCGCTGGTCAAGAACGCCCATCTGCTCGGCAAGGGCGAAGATGTGCGCCGCGCCCTCGGCCCCGCGCTCGGCCAAGGGCTTCTGACGGCCGATGGCGATCACTGGAAGTGGCAAAGGCAATCCGTCGCCGCAGCATTCCGACACGAGAAGCTGCTGGAATTGCTGCCGGTCATGATCGACGCCGCGCGCCGCACGCAAGAGCGCTGGCACTCATCGCCTGCCGGCGACATCGATATCGGCCATGAGATGATGCGGACGACCTTCGACATTATCGTCGAAACCATGATGTCCGGCGGCCATGGGATCGATATAGCCCGCGTCGAGCAAAGCATCACCGATTATCTGAAACCCACGGGCTGGACCTTCGCACTCGCCATGCTGGGCGCACCGGAATGGATTCCGCATCCGGGCCGGCGCAAGGCGCGCGCGGCGGTCGGCTATCTTCGCTCCAGCCTTGCAACCGTCATTTCCGAAAGGCGCCGGAAGCCAATTGAGAGGAACGATCTGGTTTCCATGCTGCTCGAAGCGAAAGATCCGGAAACCGGGCGCATGATGAGCGACACGGAAATCATTGATAATCTCCTGACCTTCATCACCGCCGGGCATGAAACCACGGCCATCGGCCTTGCCTGGGCGTTCCATCTGCTCTCGCAAAACAGCGACGTGGAGCGCAAGGTTATCGATGAGATCGAGACCGTTACCGCCGGTGAACCGGTCGCGGCCGAACATATCGCCCGCCTGACCTATACCAGACAGGTATTTTCGGAAGCGATGCGGCTTTCCCCCCCCGCCCCTGTCGTGACACGCACGGCATTGCAGGACTTCAGGCTCGGCGAACACGATATCCCCGCCGGCACCGTTCTTTATGTACCGATCTACGCCGTCCACCGGCACACAACACTGTGGGAAGAACCCGACCGCTTCGACCCGTCGCGCTTCGAGCCCGAAAAGGTCAAGGCGCGCCACCGCTATGCCTATATGCCCTTCGGTGCCGGCCCGCGCGTCTGCATCGGCAATGCCTTTGCCATGATGGAGGCTGTCGCAATCCTTGCCGTTCTTTTGCAGAACGACCACCTCAGGAACAAAAGCCCGGCAAATACCGAGCCGCTGATGCGGGTTACCCTGCGTCCGCAAAACCGCCTGATGATGCGGGTCAGCAGCCGAAAAAACAAATCGCCCGCGGCGTAACCGCCACGGGCGACTGTTTCAGTGCGAAACTCCATCCGTCACCGGATGGTGACGATCACAGATCGACGTCGAGGATCGCCATGGAGAAGTTGTAGGAGCGGTCGCCGTCTTCGTCATCGATATAAACGACGCCGAGAAACTCTTCGCCAAGATACACTTCGGCGGAATCGTCCTTGCGCGGACGCGCCTTGACCACCATCGTCGGGTTGAAGGTGCGCTTGAAATAGGCGTCGAGTTTTTTGATTTCGTCGGCTTTCACCACTATTCTCCTGTGCGGTTCGCGTTGGCCCGCTTTTGGCATGGGACAAAGGCCAAAGTAAAGTGAAAGCGGCAAGTCATCCGTGTCTTCCACACGGACGACCGTGAAAATGCCGGCCCCATCGAAGCGCGGCAGGGCCGGTCAGATATCGGCCCCGATAAGCTGGTCCATCAGGCGCGAGGGTTCGGAACACCCTGCTTCTCCCACCACACGCGCCGGCACGCCGGCAACGGTCGTCTTGGGCGGAACCGGCTTCAGCACCACCGAACCGGCGGCGATGCGCGAGCAGCTGCCGATCTCGATATTGCCGAGGATTTTCGCGCCGGCCCCGATCATCACGCCATTGGCGATCTTCGGATGGCGGTCCGCCCCTTCCTTCCCGGTGCCGCCGAGCGTGACGCCATGCAGGATGGAGACGTTGTCGCCGATCACGGCCGTCTCACCGACGACTAGCCCGGTGGCATGATCGAGGAAGATGCCCTTGCCGATGCGCGCGGCCGGATTGATATCGGTCTGGAAAATGCTCGACGAGCGGCTTTGCAGATAAAACGCGAAGTCCCTGCGGCCCTTCTGCAGCAGCCAGTGGGCGAGCCTGTGGGTCTGTATGGCCTGGAAACCCTTGAAATAGAGGAGCGGCTCCATGAAGCGCGTGCAGGCCGGATCGCGGTCGTAAACGGCCTGAATGTCGACACGCAGCACGCTTCCCCATTCCGGCCAGTCATCCAGCATGTCCTGGAAGGTCTGGCGCAGAAGCACGGCCTGCATGTCGGGATGATCGAGGAGTTCGCAGATGCGGTAGATCACACATTCTTCGAGAGACCGGTGATTGAGGATCGTCGAATAAAGGAAGGCCGAAAGCAGCGGGTCCTGCGCCGCGGCGCTACGGGCTTCATTGAGCAGGCTGCCCCAGATGGGATCGACGATCGCCAGCTGTTCGGGCTGACGGGCCTCGGTACGTGCGACCATGAATGGTCTCCTCGTTTGCAGTGGTCGTTCTTTATACAGAAAAAGACATGCATTAGAAATGGGATTCGAATGACGACTTTAAAGGTGGCAAGGCTTCAGTTTTTCTTCATGCAGCATGAAAAACCGTTTCTTGCTGTCCTCAGCGTTGCCGCATTTCCGGACGGAAAACCGGGCTCCGCTTTTCCCGGAAATGCTCCGGATCAAAGCGAGCGGTAAAATTCCAGCACCGCCGCCTTGAACACCCGGTCGCCGACGGCCAGCATGTGGTCGCGGCCGGGAATATCGATTGCCCGTGCATGCGGCATGATCGCGGCAAGCTCCGCGCCGGATCCGGCGATATCGTCCTTCGTTCCGACCGCGATCAGCGTCGGCGCATCGATTTTCTCAGCCTGTTCGCGCGTGACGAGAACCCGCGACGTCTCGATACAGGCGGCCAGCGCCAGCCGGTCGCTTTTCGTCTGGTCGGCGAAGGCGCGGAACATGCGGCCGCGCTCATGGGTGACGACATCGAGCGAAGGTGCGAGAAGCGCCTCGGCAATCGGATCCCAGTCGCCGACGCCTTCGACCATGCCGATGCCGAGCCCGCCGAAGACCAGCGAACGCACGCGCTCCGGATGCGCCATGGCAAGGAAGGCGGAAATGCGCGCGCCCATGGAATAGCCCATCACATGCGCTTCGGCGATGCCGAGATGGTTGAGCAGCGCCACCGCATCCCCGGCCATGACGGGCGGATAATAGGCTTCGGAATCGTGCGGCTTGTCGCTTGCGCCGTGGCCGCGATTGTCGATGGCGATCACCCGGTAGCCCGCTTCGCCCAGCGTCTTCAACCAGCCGGGATGCACCCAGTTGACATTGGCGCTGGAGGCGAAGCCGTGGATCAGCAGAACCGGTTCGCCCGCCGGATCGCCCTCGTCGAAATAGGCAAGGCGAAGGCCGTCATGGGAAAAATCGGAAAACTGCGGCGTGTTGAGATTCATCAAGGACATCCTTTTTGCCGGACCATATGGCAGGAATTAGCAATGTTGAACATGTTTTGCTGACGATTTTTATGGAGATGCAATGCGTTTGAGGCTACATATCCGCAACGACGAGCCGGCATGCGAAGCCGGATTGCGGCTCTACAACGATATTGCATTTGGAGACGAACATGGCCGGGCATACCATTCCCCACTTCCAGAACGATGGCGGACACCGCATGATCGAGATCGGCGTCAAGGAATTCATGTGCACCGGCGCTTCCGTTCCTTACGATCATCCGCATATCTTCATCGATATGGGCGACGACAATGAGAAGGTCTGTTCCTACTGCTCCACCCTTTATCGCTACAATCCGTCGCTGAAGGCCGAGCAGACCAATCCTCCGGGCTGCGTTTTCCACGTGAAGGCTGCCTGACCTCCACTTTTCCTGATCGGGGCGCATCATGCCCATGAAATCCGTAGCCATTATCGGTGCCGGCATTGCCGGTCTCACCGCTGCCCTTTCTTTTGCCCGGCACGGTATAGACTGCGACATCATCGAACAGGCCGGCGAACTGACGGAAGTTGGCGCCGGCCTGCAGATTTCGCCCAATGCCGCCCGCATTCTCGCCACGCTTGGCGTGCTGCCTGCCATCGAGGCGCGCTGGACCGAGCCCGTCAGTGTCGAACTCGCCTCCGGAAAATCGCTCGCAACGCTGCTCTCCCTGCCTGTGGGCGCGGTGGCGCGTACACGCTGGGGCGCACCCTATGGCGTGCTGCACCGCTCCACCCTGCAAAGCGCACTTCTCCACGCGGTGACAGATAATCCCCTATGCCGGTTGCATCTCGGCAAACGCATCGAAAACGCGACGGCCGATGTGATTGCCGCAACCACATTCCGCGACCATGATCTGATTGTCGGCGCGGACGGTGTCTGGTCGGCGGCCCGCTTTGCCGTTCCTGCCGCTCCCACCGCTACCTTCTCCGGCAATGTCGCCTGGCGCTTCACCGTTGCCGCCAATGCCGTGCCGTCGGCCATCAACAAAAGCGCCGTCACGGCCTATCTCGGCTCGGGTGGCCATATCGTCGCCTATCCGCTGAAAGAAGTCGGCGGTTTCAACATCGTCGCCATCGCGCTTGGCGCCGATCCCGGTGCAACATGGCGGGCGGAATCGAGCGGTCGGCAGAAAGCCCTGCTTCTTGAACAGTTTCGCGGCTTCAGCCCTGACATCGTCCGGTTGCTCGATTCGTCCGAAAACCCGACCTTCTGGCCGCTCTATCAGGCCGGCCCCGGCCGCTGGCACAATGGCCGGGACACGGTGCTGATCGGCGACGCAGCGCATGCCATGATGCCGTTCGCCGCCCAGGGGGCAGCCATGGCGATCGAGGATGCGTTTGAACTCGCGGGAACCATGGTGGGCAGCGATGCTTCAGCCACCCTGCCCGCGCCGCAGGCTCTTGCCGCCTTCGAGGCCCTGCGCCTGCCGCGCATAGAAAAGGCCCGCAAGCGGGCCTCTCTCAATCGTTTTGCCTATCACGCCACAGGCCCGGTGCGTATCGCGCGGGACTTCGTGTTTTCCACGCGTCCCACCGACGCCTTCCTGAAGGACTTCGACTGGCTCTACGGCTATCGCGCCACGGGCTGAGGTCAAACCGCGGCCGCGGCTGCAAAGCCGGCCTCGAGGTCCTTCTTGAGATCGGCGACATCCTCAAGCCCGATCTGCAGGCGGATGACCGGTCCCTCCGAGGGACCCTTGGCGATGGTCCTGTCGACAAGCGAGACCGAAACGGCAAGCGATTCGTAGCCGCCCCAGGAGTAACCGAGCCCGAAAAAGGTCAGCGCATTCAGGAACGCGGCCGCCGTCTGCTTGTATCTGCCTTCTTCCGCCTTCAGCACGAAGGAGAAGACGCCGCTTGCACCCTTGAAATCGCGCTTCCAGAGATCGTGCCCTGCAAAGCTCGGCAGCGCCGGATGCAGCACGCGCACGACGTCGTCCCGGCTCTCCAGCCATGTGGCGATGTCGAGCGCGCTTTTCTGATGGTGCGCCAGCCTGATTCCCATCGTGCGCATGCCGCGCAGGATCTGATAGGCATCGTCCGAAGTGACGCAGATTCCGAGATTGGTATTGGCCTGATAAAGCGCCTTCCAGTGCTTTTCATTGGCCGAGACGAAGCCCATCAGCACATCCGAATGGCCCGAGGGATATTTGGTGGCAGCGTGGATGGAAACATCGACGCCAAAATCCAAAGGTTTGAAATAAAGCGGCGTCGCCCAGGTATTGTCCATCGTCACAACACAATCATGCCGATGAGCGATATCGGTGATCAGCCTGACATCCTGAATTTCGAAGGTGTTGGAACCCGGCGCTTCCAGATGCACCAGCTTCGTGTTCGGCCGGATGAGAGCCTCTATGCCCTCCCCTATGGCCGGATCGTAATATTCCACTTCGACACCCAGCTTCTTCAGCATCATATTGCAGAAGCGACGTGTCGGAAAATAAACGGAATCGACGATCAGCGCGTGGTCGCCAGCGCCGAGATAGGCAAGGAACGGGACCGTGATGGCCGCAAGGCCCGAAGGCACGAGAATGGTTCCGGCAGACCCTTCCAGCTCATTGACGAGATTGCAGAGCGCATCGGTCGTCGGCGTGCCGTGGGTGCCATAGGTATATCTCTGGTTTTCGGTCGAAAGCGTCTCCGCGTCGGGAAAAAGCACCGTCGAGCCGCGCACGATTGGCGGATTGACGAAACCGAAACAGTCAGCGGGATCATTGCCGCCATGGGTGAGGCGCGTATTCACACCTGCGGCGGAAAGCAGGTCATTTGTCTTGGTCATTTCAGATCAGCTTTCGAAGGAACATTGACGCGTGCGACAATGCTGAGAGCGAACCGCAAGGTCAAGTCCCGCCGGGACGCAACAACCGCCGGGATTGATCCATCGCCAGCCAGAATACAACAAGTATACAAATACTGTGCAAGTGCAAATTTCCGCAAAAATATGCTTATATTTTCACCCTTTGCACACTTCACGACCAAATTTTGGAAAATTCCGTTTTATAGGCACAATTATTGCCCGCACGTCTTGACCCCGCTGCCAATTGCGATTGTGATAGAAAAAGCGGATCGAAAAGATCTCGCTGAAGGGGGAGCTGGGGCAGAACAAACATGCCGGTCCTCTTCCAAGTGACGATAACAAACAAAGGTTGGGAAAAATGAAAAAGGCAATTCTGTCGGCCGCCATCGGCGCAGCAGTTTTGGGAGGAGCCTCGGTCGCTTCGGCTGCGACGCTTCAGGATGTGAAGGGCAAGGGTTTCGTCACCTGCGGCGTCAGCGCCGGCATTCCGGGATTCTCCAATCCCGATGACAAGGGCGAGTGGTCCGGTATCGATGTGGACTATTGCCGTGGTATTGCCACAGCGGTTTTCGGCGATCCTTCGAAGGCCAAGTTCGTCGCACTTTCGAGCAAGGACCGATTCCCGGCTCTCCAGTCCGGTGAAGTCGACGTTCTGACCCGTAACACCACCTGGACGATCAGCCGCGACACGTCGCTGGGCTTCAACTTCCGTACCGTCAACTACTACGACGGCCAGGGCTTCATCGCCAAGAAGAGCCTCAACGTGAAGTCCGCTCTCGAGCTTTCCGGCGCCGCCGTCTGCGTACAGACCGGCACGACCACGGAGCTCAACCTCGCCGACTACTTCAAGACCAACAATCTGCAGTACAACCCGGTGGTTTTCGAAAAGGAAGCCGACGCGACCTCTGCTTATGATGCCGGCCGTTGCGACGTCTACACCACTGACCAGTCTGGCCTTTACGCGATCCGCCTGAAGCTGAAGAACCCGGAAGAAAACATCGTTCTGCCTGAAGTCATCTCCAAGGAGCCGCTTGGTCCGGCCGTTCGCCAGGGTGACGACCAGTGGTTCGACATCGTCAGCTGGGTTCATTACGCCATGGTCAATGCCGAAGAACTTGGCATCACCTCCAAGAACGTCGACGAGCAGAAGAACAGCGCAAATCCGGACGTGAAGCGCCTGCTCGGCACGGAAGAAGGCACCAAGATCGGTACCGATCTCGGCGTGACCAATGACTGGGCCTACAACATCATCAAGCTGGTGGGCAACTACGGCGAAGTCTTCGACCGCAACGTCGGCGCCGGCTCGCCTCTGAAGATCGAGCGCGGCCAGAACGCGCTCTGGACCAAGGGCGGCCTGCAATACGCACCGCCGGTCCGTTGATCGGCCCCATCATCGGCTAGATCATAAGGAGGCTGGGCAACACCCGGCCTCCGCTTCAAATTATATAAATAAGCTCGCAAAGAGCATATAAAAGGGAAAGGTGCCTATGGCAGGCAACGCGGTCAGTTCGCAACGATCGCGCGCGCAAAGCGCGTCGTCACTTATCTACGATCCACGCATACGCGGCATTTTCTATCAGGTCCTGACAGTCGTCGTCCTGGCCGCCTTCGTCTGGATCATCGTGACGAATACGATCACCAATCTTCAACGGTCAAACATTTCGTCCGGCTTCGGCTTCCTCAACGGAAGAGCCGGTTTCGATATCGGCCAGTCGCTGATCGCTTATACCAGCGACGCGACCTATGGCCGGGCATTGCTCGTTGGCATTCTCAACACGATCCAGGTTGCGTTTTTCGGCATCATCGCCGCCTCGATCATCGGTTTCATCGTCGGCATCGCCCGGCTGTCCAATAACTGGCTGATCTCGAAGCTCGCGCAGGCCTATGTGGAAATCTTCCGCAACATCCCGCCGCTGCTCGTCATCTTCTTCTGGTACAAGGGCGTCATCTCGGTTCTGCCGCAGGCGCGCGAGTCGCTCGAGCTTCCGCTTGGAACCTACCTCAACAATCGCGGCTTCTTCTTTCCCAAGCCGCTATGGGGAGAAGGCACCTGGCTCGTGCCATTGGCCTTCCTCGTCGCCATCGTTCTCAGCGTCTTCGTTTACCGCTGGGCGAAGGCCAGACAGGAAAGAACCGGACAGCAGTTCCGCACCGGCATAACGGTAACGCTTCTCATCGTCGGCCTGCCGCTGGCGACATTCCTGGCGCTCGGGGCGCCGCTGACATTCGACTATCCGATTGCCGGGCGGTTCAATCTCTCGGGCGGCGCGGTCGTCGCACCTGAATTCATGTCGCTGTTCCTGGCGCTTTCCTTCTACACCGCCTCATTCATCGCCGAAATCGTTCGCGGCGGCATCAAGGCCGTGGCAAAGGGGCAGACGGAAGCTGCGGACGCACTGGGACTTCGCTCCAGCACCACGACGCGCCTGATCGTCGTTCCGCAGGCGATGCGCATCATCATCCCGCCGCTGACGAGCCAGTATCTCAACCTGACCAAGAACTCCTCGCTTGCGGTCGCTGTCGGCTTCGCCGACATCGTCTCGGTCGGCGGCACGATACTGAACCAGACGGGACAGGCAGTCGAAGTCGTTGCAATCTGGCTGGTCATCTATCTCTCGCTGTCCCTGCTCACGGCCGTGGTCATGAACTGGTTCAATGCGAAAATGGCCCTGGTGGAGCGATAACGATGACGATCAGCAATCACGCATTCGTGCGACAGACCATCGAGGACGCCAAACCCGCGCCCTCGAGCGCCGTCGGCTTCGGCCACTGGCTGCGCACCAAACTTTTCGCCACGCCGAAGGACACCGTCCTGACGGTTATCGCCCTTGCCCTGCTCGCCTATCTGGTGCCGCCGATCGTCAAGTGGCTGTTCATCGACGCGGTATGGACCGGCAGCGATCGTATCGCCTGCCTGACCGCTTCGCAGGGCGGTGCGCTGCCGGACGGCCAGTCCGGTGCGTGCTGGGCCTTCGTTTCGGCGAAGCTCGGACAATTCGTCTTCGGCCGCTATCCGATCGACGAACGCTGGCGTCCCATCCTGGTGATGGTGACGTTCGCCATCCTGCTGATACCGATGCTGATCCCGAAGGCGCCGTTCAAGCGACTGAATGCGCTGGCGCTTTTCATCATCCTGCCCTTCATTGCGTTTTTCCTGCTGATCGGCGGCGTCTTCGGCCTGCCGAAGGTGGAAACGCAGCTCTGGGGCGGCCTGATGGTGACCCTCATCCTGTCGTTCTTCGGGATCACCGTCTCCCTGCCCTTCGGCATTCTTCTGGCGCTCGGCCGGCGCTCGAACCTGCCGGTCATCAAGATGCTCTGCGTGCTCTTCATCGAAGTCATCAGAGGCATTCCGCTGATCACCGTGCTGTTCTTCGCCAGCATCATGCTGCCGCTGTTCCTGCCCGACGGCTGGACCTTCGACAAGTTCCTGCGCGCGCTCGTCGGCGTGTCGCTGTTCTCCTCGGCCTATATGGCGGAGGTGATCCGCGGCGGCCTGCAGGCCATTCCGAAGGGACAATATGAAGGTGCGGATTCGCTCGGCCTGAACTACTGGCAGAAGACGAGACTGATCGTGCTGCCGCAGGCGCTGAAGCTCGTCATTCCGGGCATCGTCAACACCTTCATCGGGCTGTTCAAGGACACGTCGCTGGTCTCGATCATCGGCATGTTCGACCTGCTCGGTATTGTCACACTCAACCAATCGGATGCGAACTGGGCCACGCCCGTCACCGCCATGACTGGCTATATTTTCGCAGGCT
>Ga0209371_1000701_pt1 | contig 28374 bp, 24 predicted proteins | sample AgamicAtAmrz_FD_187165 | JGI IMG/M metagenome (GOLD analysis project Ga0209371, IMG submission 187165) | Agave microbial communities from Guanajuato, Mexico - At.Am.rz (SPAdes) (version 2) | ecosystem: Host-associated > Plants > Roots > Rhizosphere | place: Guanajato, Mexico | collected 2012-06-07
CGCCATGAAGGCGATGAACTGGAGCTGGAGATCCACTGCTCGAAAGGCACCTACATCCGGACGATTATCGATGATTTAGGTGAAAAGCTCGGCTGCGGCGCGCACGTGATTTTCCTGCGTCGCCTGGCGGTGAGCAAATACCCGGTTGAGCGGATGGTGACCCTCGAGCAGCTGCAGGCGCTGGTCGATCAGGCGGCAGCGCAGGATATTCCTGCCGCGCAGCTGCTTGATCCGCTGCTGATGCCGATGGACAGCCCGGCATCGGACTATCCGCTGGTGGCGATTCCGGAGACCTCCGCGGTTTACTTTAAAAACGGTAACCCGGTTCGTCAGTCAGGCGCGCCGCTTAACGGGCTGGTGCGGGTGATGGAAAACGAATCCGGCAAGTTTCTCGGCATGGGCGAAATTGACGATGAAGGCCGCGTGGCGCCGCGTCGTCTGGTGGTGGAATACCCGGCGTAAGCGCTTTTCTTGCGATAAAAGCCTGCTACGAGTAGAATATCGCCGCTTAACGTCCGCTAAAGTGTTTTAACATTTTCGGGCGTTGCATCAGGGGTCGCTGAATTAGAGATCGGCACCCTTTCTTTCTTTTAATTTTTGGAGTTCTAAAATGTCTCTAAGCGTTGAAGCTAAAGCAAAAATCGTTTCTGAGTTTGGTCGTGGCGAAAACGACAGCGGTTCTACCGAAGTTCAGGTTGCACTGCTGACTGCACAGATCAACCACCTGCAGGGCCACTTTGCAGAGCACAAAAAAGATCACCACAGCCGTCGTGGTCTGCTGCGCATGGTTTCTCAGCGTCGTAAACTGCTCGACTACCTGAAACGTAAAGATGTTGCACGTTACGCTGCGCTGATCGAGCGTCTGGGTCTGCGTCGCTAATTCTGCGAGTTTCAGAAAAAGGGGCCTGACGGCCCCTTTTTTCGACCGGGCGGCAGCAATTCATTCAAAACTCATGTATTGTTGCTAGTAATGATCTTCATGCAGAGGTTCGCGCGGCTAATGAGAGGCTTCATCCGCAGGGGCGGGTAAAGGTTGTCATTAGTCGCGAGGATGCAGAGGATCGGGTCAATAGACGCTATATCTTTGATATGGCGTGATTTATAGATAAAAAGGATAGAATTTTGCTTAATCCGATCGTTCGTAAATTCCAGTACGGCCAGCATACCGTAACCCTGGAAACCGGCATGATGGCGCGCCAGGCAACGGCCGCTGTGATGGTTAGCATGGATGACACCGCGGTATTCGTGACCGTTGTGGGTCAGAAAAAAGCGAAGCCAGGCCAGGACTTTTTCCCGCTGACTGTTAACTACCAGGAGCGTACTTACGCTGCCGGTAAAATCCCGGGTGGTTTCTTCCGTCGTGAAGGCCGTCCAAGCGAAGGCGAAACCCTGATCGCGCGTCTGATTGACCGCCCGGTTCGCCCGCTGTTCCCGGAAGGCTTCGTTAACGAAGTTCAGGTTATCGCCACCGTCGTTTCCGTTAACCCGCAGGTTAACCCGGATATCGTCGCGATGATCGGCGCTTCCGCTGCGCTGTCCCTGTCTGGTATTCCGTTCAATGGCCCAATCGGCGCCGCGCGCGTGGGTTACATCAACGACCAGTACGTACTGAACCCAACCCAGGAAGAACTGAAGTCCAGCAAACTGGATCTGGTGGTTGCCGGTACTGAAGCGGCCGTGCTGATGGTTGAATCCGAGGCTGAACTGCTGAGCGAAGACCAGATGCTGGGCGCGGTGGTCTTCGGCCACGAGCAGCAGCAGATTGTTATTCAGAACATCAACGATCTGGTGAAAGAAGCCGGTAAACCGCGTTGGGACTGGCAGCCGGAAGCCGTCAACGAAGCGCTGAACGCGCGCGTGGCTGCGCTGGCTGAATCCCGCCTGAGCGATGCTTACCGTATCACCGACAAACAAGAGCGTTACGCTCAGGTTGACGTGATCAAATCTGAAACCATCGCCACGCTGGTAGCAGAAGATGAAACCCTGGACGCTAACGAGCTGGGTGAAATCCTGCACGCCATCGAGAAAAACGTGGTTCGTAGCCGCGTACTGGCAGGCGAGCCGCGTATCGATGGCCGCGAAAAAGACATGATCCGTGGTCTGGACGTTCGTACCGGCGTACTGCCGCGTACTCATGGTTCCGCACTGTTCACCCGTGGCGAAACGCAGGCGCTGGTTACCGCGACTCTGGGTACCGCACGCGACGCGCAGAACATCGACGAACTGATGGGCGAGCGCACCGACTCCTTCCTGTTCCACTACAACTTCCCTCCGTACTCCGTAGGCGAAACTGGCATGGTGGGTTCTCCGAAGCGTCGTGAAATCGGTCACGGTCGTCTGGCTAAGCGCGGCGTATTGGCCGTGATGCCGACTATCGACGAATTCCCGTACACCGTTCGCGTGGTGTCTGAAATCACCGAATCCAACGGTTCTTCTTCCATGGCCTCCGTCTGTGGCGCCTCTCTGGCGCTGATGGATGCGGGTGTGCCGGTGAAAGCCGCCGTTGCGGGTATCGCAATGGGTCTGGTGAAAGAAGGCGACAACTTCGTCGTTCTGTCTGACATCCTGGGTGACGAAGACCACCTTGGCGATATGGACTTCAAAGTTGCGGGTTCCCGCGACGGTATCTCTGCGCTGCAGATGGATATCAAAATTGAAGGTATCACCAAAGAAATCATGCAGGTTGCTCTGAACCAGGCTAAAGGTGCGCGTCTGCACATCCTGGGCGTGATGGAGCAGGCGATTAACGCGCCGCGCGGCGATATCTCTGAATTCGCACCGCGTATCCACACCATCAAGATCAATCCGGACAAGATCAAAGACGTTATCGGTAAAGGCGGTTCTGTTATCCGTGCCCTGACCGAAGAAACCGGCACCACCATCGAAATCGAAGATGACGGTACCGTGAAGATCGCAGCGACCGACGGCGATAAAGCACAGCATGCTATCCGTCGTATCGAAGAGATCACCGCTGAGATCGAAGTTGGCCGCATCTACAATGGTAAAGTGACCCGTATCGTTGACTTTGGCGCGTTCGTTGCCATCGGCGGCGGTAAAGAAGGTCTGGTTCACATCTCGCAGATCGCTGATAAGCGCGTTGAGAAAGTGACTGACTACCTGCAGATGGGTCAGGAAGTGCCGGTTAAGGTTCTGGAAGTTGACCGCCAGGGCCGTGTTCGTCTGAGCATCAAAGAAGCAACTGAACAGACTCCGTCTGCCGCAGCGCCGGAAGCTCCGGTCGCCGAGCAGGGCGAGTAAGGTTGCCGTTAGCCCTCCGCTTTTGCGGAGGGCGTTTTACGGGCAGGACGCCTCGTTTGCAGCCGGGGAACAGGACGTTCATCCAATCGTTGTCTTCGGGAGTGGGAAATGAAGCCTTTTTTGCGCTGGTGTTTCGTGGCGACAGCTCTCACGCTGGCAGGATGCAGTAGCACCGCCTGGCGTAAGGACGCCGTCCTCGCAGTACCATTGCAACCGACTTTACAGCAAGAAGTGATTCTGGCACGCATGGAACAAATTCTTGCCAGTCGGGCTTTATCCGATGACGAACGCGCACAGCTTTTATATGAGCGCGGAGTGTTGTATGATAGTCTCGGTCTGAGGGCATTAGCGCGAAATGATTTTTCACAAGCGCTGGCAATCCGACCCGATATGCCTGAAGTATTCAATTACTTAGGCATTTACTTAACGCAGGCAGGCAATTTTGATGCTGCCTATGAAGCGTTTGATTCTGTACTTGAGCTTGATCCAACTTACAACTACGCGCACTTGAACCGCGGTATCGCCCTGTATTACGGCGGCCGGGCTAAGTTAGCGCAAGATGATCTGCTGGCGTTTTATCAAGACGATCCCAATGATCCTTTCCGTAGCCTGTGGCTTTATATCGCCGAGCGTAAACTCGACGAGAAGCGGGCGCTTGAAGCACTCAGAGAGCGCTTAAACAAGTCGGACAAAGAGCAATGGGGATGGAACATTGTCGAGTTCTACCTTGGCGACATTAGCGAAAAAGAGCTGATGACTCGTCTGAAGGCAGACGCAACGGATAACACCTCGCTCGCTGAGCATCTCAGTGAAACCAACTTCTATTTAGGTAAGTACTACCTAAGTCTGGGGGACAAGGACAGCGCTACGGCACTGTTCAAACTGGCGGTCGCTAACAACGTACATAACTACGTTGAGCACCGATACGCATTGTTGGAATTATCGCTCTTGGGCCAGGAGCAAGATGACCTGGCAGAATCGGACCAGCAATAGCTGACGAACACATCAGCCCATAGTTTTTTGCTTGCCATCACCTTTGCGGGTGAGGGCGTTGTTGTTCGTTAATACACCTACTTTGAGCCGGTTCACACTTTTCAATGAAAATTACCGTAAATTTTCACGATGAGTTATGTAGACTGGCCGCCATTAATTTTGAGGCACACGTACTACATGGCTGAATTCGAAACCACTTTTGCAGATCTGGGCCTGAAGGCTCCCATCCTTGAAGCGCTTAACGATCTGGGTTACGAAAAACCATCTCCGATCCAGGCTGAGTGCATTCCGCATCTGCTGGACGGCCGCGATGTTCTGGGTATGGCCCAGACCGGTAGCGGTAAAACCGCAGCGTTCTCTTTACCGCTGCTGAACAACATTGATCCTGAGCTGAGAGCACCACAGATTCTGGTGCTGGCGCCGACCCGCGAACTGGCGGTACAGGTTGCTGAAGCAATGACGGAATTCTCTAAACATATGCGCGGCGTAAACGTGGTTGCCCTGTACGGCGGCCAGCGTTATGACGTGCAGCTGCGCGCCCTGCGTCAGGGTCCGCAGATCGTTGTCGGTACCCCGGGTCGTCTGCTGGACCACCTGAAGCGCGGCACGCTGGATCTCTCTAAACTGAGCGGTCTGGTACTGGACGAAGCCGATGAAATGCTGCGCATGGGCTTTATCGAAGACGTAGAAACCATTATGGCGCAGATCCCGGAAGGTCATCAGACCGCGCTGTTCTCTGCCACCATGCCGGAAGCGATTCGTCGCATTACCCGCCGCTTTATGAAAGAGCCGCAGGAAGTGCGCATTCAGTCCAGCGTCACCACGCGCCCGGACATCAGCCAGAGCTACTGGACGGCCTACGGCATGCGTAAAAACGAAGCGCTGGTGCGCTTCCTGGAAGCGGAAGACTTTGATGCGGCGATTATCTTCGTGCGTACCAAAAACGCGACTCTGGAAGTGGCTGAAGCGCTGGAGCGTAGCGGCTATAACAGCGCCGCGCTGAACGGCGATATGAACCAGGCGCTGCGTGAGCAGACGCTGGAGCGTCTGAAAGACGGTCGTCTGGACATTCTGATCGCCACCGACGTTGCGGCCCGTGGTCTGGACGTTGAGCGTATCAGCCTGGTTGTTAACTATGACATCCCGATGGATTCCGAGTCTTACGTTCACCGTATCGGCCGTACCGGTCGTGCGGGTCGTGCTGGCCGCGCCCTGCTGTTCGTTGAGAACCGCGAGCGTCGCCTGCTGCGTAACATCGAACGTACGATGAAACTGACGATCCCTGAAGTAGAACTGCCAAACGCAGAACTGCTGGGCAAACGTCGCCTGGAAAAATTCGCGGCTAAAGTTCAGCAGCAGCTGGAAAGCAGCGATCTGGACCAGTACCGTGCGCTGCTGGCGAAAATCCAGCCGACGGCGGAAGGCGAAGAGCTGGACGTGGAAACGCTGGCCGCCGCGCTGCTGAAAATGGCCCAGGGCGAACGTTTTCTGATCGTCCCGCCGGATGCGCCGATGCGTCCTAAGCGTGAGTTCCGCGATCGTGATGACCGTTTCGAGCGTCGTGGCGACCGTAATGACCGCGGCCCGCGTGGCGATCGTGAAGATCGTCCGAAGCGTGAGCGTCGTGATGTTGGCGAGATGGAACTGTACCGCATTGAAGTAGGCCGTGATGACGGCGTTGAAGTTCGTCATATCGTTGGCGCGATCGCTAACGAAGGCGATATCAGCAGCCGTTACATCGGTAACATCAAGCTGTTCGGTTCTCACTCCACCATCGAACTGCCGAAAGGTATGCCGGGCGAAGTACTGCAGCACTTTACTCGCACCCGCATCCTGAACAAACCGATGAACATGCAGCTGATGGGCGATGCGCAGCCGCGCACTGAACGTCGTGGCGGCGGTGAACGTCGTGAAGGCGGTCGTGGTTTCGGCGGTGAGCGTCGTGAAGGCGGCCGTAGCTTCGGTGGCGAACGTCGTGAAGGCGGTCGTGGTGATGGTCGTCGTTTCAGCGGCGAACGTCGTGAAGGCCGTGCGCCGCGTCGTGACGATGCAGCTGCGCCGCGCCGTGATGACTCCGCTGGTCGTCGTCGTTTCGGTGGCGATGCGTAATTAGCGCAACACGCTAGCGTAAAGTAAATAATACAGCCCCGATCGCCATGATTGGGGCTTTTTTTATTCCTTTTGTACTCGTGTACTGGTACAGTGCGTCGCACCCACTGTGGGAAAGTTTTTTTGACTGGAGATTTCGGTAAATGGCGACACTAACCACTACAACCACCCGGCCGTCCCTGTTTGGCGGCGTGGTGATTATCGGCGGCACGATTATTGGCGCGGGCATGTTCTCGCTGCCGGTGGTGATGTCCGGCGCGTGGTTCTTCTGGTCGCTGGCGGCGCTGGTTTTTACCTGGTTCTGCATGTTGCACTCCGGTCTGATGATCCTGGAAGCCAACCTCAACTACCGGATTGGCTCCAGTTTCGACACCATCACCAAAGACCTGCTCGGCAAGGGCTGGAACCTGGTGAACGGCGTGTCGATCGCCTTTGTGCTGTATATCCTGACTTACGCCTATATTTCGGCGAGCGGTTCGATCCTGCACCATACCTTCAGTGAAATGTCGCTGAACGTACCGGCGCGCGCGGCGGGCTTCGGCTTTGCGCTTCTGGTGGCATTTATTGTCTGGATGAGCACCAAAGCGGTGAGCCGCATGACGGCTATCGTGCTCGGCGCCAAGGTCATCACCTTCTTCCTGACCTTCGGCAGCCTGCTGGGACACGTCGAACCGACGACGCTGTTTAACGTCGCGGAGAAGAATGCCTCCTATGCGCCCTACCTGCTGATGACGCTGCCGTTCTGCCTGGCCTCGTTTGGCTATCACGGTAACGTGCCGAGCCTGATGAAATATTATGGTAAGGATCCGCGCACCATTACCCGCTGTCTGATTTACGGTACGCTGCTGGCGCTGGGTCTGTACGTGGTCTGGCTGCTGGTGACGATGGGCAATATCCCGCGTCCGCAGTTTATCGATATTGCGCAGAAGGGCGGTAACATTGATGTACTGGTACAGGCCCTGAGCGGCGTACTGAATAACCGCGGCCTGGATCTGCTGCTGGTAGTGTTCTCCAACTTTGCCGTCGCGAGTTCGTTCCTCGGCGTGACGCTGGGTCTGTTCGACTATCTGGCGGATCTGTTTGGCTTTGACGATAGCGCGATGGGGCGCTTTAAAACCGCGCTGTTGACCTTTATCCCGCCGATGCTCGGTGGGCTGGTGAAACCAGATGGTTTCCTTTACGCCATCGGCTATGCCGGCCTGGCGGCGACGGTATGGGCGGCCATTGTGCCGGCGCTGCTGGCCCGCGCTTCGCGTAAACGCTTCGGCAGCCCACAGTTCCGCGTGTGGGGCGGAAAAGCGATGATTGTGCTGATCCTGCTCTTTGGTCTCGGCAACGCGGTGGTGCACTTCCTGTCGAGCTTTAATCTGCTGCCGGTTTATCAGTAAGGTTAATGCCCGGTGGCATAACATCCACCGGGCTGACGTTTGTGTTACCCCAACAGCTCCTCTTTCACCTGCATCGCCAAATCAAACGAATGCAGGCGAGCCTGATGGTCGAAGATCTGGCCGTTGACCATGATTTCATCCGCCTCGGTTTCGCGCAGAATGGACTCTAAGCCGTGGCGGACTTTCGTTTTATCGCCGACCAGCGACATGCTTAACGCCTGCTGCACGCCATACTGCTCGGACGCTGACCACAGCTGATGCATATTTTCCACCGGCGGCGGCAGCTGTCCGGTTTCGCCGCGCCGCAGCTTAACGAACGCCTGCTGCATAGAGGTAAAGAGGAACTCCGCATCGCGGTTGCTGTCGGCGGCGATAATATTGATACACACCATCGCGTACGGTTTTTCCAGCCGCGCCGAAGGTTTGAAATTGCTGCGATACAGATGCAGCGCCTGGAACAGCATATCCGGCGCGAAATGCGAGGCGAAAGCAAACGGCAGGCCGAGCTGCGCCGCCAGCTGGGCGCTGTACAGGCTTGAGCCCAGCAGCCACACCGGAATTCGTTCGCCATAGCCGGGAACCGGACGCACGTGCGGGTTCGGATCGCGGGCGTCAAACCAGTCCACCAGTTCCGCCACGTCGCGCGGGAAGTTATCGACATCGCCGCTCATATGGCGGCGCAGGGCGCGCATGGTCGGCTGATCGCTGCCTGGCGCGCGGCCAAGGCCGAGATCGATACGCCCGGGATAAAGGGTATTCAGGGTGCCGAACTGCTCGGCGATCACCAGCGGTGAGTGGTTGGGCAGCATCACCCCGCCGGAACCGAGATGCAGAGTGGTGGTATTGGCGGCGAGATAGCCTATCAGCACTGAGGTCGCCGCGCTGGCAATGCCGACCATATTATGGTGCTCCGCCAGCCAGTAGCGGTGATAGCCGCGCGATTCGGCCAGCCTGGCGAGATCCAGAGAGTGGGTAAAGGCTTCTTTGGCAGAAGATCCTTGCGGGATCGGCGCCAGGTCGAGCACCGAGAACGGAACAGATTTGTCAGTCATAAAGGCTCACTTTGCTACAGCATCGTCATCAGATTGAAGGTCTTCTTCCAGCCTGGCGCATCCTGGACGCGCCAGCCAGAAAAGCTGCATCTTTAATAATGCATTAAAATCTGAGCACTGTTGTTAACAAAGTGAGCGGTTTATCAGGCTTGCAGCACCAGACCGGGCAGCCGTTTCCAGTAGCCGTTGCAATCACTATTGCTGGTAAGATCCAGTGGCGCAGCACCGTTTTCGTTGGCGCGGAAGGCCTCTAGCATAGCGAAGGTTTCGTTGCCCATCGGCGACAGGCGCACCATATCCACCAGGCCGTGCATCGAGGTTAACTCGTTGCCAAGGTTATAGACGTAGCCGCTCATCGTCTGGATACCGTTGAGCACGAACACCTGCTGGTTCTCCTGCGACAGCATGCTGCGTCCGGTCGGGTACTTGATGCAGCAGGTTTCGCATTCGTCCTTTGGCCGGTCTTCCGAGCGGGCGGTAAAGCAGCGCGCGGAATAGGCCAGCGGCAGATGGCCGTAGCTCAGCACTTCCACTTCAAACTGGTTGCGAATACCCAGCTCTTCGCACTGGGTCAGTAAATTTGCCAGCCAGTCGCGGGAAAGCTCTACCGGCATGCACCAACGCATCATGCCTTGTTTCAGCAGCAGGCGCAGAGTGACGGCGTTATAGCAGTTCAGCGCATGCCCGGCAACGAACGGCAGCTTGCGTTCGGCGCAGAGGTTCACCACGCCAAGGTCGCTGGCCTCAATCAGGAACTCGCCGTTAGCGACATAGCGCTTCAGTTCGCCCAGTTCGGAAGAGGCCTGCACCAGCGCGAGGGTAGACAGCACCACCTGTTTGCCGCTACCGGCCAGCGCTTTTGCCATCTCGATCCAGTCGCCAACTTTGGTGGCGCGGCGTTTGCTGCACACGGCTTCGCCGAGATAAATGGTGTCGGCGCTGCTGTTTGCCGCCTGCTGGTAAAAATCTTCCAGCGTCTCTTTTGGCCAGTAGTACAGCACCGGCCCTAATGAATATTTCATGTTTCTCACTGCCATTTACGGTGATAGGCGCCAAGGGTGGTTTGCGTCCCTTCGGACATCGAACCAAGGGTTTCCATCCAGGCGGATTGCGGCACAAAATTCTGCGGATCGGCTTTGCAGCGGTCGATCGCCTGGCGCCAGACTTTCGCCACCTGGGTGACGTACGCCGGGCTGCGCTGACGGCCTTCGATTTTCACCGAGGCGATATTGGCGGCCATCAGCTCCGGCAACAGCTCCAGGGTGTTTAGGCTGGTGGGTTCTTCCAGTGCGTGATAGCGCTCGCCATCGACCAGATAGCGGCCTTTGCACAGCGTCGGATAGCCGGCGTTTTCGCCATCCTGATAGCGGTCGATCAGCACCTCATTAAGGCGAGATTCCAGCCCCTGCGGCGTTTGCTGCCAACGCACGAAGCGGGCAGGTGAACAGGCGCCGACGGTATTCGGCGATTCGCCGGTCAGGTAGGAAGAGAGATAGCAGCGGCCTTCCGCCATGATGCACAGGCTACCGAAGGCGAAGACTTCCAGCGGCACCGGCGTGGCACGGGCCAACTGCTTCACCTGGTGAATAGATAACACTCGTGGTAGTACGACGCGTGCCACGTCAAAGTTGCGATGATAGAAGCGAATGGCCTCTTCATTGGTGGCGGAAGCCTGCACCGAAACGTGACGCTCAATGTGTGGATAACGCTCCGCGGCGTACTCCAGCATGGCAATATCGGCCAGGATCAGCGCATCGGCGCCCAGCTGGGCGGCCATGTCCACCGCGCGCTGCCAGCGAGCGTAGCCGTCGGGATGGGCGAAGGTGTTGATCGCAATATGTAGCTTACGACGGTGCTGATGCACAAAGCTGACGGCTTCCTGCAGTTTCTTTTCGGTGAAATTAAGGCCGGCAAAGTGGCGGGCGTTGGTGTCATCTTTCAGCCCGATATAGACGGCATCGGCGCCGTTTTCGATGGCCGCCTTAAGCGCCGGAAGGTTACCGGCTGGGCAGAGCAGCTCCATAATTTTTCCTGAAAAATGCGGCCCGTCAGGGACGCTGAATGGTTAACGAGCAGGGATTTTAGTTAACCTTCTGGTGACAATTTTTGATTTGAGGCAGTTAAAAGTGTATTGGTGGCGCCAATAACTGGCGGCCGTCATCGCGTTTTTGTTGATTTACGCCGCTATGTTGTTTATGTGATATGGCACAATAGCGGAACAATTGCATTCATGGAGTAAAGCTTGTGTTGGATAAACTGCGTTCCCGGCTGGTCCACTTTGGCCCGTCTTTACTGAGCGTGCCGGTTAAGCTGGCGCCTTTTGCCCTCAAGCGCCAGGTGCTGGAGCAGGTGCTAAGCTGGCAGTTCCGTCAGGCGCTGGCAGAGGGAGAACTGGAGTTTCTCGAGGGGCGCTGGTTAAGTATTCATGTGCGTGACATCGGTCTGCTGTGGTATACCTCGGTAGTCGATGGTCGCCTGGTGGTCAGCCAGCAGGCCGACGCCGACGTCAGCTTCAGCGCCGACGCCAGCGATCTGTTAATGATTGCCGCGCGCAAGCAGGATCCGGATACGCTATTCTTCCAGCGTCGTCTGGTGATTGAAGGCGATACGGAGCTGGGGCTGTACGTAAAAAATTTGATGGACGCCATTGAGCTCGAGCAGATGCCAAAAGCGCTGCGCGTGATGTTGCTGCAACTGGCGGATTTTGTCGAAGCTGGACTGAAGAGCCCGCAGAAACCTGAACAGACATCGGTAGGTGAGGCATGCTGATTCGAGTGGAGATTGGGATTGATGCACCGGGAATCGACGCGCTGCTGCGTCGTACCTTCGGCCGCGATGCCGAAGCGCAGCTGGTGCACGATCTGCGTGAAGATGGACTGATCACGCTGGGGGTGGTGGCAACGGATGATGAAGGCCAGGTGATCGGCTACGTTGCCTTCAGCCCGGTTGCAGTGGAAGGTGAAGAGCTGCAGTGGGTCGGTCTGGCGCCGTTGGCGGTGGATGAACACTATCGTGGACAGGGCATTGGCCGGCAACTGGTCTATGAAGGGCTGGATTCGCTGAATGAGTTCGGCTATGCCGCGGTGGTGACGCTGGGCGACCCGGATTTATACCGTCGCTTCGGCTTTGAGCCGGCCGCGCGCTTCGATCTCCGCTGCCGCTGGCCGGACAGCGCGGAGGCGTTCCAGGTTCACCGTCTGGCGGATGACGCTCTCGAAGGCGTCCACGGCCAGGTAGAATACAGCGACCATTTTAATCGCCTTTGAGCCTCGCCAGCAGGGTATCGAAGGCATCCTCTCCGGCAACGAGGCGCTCTTTTTCGCGCTTCGTTAGCTGCTTAACGCGGTATTCCAGTCGCAACGCAAGTGAGTGTTCACCAACCTCGTGGCTAAAGGCCAGCAGCAGGTCGCCTTTACCGCGCAACGCCTTCGCGCCTTTTCCCGCCTGATGCTGGCGAAAGCGGCGCGGCACATCGGTGGTGATGCCGGTATAAAGGCGATTGTCCGCGGTTCGAATGAGATACAGAAACCAGCACACGGTCACAAAGTCACTATGGTAAGGTGTGTGCACCATAGCATAATGGAGAAGAAAGATGGAAACCCTTGCTGCCATTGGTCGCTGGCTGAGTAAGCAGCACGTCGTCACCTGGTGCGTCTCCCGCGACGACGAGCTGTGGTGTGCGAATGCCTTTTACGTCTATGACCAGGATACCGTGGCCTTTTATCTGCTCAGCGATGAGCACACCCGCCACGGTCAGATGACCGGCGAACGGGCGAAAGTTGCCGGTACGGTTAATGGCCAGCCAAAAACCGTGGCCCTGATCCGCGGCGTGCAGTTCAAAGGCGAGATCCGTCGTCTGAGCGGTGACGAAGAGGCGCGGATGCGCCAGCGCTACGTCAAGCGCTTTCCAGTGGCCCGCATGCTGTCGGCGCCGGTATGGGAGATTCGTCCGGACGAAATCAAGTTTACCGATAACACGCTGGGCTTCGGGAAAAAGTTACACTGGCGGCGTGATGCCGGCGCCGAGCAGGCGTAGCGCTTCGCGATTGAAGGCCGGCAGATCGTCCGGCGTTCTGCTGGTGACCAGCTGTTCGTTATCGACCACCACCTCCTGGTCGTAAAACTCGCCCCCGGCGTTTTTCACATCCACCACGATAGGCTTCACCGCCGTGAGCTTACGCCCGCGGATCACATCGGCGCTGATCAGCAGCTGTGGGCCATGGCAGATGGCGAAGACCGGCTTCCCGCCGTTGACGAAATCGCGGGTAAAGGTGACGAAGCGTTCATCCCCGCGCAACTGATCAGGGGAATAGCCCCCGGGCAGCAGCAAGGCATCAAATTCGCCCGGTGTGACGTCATCGATGGCTCTGTCGATGGCGACCTCCGCTTCTCCCTGTTTACCCTTCACCGTCTTGCCAGCCTGCTTTTCGATCGTGACGACCTGATGCCCGGCGAGCTTGAACGCGTCGGCGGGAGAGGTAAATTCAGAATCTTCAAAGTCGTCGGTAATGAGCACGGCTATCTTTTTACTCATGCTTCCTCCGCTATCTGGATGGTCAATGAGGTAATTCCATGATGATGGTGGATACTTACCTTGTAAGGTATTAAGCCTGGAACATGAGCCCGAAAGTGCAAGGCGGAGAATTCTGTAAAGGAGAATCAATGAGTCAGGTATTATTAACCGGTGCGACCGGATTAGTTGGCGGTCACTTACTCCGGCTGCTGCAGAATGAGCCGAGCATCAGCTCCATCGCCGCCCCGACGCGTCGCCCGCTGGCGCCAGCGGAAGGTGTCTTTAATCCTCACGATCCCCAGCTGACCGATGCCCTGGCGCAGGTGGTCGACCCGGTCGATATCGTCTTCTGCTGTCTGGGAACAACGCGTCGGGAAGCGGGAAGCAAAGAGGCCTTTGTCCATGCTGATTACACGCTGGTTATCGATACGGCACTGGCCGGAAAACGGCTTGGCGCGCAGCATATGCTGGTGGTCAGCGCGATGGGCGCCAATGCCCACTCGCCGTTTTTCTACAATCGGGTGAAGGGGGAAATGGAGGCGGCGTTGATTGAACAGGCCTGGCCGCGGCTGACCATCGCCCGGCCGTCGATGCTGTCAGGCGAGCGGGAAAAAAAACGGGCCAATGAGACTTTCCTCGAACCGCTGTTCCGGCTGCTGCCAGGAAACTGGAAAGCGATTCCGGCCCGTGACGTGGCGATTGCCCTGCTGGCGGAGGCGCTGTCGCCCTCCCAGGAAGGCGTGCAAATTCTGACGTCATCCCAGCTGCGGGAGCGCGCCGCGCAGCAGGCTGAATAGCGTTTTGCAAACGCAAATATCCGGCGTACTATTCACGGCTTCAATTCATATCCACATTTCTTGCTGGGGAATGCTATGACTGGTCAGTCTTCATCTCAGGCGGCGTCACCGTTTCAATGGTGGAAACCCGCGCTTTTCTTTCTCGTCGTGATTGTCGGCCTGTGGTTCGTCAAATGGCAGCCCTATTACGGGAAAGCCTTCACCGCCGCGGAAACCCACAGTATCGGTAAATCCATTCTCGCCCAGGCCGACGCCAATCCGCTGAAAGCCGCGTGGGACTATGCGATGGTTTACTTCCTCGCCGTCTGGAAAGCGGCAGTGCTCGGCGTGCTGCTCGGGTCGCTGATTCAGGTGCTCATCCCGCGCGATTGGCTGCTGCGCACCCTGGGACAATCGCGTTTTCAGGGCACGCTGCTGGGGGCGATTTTTTCACTGCCTGGCATGATGTGCACCTGCTGCGCCGCGCCGGTCGCGGCCGGCATGCGTAAACAACAGGTGTCGATGGGCGGGGCGCTGGCGTTCTGGATGGGTAACCCGCTGCTCAACCCGGCGACACTGGTGTTTATGGGCTTTGTCCTGGGCTGGCAGTTTGCGCTGGTTCGCCTGGTCGCTGGCCTGGCGACGGTGCTGATTGTTGCGACCCTGGTGCAGAAATGGGTGAAAGAGGCGGCGACGCAGCCGGTAGCGGTGCCTGCTGCACCGTCTGAAGCGGCCAGAGACAGCTTCTTTAGCCGCTGGCTGCGGGCGCTGTGGACCCTGTTCTGGAACACGATCCCGGTTTATATCCTCGCGGTACTGGTGCTGGGAGCGGCGCGGGTCTGGCTGTTCCCGCACGCCGATGGCGCGGTGGATAACACGTTGTTCTGGGTCATCGCGATGGCGATCGCCGGCTGCCTGTTTGTGATCCCTACCGCGGCGGAAATTCCGATTGTGCAGACGATGATGCTGGCTGGCATGGGGACAGCGCCCGCGCTGGCGCTGCTCATCACTCTGCCGGCGGTGAGCGTGCCGTCGCTGATTATGCTGCGCAAAGCCTTCCCCGCCAAAGCGCTGTGGCTGACGGGCGGACTGGTGGCGCTGTGCGGGGCGATTGTCGGTGCGCTGGCGCTGGTGTAGTTTGCCGTAAACGTATGGATAGCCGGATTGGCTGCCGGGCGGCGGCTACGCCTTACCCGGCACACAACGGACAGGGGACGGTAGCCCGGCTAAGCGCAGCGCCAGCCGGGAGACTGCAGGTTTATTTGATGTAGGTAAAGGCGGTAGTCACCCGGGACACGCCGCTCACCCGGCTGGCAATATCCGCGGCAGCCCGGCCTTCGCGCTCGGTCACCAGCCCCATCAGGAAGACTTCGCTGTTTTCCGTGGTCACCTTCACGTTCGAGGATTTGACCTGATCGGTGCTCAGCAGCTGCGAACGCACCTTGGTGGTAATCCAGGTATCAGACGAGGCGGTCCCTAAACCAATCGGCTGGCCCTGGCGCACTTCATTAAACACTTCCGTGGTCCCTTCCACGCCCATGGCGATTTGCTTGGCGCGGGCGGAGAGGTCCGGCGTCGGCGACTGGCCGGTCAGCAGGACTTTGCCCTGATAAGCCGTGACGTTGATGCGGGCCTGTTTCTTAATCTGTTCATCTTTCGACAAGGCGCTATTGACGCGCAGTTCCAGGGTGCTGTCATCGACCTGGGTTCCCACCGTACGCGGGTCCGTTGCGGCTTTAGTGCCGACAGCTGCCGTTCCGACTACCGCGGCGGCAACGCAGCCCTGCAGCAATAGTGCAGAAAGCAGGATGGCGAGGGGCGAGAGAGCCTTCATGTGTTCTCCTTAATCGTCCTGGTGTGGAAAAAGGGTGTTATCTATCAAATCGCACAGACAGTTGACGGTTAGCATATGCATCTCCTGAATACGCGCGCTGCGATGCGAGGGGATGCGGATTTCGACATCCTGCTGACCTAAGAGGCCAGCCAGCTCACCGCCGTCATAGCCGGTTAACGCGACGATAGTCATGTCGCGAGTCACGGCGGCTTCCACCGCTTTGACGATATCCCGGCTGTTACCGCGCGTAGAGATCGCCAGCAGCACATCGCCGGCGTGTCCCAGGGCGCGCACCTGCTTGGCGTAGATCTCGTCATGCAGGCGATCGTTGGCGATCGCGGTTAAGACCACATTATCGGTATTTAGTGCAATGGCGGGTAAACCAGGGCGTTCCGTTTCAAAACGATTAATCATGCTGGCAGCAAAATGCTGTGCGTTGGCGGCGGAGGTGCCATTACCACAACAGAGGATTTTGTTGCCGTTGAGCAGGGACTGCACGAGCGTCATCGCCGCCCGGGAGATGGCGTCCGGGAGTGCTTCCGCTGCGGCAATTTGGGTTTGAATGCTTTCGGTAAAGCAGGCTTTGATTCTGTCGAGCACGGGATCCCTTACTTCTGGTATTACGCTATTCGCCAAAGGCGTTTTTTAGCCATTGGATGTCGTTTCCGGTGAAGGCTACCACATCGAAACGGCAATCCACAGTCTCAAAGCTCCCATTCTGTCGGCAGAGCCACAAACGGGCGGCTTTAAGCAGTCGTTGTTGTTTTTGCGGGGTGACGCTGGCCGCCGCGTCACCGTACCGGGCGCTACGGCGGTAGCGCACCTCGACAAAAACGGTGACGGCGCCGTCGCGCATGATGAGGTCAATTTCGCCGCCACGCTCGCGGGCATTGGCGGCGATAAAACGCAGGCCCTGGCCTTCCAGCCAGCGGCGAGCCTGGTTTTCCCAGGCATCGCCAGTCTGTTTGCTTAGCTGGCCGGAACGATTTTTCCCTGCTGGTACTTGAGCCATGACAGTTTCCTGTTAATCACGCAGTCCTGGGTGGCCGTCAGATCGCCGGTATTGCCGTTCAGCTCGAAGCCCGGCGTTTGGCGCATTTGCGTGAAGTGGTTCGCCAGTGACCAGGCGTCAGCTCCCATGGCATACAGGCGCGCCAGCGAGTAGTCATTACGTACAGCGGACAGCGCCTGCTGCATCAGCGCCGGGTTGCTGCCGGCCAGCATCGGGATCTCACTATACTGCAGCCCTTCCATCTCCAGACGGAAATCCGGCCCTGCGGTGCCCTGGGCGCTGCGCGAGCTGGCGTACAGGGTGACATTGTTTTGACTGCCGTTGCGCATGGCGATCATGGGTTTGATATAGGCAATCTGTTCCGGGGTGGCGAGGATATAGGCGGCGTCCACGCTGCCGCCGCTGCTCACCGGCATCTCATCCGCACTGCCGAGGGAACTGTTCTGGGCCGAAGGCAGGGTGGAGACCGGGGTGCCGGTCAGCGCAATGCCCCCTCCGCCGTTGACGCTGGCGCGCAGCTCGGCCGTGGATCCAAAACGCTGCTGCAGGACGCTGGCGCCGCCCAGCTTCAGCCATTCGTCGGCAAACGCGCTAACCACGCGATCGCCCAGCGCACCGCGCGGAACCAGCAGCAGTGGCGTCTGTTTGCCCTGTTGGTGGATATGTCGGGCCGCGTCACGCGCTTCGTCTTCCGGGGAAAGCGCGAAATAGCAGAGGTTAGCGCGGCTTTCGACTTTCTCCGGCTGGTTGAGGGCCAGTACATTGAGCGGCGTGTTGCTCTTAATCACATCATCTACGTTCTCTTTCAGCAGCGGCCCGACGACTAAAGTGGCGCCATCCTGCTGAGCCTGGGCAAGCAACTGACTGATGGGCTGGCTGGTGGTGTCGTAAATTTTCAGTTCCGCAGAGGGGTTGGCGGCGCTGGCGACTGCGGGCTGAGGCTGTGCGGTCGGGGCGGTGACCGGCTGAGTGACCGGGGAAGCGGTGGTCTGCGGCGTGGCGGACGCTGCCGGCGCCTGGGCTGTAGGTTCCGCGGCAGGCGCCGCCTGGTCTTGTGCCGGGGCTTGCACCGGTTCAGCGCGGCTTCCGGTGGCGGTTAGATCGCTGACTTCTGCCTGCGACGGACTCACTACATCATCATTACCGGAGACATTCGCCGCCTGGGCAACCTGCGCGGGAACCGCGCTACCCGTCACCGACGGCGCACCATTTTTGGCTGCTTCAAAGCCCTGCTGGATAGTGCGGCCGAAGATCGACGCCTGACCGTTCAGCGGCAGAAAAAGCGCAATCTTGTTGGTGGACGCGGGCTTATAGTTTTGCATGTTCACCAGCGCCGTCGGCAGCATTTTGGCGCCCGGATTTTGCGGATAGCGCGTCTGCCAGTCTTTAACGCCTGCTTTCAGCAGCGTCGGATCGTTGCGGTTGTCAAACCACATCCGCTGCAGATCCAGCCAGCCCTGGAGGGTATTTTCATCGGCGTTGATCACCAGCGCATTGGCCTGGTCCTGGGGCATCGAGGTGAGCGCTTGCCACGTCGCATCAATATTTTTCTGACGCTGTTTCGCGTCACTCAGCAGCGGCTGCTGGGCGATTAAGGCGCGCAGCAGGGTCAGCGATGGTTTGCCCTGGCTGGCATCGATTTGCGCCTGCCAGTAGCGCGCCTGCTGGGGTTGATCCAGGCTTGTCGGGTCGAGCTTTGCCAGCAGAGTACGAGCGCCCTGATAGTCGTTTTGCGCCAGCTTCACTTCCACCGCCAGCAGCGACTGTTCACGGGCCTGGGTGCTGTTCAGGTTCGACGGCAGCTGGTTGTACAGGTCGATGGCCTGCTGCTTCTTCCCTTCCTGCAGCAGTGCACGAATGGCGAGTAATTGCCAGTTGGTCTTGCTATCATTCGTGCTTTGCTGCATCTGCTGTAGGTAGAAACTGGAGTTGGCCTGCGATGTACCCTGCATAAACGCCGTGCTTTGATCCTGCGTGTGGGTGCCGCAGCCAGCAAAAAGAAGCGTCGCCAGCAATACGGGCAGACAGCGCGCGGGCTTAGAACGAAGAAATGTTGACGGTACCATAAGTGTCCAGTGATATTTTTTTGGCTCAATGCTCAATATTAAATCGGCAATACGGACGAGACAATGAAACAACACGAATCAGCGGATAATTCTCAGGGGCAGCTCTATATTGTGCCCACTCCGATAGGGAATCTGTCTGATATCACGCAGCGCGCACTGGAAGTGTTGCAAGCTGTTGATTTAATTGCTGCGGAAGATACCCGCCACACCGGTTTGCTGCTGCAACATTTTGCGATTAACGCCCGCTTATTTGCGCTTCACGACCATAACGAGCAGCAAAAGGCGGAAACACTTCTCGCTAAACTGAAAGAAGGGCAAAACATCGCGCTGGTCTCCGATGCCGGCACGCCGCTGATTAACGACCCTGGCTATCATCTGGTGCGCACCTGCCGCGAAGCGAATATTCGCGTGGTGCCGCTGCCGGGTCCCTGTGCGGCCATCGCCGCCCTGAGCGCCGCCGGTCTGCCTTCCGACCGTTTCTGCTATGAAGGCTTCCTGCCGGCGAAATCGAAAGGCCGTCGCGATACCCTGAAGGCGCTGGAAGAAGAACCGCGCACTCTCATCTTCTATGAGTCAACGCACCGTCTGGTGGAGAGTCTGGAAGATATCTGCGCGGTACTGGGAGAATCCCGCTACGTGGTGCTGGCCCGCGAGCTGACCAAAACCTGGGAGTCTATCCACGGCGCGCCGATTGGCGAGCTGGTGGCGTGGGTGAAGGAAGACGAAAACCGCCGCAAAGGCGAGATGGTGTTGATTGTCGAAGGCTTTAAGGCCCAGGAAGAGGCGCTGCCGGCGGCCGCGCTGCGTACCCTGGCGCTGCTGCAAGCGGAGCTGCCGCTGAAGAAAGCCGCCGCGCTGGCCGCGGAGATCCACGGCGTGAAGAAAAATGCGTTGTATAAGTACGCCCTGGAGCAGCAGGGGGAGTAAGCCTGTAAACTGACTTTGGGAGCAGCAAGCCGCTCTTCAGAAATTGAAGGGCGGCTTGAACGTCATCCGATATGTCGGAAGAAATGTCGGAAGAAAAGGGCAGAATCGCTTTCCTTGCCGCACAGCATCCGTAACCAACAAGCCCGGATAAATCCGGGCTAAAAGTAGTTAAATTCTCACGCTCTCGATCAGGTCACCGGCGCCGGGTTAAACACCGCCAGCTGGTTGTGCAGGCCCCATTGATCGGAGAAGGTTTTCTTGCGTCCGCTGGCGACGTCGAGAATAAATTCGAACAGCTTCCGCCCGACATCCTCAATCGTCTCTTCGCCAGTGGCGATGGTCCCGGCGTTAATGTCCATTAAATCATACCAGCGGTTGGCCAGCTCGGTACGGGTCGCCATTTTTATTACGGGTACCGCCATCAGGCCATACGGCGTGCCGCGACCGGTGGTGAACACCTGCACGGTAATGCCAGAGGCGACCTGCTGGGTGCCGCAGACAAAATCGCTGGCGGGGGTAGCGGCATAAATCAGGCCGCGTTTGGTCGGGCGCTGGCCTGGAGAGAGCACCTCGACGATGGCGCTTTTCCCTGATTTAGCAATAGAACCCAGCGCTTTTTCCACCACGTTAGCCAGGCCGCCTTTTTTGTTGCCGGGGGAGGGGTTGGCGCTGCGGTCGGTTTTGCCCATGTCGAGATAGTTATCGTACCAGGCCATCTCTTCCAGCAGGCGTTTGCCGACCTCTTCGTTAATCGCCCGCGGGGTTAACAGATGGATGGCGTCGCGGACTTCGGTCACTTCCGAGAACATCACCGTCGCGCCGCAGCGCACCAGCAGGTCGGATGCATAACCCACCGCCGGGTTGGCGGTCACACCGGAGAAGGCGTCGCTGCCGCCGCACTGCATGCCGACCACCAGCTCTGAAGCCGGACAGGTTTCCCGCTGGCGCTGGTTCAGTTTCGCCAGGTGGCGCTCGGCGACCTGCAGAATGTCATCGACCATCGATTTAAAACCAACATGCTTTTCATCCTGCAGGCTGACGATGCTGGCGCTGTCCACCGGGATACTTTTGACGTCTTCCGTGCCCTGCAGCAGGCGTTCCGGCTGCAGCTTTTCACAGCCGAGGCCAATGACCATCACCTCGCCGCCGAAATTCGGGTTGAGGGCGATATTGTGGATAGTGCGAATTGGCACTACCGCCGCCGGTGCATTAATCGCCACGCCGCAACCGTAGAGGTGGTTCAGGCCTACCACGCCGTCGACGTTGGGGTATTTCGGCAGCAGGTCGCGTTCAATGATTTTCACCACATAATCAACCACGCCCGCAACACAGTGCACGCTGGTGGTGATGCCCAGCAGGTTCTTGGTGCCCACGCTGCCATCGGCATTGCGGTACCCTTCAAAGGTATAGCCTTCCAGCGGCGGTAGGGGTTCAGGCACTTTGGTCGCCAGCGGCAGGGTGTTCAACGGCGGGGCGGTGGGCAGTTCCACCAGCGATTCGTCAATCCAGCTTCCCTGTGGGATGTCGCGCACGGCGAAGCCAATCACTTCTCCGTAGCGGATGATTTCACCGCGGGCAGGGATATCCACCAGGGCTACTTTATGACCCTGTGGGATGTGTTCGACGAGCGTCAGGCCGTCCGGGAAACGTGTTCCGGCGGTCAATCCCCGATCGTTAACAATAATCGCCACGTTATCTGTCGGGTCAACTTTAATATAAAACGCGGTTGGCGATTGTTGTCGAATTGCAATGTCAGCCATTGTCCAGTCATCTCCAAACAGGTGCTAAAAAAAGAATGAAATGGTCATTCTGGTGCTGTAGAAAAGAATAATGAAATAAAGAATGTCAGGAGTAATGGCTTTAAAATGTGATCTGTATCACCCCTCTTTGCGACGACGCTCACGCACCGACAGGCAATCATGAGAACTGTGGATTAGCGCCCATGACTTGTGGCATTTGCCTAACTAAAGCGTCAGATAAGACATTTATATTGTGATTATGCATGGTGTCTGGCGATGGCAGGCTGATTATACTGTGTCATGATTTTGAGGTAGCCGATAGGCAATAAGAGAGCGTTGATATCGTCTATTTAACAAATAAAGAACCCGATTAAAAAAATAATAAAAGGTGTTCTGTGTTTGATGAATATCTTCATGATCCTGGATGGGATGAGAAACAAGGAATACCAACTCGCTATTTTATTCTGCTGATTATATTTATGGTTCGCGAGATTAAACGCCTGGAATTGCAGAAGTAAGCAACGATTAACGCAAGGTAAACATCATGGATAACGCAATTTTCCCGAACAAATTTAAGGCCGCGCTGGCGGCTCATCAGGTGCAGATTGGCTGCTGGTGCGCGCTGGCTAACCCGATCAGCACCGAGGTGCTGGGTCTGGCCGGTTTCGACTGGCTGGTGCTGGATGCGGAACACGCGCCGAACGACGTGACCACGCTTATCCCACAGCTGATGGCGCTGAAGGGCAGCTCCAGCGCGCAGGTAGTCCGTGTGCCGACCAATGAGCCGATCATCATCAAGCGCATGCTGGACATCGGCTTCTATAACTTCCTGGTGCCGTTTGTCGAGACGGCTGAACAGGCGGCGCAGGCGGTGGCGTCGACCCGTTATCCGCCGGAAGGGATCCGCGGGGTCTCCGTTTCCCACCGCGGCAATATGTTCGGCACCGTGGCGGACTACTTCGCCCAGTCCAACAAGAACATTTCCATTCTGGTGCAGATTGAGAGCCAGACCGGGGTGGACAACGTCGAGGCGATTGCCGCGACCGACGGTGTCGACGGCCTGTTCGTCGGCCCGAGCGACCTGGCCGCGGCCTTAGGTCATCTGGGCAATGCCGCCCATCCTGAGGTGCAGCGCGCTATCCAGCATATCTTCGCCAGCGCGAAGAAGCACGGTAAGCCAAGTGGCATTCTGGCGCCGGTGGAAGCCGATGCGCGCCGCTATCTGGAATGGGGCGCGACTTTCGTCGCCGTCGGCAGCGATCTGGGCGTCTTCCGCTCAGCAACGCAGAAACTTGCTGATGCGTTTAAAAAATAATCACCAGGATGAAGAGAGAGAACATTATGACAATCAAAGTGGGTTTTATCGGTCTTGGCATTATGGGCAAACCGATGAGCAAAAATTTGCTGAAAGCAGGTTATTCGCTGGTGGTGTCCGACCGTAACCCGGAAGCGATTGCCGACGTGATTGCCGCGGGTGCTGAGACCGCCACGACGCCGAAGGCGATTGCTGAGCAATGTGACGTGATCATTACCATGCTGCCAAACTCTCCGCATGTGAAAGAGGTGGCGCTGGGTGAAAACGGCATTATCGAAGGCGCAAAGCCGGGCACCGTGGTGATTGATATGAGCTCTATCGCGCCGCTGGCGAGTCGGGAAATCAGCGAAGCGCTGAAAGCCAAGGGTATTGATATGCTGGATGCGCCGGTGAGCGGCGGCGAACCAAAAGCCATCGACGGCACCCTGTCGGTGATGGTCGGCGGCGATAAGGCGATCTTTGATAAATACTACGATCTGATGAAAGCGATGGCGGGCTCCGTGGTGCATACCGGCGACATCGGCGCGGGCAACGTCACCAAACTGGCTAACCAGGTGATTGTCGCCCTGAACATCGCGGCGATGTCTGAAGCGCTGACTCTGGCGACCAAAGCTGGCGTCAATCCGGATCTGGTATATCAGGCGATCCGTGGCGGCCTGGCGGGCAGTACCGTGCTGGATGCCAAAGCGCCGATGGTGATGGATCGTAACTTCAAGCCGGGATTCCGTATCGACCTGCATATTAAAGATCTGGCGAACGCCCTGGATACGTCCCATGGCGTGGGCGCTCAGCTACCGCTGACGGCGGCGGTAATGGAGATGATGCAGGCGCTGCGTGCGGACGGTCTGGGCACCGCGGACCATAGCGCGCTGGCGTGCTACTACGAAAAACTGGCGAAAGTGGAAGTCACTCGCTAACAAGAAGGGCGCACCACGCGCCCTGTTATTCTTGCCTTGCGCGGCACTGTCAGGCTACAAACTTATGAAAATCGTCATTGCCCCAGACTCTTACAAAGAAAGCCTGTCTGCCGCCGAGGTAGCTCAGGCGATAGAAAAAGGATTCCGTGAAATTTTCCCCGACGCGCAGTATGTTTCCATGCCCGTCGCCGACGGCGGCGAGGGAACGGTGGAGGCGATGATTGCCGCGACGCAGGGAACGGAACATTCCGCATGGGTGACTGGCCCGCTGGGCGAGAAAGTGGAGGCCTGCTGGGGCATGTCCGGCGATGGCGTCACTGCGTTTATTGAGATGGCGGCGGCCAGCGGCCTGGGACTCGTTCCGCCCGAAAAACGCAACCCTCTCATCACCACTTCACGCGGTACCGGCGAGCTGATATTACAGGCGCTGGAACATGGCGCGAAACGGATCATTATCGGCATCGGCGGCAGCGCGACCAACGACGGTGGAGCGGGCATGATGCAGGCGCTAGGCGCCCGTCTTTGCGACGCCGAGGGGCAGGAGATCGGCCATGGCGGCGGTAGCCTGAGCCGTCTGAGCCGGATCGATCTTTCCGCCATCGATCCACGCTTACGTGACAGGATGATCCACGTGGCCTGTGACGTCACTAACCCGCTGGTGGGCGAGCGCGGCGCGTCGCGGATCTTTGGCCCGCAGAAAGGGGCGACCGAGGCGATGATCGTTGAGCTGGATCGTAATCTGGCGCACTTCGCCGACGTCATTAAGGCGTCGCTGCAGGTGGACGTTAAGCCGATCCCCGGGGCGGGGGCGGCCGGCGGCATGGGCGCGGCGCTGATGGCCTTTCTTAATGCGGAACTGCGTAGCGGGATTGAGATCGTTACCGAGGCGCTGAAGCTGGAAGAGCAGATCCATGACTGCTCGCTGGTGGTCACCGGAGAAGGGCGGATCGATAGCCAGTCCATTCACGGTAAGGTGCCGGTGGGGATAGCCCGGGTGGCGAAAAAATACCGTAAGCCGGTGATCGGTATTGCTGGCAGCCTGACCCACGACGTCGGCGTGGTTCACCAGCACGGTATCGATGCGGTTTTCAGCGTGTTAACCACAGTTTCGACGCTGGAAGAGGCATTTCGCGGGGCGTTTGATAACATTTACCGCGCGTCGCGCAATATCGCCGCCACCCTGCAGGTTGGGATGACGACAGAAGGATGACAACGGGCGGTAAACCCTCTATACTGCGCGCCGAAGCTGACCAGACAGTCGCCGCTTCGTCGTCGTCCTCCTTCGGGGGGAGACGGGCGGAGGGGAGGAAAGTCCGGGCTCCATAGGGCAAGGTGCCAGGTAACGCCTGGGGGGTGTCACAGCCCACGACCAGTGCAACAGAGAGCAAACCGCCGATGGCCCGCGTAAGCGGGATCAGGTAAGGGTGAAAGGGTGCGGTAAGAGCGCACCGCGCGGCTGGTAACAGTCCGCGGCACGGTAAACTCCACCCGGAGCAAGGCCAAATAGGGGTTCATAAGGTACGGCCCGTACTGAACCCGGGTAGGCTGCTTGAGCCAGTGAGCGATTGCTGGCCTAGATGAATGACTGTCCACGACAGAACCCGGCTTATCGGTCAGTTTCACTCTTTACACAGAACCCCGCCTCGGCGGGGTTTTTTGTTATCTGGCGGTCATACATATTTTGCAATCTGCCCGGCGGCGCTGGCACGGGCCTGCGAAGGATCAACATTATGCGTGATCCTTTTCACACATTCATTAATGTTAGAATGCTTTTATTATTTAAAATAAAAAGAAGCAATATTTTCTAAAATTTATGGAGTTGTGCTGGATAATAGCAAGGTTTTTCTCTCGCTTCCTAATTACGATGGATTTATATCTGTGTTCACTCTATTAGTGACACCAATAATAACATACTGTACCTACATTATAAAGCGAGAACGTTATGATAACCAGTAATAACACAAGTGTAATTTTAGACGCATCGCCAGCGGCCCAAAAAGCGGGCATGACGGAGCAGGCGTGGCGCGAGGCCATTAAATTCGACAGCACCGATACGGGCTGGGTTATTATGAGCATCGGGATGGCCATCGGTGCGGGAATCGTTTTTCTACCGGTGCAGGTGGGGTTAATGGGACTGTGGGTATTTCTGCTCTCCTCCATTATTGGCTACCCGGCAATGTATCTCTTTCAGCGACTGTTTATTAATACATTGGCGGAGTCGCCGGAGTGCAAAGATTATCCCAGCGTCATTAGCGGCTATTTAGGTAAAAATTGGGGCGTTCTATTAGGGGCACTCTATTTTATCATGCTGGTGATCTGGATGTTCGTCTACTCCACCGCCATTACCAACGACAGCGCCTCCTACCTGCACACCTTTGGCGTCACCCAGGGGCTGCTCTCCGAAAACCCGTTCTATGGTCTGGGGCTGATCTGTATTCTGGTCGCCATCTCCTCGCGTGGTGAGAAGCTGCTGTTTAAGGTATCGAGCCTGATGGTGCTGACCAAGCTGCTGGTGGTCGCAGCGCTAGGCCTGAGCATGGTGGGACTATGGCACCTCTACAATGCCGGGACGCTCCCGCCCGCTGGCCTGCTGGTGAAGAACGCTATCATTACGCTGCCTTTTACCCTGACCTCCATTCTATTTATCCAGACCCTCAGTCCCATGGTTATCTCCTACCGTGCTAAAGAGAAATCCGTTGAGGTTGCTCGCTATAAGGCACTGCGGGCAATGAATATTGCCTTTGCCATTCTTTTTATCACCGTCTTTTTCTACGCCGTCTCATTCACCCTGGCGATGGGCCACGATGAAGCGGTAAAAGCCTACCAGCAAAATATCTCTGCGCTGGCCATCGCCGCACAGTTTATTAGCGGTGACGGCGCGGGCTGGGTAAAAGTGGTCAGCGTGATTTTAAATATCTTTGCCGTGATGACCGCCTTCTTTGGTGTCTATCTCGGATTCCGTGAGGCGACCCAGGGCATCGTCATGAATTTGCTGCGGCGTAAATTCCCGACCCGGCAGTTTGACGAGAAGTATATCCAGGGCGGGATCATGATCTTCGCTATTCTACTGGCATGGAGCGCCATTGTGCTTAATGCCCCGGTGCTGAGCTTCACCTCTATCTGTAGCCCCATATTCGGCCTGATCGGCTGCTTAATTCCCGCCTGGCTGGTCTATAAGGTGCCTGCCCTGCACAAGTACAAAGGCCTGTCGCTGAAGATCATTATTATCACCGGTCTGCTGCTCTGTATTTCACCGCTGCTGGCCTTCGCCTGATGCAATTAAATCAATAAAATAGATGGACGTTATTATGTCAGATGCAAAATGGAACCCGATTTGGGATCGGTTTATTGAGATCGTACAGCAGGAGGTTAAACCCGCGCTGGGCTGTACCGAACCGGTCGCGCTGGCCTTGGCCAGCGCCACTGCCGCCGCGCAGCTCTCCGGCAAGATCGAGCGCGTGGAGTGTTATGTTTCGCCAAACCTGCTGAAAAACGGTATGGGCGTCACCGTGCCGGGAACGGGCATGGTGGGGCTGCCGATTGCCGCTGCCCTCGGCGCGCTCGGAGGCGATGCCGCAGCCGGGCTGGAGGTACTCAAAGCCGCATCGCCAGAGGCAATAGCGAATGCCAAAGCGATGCTTACGGAAGGGCGGGTATGCGTCAGGCTACAGGAGCCGTGCGCCGCGATCCTCTATGCACGCGCCTGCGTCTATACGGCGGATAGCGATGCCAGCGTGACGATCGAAGGCGATCATACCCGTATCGTAAGGATCGAAAAGCAGGGCGAGACCGTTTTCCAGCGCTGCGATCGGGAGGGCCAGTGCGGCGAGGATCCGCTGGCGGCGCTGTCACAGACAACGCTGCGCGACATTTTGGCCTTCATTGAGCAGGCCCCGTTCGAGCGGATCCGTTTTATTCTTGAGGCGGCCCGCCTAAACGATGCGCTCTCCCGGGAAGGTTTGGCCCGGGAGTGGGGCTTGCACATCGGCACCACGCTGCAAAAACAGTCCGATCGCGGCCTGCTGGCAAAGGATCTCGCTTCGGCAATTGTGATCCGCACTAGCGCCGCCTCGGACGCGCGAATGGGCGGCGCGTCGCTGCCCGCAATGAGCAATTCGGGATCCGGCAACCAGGGGATCGCCGCCACGCTGCCGGTTGTGGTCGTGGCTGAGTCTTTAGGTGAGGGCGAAGAGCGGCTGGCCCGCGCGCTAATGCTCTCCCATCTTAGCGCGATCTACATCCACTACCAGCTGCCGCGTCTCTCCGCGCTGTGCGCCGCGACAACGGCAGCCATGGGGGCGGCAGCAGGCATGGCGTGGTTACTGGATGGACGCTATGACACCCTTGCACGGGCTATCAGCAGTATGATCGGCGACGTCAGCGGTATGATTTGCGATGGCGCATCCAACAGCTGCGCGATGAAAGTGTCGACCAGCGTCTCGTCAGCGTGGAAAGCCGTGCTGATGGCGTTGGAC
>Ga0209371_1000703_pt1 | contig 28337 bp, 23 predicted proteins | sample AgamicAtAmrz_FD_187165 | JGI IMG/M metagenome (GOLD analysis project Ga0209371, IMG submission 187165) | Agave microbial communities from Guanajuato, Mexico - At.Am.rz (SPAdes) (version 2) | ecosystem: Host-associated > Plants > Roots > Rhizosphere | place: Guanajato, Mexico | collected 2012-06-07
CGATGACGATGGCGCGGCCCTTGCCCTCGGCGATCGCCAGCATCTTCGTCACATCGTCGAGATCGCGATAGGCGAGCACGCCGGGAAGCTGATGGCCGGGGACGGGAATGATGAAGGGCAGCGATCCTGTGGCGATCACCAGCTTGTCGTAGGAAACCGTGATGCCGTTTTCGCTGGTCACGGTTTTCCTGTCCCGGTCGATGCCCGTGACTTTCGCGCCCTTGTGCAGGGTAACGTTATTGGCGGCGTACCATTCATCATTATGAATGACGATGTCTTCATAGCTCTTTTCGCCTGAGAGCACCGGCGAGAGCATGATGCGGTCGTAATTGACGCGCGGCTCGGCGTTGAAAATGGTGACGTCGTAAAGGCCGGGCGCGGTTTCGAACAGGTTCTCCAGCATGCGCCCCGGCGCCATGCCATTGCCGATGATGACGAGTTTTTGCGTCATGGTCGTTACTCCGCGGCTTCGACGAAGCGGTGACGTTCGTAAAGGAACTTCAGCACGGCTTCGCGGCATTTGAGGTAGGTCTTGTCGGAGGCAAGCTCGATGCGGTTGCGCGGGCGTGCCAGCGGCACCTCCAGCACTTCGCCGATATGGGCGGCGGGACCGTTGGTCATCATCACGATACGGTCGGAGAGCAGCACCGCCTCGTCGACATCATGGGTAATCATGACCATGGTGTTGCCGAGCCGGGCGTGGATTTCCATCACCGCATCCTGGAGATGGGCACGGGTCAGCGCGTCCAGCGCACCGAAGGGCTCGTCCAGCAGCAGGATCTTCGGCTCCATGGCAAGCGCCCGGGCAATGCCGACACGCTGTTTCATGCCGCCGGAAATTTCAGACGGTTTCTTGTCTTTCGCATGGGCCATCTGCACGAGATCGAGGTTGCGCATGACCCAGTCATGCCGCTCGGCCCGTGTCTTGGTATTGCGGAAGACCTTCTCGACGGCGAGGTTCACGTTTTCATAAACCGAAAGCCAGGGCAGCAGGCTGTGGTTCTGGAACACCACGGCGCGCTCCGGACCCGGCTCGTTGACTTCGCGATTTTCGAGTAGAACGGCGCCGGCAGACACTTTCGTCAGCCCGGCAATGAGGTTGAGCATGGTGGACTTGCCGCAGCCGGAATGGCCGATGACGGAGACGAATTCGCCTTTTTCGATGGTGAGATTGATGCCTTTCAGCACCTCGGCGCGCGAGCCGCCCTTGTCGAAATATTTTTCGATGTGATCGAGCTTCAGATAAGCGTTCATGATTGATTTCTCCTCTGGCGCAATTCCGGACGGAAAACCGGTTCCCACTTTTCCTGGAATTGCTTGTCTCTTAATTTGCCGCAGCGCCGCGGGTGATGACCTTGCCGAGCGCCGCCACCAGCTTGTCGAGCACGAAGCCGACGACGCCGATGTAAACGAGCGCCACGATGATGTCGGGCAGGCGCGAGGAGTTCCACGCATCCCAGATGAAGAAGCCGATGCCGACGCCGCCGGTCAGCATTTCCGCCGCGACGATTGCGAGCCACGAAAGGCCGACACCGATGCGCAGGCCGGTGAAGATGTAGGGTGCCGCCGAAGGCAGCATGATCTTGAAGAAGAACTCGAGCTGGTTCAGCCGCAGCACCTGCGCCACGTTGCGGTAGTCCTGCGGAATATTGCGCACGCCGACTGCGGTATTGATGATGACCGGCCAGATGGAGGTGATGAAGATCACGAAAATGGCGGAAGGATTGCTGTCCTGAAAGGCGGCCAGCGAAAGCGGCAGCCAGGCAAGCGGTGGCACGGTGCGCAGCACCTGAAAGATCGGATCGAGACCGCGCATGGCCCAGACCGACTGGCCGATCACCGCGCCGAGGATGATGCCGGCAATGGCGGCGAGGCCGAAACCGTAAGCCACGCGCTCCAGCGAAACCAGCACGCGCAGACCGAGGCCGATATCCTGCGAACCGTTATGGAAAAACGGCGATACGATGAGATCGTAGCTCTCCTCGAAAACCTGGCTCGGCGGCGGCAGCGATGAGCCGGGGGCGGAACAGAGCAATTGCCAGACGCCCAGCAGAATGGCGAGAACGACAAATGGCGGCACGATGTTGCGGGCAGCGGCCGCACCCCATTTGCGCAGATCGATCCGCGGCGACTGTTTCGGCGCAAGCGACACGACGTTTGCCTTCTGCGCTACCGGCTGCTGCGGCTCTTCGTTGAATTTTCGGGCCAATGCGGACATGGGCGTTTCCTCTTGATTTCGGTTGCGGTCTGGGGCTCGCCCCTCATCCGGTCTTCAGTCGCGCCGGTTGGGCAGCGCATCTGGCGGATGAGGGGCGATACCCCGGGTCTCCTCCTCAGGAGGCCGCCTTGATGGACAGGCTTTCGAGATAGGCCGACGGATTTTCCGGGTCGAAGACCTTGCCGTCGAAGAAGGTTTCCTTGCCGCGCGAGGTGGAGGCGGGAAGATCGGCGACGCCGAGATCCTTGGCCGCCGCACGCCAGATATCCTCGCGGTTCACCTTCTCCACCAGCGCCTTCACATCCGTGTCGGGTGCGAATTTGCCCCAGCGGATGTTTTCCGCGATGAACCAGCTGTCATGGCTGCGGAAGGGATAGGAGGCATGGTCCTGCCAGAACTTCATCTGCAGGCCGGTATTTTCCAGCACGCGGCCGTTGCCGTAATTGATATTGCCCTTCAGGCGGCCAAGCACATCCTTCGGCGGCACGTTGAACCATTGGCGTTTGCCGAGGATGGTGGACATTTCCTCCTTGTTCGCCATTTCATCGCACCATTGCTGCGCCTCCATCACGGCCATCAGCAGCGCCTTGGTGGCGTTGGGGTTCTTTTCCACCCAGTCGGCGCGCATGCCGAGCGCCTTTTCCGGATGGCCCTTCCAGAGTTCGCCGGTGGTACAGGCGGTGAAACCGATGCCCTGATTGACGAGCTGCTCGTTCCAGGGTTCGCCCACACAGAAGACGTCCATATTGCCCACCTTCATATTGGCGACCATCTGCGGCGGCGGAACAACGATGGTGGAGACGTCCTTGTCCGGATCGATGCCGCCGGCGGCCAGCCAGTAGCGGATCCAGAGATCATGCGTGCCGCCGGGGAAGGTCATGGCGGCCTTGATTTCCTTGCCCTCGGCCTTCTTTTTCTCGAAAGCCGCCTTCAGCTTGGAGGCATCCAGCTGAACGCCGGTTTCGGCATATTCCTTGGCAACGGAAATGCCCTGGCTGTCGAGGTTGAGGCGGGCGAGGATGGCCATCGGCACCGGCACATTGTTCTGGGTCACCTTGCCGGTATGCATGAGATAGGGCATGGGCGTCAGAATATGCGCACCGTCGATGCCGTTCGATCCGCCGCCTAGCACGAGATTGTCGCGCGTCGCGCCCCAGGAGGCCTGTTTCAGAACCTCGACATCCGGCATGCCGTGTTTGGCGAACAGGCCCTTTTCCGCCGCAATGATGAGCGGGGCGGCATCGGTGAGCGCGATGAAGCCGATTTTCGCGCCTTTCACCTCGGGCTCAGCGGTGGCTGCGAAAGCACCGCACGGAAAGGCCACGCGCACGGCGCTGACAAGGGCGGCGGTGGCTGTCGTCTTCAGTATCGTGCGGCGGCTGACATCGCCGGAGAATATCTTTTTCATTCGCATGTTCCCCTTATTGGGCCACCTCTGCGGGTGACGCTTTCGCTTGCGAAAAAACCTGAAAATAAAAAAACGCCGCTCGGTGTTTGCGCCTGCGGAACGGGAGGTGTTCCGGGCAGCAAAACCTTGCGACGTCTGTGTCTTCTGAAAGCGCCTATGCCGCGCCTTGCTTGCCCCGATCGCCGTTGACCGGTGCAAAAAACAAAAAGCAAGAGGCGTGCCAATTTATAAAATGTAGATTATATTATTGAAAATAAAAGGGTATTTTTGCAAATAGATCTACTGATTAAATTTTAACCAGCGCGTTTTCTGTCTTCCATTTGTGCAAAGAGAAGAATCCTGCGCTTGAAATTTGCGCAGCCCGCAAGGCAAGACGACGCTTACGTCTCGCCTGAAGTCGGAGAAAACGGTGCGGCGGTGCGCACGGAAAAGGCGTTCACGTAGCCTGCAATGTCGGCGGGATCGAATACGAGGCCATCAACGAAACGGTCCTGCTCTTCCTGCCCCTCGATGCGGATATCGGCATCGTCAGGTGCATTGGCGTCGCCCAGCGCCGCCCGATAAATATCCGGCCGGTAGGCAGACAGGGCGGCCTCCACACCGGCCGGTGAAAACTCGGCCTGCCCCCAGCGGATCATCTGGCTGTAGATCCACAATGCCTGGCTCTGGCGCGGATAATTGGCGTGACCACCGTGGAAGATGAAATAATTGTCGATCACCCGGCGGTTGCCCTGGCTATCGATACTGAATTCACCGGCAAGCACACGGCGGATGATACCTTCCGGTGCGCCGATATAACGGGGATCGGCAAGGGCGGCGCTGAGATCATCGTGATTTTCGGCAAGGTCGCACCAGCGCGCGGCGGCATCGAGCGCCGTCAGCAGCCGTCCGACCGTTTCCTGCTGGTCTTCCGCCCATTCGGGTCGCATGCCGATGACTTTTTCCGGTGCGGAAGGCCACAAATCCTGCTTGGCCGCAACGATGCGACCGACACCGCGCTCGGCGGCGACGATGTTCCATGGCGCTCCGACGCAGAAACCGTCAATGGCCCCTGCGGCAAGCGCATCCGAGGTCAATGGCGGCGGCACGACCACAAGCTTGACATCGTGATCGGGGTGAATGCCGCCGGCGGCAAGCCAGTAGCGAAACTCGTAATTATGCGATGAAAACGGATAGGTCATGCCAAGCGTCGGCGTCGGTTCGCCGCGGGCGCGCATATCATCGAGCACCCGCTTCAACGCCTCGGCATTTTCGAGCGCTCCGGCCGTTTCGGAAAGCCCGGTCAAAGTCTTCATCCGTGCAAACAGCCGGGTCGAAAGCGTGATCGCATTTCCGCCGCGTCCGAGTGAAAAGGGCGTGATCGTCGGCGACGGATTTGAGCCAAGCCCGAGCATGGAGGCGACGGGCATCGGCGACAGCATGTGGGCGATATCGAATTGCCGAAACGCCAGCCGGTCGCGCACATTCGCCCAGGAAACATCCTTGACGAGATCGAGCGAAAGGCCTTCGCGTTCTGCGAAACCGAATTCGGCCGCAGCAATCAGGACGGATGCGTCGACAAGCGGAATAAAGCCGGCACGCAGAATTTTCTGCCGGTCGCTGCCGACGATTGCCGGGGCTTGCGTTACGCCGCTGTCTGATCCGGCCGTTTTTTCCGGTGCCGCCATATCATTCACTCCACACTGTCCGACCGGCGGTTCGTCACATCAACAGACCGGCCGCGGTGACCACGCTTTGCGCGATCTCGGAAATCTTCTTCTTCTCGTTCATCGCCGTTTGCCGCAAAAGCGCAAAAGCCTCCTCTTCGGAAAGGCCGCGCATCTTCATCAGAATGCCCTTGGCGCGCTCGATGACCTTGCGTTCCTCAAGCGCCGATTTCGCTTCGGCAAGTTCCCGCTGCAGACGGCTGAAGGCATTGAAGCGGCTGACCGCCATGTCGAGAATGGGCTTGACCCGCTCCTTCTTCAGCCCGTCCACCACATAGGCGGAAACGCCCGCCTCGACGGCTGCCTCGATGGAAGCGGTATCGGAACGATCGACAAACATGGCGATCGGCCGGCCGACCGTGCGGGTAAGCTGGAACAGATGCTCCATCATGTCACGATTGGGATTTTCGAGATCGATGAAGATGACATCGGGCTGCAGCGTCTCAATGGTGCGCGCCACCCCGTTCACCTCGTGGATGACGGTGACGCGATGATAGCCGGCCTCGCGCAGCCCCTCCTCGATGATGGAGGCGCGGATCGCGTTTTCGTCGATAACGAGAATGGTCAGGTCGCGAAGCGTCATGTCAGCATTGATGACGCAGCGCAGCAAACTTGGCAATCGGCTGCGGATGCAAAAAATGGCTGGAGCGGCAAGGGTCGTTTCCTCCCCTGCCGCCCATCATATCAGGAAGCGTGTTCGACGGCGCGTTCAAGCGCCTTCAGAACCGTCCGCTCGGACAGATTGAGATAGATTTCCATCTCGTCGCCGGCCTCTTGCGCCTTGCCCTCTTCCATCAGCGACAGGATCTTGCTGTTCATGTCCACAAAGGGGGAATGAAGCTGTTCGGGATCTTTCAGCAAACCGAAACAAAGCCTGAGTTCAGCGGCGATACGCTCGTAAAAATCGCTGAGACGGGCGCTGTCGAGAAGATCGACGACGGCGGCGTGAAATTTCATGTTGGCGCTGCCCACACCCAGCCAGTCTGCATCTTCACGCTTGACCTTGGCGTCCTCGACCGCTGCCCGCATCGTCTTGATTGCGGGATGCTTGTGCCAGGCCTGGCGAAGTGCGCCGCATTCCACCATGCGTCGCACCCTATAAATATCGATGACCGAGGACATGGTGGGAACGGCGACGAACACGCCGCGATTTGCCTCATGGCGCAGAAGCCCGTCCTTGGTCAGCAGCCGAAAGGCTTCGCGCAGCGAATTGCGCGAGACGTCGAAACGTTCACTGAAGGCTGCCTCTGAAAGGCGCTGTCCCGGCATCAACTCGCCGGAGATCAGCAGGGTGCGAATGCCCTTGGCCAATCGATCCGCAAGCGGCAGACCCTCTATCGTTTCGGTCATGGCGCTCCTTTCCTTAAGAGCAATGCAGCATCGGGAATTCCGTGACAGGCATGTTCGGACACGGCATGATTGCCCTTAAAGCGTGTCGCGGAGCTTTCAGACCAGCTCCTTACGCTTTAAGCCATTGTTGGCGCATGTCGTTATCGCAAACCGCTGCACACTTTGCGCGACATGCTTTAGCACAAAGCATTAGCAAAGCACGAAAAAAACGTGATGAATTCCCGCGCATAACGTCCAACAAATAGACAGAATAAGAGAACGATTATTATTTATTGTTGAACAATGTTGACAATTTCACGGAACAGGACAAGATCGTCCGCATAAAGCATCCGCGAGGGGCGGATTGCGACAGGAGCGGAGAAAATCCATGGAGCAGAACAAGCTCTCGCCCGCCGACCCGAATGAGGTTGCGCGCAAGGCGAAAAATCAACGTTATGCCTTGCTTTCGGCAATGTTCCTGATGTCGATGTCGGCCGTCGGGCCGGGCTTCATCACGCAGACTGCGAATTTCACGGTGAAACTGGGCGCCGCCTTCGCATTCGCCATCATTATTTCCATCCTGATCGACTTCGTCGTACAGGCCAATATCTGGCGCATCGTTACCATCACCCGCATGCGGGCACCGGCGATTGCCAATGCCGCCATTCCGGGCTCGGGTTATCTACTCGCCATTCTTGTCATCATCGGCGGCCTGTTCTTCAACATCGGCAATATCGGCGGCGCCGGTCTGGGCTTCAACGCCATGATCGATCTCGATCCGAAGATCGGCGGCGCGATCGGCGCACTGGCAGCCATCGGCATCTTCCTGTCCCGTCGCGCAGGCATCGCGATGGACCGCGTGGTTTTCGTCGCGGCCTTCGTCAAACTGGCGCTGATCCTTTATGCGGCATATGTCTCCGGACCGCCGGTAGCGGAAGCCTTTCGCCAGACCTTCCTGCCCGACACGATCGATTTCGTTACCATCACCACCATCGTCGGCGGCACGGTCGGCGGCTATATCACTTATGCCGGCGCGCATCGCCTGCTGGACAAGGGAATGGTGGGCGTTGAAAATATCAGCGCGGTCAATCGCGCGGCGTTGAGCGGCATCGCCATCACCGGCGTATTGCGCTATATCCTGTTCCTTGCCATCCTCGGTGTGGTCGCCAGCGGCGTGGTCATCGATCTGTCCGGCAAGGCGGCAAACCCTGCAGGCCAGGCCTTCCATGCCGCTGCCGGCGATATCGGCTTCCGCCTCTTCGGCGCGGTTTTCCTCGCCTCAGCCATGACCAGCATCATCGGTGCGGCCTATACCTCCGTGTCGTTCCTGACCGCTTTCAAGCCTGACATAACGGAGCGCCAGCGTAATCTGGCAACGGTTGGCTTCATTGCCATCTCGCTGATCGCCTATATCATCATCACCACACCGCCTGCAGCCATGCTCGTCTTCGTCGGCGGCCTCAACGGTCTCGTTCTACCGATCGGCCTTTCGATCTTCATGTATGCCGCGTGGAAACGCGCGGATCTGATGCATGGATATCATTATCCGCGCTGGCTGCTGGTGCTTGGCGTGCTGACCTGCGCACTCACCTGGTATATGGCCTATAAGTCGGCGGGCGCGATCTTTGCACTGCTCGGCTACTGATAGAATTAGAGGGAGGCAAACATGGCCGCTATCGATCTCAACAGCGATCTTGGCGAAAGTTACGGCGCATGGCGCATGGGAGACGATGAGGCGATGCTCGCCATCGTTTCCAGCGCCAACATCGCCTGCGGATTTCATGCCGGCGATCCGGCCGGCATCTACCGCACCGTCAAGGCGGCCACCGAAAAAGGCGTGGTCGTCGGCGCCCATGTTTCCTATCCGGACCGCGTCGGCTTCGGCCGCCGCGATCTGGACGCGACCTCGGAAGAACTGATCGCCGACGTCATCTACCAGATCGGCGCGCTGAAAGGCGTTGCCGCCGCTGCCGGTACCACGGTGCGTTACGTCAAGCCGCATGGCGCGCTTTACAACCGCATCGCCAACGACGCGAAACAAGGGCAGGCCGTGATCGACGGCATCAAGGCCATCGATCCTTCGCTGGTGCTGATGGGTCTCGCGAATGCACCTATCCTCGATCTTGCCCGCAAGGCAGGTCTTGCCGTTGTCGCTGAAGCTTTCGCGGATCGCGCCTATACGCCTCAGGGCCAGCTCGTCTCCCGCCGCGAGGCCGGTGCCGTGCTGCATGACGCGGCGAAAATCGCCGACCGCATGGTACAGCTTGCCCGCGAAGGCACGCTTGAGGCCATCGATGGCAGCATCATAAAGATCGAAGCGCAATCCATCTGCGTGCACGGCGACAGCCCCGGTGCCGTCGCCATTGCCCAGGAAATCCGCCGCCGTTTCGAGGCTGATGGCATCGACATCCGCTCCTTCGCATCCAATCGCTGAAAGGATAGCCGATGACGATACCGACATCCTATCTCAACCACACGGACGCCGAAGCCGCACGAAAGGCCCGCGCCACCTATCGCGATGGCCTCGTTGCCCCGACCTCCGGCATTGCACCCGGCTTCACGCAGGCGAACATGATCGTGCTGCCGCGCGACTGGGCCTTCGATTTCCTGCTTTATGCGCAGCGCAATCCGAAACCCTGCCCGGTGCTGGATGTCTCCGATCCCGGTTCGCCCACCACGCTTCTGGCGCCCGGTGCCGATCTGAGAACCGACCTGCCACTCTACCGCATCTGGCGGGATGGCAAGCTTACCGAGGAAACGGCTGACGCCACCGCCGCCTGGGCGGAGCGGGACGATCTCGTTGCCTTCCTGATCGGCTGCAGCTTCACCTTCGAAACGCCGATGGTGGAAGCGGGCATCGAAATCCGCCACATGACCGACAAGAGCAATGTGCCGATGTATCTCACCAACCGGCCCTGCCGCCCGGCCGGTCGGCTGAAGGGCAATATGGTCGTTTCCATGCGGCCGATCCCGGCCTCACGCGTCGCCGATGCTGCGACCATTTCAGGACGTTTTCCGGCCGTGCACGGGTCACCCGTGCATGTCGGCGCACCGGAAGAGATCGGCATTACCGATCTTGCAAAGCCTGATTTCGGCGATGCGGTGCGGATAGAGCCGGGTGAAGTTCCGGTGTTCTGGGCCTGCGGCGTCACACCCCAGGCCGCCGTTATGGCGTCGGGCGTTCCCTTTGCGATCACCCATGCGCCGGGACACATGTTCATCACCGATATTCCCGATTCCGCCTATCACGCGTGAGGACATGATGCGTTTTCTCCCCGTCAGCCTCACCACCATTCTTGTCGAACTGGCCGATCTCGATGAAACGCTGGCGCTTTTCGCCTCGCTTCAGAACGATCCGGTCGAGGGCATCGAAGAGACGGTGCCGGCTGCCCGCACCCTGATGATCCGCTTTCGCCCTGAGAAGATCGGTGCGGAAGCGCTGGCTGCGCGGCTTGCCAGCCGCGATCTCTCCGCAAAAATCGCGCCTTCGGACAATCTCGTTGAAATCCCCGTCCACTATAATGGCGAGGACCTTGCCGATGTTGCCGAACTGACCGGCATGAGCATCGAAGAGGTCATCCGCCGCCACACCGAAAGCGAATTCACCGTGGCCTTTTGCGGTTTCGCTCCCGGCTTCGGCTATCTGGTCGGCGGCGATCCGGCGCTGCATGTGCCGCGCCGGCAAAGCCCGCGCACCCGCATTCCGGCAGGCTCGGTGGCGTTGGCCGGCGCCTTCAGCGGCGTCTATCCGCAAAACAGCCCCGGCGGCTGGCAGATCATCGGCACCACGCCGGTCAAGATGTGGGATATAGACCGCGATCCCGGCGCGCTTTTCCAGCCGGGTTACCGGGTGCGTTTCTTCGACATGGACAAGGCCGGCAAAACGGTCGACATCCCCGTCTCGGCACCGCGCAGCGCCGGGAAAGACCGGGCAAAAGCAGGCCCGCATTTCAAGGTGCGCGCGGCCCCCATGCCCGCCATCTTCCAGGATCTCGGCCGCTTCGGCCAGACGGGACAGGGCGTGTCGGCCTCCGGCGCACTGGATCGCGGCGCATTCAATGCCGCAAACCGCATCGTCGGCAACCCCGTCAACACGCCCTGTCTCGAACTGACACTCGGCGGATTTTCCTTTAAAAGCACGAACCGTGCCGTCATTGGCATTGCAGGTGCACCCTGCCCCGTCACGATCACCACGACGGATAGCAGCTTCGCGGCTAAGACCCATGGCCCGGTGTCTCTCGAACCCGGTGATGTGGTCACTTTCGGTCAGCCGCTGAAGGGTATGCGCTGTTATCTTGCGGTGCGCGGCGGCTTCGATGTCGACCCGGTGCTCGGCAGTTTCGCAACGGATACGCTGGCTGTTGTCGGTCCAGAGCCGGTGGGTGCAGGCGCCATCCTGCCGCTAAAGGGCGAGAAGACCGGCCTTTCCAGCGTATCGATCGACGAGGTTCCGGCCTTCGAACCGCCGGCAACCGGCGAGGTCGTCACGCTGGACGTCGTTCTCGGCCCCCGCACCGACTGGTTCACGCAGAAGGGCATCGAGACCCTGACCGGCCAGCTCTGGCAGGTCACGCCGCAATCGAACCGCGTCGGCATTCGCCTTGCCGGCGAAGTGCCGGTGGAACGCAGGGACAGCTCCGAATTGCCGAGCGAAGGCACCGCGACCGGGGCGATCCAGATTCCCCATAGCGGCCAGCCGGTTCTCTTCCTTGCCGACCATCCACTGACGGGCGGTTATCCCGTGATCGGCGCGGTCGCCGAATATCATCTCGATCTTGCGGGACAAATCCCCGTCAACGCAAAAATCAAATTCCGCCCGATTGGCCCGTTTGCCGAAATCGCGGCCAAGAACACAGAATTCCGAGGAGAAGAGCGATGAAAAAAGTGCTGATTGCCAATCGCGGCGAGATCGCGGTGCGCATCATCCGCGCATGTCGCGATTACGGCCTGCAATCGGTCGCCGTTTATGCCGATCCCGATCAGGATGCGCTCTTCGTCCGGCTCGCGGACGAGGCCTATGCGCTGGAGGGCGTGCGTCCCGCCGAGACCTATCTCGATATCGCCAAGCTGATTGCGATTGCCAAACGCGCCGGTGCGGATGCCATTCATCCCGGTTACGGTTTCCTGTCCGAACGCGCCGAATTTGCGCGTGCCGTTCTCGATGCTGGCCTCATCTGGATCGGCCCCGACCCGCACGTCATCGAGGCACTGGGCGACAAGGTAGAGGCACGGCGCATTGCCACCGGCGTCGGCGCACCGCTGGTCGCCGGCAGTGACGGCCCCGTCGCTTCTGCTGCCGAAGTCACGGCCTTTGCGGAACAACACGGCCTGCCCGTCGCCATCAAGGCGGCCCATGGCGGCGGCGGTCGCGGTCTGAAGGTTGCGTGGAAGATGGAAGAGATCGCCGATCTCTACGAATCCGCCGTGCGCGAGGCAACGGCCGCCTTTGGCCGCGGCGAGTGTTTCCTTGAGCGCTTCCTCGACCGGCCGCGCCATATCGAGGCGCAGGTTCTGGCCGACAAGCATGGCAATGTGCTCGTCCTTGGCACCCGCGATTGTTCGCTGCAGCGCCGGAACCAGAAGCTGATCGAAGAGGCTCCCGCCCCGTTCCTCTCCGCCGAACAGCGGCAGAAAATCCATGCGGCTGCAAAAGCTATCTGCGCCGCTGCCGGTTATTCCGGCGCCGGCACCGTCGAATTCCTGCTCGGCGTCGATGGCACGATTTCTTTCCTCGAGGTCAATACGCGCCTGCAGGTGGAACATCCCGTTACCGAGGAAACCACCGGTATCGATCTCGTCATCGAGCAATTCCGTATTGCGGAAGGCCATAAGCTGCGGGTTCTCGAAACGCCGGAACCGCGTGGCCATTCGATGGAATTCCGCATCAATGCCGAAGATCCAGGCCGAGGTTTCCTGCCGACCCCCGGTTCGATCTCGCTTTTCGACGCCCCCTCCGGTCCCGGCATTCGCGTGGATAGCGGCGTCGTCAGCGGCTCCAGCGTGCCGGGTGTGTTCGACTCGCTGATGGCGAAGCTGATCGTCACGGGTGCCGACCGCGATCAGGTCCTGCGCCGCGCCCGCCGCGCGCTGAAGGAGTTCCGTATCGAAGGCATCGCCACGGTGCTGCCCTTCCATCGCGCCGCGATCGAGACCGAAGACTTCATCGGCACGGACGGCTTCAAGGTTCACACCCGCTGGATCGAGACCGATTTCGCCGCCATGCCGGATGCCATGGAACGGCCGGCAGCGGCCGACGACCCTTCCGTCACCCGCACTTTTCTAGAAATCGACGGCAAGCGCGTATCGGTCGGTCTGCCCAGCCTGCTGCTCTCCAGCCTCGGTGCGGTTAGCGGCGGCAGCGCGGCTGCTCCCGGCACCGCCGCCCCCAAGGAAAAGGAAGGCGAAATCACCGCCCCGGTTTCCGGCACCCTGCAATCCTTCAAGGTAAAAGACGGTGATGCGGTGTCGCAAGGCGATCTTCTGGCCGTTATGGAAGCCATGAAGATGGAGACGCAGATTGTCGCCACCAAGGCGGGCAAAGTTCGCCTCATTGTCAAGGAAGGCGACTATCTGCAGGCGGGCGCTGCCCTTCTCGAGATAGCCGGCTAATATACGGACAGGCCACCGGCCTCACAATTGCAGATCGCGCATGGCCGGCGGCGGAACCCTTTCGCCGCCGGGCCGTTTATGGCGCGACCTGCTAACGACTGTGAGGGAAATATGGCCGGACGCACCTTGCTTCAGTTCTTCCATTGGTATTATCCGGACGGAGGGAAATTATGGAGCGAGGTGGCCGAAAAGGCCGAAAGCCTTGCCAAAATGGGCATCACCGATATCTGGCTGCCGCCCGCCTATAAGGGTGCTGCCGGCGGTTATTCGGTCGGTTACGATACCTACGATCTTTTCGATCTCGGTGAATTCGACCAGAAGGGCACCGTCGCCACCAAATATGGCGATCGCGCCGCCCTCGAACATGCGGGCCGGACGCTGAAGGAAAACGGCATCCGCGTCATTCATGACGTGGTTCTCAATCACAAGATGGGTGCGGATGAAAAGGAAAAGGTGCGGGTTCGCCGCGTCAATCCCGAAGACCGTACCGAGATCGACGATGAAGACTTTCAGGCGCTGGCCTTTACCCGCTTCACCTTTCCTGGCCGCAACGGCAAACACTCCAAATTCATCTGGGATTTGAAGTGCTTCAGCGGTGTCGACCACATCGAAGAGCCGACCGAAGACGGCATTTTCCGCCTCGTCAATGAGTATGGCGATGGGGAATGGAATGAGGAAGTCGATCAGGAAAACGGCAATTTCGATTATCTGATGGGTGCCGATGTCGAGTTCAGGAACCGGGCGGTTTACGAAGAGCTCAAATATTGGGGCCGCTGGCTCTCCGAGCAGGTGCAGGTCGATGGCTTCCGCCTCGATGCCGCCAAACATATTCCGGCCTGGTTCTTCCGCGACTGGGTCGGCCATATGCGCGAAACGGTCGATCCCGATCTTTTCGTCGTGGCGGAATATTGGCACCCCGATCTCGAGGCGTTGAAAAGCTATCTGGAACTCGTCGACAAGCAGCTGATGCTTTTCGATGTCGCCCTTCACCACAGCTTCCACGATGCCTCGAAACAGGGCGGCGATTTCGATATGCGCAGCATCTTCGATGGTTCGCTTGTCTCCGCCGTTCCCGACCATGCAGTCACGCTGGTCGACAATCACGACACGCAGCCGCTGCAATCGCTGGAAGCGCCGGTGGAGCCCTGGTTCAAACCTCTTGCCTATGCAATCATTCTGCTGCGCGAAGAGGGTGTGCCCTGCGTCTTTTATCCCGATCTGTTCGGCACGAGCTATACCGACACCGGCAATGACGGCAACGAGTATAAAATCGATATGCCCGCCATTGAATGCCTGCCGAAACTCATCGAGGCCCGCAGCCGTTTCGCCAACGGAGCCCAGACGGATATTCTCGACGATGCAAGCTGCATCGCCTTTATTCGCCACGGCGCCGCCGATGCGCCGGGCTGCGTGGTGGTGATGTCGAATGGCGAGCCCGCAGAAAAGCAGATCGATCTCGGTCCCGATCACGCCGGGGCGGTCTGGCATGACTTTCTCGGGCACCGTGAAGAACGAATTACCCTCGATGAGAGCGGCAAGGGCGTCTTTCCCACCAATGGCGGCAGCGTCAGCGTCTGGGTTGCCGCCGATTCCGAGTGAGGAGCAATTGTTCCGGTTCGGCAATCCCGTTCATTCCGCAGAAACGAGGCGGCGCGGACCTGCGCCGTCATCGGCCAGAACATCGTTCGGATTGCGCAACGGACAATCATCCAGCGAAAGACACCCGCAACCGATACAGCCGGACAGCTGATCGCGCAGCATGATAAGGCTGTTGATGCGAAGCTGCAGCATTTCCCGCCAGGATTGGGAAAACCTGCGCCAATCGGCCGTCGTTGCCACCCGATCCTGCGGCAGATCGGCCATCGCATCCCTGATGATGCTGAGCTGTATACCCGCCCGCTGCGCGATGCGGATGATGGCGATACGCCGCAGGACGGCGCGATGATAACGACGCTGGTTACCGGCGGTTCGCCAACCTTCAATCAGCCCCTTCGCCTCATAAAAATGGATGGTGGACACGGCGATGCCGCTGCGGCAGGCAACCTCCCCAACCGTCAGGCTGTGCTTGAATACGGTATTTTCCATTCTGGCTCCTGCTTCCGTAACGATTTCCGCTCGGAAAACGCGGAAACATAGTGAAGAGCAGCCGGTATAATTCCTCAACCATAGTTGAGGTCAATAGGCGATAGCCCAAAAAAAGAGGCGCCCAAAGGCGCCTCCAAATTTCGTGAATGTGGCCACGGATCAGAACTTCGCTGTCATGCTGATCCAGAAACGGCGGCCTTCCATGACGGTGTTGAAATCGTCAGTGCCAACATCCTTGTCGAAGACATTGTAAATGGCGGCATTGAGATCGACATTTTCGGCGACCGCATATTTCGCGCCGATATCGAGGGTGGTGTAGGCGTCATATTTACGCCCGGCCTTGCCGTTGATCGTTACCGGCGTGCCGTTGGTGCCGATGCGTGGGCCGGCATTGATTTCCGATCCGTGGTAATTCAGCGAGGCCCAGGCTTCCAGACCGTCGATTGGGGTCACCCAGTCGCCGCGTAGATTGGCCATATGTTCCGGCGTGCGCGCCAGCGGGAAGCCTTCATAATCGCCGGTTTTCTGTTCGGAATGGGTATAGGTATAGTTGCCGCGCAGCGTCAGGTCCGGCGTCGCATACCATGTCGCCGTCAGTTCCACGCCCTGAATGACCGCATCGTCGATGTTGTAATTGTACCAGAGACGATAGTTGCGGTCTTCGCTCCAGCGGGCAGGCGTTCCATCCGGATTGAGCACCAGCGCATTGGAAATCTTGTCCTTGAAATCGGTGTAGAAATAGGTGGCGCCGAGAGCGACGTCGCCATTGTCCCAAAGCGCGGCCACTTCATAGCTCGTGCTCTTTTCCGCCTCGAGGCTAGGATCGCCGATGATCACGCCGCAGGTGCCGCTCGGGCCATAGGTGCAACCGCCGCCGCCCGTCGTATAGGCATAACCCGGTGCGATCTGGCGGATTTCCGGGGCACGGAAACCGGTAGAGATGCCGCCCTTGATGGTCAGTTCCTCGGTCGCGCTCCAGACGCCATAAAGGCGCGGGCTGAAATGATTGCCGTATTTCTCGTGATTATCGAGACGAAGACCGCCCGTCAGCGCGAAATTATCGACAATGCGCCATTCATCCTCAAGGAAGAGCGCCCATTGCGTCGCCGAAAATGTCTCATCGCGGCCGGTGCGGCGTCCCGGGTTCTGGTCGGTCAGCCGCGCCTCGAAATATTGTCCGCCCGTGACCAGCGTGTGGTTGCCGAACAATTCGAACGGCGTCGTGAACTTGCCATCGAGAACGGTGTTACGCACTTCCGGCGAGCGCGGGTTTTCTGTCACGCGGCCGGTGCGGATATTTCTGGTGAAGTTGGTACGCTCCGCCCATTCCTGCTGGAACGAAAATTCGGATGTGGTCGGCCCCCAGCGGCCGGTATGCGACAATGACCAATGGTCGCGCGTATTGGTATTGTAGGTGCCGTTGGCGTCGGTTGCCGCCAGCGTGTCGCCGGGCTCGGCGCTGCGGCGCAGCCGCGTCTTGCCGCCTTCGAGATAGATGTCGTGATCTTCGTTCGGCGTAAACGTCAGACGACCGTTGAAATCATATTCCTTGGCGCCCGTGGTGCCGCTCAGAATACGGTCTTCGCCGCGTGTGAAACCCCTGCCCCAGAGCTGCAGACCGAGCTGGTCCTTCAGGATCGGCCCGTTGGCGTACCAGGAGACCTGGCCGCTATTGCCGAATTTGGAATGCTGCTGAACCGTGCCTTCGGTGGTGACGGAACCTGACCAGACATCGCCGACCTTGCGGGTGATGATGTTGATGACACCGCCCATGGCATCCGAACCATAAAGCGAGGACATCGGTCCGCGCACCACTTCGATGCGCTCGATCGCCGAAACCGGCGGCACGAAACTCTGTTCGAAACCGGAATTGCCGTTGGTGCGGGCATCGCGCGTGCTCTGTCGCTTGCCGTCAACCAGAACCAGCGTGTAAGCACCGGGCAGACCGCGAATGAAAATATCCTTTTCATTGGCAATGCCGGTAACGGATACGCCCTGAACTTCCCGCAGGGCATCGGTCAGATCGCGATAGGACCCCTTTTCCAGATCTTCCCGCGTCACAACCGTGATGCTGGCCGGAGCGTCCTTCACATTCTGCTCGAAACCGGATGCAGTGACGACGATCTGCTGAAGAACCGTGTTCCCCTCAGACGCCTGCTGCGCAAAAACGGGCAGAGCAATGCTAAGGGCCGTTCCCGCCATTGCTGCCGAAAGACCGGCCTTTATTACCGTCGCGGACTTTTCGCGGCCGCGGTACTTCAATTCCATGTTATGCCCCCGCATTTAACTTGAGAATTTAACCCCACTTATTTAGGAGGGAGTGCGGGCGCAACGCGTTTGTTTTCGAACAGTTCTAAATTCCAGAAATTGCAAAAAGGGCTCCCTGGACAAGCCGCGGAGTAAAAAAAACGCAAGATGACAACCGGCAAGAGAAAAGATGAACCAGCCTCCACGACAAGGCCCGACAGGCTTGGGCAGCTGAAACTACTTGTCGCTTTCGATGCGTTGTTGCGGGAAGGCAGCGTCAGCCGCGCGGCAGCGGGCATGGGACTGCCGACATCTTCGATGAGCCGGATATTGCAGCAGCTGCGCGAAAGATACGGCGACCAGCTTTTTCTGCGCACCGGTCAGGGCCTGCGTCCCACCCCCTTTGCCGAAAACATGCGGCTGCGCATTCGTTCGCTGGCGGCGGAGGCCGAGAACCTGATCGACTATTCGCAGGAAAAACCCGCCGCCCCGGCCAACGCCAGTGCAAGCGGCTGGGAGCGGCCCGTGCTGATGAAGGCGCCGCCGCTTTCGCTTCGCCCCAGCGTTCTTCTGGAAGGTCAGCCGACACCGGAAAACATCGCCGACCGTCTCGCGCGTATCGGCCACAATGCCGATCCGCGGCAGAGGCTTGCCAAATATATCGCAACCTCGGCGATGGGCATCGGCAACAGCCGCCCGCTCAGCCAGGTGGAAGCGATGGATGCGCTCTCGATCATTCTCGATGGCGATGCCGACCCGATACAGATCGGGGCCTTGCTCGCCACCATGCATTATCGCGGCGTGACCGCGGCGGAGCTTGCCGGTTTCATCGAAGCCATGTGGAGACATATAGAGAGGGACCAGCAAGGACCTGCATCGGTGGATCTCGACTGGCCCGCTTATATGTCGCCGAAACATCGCGATGCGCCGTGGTTCCTCCATTCCGCGCGTCTTGTCGCCATGGCGGGATACAGCGTCCTGCTGCACGGGCATGTGGGGCAGGGAGAAAACGGCGGCAAGCTTGAACTTGCAGCACAGGCCTGCGGCATTCCCCTTTGCCACTCGCTTTCGCAGGCGGCGAAAGCCACAGCCTCGGAACGCATCGCCTACCTGCCGATCGGTGGTCTGTCCCTGCAGTTTCAAAGCCTGCTCGGCCTGTACGGCATTCTGGAGATGCGCCTGCCGCTCAATACGGTCGTGCATCTTCTCAATCCGCTTCGCGCCAGAAGCACGATCATCGGCGTCGCCCGCCCGTCCTATCAGGAACTTCATCGGGACACGGCACGACTGCTTTCGGTGGAAAACCTCGCCATTCTCGGCAATACGCGGGATTTCGCGCAATTCACGCCGTTTCGCAGCACCCGGATTTTCGGTCTTTCGAAGGGCGGGGATGTGGAATTCATCGTTCCCGCACGCGAAACGCCGCCCGCCGAAATGCCGACCATGTTCACAACCTTCGAATATTGGCGAGCGGTCTGGACGGGTGCAGCAAGGGACGAAAGGGCAGAAACCATTATCATCTCGACGACCGCCATCGCGCTGATGCTGGTCAACGATATGGCTCTGCCCTTCGAGGAAGCCTATGCCCGCAGTCTTCGGCTCTGGAACGACAGGGCGCGAAATCTCGTCAACGCCTGATCAGCGATCAGGCATTGGCGACCGCCCTTTTCAGCGCCAGATATTCCCAAAGGGCGACAAGCAGAAGAATTGCCGTGCTCGCCAGTTGCAGCACGAAAAGCGGAATACCCGGCACCGGCAAAAGCAGGCAGAGCGCCGCCACGCCGGCAAAATGCGACACCGGTCGCTGATAGGCGACGGCGATCTTGACGCCGATATTGCCGGCCAGAAACAGGACCGGACCGCCGAGAATGGCGAGCGCCTCCCGCATCGTTGCGCCATCCCGCGCATGGGAGAGGCTGAAATCCTCACCCACCGCCGTAAGGATGATACCGGCTACGATGGGCAAATGCCCGTAGTTAAAAAGATTATGGGCGATCTTCGCCTTTTCTTCGGCATTCTCGGCCTTTCTCGAAGCCTCTTCCTGCCCGTGATGGAAATAAATCCACCACATCGCCACGGTACTGACGAAAGCGGAGCAGAAGACGATGAATGTCAGGCCCGAATTCATATATTCGGTGGCCGTGCGTCCCGTGGTCAGGATCGTTTCGCCAAGGCAGATGATGACGAAAAGCGCGCATCGCTCCGCCAGATGCTCGCCGGAAAGATGCAGCCTGTCCTCGTCGCTCGAGGCCACACCCGGCACGACATAACGGCAGGCGGGGCCGGCATATTCAATTGCAAGTGCGATGCCCCACAGGAGAATGCGATCCGCCAGATCGACGAACCCACCGGCAAGCCAGAACAGGCTCGATATCGCAAGCCAGATCGTCACGCGCACGAAGACCAGAAAGGACTGCCGGTCTTCACCCCTGAACGCATAGAGGGCGAACAGGCTTCGACCGACCTGCATCACGCTGTAGATCAGGGCGAAGACAAGACCCTGTTCCGCAAAAGCCTCCGGCAGCGCGATGGCCAGCAGAACACCGCCGAACATCAGCACGAATAGCAGGATCCTGACCGGCTCCTTTTCCGTGTTCAGCAGGTTTGTGATCCAGGTGGTGTGTATCCATAGCCACCAGAGCGACAATATCAGGATGCCGGCCTCAAGCGCCGCCGTTGGCCCAAAATCCTTGGCCAGTGCATGGGAGAGCTGGATCAGCGCGAAAACAAAGACCAGATCGAAGAACAATTCGGGGAAACTCGCCTTGCCGGCGTCCTGTCCCTCTTGCCTTATCCAGCTTTCCGTACCCGCTTTGCGTCCTTGAAGCTCACCCCCGGTTCTCATTCTACCTCCGCCGCAATATTTCGACCGGTCTTCTCACCACGCCCCCTCACCGTTGCGACAAAGCCTCTTCGCTGCCCGATGCAACCGGGTTCGACCTTCGGCCGGGAAACTCCAGCGCCCGCGCACTGTCGGGATAAAAGCGCGGCCCAACCAGACGGACTTTCTTCCCGGACACGTCGGTAATGTAGTTGGGGGTCGCGGCCTCTGGTGAATGTGGAATGCCGCCGGCGCTGGAAACCGCAAGCGTGCTGACCTCAAGAGGCTGGGCAATTGCCGGCAGGCTCGTCATCGCGGCGAGTGCGGCTGAGATAAAAAATGATCTGGGAAACATGGGACGCATATCCTGGCACAATTATCTGCGCCATAAACAGCCCTCGCCCGCTTTGGTTCCGCCGCTCGTCAGCTATCCGCATCGAGGTAGGAGCTATATTGAACATAGTCCGCGCTCGGTTGCCCATCGACGATCTCCGGCGGCCGACCTTCGCCACCGGGCAGATGGCCCGTGTTTTCGAGCTCCGTTCTCAGGAGCTTTTCGATAGCCCTTTCCCGGGGCAAGGCGTTGTCCGCCATGTAAAGGGCGACGGCCAGTTCCATGTCATCCGGAAAATTCATCAGCTCAGCCATCCGTTCAAGCAATCAAGCGCAAACGCAGGACCTTGCAGAAAGTTCAACCTCGCTGTTTTGGCGCGAGGCTTTGTCTGTCGACCGTGCATTTACTTCCGATGGGCCATATCCCGGTTTTGCGGCACCCGGGCATGCGCTTCTATTCAGTATCGCACGCCTGTTTTGCCAGGTGCTCCGCGCATACAGATTACGCATTTCCGCTCTTCTCGTCGCAATTTCGACGAAAAATACCCTCGACTCAAGCGATTGAAACCAATCATGGAAAAACGCAAACGAAAGCTAAACAGAACTTAGTTTTCATTACCTTGCATTAACCATAGAAATCCACCGGCTGCACTGTTGCTGCAGCAGCCTCATGCGAATCTCTTTCTACTTGCGGAAACGGCGTTAATGTAACTTCCGTCTGCTTTTTCCGCAAGCGATGACCATTTCCACGGCCGTGTGAACTCACGAAAGCATGTTCGCCTCCATGGCGTCCTTACGCCCTCGCAACTGCGCCAGAAGCATTGTCTGCACATCGAAGCCGCCTTCCTGCGCCTTACGGGTCAGATTACGCAGATATCCGCCGAGCGAGCTTATCTGGTCTGCTTTCTGCAAAAGGCATGCGAGAATGGCTGCCGTTCCCTGTCGGCCGAATGTGACAAGCGCATCCTGATACGCCGACTGGCTGATGTTGAACATGGTTTTGATGACGGATGTCGCCACTTCGAGATCGCGCCATCCGGTAACCGCTCCGCCTGGGGCATAGAGCGAGATATCCGGGCAAGCCTTCAAAACCAAAACAATATCAGGAACAAAAAATTGCTTATGAAGAACAGGCTTTGCTAATTGCGGCGAAGCTTTTGCACTGACGGGTGCCACATATGCCGGCTGGGTGCATGCCGTGCTGGCAGGTGCAACGGTTGCCGGTTCGCGCAAATCTTGCCGTTCAGATATGGATTCGGATTCTGAATTCTTTATGAGGCGCTCATTTTGGCAGTCATTGCCGCCCGTTTTTTCCGATTTTTCAATATTTTCCAGATAGTTGGTCACTTCCGCGCGCAAAGAGGCCAAAAATCCGGCGATTTCCCGAAGTTCCGCAGGCTTGGAATTGCGGCCGAGAGAGCCGGCAATGGCGTTGTAGCGGGTCTGAAACCCTTCGAAGGTCTCGACTTCACCGCTCGCGGCAATCATCTCGCAGAGTTTCTGAATATCGCGGCGGCAAAGGCTGATGTTTTCACGAAGCCGCTGAAGATCGAGCCGTTCGCTGACAATGCGTTCGGCCAGTTCCTCGATTTCCGCTTTGCGGGCGAGAAGCGGCGCCAGCGAAAAACCATAAGCCTCGCTGATTTCCCCTCCCCTGTGCTTGCGGGCGTATCGTTTTCCGTTCGGGCTGTCCTTGCGAATGATGAGACCGGCCTCGACAAGAGCCGAAAGGTGCCGGCGCAATGTCTGCTCGGCCATGCCATGGGCCCTGAGCGACAATTGCGTGTTCGACGGGAAGACGACCAATCCGGCTTCGCTGGAAAGCTCGTTTTTCGGATAAAAACTCAAAAGCGCGTTCAGGACCGCAAGCGAGCGATCAGTCACGCCGAGCAATGGCCTGGCTTCGCAGACCGAACGATAGAGTTTCCATTTATCGACCGCTTCGATTTTCTTGCTTTTCTGCGCGGCGAACTGGGTTGCGAGGACGCCAAACGACATCGCTCGCCGCCCAAAGGGCGTCGTTACACATGTGCTGTCCATGTCTTTCACCTTTCACAAGGCAAAAGAAAATCGCTCACCGAAAAATTCGATGCCAAGACTCTTGACTATGATTCGCGGAAATGAGATTCTTCGGGTGCTTAAATCAAAGAAAGGCTTCCGCGCGGCAACGTTCGGGGGCTTTTTTCTTTTGTGATGCGTCTCCTGTTAGTCGTTCGGGTTAGAAATCACTGCTTGGACCGATACTCGGCAAACAGCGTCTGAAGATGTTCCAGAACGAATTCGGCAAATTCCGGTGCTTCGTTCTTGTCGATCGATATATCCAACTTCCGGTCGCTCTCGACCACTTTCGCCAGGCGACGGCCCGTATCCGAAGACCATACGCCGGTTTTCTTGGCCTGTGCCTTTGGCTTCAAAAAGTCCAGAAGCGCCTTGAAGCGTTCTTCGGAAGGAAGCGAGGCAACCGCCGGTTCGCCGACATATGCGCGGGCCGCCTCCTTGACCTGTGAGGAGGAAAGCTGGTCGGCAAGATCCATCCAGTTGCGGCGGCCGACAGTGGGTGCGGGGCCTATGAGATCGACCAGATCCTCTGGAATGCGTCCAACGACCGAAAGCATATTGGACAGATCGCCCTTATGAAGCGACATTGCCGCCATGATCGTGTCTCGAGGGAACCGCATCTGCAGTTTCTGCGCAAAGCGCGCTTTCTCGATATAGGTCAGGTCGCGGCGTTCGTTATTTTCCTGGCCCTGGGCCACCACCAGCTGTTCATCGCTGAGATCCCGCACAACGGCCTTGACCGGAATGCCAAGACTTGAAACGGCGCGAAGGCGGCGATGACCGAAGGCGACCTGATAACGGCCCGGAAAATCGGGATGCGGGCGCACGAGAATCGGCACCTGCTGCCCCTGCTCACGAATTGCCTCCACCAGACCGGCATCGGCCTCTTCGGAAGCGGGCATACGATCCGGTATGAAGGAGGGATCGATATCCGCGGGGTCGAGAGAGACAATCGTCAGTCCTTCGGCGAGCTGCTTTTCAATGGCTTCAGCCCGTTTGGCGCGCTCCGAGACTTCATTCAGCGATTGACCGATCATACCGACGGGGGAGTTCAAAACATCCGTCACCAGCTCAGGGGAGCCGAGGATAGGCCTGATACGGGGTCGCGAACGCTCCGGCGTGGTATCGTTGTTGTCGGTACCCGGTGTGCCAAGATTTGCGAAGATTTGTTTTCTGCTCATGCTGCCCTACCCCACGCTTTTTTAATCAGTCCTTCGATTTCAGCGTTCACATTGTTCATGGCTTCCAGCGCGCGATCATAGGTCGACCGGGTGAATTGCGTCCTCTCCACTTCGAAGAGCGTCTGGTTGGTCAATCCAGCGTCCGAGACCGCCGTGCTTTTCAGCATCGGATGATTGAGGACGTTTTCACCAAAGATCGATCGCAGGAAAGCGACCATCTGGTTCTGCGGCCCGTCGCTCGGTTCGAAACGGGTGATCAGGTAACGCATCCAGTTATAATCCGACCGAGCACCGGCCCGGCCAATTTCTGCCAGAAGGTCGCCGGTCATGGCGAGGAACTGGTTCATCGACATCACGTCAAGCATCTGCGGATGGACGGTGACGAGCACCGATGTCGCCGCTGTCAGAGCCGAAAGCGTCAGATAACCGAGTTGCGGTGGGCAATCGATGACGACAACGTCGTAGAAATTTTGCGCTTGGGCGATCGCCTGGCCGATACGGGCGAAGAACAGCGTGTCACCCGGTGCACGGCGCATCAGCGCACGCGGAGTATCGTGTTCGAACTCCATAAGTTCCAGATTGCCAGGAACAATGTGGAGATCGGGAATATAGGTGCCACGGACAATCTCGGCGATGGGGCGGCGTTCATCGTCATAACGGATCGCGCCATAAAGCGTCTCGTTCGGCCCGACATCAATCTCGGGCTGGTGACCAAAAAGCGCGGAAAGGCTGGCCTGGGGGTCGAGATCGATGGCAAGAACCCGATAGCCACGTAGTGCCAGATATTGCGCCAGATGGGCAGAGGTGGTTGTCTTTCCCGAACCACCCTTGAAATTCATGACGGCGATGACCTGTAACTCTTCGCCCTCCCGGCGGTGGGGCAGGTAGCGGCGTGTGCCACGCGCACCTTGGTCCAGAAAACCCCTGATATCGCGCATGTCTTCTACGGAATAGGAGCGACGCCCGGATACCTGCGCGGCATCAAGCTCAGGCAACTCGGAAGCGATCTGGCGCAGATAGGCTTCGCCAATGCCGATGAGCTTTGCGGTCTCCGCCGGAGAGAAATGCCGCATGCTCTTTTCGGTATGGGGGGAAAATGTATTTGCGTTATGCGCCTGCAACTGGGCTGACAACGCAGCCGAATGCTGTTGTATAAGACTCGTCAGGTCAGGTGCTCCTGCGGCACGTCTTAAATCGGCACTCTGTGTCATCGGTCTTCTTTCGCTCGAAATTGCAGTAGCGGTTTTTTTCGAAAAAGGCGGTTTTTTCCGCAACTGAGATATAAGCGCCGATTCTCTTTTTGGCGCAATAGGCTTTTTTCTCAGGTTGGAAAGTGCCGCTAAAGCATTGTGGAAGAATCACATTTGCTTTTTGTGACGGTTTGACGGTTAGCCGCGGCTAACTTCTCGTTGTCGATCATAATGAAGGGCGTTGTCGCGTCTTTTGATGCGCCGAATATCCGCGCTGTGCGGGAGTTTGCCGCGGCTAACTTTTTGGGTTCGATCTTCTATGCCCCCGATAATCCCGGCGCCAGAAAGTGAAGGGTGGACATTCGCATCTGTTTAATCTCTACTTGTTGACTAGAGTATCGTTGGGTTCGACACCCGTCGTCTGGCTGTTCAAGCTGTCGCAGGTTGGAGGAATGAATGTCCTATGATGTCGCTCTCGTCGGGTCGGGTTTTTCGGCCATCTGTACCGCCGCCCATCTTTTATCGTCCCTGCCGGCGGAAGCCTCTATCGCTATCGTCGGCGATGAGTCGGATTTCGGGCGCGGCACCGCCTATCGCACGGAACTGCCCTATCATCGTCTGAATGTGCCAGCCGGGCGAATGAGTGTCTTCCCCGACAGGCCGGACGACTTTGTCGACTGGTTGGCGGAAAACGGGATCGCGGACAATCCCCTGCTGTTCGCCTCGCGCGGTGACTATGGTCTTTATCTTCGCGACAGACTGGCTGGCCTGCTTAGAAGCAGGGAGCAACGAGCCCGGGTGGACTTCGTTCGGGCCAAGGCTTCGGCCTGTCGACCGGATGGCACAGGCGGATTTTCGTTTACGCTGGAAAATGGTGAGCCGCTGCGCGCGCAGAATGTCGTTCTGTGTCTGGGTGTCGGCGCTGCGAGTTTGCCGGTGCAAACTGTCGCGAAGGAAGAAGAGGGCCCGCAACGTATCATCGGCCACTGCTGGCAGCCGGGATGGTTGTCTAAAATCAAAGCCGGGGATCGCATCTGTATTCTGGGTTCGGGCCTGACGATGATCGATCAGGTTTTGACTCTGCGGGGAAAAGGACATCTGGGGCCAATCCATGTTCTGTCCCGTCGTGGCTTGGTGCCGCATCCGCATGTCAGCCCCCCATCACCGCCCGTGGGGCCGAATCTACCTGAAGGCTCGACGGAGATCAGCTGGTTGCTGCACTCTCTGCGCAAGCAGGTGCGCGATGGCGCGCCGTGGCGCAACGTCATGGATGGCTTGCGGCCGCAAACTCAATCGCTTTGGCAACGTCTTACACCTTCCCAGCGGAGCCGGTTCCTTCGGCATGCCTTGCCCTGGTGGAACATCCACCGGCACCGCATCGCACCCGAAGTGTCTGGCGCTTTCGGGACGTTGCTTTCAGATGGTGTTCTTGAAATTCATGCGGGTTACCTTCGCTCCATAGAAGAGAGAGAGGAGGGGATCGCCGTGCGTTACCGCCGCAGGCATACGCGGATATTGAAGGAGCTCCAGGTCGATTGGGTCGTCAATTGCACGGGCATGGAGCGGGCCGGCATCGGCCATTCGCGGCTTCTTGAAACGATGCGCGGCGATGGCGTTATTTTACTCGATCCTTTCGGGCTCGGGGTGGAAGTCGATGGCCAGTCCCGTTTGCTGCGGACGGACGGACGAAGCTGGCCCGGTCTTTTCGCTGCCGGTGCGCTGACGGCGGGCCGCTTCTGGGAAATTACCGCCGTTCCGGATATTCGCGTGCAGGCGCAGAAGATTGCGCAGGAGATCACGGATAGAGTTATGGCGAACGATCGGCTTTCCGCACGGGGGTGAGCTGGTTGAAGGACCGGCCGAATCGAGACGTGTCCAGTACCTCTGCTAAGAGGTTAGCCGCGGCAAACTTGTTCTCTGAATAATGTGCTGGAAACTCCATGGATGCCGAATTTGGCCAGTGTAACGCAGCGCGAATGCCCACAGGGGGCCGCATTATGGGCATGCAGCTCCCCATGAATCACACCATATATCGACCCTGAGCCATATATTTCGCAATAATCATGGGCGGCAAGCACGGCAGCGGATTTCGCGCGTAATGTGCGCGATTGCTAAATAATTTACATTGCTTATGGATATGCGTCATAAAATCGGCTACAAATCGCGAAAATTTCTGAAATTATGAAAATAATTTGCGAGGATTTATGCAAAAGCCGAAACTGATACGATATGAGGCGGCGGACAATCAAGCTGGCGGACAGCGGCGACCATTTGCCAAGGCCGTCCGGGCCGGAGATTTCGTGTATGTTTCCGGGCAGGTGCCGACCGTCGATGGTGAGGTGGTGACCGGCGGGATCGTGGCGCAGACCGAGCAGGTGGTTGCGAATATCAAGGATGTTCTGGCGCTTGCCGATTGTACGCTTGCGGATGTGGTCAAGGTCAATGTCTGGCTGGACGATGCCCGGGATTTTTCGAGCTTCAACGCCGTCTTCCAGAAATATTTCATCGATCATCCGCCAGCACGCTCCACCGTGCAATCGCCGCTGATGGTTGATGCCAAGGTGGAAATGGACGTTATCGCCTATAAGCCGCTGGCCTGAAGCCCAATTTGCCGATGTTTGAGAGTAGATGATGACCTATCCCTGGCCTGATGCGGGCACACCCCTCAATGCGATTTCGACGCCGATGCCTGTCATCGACGAGGACAGGCTCGCTGCCAATATCCTCAGGGCGCAATCCTATCTGGATGACCACGGCAAGGCCTTTCGGCCGCATATCAAGACGCACAAGATACCCGCCGTCGCCAAACAGCAGCTTCAGGCCGGCGCCATCGGCATTAATTGCCAGAAAGTCAGTGAGGCGGAGGTTTTTGCGGACGCCGGTTTCGATGACATTCTGATCACCTACAATATTCTCGGTGCAGCAAAGCTGTCGCGGCTGAAGGCGCTGAATGCGCGCATCGGCCGGCTGAGCGTGGTTGCCGATAGCGCGGTCACGATTGCAGGTCTTGCCGATACATTCGACGCGGCAAGGCCGCTTGCCGTACTGGTCGAATGCGACACGGGCGGCAAGCGCTGCGGTGTGCAGACGCCGGAAGCGGCACTGGCGCTTGCGGAAAAGATCGCTGCGGCACCGGGCCTCACATTCAAGGG
>Ga0209371_1000704_pt1 | contig 28313 bp, 26 predicted proteins | sample AgamicAtAmrz_FD_187165 | JGI IMG/M metagenome (GOLD analysis project Ga0209371, IMG submission 187165) | Agave microbial communities from Guanajuato, Mexico - At.Am.rz (SPAdes) (version 2) | ecosystem: Host-associated > Plants > Roots > Rhizosphere | place: Guanajato, Mexico | collected 2012-06-07
GCGTGATCAGATTCAGCGTGGAAACCCAGGTCATGGAGGGCGTAATCACCTCATCACCCGGCCCAATTCCCATTGCCATCAGCGTGACGTGCATTCCGGCGGTGGCAGAGCTGACGGCAATCGCGTGTAGGTTGCCGGTCAGCCGGACAAAGGCCTGCTCCAGTCCGGCGCACTGAGCGCCGGTTGTGATCCAGCCCGAGTCAAAGACCGCTTTCACGGCTGACAGCTCTTCATCACCCAATGAGGGACGGGAAAAAGGCAAAAAATCCATGCTAAAACTCCTGCAAATCAAACCCATAAGCGATCGCGCGAAATTAATCAGGCACAACGCCGGAAACAGAACTTAAATAGCGCGTCATCATCCGCCGGCAGGGATGTTATTTACCCAGGCTTCCATTTCTGGAATAGGGGTTACCGGACAGGTAATACAAACTAGCGCACGAAAGTTAACTGAACATTAAATGAAGGGAATGAATAACAATAAATTAATGCAGGGTTCATTTGGTCATTTCTGAAAAAGTTCACTGATGCGCGTTAATATCCACCCCTGGCACGCTTCTTTTTGATTGATTGATGATTTGTTTATAAAACAACGCAATCCGCCGCTGAATTATCAGCTTTCGATTCCATTAGGTCAGCGAGCCTCTCAGATAAAAATAGCTTACTGAAGAACGCAGATGATTAATCGCCGCCTTTTTACAGTCCCGGCGAACGCCGCAATTCATATTTTCACCTTAATGTAATCTTAATATTTCTCGTTATTTTTGCGCTGAGACGGCGTTCATCGTTAACATTTCGTGAACCTCAGATGACAGCACGTTAATATTTGTCACATACGTCACGACAGAAAGGTAAAACAGTGTTACAAAGTCAATAAAATCGCGGTTTCAGGCGTCAGCGTTTGATCCCGCTCAGAATGAGAAAATAGTGATGAACCGTGTCGCCTGCCTTTACGCTTTCCTCGCCTTGTTCAGCCCGGCGCTTTACGCCGCGCCGGTAACATATGCCATCGCCCCTGAAAAAACGTCGATTGGCCTTTCATGGCGTGCCTTTGGTCATGACTTTTCTCAGGCGACACTGCGCGGCGTGACCGGCACGGTGACCCTGAATCCTGACGAAGAGCGTGATGACCATATTGATGTCACCATTCCGGTGGCGACGCTGGTGGCCTCAAACAGGCTGTTAACCTGGCAACTGAAAAGCGATCTGTTTTTCGATGCAGAGCATTACCCGCAGATTCACTTCGTCAGCAGCCGCGTTGCCTCAATGGGGGGCGCTGATTACCGGATTTTCGGTACGTTAACGGTCAAAGATGTCAGCCGGCCGGTGATGATGCTGGCCACGCTCGACAGCGGAAAGGCCTTTGATCCCGCCTCAGATTCGCTGGCGCTGCATGCCTCGACCGCTATTTCCCGCACGGCATTCCGCGTGGATCGGCTGGTCGGTGTGGTGGATGATCGCGTCAATATTGCGCTGGCCATTGCGGCGGAAGTGAAGCGGCCGCTGTCCTCACCGTTAACATCGTCCCGGTAACGGTTGCACCTTAACCTGACTCGCAACATAAACGCTCAGGTCAGGCTAAAAAGCCATATCCGAGCTGAATACTAAAATAAAAAACTATATATGCGTTTTTCGCAGCTTTAATCTTTTATGACTTCTGGGTGGCGTTAATATTGCTTCTGATGCGGCTTAACGTTTATGAACTGCGTGTTCAGAGAGAACCGGACAGCCTGCATCAGTCAATTAACAGGCAGGCAGAAAGCACGCAACGGGGCGGGCCAGACGGATATCACCGCACGCTGAAGGCAGATCTGCGTGCTGACGACGTCATGAGAATCTGGTTTGGAACACTCTTTATCCCCGATGCGCACAACAACAGAACGAGTGCTGCATGCCATCGTCTTTGAGGTGATCGCTAATTGTCTGGTGTTCATCATTCTGATGATCTGCGCCTCCGCGGCGCCTGCGCAGTCGGCGCTGTTGACAGTAGCCTCATCCGCTCTGGCAATGGGATGGAACTATCTGTTTAATCTGCTGTTTGACCAATTCCTGTTGCGAAAAGGCTTTAAAAAAACCTGGCGGATAAGATGCCTCCATGCCCTGTTATTTGAAGCGGGGTTATTAGTGGTATTAATCCCGTTTGCCGCAGGGTGGCTGGGTATCTCGCTGCTTTCAGCATTGAAGCTTGAATGCGGGCTGGTGCTGTTCTTTCTGGTTTATACCTGTCTGTTCAATCTGCTGTGGGATTATGGAAGAGATTTGCTAAAACATTATGAATAAAGTCTATTATCTGGAAAAGTTAAGAAACTGCCCCTCCAGGGATATCCTGGATATCGTGACAAGCTATATGCGTAAAAAACTGCCTTATGACGATCTCTCTTCCTTTGAAGGTGCCTATGATCATCGCAAAGCCGAACTGATAATGAATGAGACCTTCACTGAAGTGCCTGCAGATGTCTGGCGACGGGTCTGCTGATCCGGTCAGATAATCAGCAGACAAAGCATCACGTCATCCGGTAATGACGTGATGCCCGGCGAGCACGAACAGTGCGCGATCAGAAATGGTATGACAACCCGATCAGACCGCTGTAATCCGTATTAAAGACGCCCCCAAAACTGGTATCGACTTTTGCATTCACAGAAAGGTCAGGGAGAATTTCGCCCTCCAGCCCGATACTGCTGCGATAACGGTTATCAGACCAGGCGCTGTAGCGCCGGTCTGACTGGCGATCGGAGAGCGTGGTCGTGGAGCCCTTTTTTCCCGGTGAAGCGTGATAAGAGAGGATGGCACTGAGATTAACCTTTGGCAGTAAAGGCCCCAGGCCGCGTTTCTGCACCATCACTCCACTGGTGGTGAAGCTGGGCGTGGCTGAACTTAATGCGATCGTCGCATCCTCCCCCTTAAGGCTATAGCCGGACAGGATACCCGCGCTGATGCCGACAAAAGGCGAAACAGAGATCGTGTCGTCGGCCAGGTCAAACCGATAACCCGCGCGCAGGCTGCCCGCCACCAGGTGACTCTCCTCTTTCACCTCCGCGATGCGTAATGCAGGATCCAGGCTTATTTCCTGATTGAGATACATATATCGGCTGGCGGCGTCCGTAAACCACCCGCTATCAGAGTGCCATGAATGATAGACCCCCATGGTGGCCAGACGGTGTTTCTCCTGTCCCCCTCCTTTCACCTCACCCAGGGTGTAGCTGGCACTGACGCCTGCCGTATGCGCACCGCCGCGCTTGTCCCAGCCGACATTCAGCGTCTGCTGATGACTCTTCAGGCCCAGGAAATGCCCTTGTGATTGCTCAATAGTGGCCCAGGTTCCGCTACGATCGGGTGAAGTCCGCAGACTCTCTGTCCGGTTGTGCAGCTGGCTGACGGCCTCACTGATAATATATTGCCGCGTTGCCAACAGGGCGCGGGTTTGCTGAATCAATGGCTGGTTGTCGTAAACCGTAAACCACTCATCCGGATTGAACGCGGTTTTTTGGGTGTCCTCTTCGGCTTTTACGGTAGCCTGCGCGTCTGCTTCCGCTTCAGGCTTTGCTTTCTCTTTTTCAGCAGCGGCTGGCTGCTCTGCAGGTGCCTCGGGTTCAGACGTCACCTCCGTTACAGGGGCGGGCTCTGGCGTTAAGTCTGCAACAGGAGTGACATCCGGCAGAGGCGTCAGCTCTGGTGCTGGCGTGACATCGGTCACCGGCGCGGGCTCCGGCGCGACATCCGGTACAGGGGGCGGCTCCGGCGCAGGGGTGACATCGGGTAAGGGTGTGGTGTCTGGCTCAGGTTCCGCCGTCTCATTCTTTTCAAGCACCCATAACACGCGATTGTTATTCTCTTTCACCTCATAATGCGGCGTGTAAACACTGAATCCGCTGTAACTGTCAGCAAAGGAGAAGTAGCTGTGTGAGGTGCCTGCAGGAGCATCCACCATCACCAGATCCTGAGATAAGGTGGTCTGCCCTTCGCTGCTCAGTAGCAGGCTCACGTCCAGCAGATTATCGCCACCACTGACGGCGTTTTTAACGATCAGCTGATCGTTTTCACGGGTTGAGGGTTGAGCGCCCAGCATCAGATTCAGCCCGGTTGCGTCCAGAGTATCGACGCTCAGCGTTTTGGGACGCCAGCTACCCGCTGGCACCATTGAAAGCGAAGCGCCACGCTGTGCCCGGAGCGATGTGACGTTACTGGTGCTGGTCATACGCCAGGTTGCCTCTGACGCCAGGGTCATCTGGCTGCTGCCGGATGAGGTTACCGCACCCTGATAATCTACCTTCCCCAGGTACAGCGACGCATTGTCTGCCAGCCGGACATCGCCTTCGACTTCACTGGCGGGCAACCGTGCCAGCGTCTCTGCGCTTCGCACCGGCTGACTGCAGACAGTCTCATCAGAGTAAATGGCGGCATAACACCGCCAGCTCTTCTCCCCTGTCAGTGAACTATCGTTGTAGCCAAATGAGAGCGTGGCTGATTCAGCAGCAACAAAATTCGCTTTGACGCCAGCGTACTCCCCTGCCTGGAAAAAAGCCCCTGCACCCACATTGATCTGGCTGGCGCGGAAAAGTGAGGTGCGCCAGTCATCATCAATCACCACTCCCCCCGCATGGGCCACAGGTTGCCCCGACAGGATCAGCGTGCCGTTATCCACATTCAAATCACCATTCAGATTCATTCCACCGGTCAGGGCAGTAATGGCCGTCGCGTTGCGTGGCTGGATGTTAACGTTCATCTCGCCATTCACTGTATTTTCCCGGTTTTCACCGAGAAAACCGCGGAAAACCTGAACGTTAAGCTGTGTCAGACGGTGATTGATAGCTTGATCTGCATCGGTGCCAAGATAAGTCCAGGTCGCAGTGGACGATTTATCGGTTGGGAAATACCAGTACGAGGGGGTATTTAACTGAAAATATTCAGTATCCCTGGTGTAGGGGTTTTTATAGACATAAATGCTCCCTGGCGTCCCTGTAGGGTTACTCCCTTTAAAGGTGTGGAAAGGAACGTCAGCAGCGGTGCTACCCGTAATGTTGATTGTTGCCGCGCCATCACCGTGGTTAACGAGTTTAGCGCCATCGTCGGTATGATTAATTTTTTTGAAAGTCAGCGTGTTGCCATTTAAATCTAAGCGCCCCCCGCGATAACCAAAGAAAATCTGGTCAGCCATGACCTGATGCTCATCATTCAACACCACGGTTGGCCGGCCACTGACTAACGTTACGGCGGAAAAAGCCTGTTTATTACCTGATGTATCAGCCTGCTGATCCAGTATGACAGTGCCATCACCTGCATTCAGCGAACCTGAATTGGTGCCTTCAGCCTTCACATGGAGCGTGCCCGCGCCTATTTTATGCAGTGCATCGCTTGCCAGCCCATTAACCTGCCACAGAACCTTTTTACCGGCATCAACCTCGATCCCGCCGCCTGCCCAGGTCGCATTCACCCCGCTGGCCGAATCTACGGTGTAGTCGCTGGAAAACCGGAGTTTTCCCGCCCCCATGTTGATCGGTGAACTTAGTGTGATCAGCCCACCATCCCCGTTAAAACGCAGATCTTTAGTGGCATTCAGTTCTGCATTTGTCGCTGTAGAGGGTGCCACTGTTGCATAAGCTGAATCCAGACCAGACCAGCTCCACGTGGTGCCGGATTGAGTTATTGCATCATTGCCCCAGAAAAGGGGCCCTTTACGGGCACTGTCGATGACGTCTGGTGAAGTGCTGGCAGCCTGTACTGAAGCGACAAAATCGCCAGGAATATAACCTGCAACAGCACGTTTCCGGTAAAGACCGCTGTCAGCGTCGTAACCAACGTGCACCGCAACCAGTTTCCATTGCTGCCCGATGTCGTCCCAGGCAAAAACCGGACTGCCGCTGTCTCCGGCATTAGCACCGATTGACAGAGGTGTGGTATCCGCATCATCAGGCCCAAGGTTGAAGTAACGCAGATAGGTATTATTGGAAATTTCACGTACATTCGCCGCACTGAGGGTGCCACCCGATTTCCAGTTATAAGCGCCAGTCAGGCGTACCCGCTTCGTCTGCTCATCATTAATTTGCTCCTGCGTTCCTGTTCCTGCCCGCGTATACCAGGCATAACGGGATTGATAGTCGGACAGAAAGTCTGCTTTGGAGACATAAGAGTAGGGAGCGGCTTCAGTGACGACCTTATTAAGGCGTGGCGCATGAAAATCCTGGGTGCTGAGATCGTTGCGTTCAATAAGACGATAAGCGGTGGCATATCCAGCCCCGTTGCCAAAATCCACCGTTTTATAACCGGTATTGTGCTTAACACTCAGAATATAGGAAGGCGAAACGAGTGTCGCATAACCTGACGAAGAGACACCACCAAAATCAGGGATGGGAAAATGAAGCGTGTCGGAGAACGATCCATCTTTCCTGTAGACGGGAACATTGGTGGCCCCGACCTTATATTTGCCCAGATTTTCTGCGAAATCCCGATACGTTTGCACGTCGATATCGTTAAGCATGATCCCTGCATAAGATTCAGCACAGATAAAAAATGTACAGTAAAGTGCAGCGCTCCCGAAATGTTTCAATAGAATACCCCCATACGTCCATTATTATTTTTAGAGAAATCTATTATTTAAGAAATGATATCACCGGGCTATTCCATGACTGAATCCACGCCAGATATCGATATTGATCAGGGTCAAAGAAATAAGACCATCAGGCGGCAGAAGAGAGGCAACCCATTGAATGGAATAGAATAAAAAAAGAGACCAGAATGGAGCGGATATTATAAAAAAGTAAAAATAAAAAATGAAGAAGATCGTTACATTGCAAAATTATCTGCGGAAAAATATCAACCTGACACTTAATGATAAGAAACAGCCGCCTTGACATGCACTTTTAACACGCAGGTTTTACATCAGGGGAAATAATTGATTCATCACAATCTGGGCGCGGCAAATAAAGGGCTGACTGGATAAGCCTTCGCCTGAAGTGCAGATTTATCTGCATTCAGGCGAAAATATTAAAATTACTGCGGATGGTCACGATGATACAGTGCCCATTGCTCAATACGTTCACCAGAAGGCAGCAGACAATAAAGTGTACTGTCTGCTGGAGAGCTCCCCTCTATTTCCTGACCGCCACGCTGAAGGCACCATACGCTGGCAGGATTACGCATCGTCATACGCTGTGGTTGCTGGGCGTGCGGAGCACAGGCTGTGAGTTGCAGAGCCAGTATCAGCAGTGAAATGCCGGATATCTGTTTTAAAGTCATCATGAAAAGCCTCTGAAATAACATTTTAAATACTGAGTCAAAGAGTGGCATCCGGCGCTGCCTATGCCTGATTATCAGTCGTGAACGCTAAGCCTGTGGTTTCGGGTAACCTGGCTGTTAGCTGGTCAAAAAGTATGAAGCAGCATCGCTAAACCCACTCTTAACCAACACTATTGCGCTTCATCAGACGCATCGGGAATGATGTGTAAATCACAACGATTGTAAGAATGACTCTGTACCAGACAGTTCAGTATCCATTATCCCCTGCCTTCTTGCCTGCCTGCGGTTCAGCTTCTTAGTGATGAGCCTTTATTACTATTCTGTATCAGTAGTGATTAATGAGATGAGTCTCTGGCAGCGAGTTCGGTTTTAGCGCAGTGAGGAGTGTGTGGCAGGGGCGCAGCAGCAACATAACTGGAATAGATATAGCAAAGCAACAAAACAACAACCGCCATAAATAGGGCAGCAAGGAGGTTAATGGGAATAGTCAGAGCCCTGTCAGCCCGGTGCCTCTGTTCTTTCATAGAAATGTCAGTACTCCATAACCGGATAACAGATCCTCAACGGTTCACATCACCTTTCGGAGGGTTAACTGCCGGCGTGTCAATCAATTCGGTTCGATCAAACTTCAACAGAGTTTATGACCCCTTTGTAAAGCTCCAGCAGTGAAAGATCGTTAATAAACGTATTGAACTCCATATCGCCACGCAAGGCGAACTTTCTCATTACGTTATACTTATGCGCATAGATGGTTTTTGCTGACAGACCCAGACGCTTCGCTGTCTGTCTGACGCTGTAACCTTTTTTCAAAAGGCTAAGTACCTGTAACTGTACAATGGTTATACGTGCAAACTCGCAATTCAGACAGTCTGCAGGCAGAAAAGCGTGCAGTCTGTCCTGAAAAGTCAGCCAGGAACAGATGACTTTTTCAGATATCGTACGAACAGAATCGAGCCGTGAAATAACAACCAGAGAGCGATAGCAGACAGGAAGTTGCTCTGTCATGACATCGTCGATCTTATCAACAAAAACCATTATTATGCTGCCGGGCTTCCTGTCCCGATAGGCGGGCTGGCACATATATAAACGCCATTGCGAAACATTAATCAGGATAAAATCAGCCTGCCTGATATTGTGGCTGTCAAAACCTGATAAAAACTCCACGTTAGCTTCGGATAACAATGCGCCCTCAATCACTTTTGAGATGCCTATCCTGAAGAAGTTATTCTCCTCTGTACAAATGACTTTAAGATCCATTTTTCTCCTCAGGCATCTCAAAAAACACGATAAACTCAGGTAAACTTCCCGTTAACCAGTACAAGCTCACCTTTCTCTTTAAGTTCTTTCAGCACTCTGCAAATAGAGCTTTTAGAAAGATGTGAACTATTCTCAATCAGGTAAAGGGCTGAAAAGCGTTTTTTCAGATGTGCCGGTAACTTTTCCCATCGTCCGATTAAAGAAATTACCTCGTCGTAAGAATTGCTTTTAGGCAGCTGGATGTAGTCCATCAGATCGGAATATTGTCCTGAAAGAATGGACATAGCATCATTGAAGAGATCTTTCTCAAAGATCAGCCGCCAGAAGACATCATAATCGATGAAACTGACCTTTCCGTAATCTATTCTCTCCAGATAAACAGGTGGCTCATCAAGTGCCGGTGTTACACCGACAACAAAAGGAGCAGACAAAATGTTGAGAACCTTATTTTCACTTTTTAGCTTGAGCAAAAAATCGCCATCAAGAATAAACATAACCCGACGCACATTATCTTTAGTCAGGTGGTAACGACGTTTTCCGCGTGAGATCTCATCCGGATTAGCCACCTGCGTATATCCTGCTAATGCATCGATGATTCGTTCATGATTTTCAGTCACTCTATACATAATAATCAACTCAATCTAACTAACACAGGTTAGTGATTAGTAGCAAAAAATAGTAAAATCGGTTTTTATAGTCTTCTTTTTTCGCCAGGCGCTCGGCACGTTTTTAGCTAAGACCCATGCTCAGGATAAAATGAAAACTTTTATTGGTTTCACTATAGTAAAACGGACACAATAAAATTCAACACCATAAACGCGCGAAAAGGAAGAGTATAGGGCCATTCACTGGCACAACAACCAGATATTACACCGTTAAAAAGTTATTAAGTCAGTATATTAACCCAGCAAGACGTCACTTACTGATAGTGTTATAACTTTTTTCTAAAAAAGAGAACCCAACCTATTCATTTGAAGTTTCATGTTATGAAACTGCTACAGCATTAACATGAATGTATGCACTTCAATAAAGAAACATGATAAATGCAAAGCACAGAGTCATATTGTCATCATTGTTAATTCTCCTGGAAAATTTAAATCCGCTAAAAATCATCCTCTGGAAACGATTAAACCATACCGATGTCAATTAGGAGATTTAAATTAAAAAGCAGCGTATATTTAGATTTATGCTTCACAATAAGCCAGTTTTTTAGATTTAAAATCCAAAAAAGAGAGATTCTGACCCTGCCCCATTTTACTTCTCAGCACATATGGCAATGCCTGCGCAATGCTTTCCATCAGTTCGCGGAAAACTGACTTCGTCTACAGCCTTCGACGTCAGCTTCCCTGAGCCAGAGCTGGCAACATGAGACTTACTGCCTTGCTATTTATCCTGCCGGACACCAGTACGCGGCAGATAAAGTAAAAGTATCGTGGATGGAACTGTCCGGCTCACAACACGATCACGTCGAAAAAGTTAATACTCTGTGAGAATTGAGAAGGGTTCAGGCGGGATGAAAATTAACATCACTCACCTTAATTTTTCTTATTTCATGCTTAAAACCGCCAGTTCATCCAACAATAACGGGGTGAACGCGCTGATACAGCGCGTAACTCTCAGCTTTCTGTCAATGACTGAAGATTTACCTGACACCTTAGTTTGCTGGCCTCTGAAAAGAATTCTGAAAGGTCAGATAACGCTTTCAGGCGTTAAGCTCCCCCGGAAGGTGTAACGATAAGCGAGACAGACTAAAAATAGCGACAGGAAAAGGTAAAGTGACTGACCGGACTGAAATTGCGGGGAAGTATCGCGCTGGAGATTGATAAATGACACTGCAGCGCCTCTCTTATATACACGCCTGGCCACAGGAAATATTACTCAATACCACGCTTCCCTTCAGATATACAAAAATTAACATTGACTGATTCCTGTAATAAAAGACACAAGAATTAAACCTGAATATCAACACTCGCCTCATTTGAGAATGGCATAGCGAAGCTGAAGTTAAATTAAGTTTTATTAAGATTACTTCAGAAGCAAGATGTTACGTCTGACTTTAATATTTAAGTGGTCGGACAAGATTACTTATCCTGTCCATCGTAAAACGCACTCCAACTTCTATAGGGAAATTTGAACATGAAAAAAATCGCCTTCTTAACCGCATCTGTAGTATCTGCACTGTTAGCATCTCAGGCATTCGCGGCGTCAGACAATACCATTACCTTCCAGGGACTGGTCACCGGTGAAACCTGTACGGTAACCGTCAATGGCAACGCAGCTAAACCCCTTGTGCTGCTGCCAAGTGTCAGCACCTCTGCGTTAGGAAATGGTCAGACCGCTGGACAAACAACTTTTCAACTTGGTGTCACTGGCTGTACAGGAAATGATTCAGCTGCAACAACCATTTCAACTAAGTTTAGCGGCAATAATGTGACCAGCTCGGGTAACCTGGGTAACCTGGCAACCACAGATGCAGCGAAAAATGTAGAAATTCAGATTATGAGTAATAAAGAAAATAAAGTTATTCAATTTGGTGAAGCTCCCTATATCGGTCAGGGTCATCTGACTCTTGCAGCCGGAGAGAAAGAGGCCTCTGCGACCTATACTGCGCAATATTATGCATCTGGCGCAGCAACTGCAGGCGCAGTGGAAGCCACAATGCAATATGCCATCACCTACAAGTGATAATAAATCTGCAGGAATGCGGAATATATCTGGATTGTAATTAATTTAATCAGGCCATGGATGGCCTGACTTACTTTATTCAGGGCTTGGTAGTAAAACTCTAACGGATGGCTATTATGTCTCGATTACTTATGACTCATTCATCATTACGTACCATTCTATTAGTTTTTTTATCTTTCTGTATTTGTCAGTCAGCATTCGCTAGCGTCGTTATGACAGGGTCTCGCATTATTTACCCCTCTAACGAAAAATCAGTCGATGTAAAGCTGAGAAACAATGATGGTTTCCCTTATGTAATCCAGGCATGGTTTGATAATGGTGACGAACAATCCACTCCTGCTACCGGTAAAGCGCCTTTTGTCGTCACCCCACCAACATTCAGAATTGCCGCTAAGGATGGCCAGGTATTACGCATTTTCTTCACCGGAGGAAATACATTGCCGCAGGATCGTGAGTCTGTTTTTTACTTTAATTTCCTTCAGGTTCCGCCAGGAAATATTTCTGGTGACACAGGCAATCAGATGATGGTGTTATTAAAAAACAGGCTAAAACTTTTTTATCGCCCGACTGGCCTTAAAATCACCACTCGTCAAATTCCTGAACATTTAACATTCAGTCGCATATCGTCATCGAGCATACGAATCATCAATAGTTCCCCCTATTACGTCTCTTTAATCAAACTCGTTGTTAAAAACAGAGTAGCAAAAGACACTGCACCTATGCTCGCGCCATTTTCGTCCGTTGATGTGCCATTAACAGAACAGAAAGTATCAAAAAGCGCTCAGGGAATAGAAATAGGATTAGTGAATGATTACGGGGCAACGGTGACGTATGAGTATCCAATTCAATAATAAAAAAACAGGTTCTCGTCTGGCTGTTATGAGTTGCCTTGTAAAGGCGGCATTATTTATACAGGCGGCTCATGCCGAAGAATACCGTTTTGACAGTCATTTGCTGGCAGGTTCAGGCTTTGAAGAAGGCGTGGACCTTAAGCAATTTAATGAACAAGAGATGGCAATTTCAGAGGGTCAGCAGATCCTGGATATCAGCCTGAATGGCATAAAAATAAAAAGTCAGGTCGCGGTTAATTTTCGCAAAAAGGATGCTGCTGATAAAAGTGCACAACCCTGTATCGATGCTGATATGGTTAAACTGTTGCAACTGAAGTCCGGCCTGAAAGCAGCGACTGAATCTCAGTGCATCTTCCTGCCAGACATCACCCGTCAGGGTAACTGGACTATCCGGCAGTCTACGCTGACGCTGGATTTTCTGATCCCACAGATTCTGCTTAATCGCCAGCCGCGCGATTATATTCCGGCCGCTGAATGGGATGCGGGAGCACCCCTGCTTTTTTTGCGTCATAGCTCCAGTTTTACCCGCAATATTCTGCGTGATACGCACTCCAGCTATTTCTGGAGCATGATCAACGCAGGGGGTAACCTGGGCATGTGGCAGCTACGTCATCAGGCCAACCTTCGCTATATGGACAGCAGCACGGGCAGCGATCATTACAAATGGAATGCTGTTCGCACCTGGGTGCAGCGTCCTCTGCCCTTTCTTACCAGCGAACTGGTGATTGGTGATGCTTACACTGACAGCACCATGTTTGGATCAATGTCCTTCAACGGTGTGAAGATTGGGACAGACCAGCGTATGTGGCCTCAGGGACGTCGCGGATATGCCCCGGAGGTCCGGGGAGTCGCTACCAGTAACGCCCGGGTACTGATAAGTCAGGCTGGTAACGTAATCTACGAAACCCAGGTCCCGCCAGGTCCATTTGTCATTGACGATTTGTATAACACCCGGAGCCAGGGCGATCTGAAAGTACAGATCGTTGAGGCTGACGGCAAAACGTCCTTTTTCACCGTACCCTATGCCGCGGTGCCTGAGTCGATGAGGCCTGGCAATCTGAGTTATCAGTTCGCCGCCGGTAAGGTGAGGAACTTTTATTCTGTCCAGAACACCTTTACTGAAGCGGTTATGCAGTATGGTCTCAGCAACAGTCTTACCACCAATACCGGTGCGCGCTTCGCGAATGATTATCAGGCTTTGCTGGCAGGTGGCGTCTACGCCTCTCCACTTGGTGCGCTGTCACTTAACACTACCTGGTCACACGCTAAGGTGGAAAACGACACGACAAGAAGCGGCTGGCGTGCAGAGGTATCGTACAGTAAGAGTTTTCCCACCAGAACGAACCTGGTGCTGGCGGCCTATCGCTACTCGACTTCCGGTTATCGCGATCTGGAAGATGTACTGGGCGTTCGCCGTCAGCAGAATGGTGGTTCGGACTACTACTCCGATACGCTCAGACAGCGAAACCGCTTCTCTGCAACAGTAAGTCAGTACATGGGTGACTACGGTACCCTGTCACTGAGCGGCAGCAGTGCTGACTACTATAACAATCGGTCCCGTATCTCTGAGATGCAGCTTTCTTACAACAACATGTGGAAGAAAGTAAGCTACAACATCAACCTGAGCCGGCAGCGCTCCAGCTGGAACAGCAATGATGTTTATAGCGTTTACGACAGCGATTACGATGCTAACCGCTACCAGAAATACACTGAAAACATTATCTCATTGGGTTTCTCCCTTCCACTGGACTGGCGTGACAGCCGTTCAACCGTCTCACTGGATATGACCAGGGATAAAAACACCTCATCAGCCATGACCACCCTGTCGGGCTCTGCGGGTCAGGAAAGCGATTTCACTTACTCCCTCTATTCCAGTTACGACAAATACCGTGATGTGACTCAGGGCAAAAGCCATGCGATGCGCTGGGGAACGAACGTACAGGAACGGACACGGATGGGCACCGTTCGCGCCTCCTATGCCCGCAGTGATGATTACCACCAGCTTGGGCTGGGCACATCGGGTACGCTGGCCATCCACGGTGGCGGTATTACCTACGGTCCGTATGCCAGCGATACCTTTGCACTCATCGAAGCCAAAGGTGCCAGCGGCGCGCGCATAAACAACGGGCAGGGAGCAAAGATTGATACCTTTGGCTACGCCATCATGCCATCGCTGGCCCCCTACCGTTACAACACCATTAGTCTCGACAGCAGTTCAATCTCTCACGATGTCGAACTGGAAGGCGGTAACGTGCGCGTGGTACCGGTACGTGGTGGCGTCCCCAAAATAGCCTTTAAAACTCTGACGGGTACGCCGACGCTGATTCTCGCCACTCAGACTGACGGCACACCTGTTCCGATGGGCGCAGAAGTCAATGACAGCCAGGGCAATAGCATTGGGATGGCAGGTCAGAGTGGGCAGATTTACGCCCGTCTTCCCAACGCCTCTGGCACGTTGTTTGTCAACTGGGGTAGCAGTAATACCTGCCGGATCAACTATCAGCTGCCCTCTAAAAAAGTCGATGATGCCAGCTTTATTCATTTGAACGGCACCTGTATTCAGTGAGGAAGAAAATGAAGACAACGATTAACCGCCTCAGAACCTTGCTGATCGCCTCCGCGTTGATGGTGGGTGCGCCAGCGGCACAGGCGATCTGTTATAAGGTGACCGATGTTGGCAAGGGTGTCAGTCAACTTCCGCAGGAGGTGGCGGACATGGGCTATATCGCCGCGAAGTGGGGGATGGGCTCGGGAGACTCAATCATCGCTAATCTTTCTTTCGGGACGATCAGCATCGGAACTGGCGAGGATTCACTTGCGCCAGCCGGAACCGTGCTGGCCTCTGCTGACATGCCATTTCTGGAGAAGGCATTGAGTGATCCCTATGCAGCCAATCAGATTGTCTATAAGTGTGCCCTGTCCGATGCAGACAGTTTGTATGAAATTTATGCCCTGGCTGCCTCTTATGGGGCTGAGTATGGTGGTAAAGCCGTCAGTGACGTTGAAGGGGGATACCGGACACCGGCGCAGAATATCGCCTATCGCATAACTAATCTGAAAACCGGACTCTATTACACGGGTGAATGGCAGGAGCGAAAACTGACCGCCGATGATTACATCACTGTGGGTTCAAATATTTATATCCCGGCATCATCGTTCAGTAGCGCGACTTTTGAACTCATTAAAAGTGATGATGCTTTCGGTCTCCCTACGCGCGACGCTTTCAGGCAAATAACCGTCGCGCAGGGATATGTAGCGCTCAGGACACCTACGATAAACACGACCAATGCAACGGGTAAACTTGCCTATCCACCCAGCTCCGGATATGTCTCTGCGGTCTGGAGTATGCGAAAAGGTAATACTACCGTTATTCAGGGAAAAAATTGTCTCCTCAAGGATTTTGACCAGGTTGTCACCCTGCCGACCATCAGCGCCAGTGATTTACGCAATGGCATGACCAGCAGTAATACCTTTAACGTGGCGATAAATTGTGAAAAAGGGGCCATTTCGGGCACCGAATCCAGCGACTCAAAACCGCCAGTTGCGATGGGTTTCCTGGTGACACAACCAACCGCGCTGGCTCAGGCGAATGCCCTGGGGCTGCAAACAGGCGCCGGTGGCATCAGCCATTTACTCGACAATAACTACGGCACCGAGGGCGTTGCTTCGGGCGTTGGCATCCGCATTTACGCGGGAAGCCGGGCGTTAAACCTGCTCTCGAGCAGTGCAACAACCGGTACCGGTTCAGAAGCGGGCTGGTATGGTTTTACGGAACTGATGAGTAAGACCGGATTATTACTCAAAGGGGGTAAATCCTATGCGGGTGTTTTTACGGCGTCACTTGAGCAACTTCCGGGAGAAACCGCACAGGGTGGGTCGGTCAATGCGCAGGCACAGATCGTTGTCAGCCTGCAGTAATCTGCTGCTGGCCGGGGCGCTAATCCTCAGCAGCCCGGCCAGCGCGGTAGTGAACAGCACGCAGAGTCGACTGGTGTTCAATGAAAAGAGTGTGGCGGAGTCACTTACCGTGGTGAATTCTGTCAGATCCCCGGCACTGGTACAGGTCTGGACTGATGATGACGATCCCTTAAGTCCGCCCGATCGTATCAGTACCCCTCTCGTCGTCGTGCCGCCGCTGTTTAAACTGGCACCCGGTGAATCGCGTAACCTGCGTGTCATGCTCATTTCACGCAAAGGAATGCCTGCGGATCGCGAGCGTGTGTACTGGCTGAACATTTATCAGATTCCGCCCAATACCGCGCAGAAATCTGCGCTGGAGAAGAAAGTTATTTTGCCGCTGCGCATCCGTTTAAAAGTATTTATCCGTCCGACCGGTCTAAAGGAACCGGAAGAAGATATAGGTGAAAAATTACGTTTTACCCTCAGTCAGACAAAAAGTGAAAATGGTCGACTGACCGTTATTAATCCAACGCCCTACTATATAACGTTAGGGAGCCTCAAACTCGGGAGAACGCCTCTGAAAGCAGAAATGATTGCGCCCTTTTCGTCCCTTACCCTTCCGGCGAAAGATATAAGTGACGAACGCACCCTGAACTGGACAGTAATCGATGATTACGGTAAGCAGATGCCTTATAAAAGAGAGTTGAGCAGCCAGTGAAAGAAAATAAACACAAAACAATAAACATGACCTATTTTCATAAGTATTATATGTCATACGATTTGATTGCTTCATTCGTCCAGCAGGAGATGAAGACCACTCAATTTAACCTGCAACACTTTCCAGACATCAAAAGTTTACTGAAGGCAGCAGAAGAAAACCGGATTGATGTGATCGTAATTAACGCCTCCTGTCTGTTTGATGGCTCTTTTCGCGAAACAGAAATCAGAAGGGTACTCAGCGTACTTTGTGGAAACGAAAACATCATTACCGTTTTTTTTACCCAGAATATGCGTCCTGTGTTGCTGAAAAAAATACTTGATGCAGGTGTGGACATTATGCTCAGTCTGCAGGACACCCCGCAGGAGCTGCTTAACGCCCTCAGAAGTATTATGTTTTCATCGCATGTGGAGACCTATATCTCCCGTTCCGTGCGTGAATACTTTAAGGAGGAGAGTACAGATCTAACCCCGAAAGAGTGGGAGGTCATTAATCTGATCCAGGAAGGTTATTCGCTATCAGAAATAGCCTCAAAAAAATGTCGCGCCATGAGCACTATTTCAACACAAAAAAGAAACGCCATGAATAAGCTACACCTGCGAAATGAAACTGAGTTATTGCGCTTTCTGCATCAGAACGCATTTTTTTAATTCTTCTTAATTGCGGAACATCATGCTGACAAAAATTTTATTCCCGCTGGCGGGAGGGCTATTATTGTCCAGCCAGGCCTGTGCGCTGTCGCTTCAGGAATCGCTGATTGCTGCAAACAGTTACAATGCAGAAATGAAAGCTGCCCGCAGTGAACATGATGCCGACGGTCAGAAAAAATATCAGGGTTTTGCGGGATTACTTCCGTCAATTTCCATTGACGGCGCCTGGATTAAAACGGATCAGCCGGATGCGGCCTATTCTGCTGGTGTAACCCGCCATAACTATAGCGTTAATCTGACACAGCCCATTTTCGACATGGCAAAGTATGCCACCTGGCGCAGAAGCGTGGTTATTGGCAATCTGGCCGATGTCAATCTGCTTATTGCGCAGCAGAAATTGATTGCTAATGTGACCACGGCTTATTACGCCGTAGTTTACCAACGCAGCGTGCTGGAAACGAATCATCGCATTCTCGCCGCATTCCGAGCCCAACTTAAGCAGACTCAAAAAGCGCTGGAGATAGGCGATGGCACCCGGCTCGATTTAGCTGAAGCGCAGGCCAACTATGACAAAGCCGTGGCAGACGAGCTCGTGGCAGAAAACGACCTGAACGATGCCAGTCTCGCTTTCCATCAGCTTACCGGCAGGGATGCTCAGGGCATCTCAGACAGCAGCATGCGCTGTGTGCGCTTTCCTGACAGGCTCGTTCCTGAACAGCTGAAACGCGACGCCGCCGCTAACAATCTTGATGTGCTGGCCGCCCTTCAGTCGCACAAAGCCAGTGAGACAGACATTCTGTCCGCCACCTCCAGTCATATGCCGGTGGTCACCCTGCAGGCTGGGTACGGCAAAAACTGGAGTCGGGCAGAAAACGGCAACTATCTTGACACGCTCTTTGGCACCACCTCTAAGACTGATAACACCCAGATCAGCGTTAATGTTTCGATCCCCCTGTTTGGCGGTGGTGGCCCTGTGTCACAAAGTCTGGAAGCCGCGCACCGCTATGAACAGAGCAAAGATCTGATTACCGATGCCAGGCGTAAAGCGGAACAGCAGGCTATTCAGGCCGCTTCCGGCGTCCATAACAGTCAGTCACGGATTAAAGCCTATCAACGCGCAATCGCCTCAGCAGATAAACGCCTGCGTGCCACCCGTTATGGCCGGGAAATCGGCCAGCGCACCCTGATCGACGAATTTAATGCAGAGAAGGATTATTTCAAGGCCATTCAGGATCTGGCACAGGCGCAGAACACGCTCATCCAGTCGATCGTCAAATTAAAAACGGCCACTGGCTCGCTCGACTACGCCGCGATGCAAACGTTCAGCTGTGGCGCGGCATAACGGGAATCGGACACATGAATAACGACTTATTTCGTAAAGAATCACTAGATGCAAAGAAGACCAAAGCCCTGGGCTCCGTTGCATTGTATTGCCCCCCTTTCCGCTGGGTTGTCATCACGCTGATCGGTCTGCTGGTCGCCGTCATGATCGCCTTTTGTATCTTTGGCACTTACACCAAACGTGAAAGTGCGCAGGGTGTGCTGGTACCGGAAAACGGCATGATGACGATTACAGCGATGAGTGCCGGAACGGTCATTGCCCTGCCCGCCCAGGAAGGTCAGAGCCTGCCCAAAGGCAGTCTGATCGCAACCGTCTCGTCAGAAATTTCAACCCGTTATGGCCAGACGCGTGAGGTCATTGCGGCCCAGCTGGATCTTCAGCAAAAGGGACTGAAGGATCAGCTGATCAATCTCGAGAAACTGCACAACGAAACGCTGAAATCTCTGGAGGAGAAGGTCAGTTTACTCGGACAGCAATCCGCTGAGCTGGAGACGATATATCGCCAGCGGACCCAGCAGATTAAGCTGTCCAGAACACAACTTAATAAGATGAACGCCATGCGTAAAGAGGGCTATGCCTCGAATACGCAGGTGGAACAGCAGCAGAATGAGTTGCTCGATGCCAGCGTGCGTTTGCAGGATGTGGCACGCCAGCGCATTGAAGTCCGCCAGCAACTGGCGCAGGCGCGGCAGCAGCTGCGCGAGCAACCCCTCTCCTACAACCAGCAGAAAAACGAATTAGAGCAGAAGCTTTCCGGAATCATGCAATCGATGATGGAAAACGAATCCCGCCGTTCGATTGAGCTGCGTGCGCCGGAAAAAGGCACCATCAGTGCCGTGCTGGTCAAGCCGGGGCAAATCGTCACGTCGGGTCAGACAGTGGCGATGATGCTGCCGGATAACGCACGTTTACAGGCAAGAATCATGCTCAGCAGCCGCGCTATCGGCTTTATCCGGCCTGGGCAACGTGTCGTGCTGCGATATCAACCCTTCCCATGGCAGAAGTTTGGCCAGCAATACGGCACCGTACTGGAAATTTCAAAGTCGGCCCTCTCCCCGCAGGAAGTCGCCACCCTGACCGGTGACGGCCAGCTAAAAGAGTCAATGTATCAGGTGAAAGTCGCGCTGGATAAGCAGACGGTGCAGGCCTACGGCAGGCAGAGCAGCCTGCACGCGGGCAGCGCGCTGGAGGCTGACTTCATTATCGATAAACGACGCCTCTATGAATGGGTTCTGGAGCCATTAAACGCACTGGGCAAAATGACGTCCTTATAATTTCATTATCTTATTGGATTAATTATGGATTTATTTCACAAACTGAATTTGTCATTTCGCCAGAAACTGCCCGTTTTACGGCAGACCCAGGCGGCCGAATGCGGCCTGACCTGCATTGGCATGATTGCCGGATATTACGGTCATCACACCGATATGGTCTCGCTACGTCAGCGATTTCCAACTTCTCTTAAAGGCAGCACGCTGGCGCATGTGATGTCCTTCGCACAGAGCATGGGCATGGGCTGTCGTGCGGTTCGCCTTGAACTGGACGAGCTGGATAAGCTGCAACTGCCCTGTGTCCTGCACTGGGAGATGAACCACTTCGTCGTGCTGAAAGGTATCGTTAAAAACAAGATTATTATCCATGACCCGGCGCGTGGCATACGCAAAGTGCCAATGGATGAGGTCTCAGCCTCCTTCACCGGCGTCGCGCTGGAGCTTTATCCCGGCGCCACGTTTGAGAAGAAAAACGAAAAAAAATCGATCTCGATGCTGAGCCTTATCCGTAACGTCTCAGGGATAGGTTCTGCGTTTGTTCAGGTGGCCTTGCTGTCACTGGCACTGGAGTTTTTTGGCATCATTACGCCGTTTTATATGCAGTGGGTAATGGATCAGGTGCTGGTCTCCGCAGACCGTGATTTGCTGACGCTGCTCGGTGTTGCCTTTATCTGCATTACCCTGTTCCAGAGCCTGATTTCAGCACTGCGAAGCTGGGTCACGACCTGGTTCTCCAGCATGCTGAGCGTACAGTGGTCATCTAACCTATGCGCCCATCTGCTGGGACTGCCGCTCAGTTACTTTGAAGAGCGTCATGTCGGCGACATTCTTTCACGCTTTGGTTCCATCGGGAATATTCAGAGCACGCTGACCGGCCGCTTTATCTCGTCGGTTTTCGATGGGGTAATGGCGGTGGTTACGCTTGGCGTGATTTTCACCTATAACGCCACGCTGACATGTGTCGTGATTGGCCTGTTCCTGCTCTATGCGCTGATTCGCTGGATCTCGTTCGAACCCTTTCGCCAGGCCAATGAGAACCAGCTGATGGCCTCCGCCGTTGTGCAGTCACAGCTGCTTGAATCTATCCGCGGTGTGCAGGCGATTAAGCTCAACAACAAGCAGGATCTGCGCGTGTCGACTTATACCAATGAGACCGTGGAGTCGACAAACAAAGGGATTGCCACACAGAAACTCTCAATTGGATTCAGCACGCTGCAGGGGATGATTTCCGGGGTGGGTAAAATCGTTCTGATCTGGCTGGCTGCGGCGCAGGTGCTGGACGGTAACTTTACCAGCGGGATGCTGGTGGCGTTCATCTCGTTCTCCGATCAGTTTATCTCCCGCTCTGCCGGCCTGATCAACGCACTGATCGAATTCAAAATGCTCCGCTTACATGGCGAACGTCTGTCCGATATTGTCCTGACGGAAAAAGAGCAGAATATGGAAAACCACATCGCGCTGAGTGAAGAAAAAGGGCCGGTACGCCTGGATATCAGCGCTATGTCTTTCCGTTATTCTGCCACTGACGAAGAGATCTTCTCTGACTTCAACCTGAGCATTGCGGCCGGCGAATCCGTTGCCATCATCGGGCCTTCCGGCCAGGGCAAAACCACGCTGGCAAAACTGCTGCTCGGACTGCTCAAACCAAACGCCGGTATGATCAGCATTAACGGTGTCGACCATACAAAACTCGGAATGACGCACTACCGTGATTTGATCGGAAGCGTGATGCAAAACGATATGATGTTTGCCGGCTCCATCATGGACAACATCAGCTTCTTCGACGCTAATCTGGATAAAGCGAAGGTCGAGTGGGCAGCCCGCATCGCCCAGATACATGGCGACATCATGGCAATGCCAATGGGTTACAACAGCATGGTGGGCGACATGGGCTCATCTCTCTCCGGAGGGCAGGTGCAGCGGGTGATCCTTGCCCGTGCGCTTTACCGCCAGCCGCGCCTGCTCATCCTGGATGAGGCCACCAGTCATCTGGACGTGAACAGAGAGAGTGCCATTAACGACGCCATCAGGCACATGAGTATCACGCGCGTCATCATCGCCCACCGGCCGGAAACGATTATGAGCGCAGACCGCATTATCCAGATCAACCGCCATGGCGTGACTGAAATTTCCAAAGAACAATTTGTCACTTTAGTGAACGCCTCACAGGTGAAATTAGAAATTGATTAACAGCATGGCACTGTTAAATGCTGCCCAGCCCTGAAACGAAGGAGTAAATATGAAAAACAGTCTCATCTGCCTGGAAGGCACGCTTAAATTTGACGAAGATGTCCAGACTCAAACAATTAATGTTGTGGGGTTCAGAACCGGTCAGCAAATCACCGTCAACCGCGATCGTCTTGCTGAAGGACAAACGCTTGCAGAAAACATTGCTTTGCAGCTCAGTAATGCGGAAAAGATATTTAATCAGTTCAATCTTGTAAAAATGGAAGAGCTTAACGACGGGAGTGTATTTGCGAATACTGTGCTGGTAATTTACAACTTTATATCCGGCCAGGGTGGCGGTCAGCGAGTCTGGCAGGTGACCTATGCCTGTCTGATGCCAGATAATACAACGATTAACTTTACGTCCATGTATCCCGACGAAACATCCCTGAAGAACGAGATGCACAGGCTGGCACATTGCGTAAAATCCTTTACCTTTAACCGCGACTGATTTATTAACACGCTTTTTAAAATGGAATCATGAAATAAAAAATAAGAACTTTCACTAAATAAAAAATAGAAGTAATTCTATTTAAGAGACTTCTGGTTAAATGCATACTTAACGTCGACAGCTACTGTTAATAACAAAACCTGCTATCAATAATATTTCTTAAGGAATTAAAAATGCGTGATTTAAATTTGATGGAAGTTAATGCTGTCTCCGGTGCGGGTTTATGGGAATCGATCACCAGCAGCATTCTGCTGGCATCCGCAGGCGGTGCTGCAGGCGCAATCATCGGCGGAATGCACGGCGGGGACGGCGGTGGAATCATTGGTATCGGGGCAATTGGTCAGCTGGTAGGCATGCTTGGCGCCGGAGCCATTGGGACGGTTGCAGGTGCCGTAGCGGGTGCCATCATGGGCTGGAATGACTCAGCCTCAGTTAATTCACTGACGAACCAGTTTTTCACGAATGTGTTTAATGGGACTTTCCAGGATAACGCTGCAGGCAGACTGATCTGATCAGAAGCAGAGTGACAGATTTTACGAAACTCACTTTACCAGTAAAATCTGAAATCAATCGTCCTGATATATTATACCCGGAGAGGCGGCTAATAAATCAGAAGAACCACTGAACTTAAAAATCACTGCTCCACCTGTTTTAAAATGAATAAGCACTGACTGAAAACGTTTTAAAATAGTCTTTATCAACGTCATATTTAAACTTCCCGGTCCGGAAGTAAGTTATGGCTTAAATTTAAAAAATAAACTGAGGAAATAAAAATGCGCGATTTAAACATGATGGAAATTGATGCTGTATCCGGTGCGGGTTTATGGGAATCAATCACCAGCAGCGTTCTGCTGGCAGCTGCAGGCGGCGCTGCAGGTGCAACTATCGGCGGAATGCACGGTGGTGACGGCGGCGGTATCATCGGTATTGGTGCTATCGGCCAGCTGGTGGGTATGCTTGGCGCCGGTGTGATCGGCGTCGTGGCAGGCGCTGTTGCCGGTGCAATCATGGGCTGGAATGACTCAGCGTCTGTAAACGCACTGGTTAGCCAGTTTATTACTAACGCCTTCAATGGTACCTTCCAGGATAATGCAGCAGGCCGTCTGATCTGATCCTGACAGGATTGACATAAACCGAGGTGCAGAAGATTCTGCACCTTTTTTATGCCGGATAAAAGCGGGCGCGGTTACCCTGTCTGACTTATAAAATATTCCCAAATGAAAATGGAATATTAAAATGTCGCACAGATTGTCGATAACAATGGACAGGTAAAAAAGCTAGACTCAAATTTTTCTGCTGAGTTTAGTCTGATGCATAATTACTATATCATCAATGGCTTTATTGAGTTTCATCCTGCGGCCAGTACATTGCGCAACCTGAACGATCCAGAAAAAGTGGTAGTGCTCAATTCTCCGGCAGGCCGTTGCCTCTTATTATTAATCACACGAAATGACACGATTGTTACGCAGCAGGAGTTTATGGAGATCGTCTGGGAGAAGAATGGCATGCTGGTCTCTTCCAATACCTTCTATCAGAACATTTCGATCCTGCGGAAAGGATTAAAAAAGGCTGGACTGGCGGAAGATCCCGTCGTGACGATTCCGCGGGTCGGTCTGACACTGGCCAGCGGAACGGATATAAAGAAACGCAGTAGTGAAACGCTCATCACCGTCAGTCAGGAAAATGCGCATTTCATGGATGAAAGTGCCGTTGCGGAAGCGTCTTCGGATGCGTTAAGCCTGATGCCCCTGCCGGAGGCAGAACAGAGTGAACCGCTGGCGGTGCCTTCTGATCTGCAGCAATCTGAAACCACCCTCAAAAGCTCTCTGCCAGCAACCGGCATCCGGAAATGGCTGCCCGCCTTACTACTCTGGACAATGAGCCTGGTCGCGCTGATTTTTCTGATGCTGATAATCAAAATTAACAGCGCATCCAACGCGACCCGCTCCCATTTTAATGAATACCCTTTTCTGGCAAACATCAATGGGTGCCATGTTTCCATCGCCAATAAAGATGCCAGCTCAGAGGAGAAAACCGAAACCCTGTCCCTGGTCGATAACTTTAAAAGCAGCTGCGGTCACTATCCGTGGGTCTACATCACCCATTACTCCCTGCTACCCAGGATTTCTGTTATCCGTTGTAATAAGCCGATGAATGAAAGAAATCAGTGCATCTCAGAATATTACTTTAGAGGAATGACACCGGGTGATTAAAAATTTAACGATAGCACTGCTGAGCGTAATCATTCTGGCGGAAGCGGTTTATCTCGCCCAACCCTATATTCAGCGCCGTCACACAGACAGTTTTAACTGTGTCGCAAACTTAGTGGAACATTACAATGATGACATTTATCATCTGTCACTTAATTACATGATCCGCGATAACTTTGCCCTGGCCCACATCACCGGTCATTCAGAAATCGATCCTGAAAAGGTATTTAACCGTAAGGTTTCCTTCAACCTGCAGCGCAAAGGCGATATCTATTATATGACTGCCGAAAAAAACATCAGACTGCCGGGTGATACTCTTAGTGACGACGAGATAAGCCAGTATATTTCGCGGTTTTTCATCGCATCAGAAAATGAGGTCTATATGCGAATTATTAAGCAGAAAAACAGAAACCTCCTTTTTATGGTCAACTCTATCCCGACCTACATCTGCAATACGATATCCGGGTAGCGCTTTTCTGTCTGCTCCCGGGAGGATCAGACACGTTGAAACCGGAAGAAGAGAATCATGTCCGGTTTCAACGCTTAATACGCCCATACAATGGCCTGGCGTCAGTCAGTAGCGCTTACAGGTCAACAGGTAGGAAAGCGGCCCGCTAATCAGGTAGGCCTGCTCATCGATCTGCCGGACTCCCAGTTGCAGATAGGTCGGGTCCAGTGTGATCTCCGCCAGCAGCTGATTGAATACGGCATCCGGCGTCGTGTCATTGGTTGAGGTGATAATTTTCCTGATCTTATAGCGGTAGGTATCACTCTCTATTTTCTCTCCGTCGCTTAGCGCAATACGCCGGTTGAGCGTTGTCACCGAATCTCCGAATGTGACCTGGCCGTTCAGTAACAGATAACCCGAGTTAAGATCAATAAAACGTAAATCCTGCGACACCGCAAATTCGACTCTTTTCCCTTCCTGACGACTGAGATCGTAGCGGCTGAATGCCGAGCAGCGGAACGGCAGATCAGTTTCCTGATGACGATAAAAATTGATGGCTGCGAAGAGGAGCAGTAGCAGGATTGCCAGCGTTGCCGTCAGCATGAGAATGGCGCTGCGTTTCAATTCATTCTCCAGTCAAGATAGTAGAAGTTGTCACAGGAAATGATGCGGCCACGCTCATCAAGGTTACAGGCGGAGAGGATTGTCCTGCCATAGTTAGTCGGTGTGAATGCCGTATTATTATCGAAATAGATGCGCCGCCCGGCGATGCAGGATTGGTTATTCTCTTTGAGTATTTCCATTATCTGACTTTCAATAGACTGACGTTCAATCACATCCAGTCCTTTCAGCAAAACCGCCTCACAACCACCTTTCAGCTGCAGGGTGGTCTGTTCACTCTTCTTTTGCGCAGCATGCACCAGCAGGTAAAGGCTGAACGCCGCGAGCAGCATAGCCAGAATCATCAGAGGGAAACGGAGCCGATGCGTTACCCGCGTCGGCTTAACCTCTGGCGCGGAAGAAGGCGCTGGCGTGATCACTTCACTTAATGGCGCGTCCGTTTCCGATCCGGCGATCTGATGAACGGCCCTGTCAGACACTGCCGGTGCCGCTTCCCGCACGATTTTTATCTCGGTGTTCAGTCGGATGCCAATCTTCGGCAGGGTAATGATGAGATTCTGGCATCCGTATGCCGCAAGCGCCCGGCGCAGAATGCTCAGATACTGATTCAGATTACTGTTAGAACCGCGCAGGCCATACCGGTCCCACACTTCTGTCAGTAAGGTATCACGCGCCAGGATTTCGCCTTCAGAATTCAGCAACTGCTCAAACAGCCGGCCTGAAGAGATACTCAGGCTCAGCGACTCCTGGGTAGGAATATGGCTCAGCGTACAGTCATCGGAATTATAGGTGATCTGGTCATCGATAATGTAAATCATTAAGAAATCACTGAATTTGCGTGTATTGCTGACAGTATAATTCAGCTGATTAGAAGAAGCACCAGGCAGGAATGATTCCACCAATTAGCGGCAAAAATGTGCCGTTTACAGAAATAGCTCAGCCGGAAAATTACCTTATCCGTCGATCCGGTTATTGGTTTGCACTCCATTCCTTTATTCACGCTTCGCTGATAGCGCATGGCTTTCGCCAGCTTTATAAATCTGTACCTTTCCTGACAAAATTGCGGCCGCCCGGCCGCCTGCGGTTTTATTTCGACACTACAATTAAGCGCACCAACATCATTTCAGAGAACGTTGATGAATATTGCAGCTTTTGATATTGGCGGTACCTCTTTAAAAATGGGCGTGGTGGACGATCGGGGAAACATCCTGACGCAGGAAAGTGCCGACATTTCCCACAACGCGCGGGACAAAATTCTGGAAGAGATTCTGAGCTGGCTGGAGAAAAACCCCGGCTGTGAAGGCATTGCCGTCAGCACGCCAGGCTATATCGACCCCGATAAAGGCTTTATTGAGATGGGCGGCACCATCCGTGATTTTGACCAGTTTCATCTGAGCCAGTGGCTGACAGAGAAAACATCCCTGCCAGCCACGGTGGAAAACGACGCGCACTGTGCCCTGCTGGCGGAATACTGGCTGGGCAAAGCGAAAAAACTCAACGACTTCCTGATGCTGACCATCGGAACCGGGCTGGGCGGAGCCGCCTTCTGCAACGGTGCGCTGATTCGCGGTGGCCGCAATCGGGCAGGCGAGTTTGGCTGTCTGCTGACCTCACGTCCCACCAGCAGCGACATTGAACGCCACACCATGAGCCAGAGCTGTACCATGACCGCGCTGCGGGAGAATTACAGTCAGCTCACCGATCGGCCTGTCGATGACGTCAGTGGCAAAGATGTGTTTGACGCCTGCGATCGCCAGGAAAAAACGGCACAGCAGGTGGTGGAAAAATTCTACCAGGATCTTGCGGCCTGTTTATATAACCTCTTCAGCGTCTTTGATCCGCAGATGATATTTATAGGCGGCGGCATCACGGCGCGGGAACCGTTCCTTGAAGAACTCTCTGAGCAGCTGGCAAAGTATCAGATTGATATTCGCATTGATGCGGCCACCTATGGCAATGACTCCGGCATGCTGGGCGCAACATGGAATTTCCTCCAGCGCCAGCCACAGAAAAATTAGCTGACCGGTCAGGGTCATGCGGCCCGCAGACAGCGTCAGGATAAGGGAGGCGCTCAACCCTGTCTGTCGCCTCCCTGTCGCGTCGGCTCAACTCCGGCGCATCAAACAGGCTGAGTGCTATACCGGTCAGGGTAAAGACCAGCAGATACAACAGGATGAGCGCGACAAGCAGAGCACGGTGACTGCGCATCCCGCTTATTCCCACGTAGCTCAGAAGGTATAGCTGAGGGCCAGCGTAACCCCGGCACCGTCATGCCGTGCGACAAGGGGACTGTCGGAGGCAGATTTATCGAGCCAGCTGTAATCACCCGTGACGCTGGCTGCCCAGGCAGGGGTCAGCTGATGACTCCAGGTCAGGCTGGCGTCCGTTCCGTAGAATCCCCCTGAAGCGTTATACCGTGCAAACCCGCTGCGCGCACTCTGCTGGCTGT
>Ga0209371_1000706_pt1 | contig 28282 bp, 24 predicted proteins | sample AgamicAtAmrz_FD_187165 | JGI IMG/M metagenome (GOLD analysis project Ga0209371, IMG submission 187165) | Agave microbial communities from Guanajuato, Mexico - At.Am.rz (SPAdes) (version 2) | ecosystem: Host-associated > Plants > Roots > Rhizosphere | place: Guanajato, Mexico | collected 2012-06-07
CTACGCGGTGCAAAACTTTGATGCCACCATCTCCACCCGTCAGTTCCAGGTGTTTGATACCCAGCGTAACCGCGACTCCTATCGCGCCGAGCCGCAGCTTGACGTCAATTTCTATCAGAACGATCTTGGTCCGTTTGATGCGCGCCTTTATACCCAGGCGGTGCACTTCACCAACGTGAACGAGAATCTGCCGGAAGCGACGCGTCTGCACATGGAGCCAACGCTGTCGCTGCCGCTCTCCAACCAATGGGGAAGCATCAACACCGAAGCGAAGCTGTACGCCACGCACTATGACCAGAAAAACCTTGAAGAGTACCGCGCCTATACCAATAACGACCCTGCCGCGACGGCGCTGAAGGAGTCGGTTAACCGCGTGATGCCGCAGTTTAAAGTGGACGGCAAGATGGTCTTTGAGCGCGACGTGGACACGGTGGCGGGCTATACCCAGACGCTGGAGCCGCGCCTGCAGTACCTCTACGTGCCGTACCGTGACCAGAGCAACATCAACAACTATGATTCGTCGCTGTTGCAGTTTGATTACTCCGGCCTGTTCCGCGACCGTACCTACGGCGGCCTGGACCGTATCGCCTCAGCGAATCAGCTGACCTCCGGCGTGACCAGCCGTTTTTATGACGACGCGTCAGTTGAACGTTTTAACGTTTCCGTTGGTCAAATCTACTATTTCACCGAGTCCCGTACCGGTGATGACAACATCAACTGGGAAAAAGACAAGCAGACCGGGTCTGTGGTCTGGGCCGGCGATACCATGTGGCGCATCAGCGATCGCTGGGGCTTACGCGGCGGCGTGCAGTACGACACGCGCCTCGATAACGTCGCCACCGGCAGCAGCGCCATTGAGTATCGTCGCGATGAAAACCGTCTGGTGCAGCTGAACTACCGTTATGCCAGCCCGGAATACATCCAGGCAACGCTGCCGCGCTATGCGTCGTCCGAGCAGTACAACAAAGGCATTTCGCAGGTCGGTGCGACCGCCAGCTGGCCGATTGTCGATCGCTGGTCGGTGGTGGGTGCGTATTATCACGACACCAACACCAATAAAGCGGCCGATCAGATGCTGGCCGTGCAGTACAACTCCTGCTGTTACGCGATCCGCGTCGGGTATGAGCGCAAGCTTAACGGCTGGGAAAATAATCAGAGCAAATATGATAACGTGTTCGGCTTCAACATTGAGCTGCGCGGCCTGAGCTCCAACTATGGCCTCGGCACCAATGAGATGTTGCGCTCGAACATTCTGCCGTACCAGAGCTCGCTGTAAGGCAGTCGATTTAAACAGTCCGCAATGCGGTTAATCAGAATGGAAATAGTATGAAGAACTGGAAAACGCTGCTTCTTGGTATCACGTTCGTGGTGAATACCGGTTTCGCTGCTCCGCAGGTTGTCGATAAAGTTGCAGCCGTGGTGAACAACGGTGTGGTGCTGGAAAGTGACGTTGATGGTTTGATGCAGTCTGTAAAGCTCAACGCGAGCGGTGCGGGTCAGCAGCTTCCGGATGACACCACGCTGCGCCATCAGATCCTTGAACGTCTGATCATGGATCAGATCCTGCTGCAGATGGGCCAGAAAATGGGCGTGCAGATCTCCGATCAGCAGCTGGATCAGGCGATCGCCAACATCGCGCGTCAGAACAATATGTCGATGGATCAGATGCGCAGCCGCCTGGCCTACGACGGTCTGAACTACAACACCTACCGCAGCCAGATCCGCAAAGAGATGCTGATCTCTGAAGTGCGTAATAACGAAGTGCGCCGCCGCGTCACTATCCTGCCGCAGGAAGTGGAGCAGCTGGCCGCCCAGGTGGGTAACCAGAACGACGCCAGCACCGAGCTGAACCTCAGCCACATTCTGATCGCACTGCCGGAAAACCCCTCTTCCGCCCAGGTTGACGACGCGGAAACCCAGGCGCGTAACGTTATCGACCAGGCGCGTAACGGCGGCGACTTCGGTAAGCTCGCTATCTCCTATTCTGCTGACCAGCAGGCGCTGAAAGGCGGCCAGATGGGTTGGGGACGTATTCAGGAGCTGCCGTCCATCTTTGCCCAGGCGCTGAGCACAGCGAAAAAAGGCGATATCATCGGTCCGATTCGTTCCGGCGTAGGCTTCCACATTCTGAAAGTGAACGACATGCGCGGCCAGACGCAGAACATCTCTGTGACCGAAGCGCACGCACGCCACATTCTGCTGAAGCCGTCTCCGATCATGACCGACGAGCAGGCACGGGTGAAAATCGAACAGATCGCCGCGGATATCCGAAGTGGAAAAACCACCTTTGAAGCCGCAGCGAAAGCCTTCTCTCAGGATCCAGGCTCTGCGAACCAGGGCGGCGATCTGGGTTGGGCTTCACCTGACATGTACGATCCGGCCTTCCGCGATGCGCTGATGAAGCTGAATAAAGGCCAGGTCAGCGCCCCGGTGCACTCCTCCTTCGGCTGGCACCTGATCCAGCTGCTGGATACCCGCAACGTCGATAAGACCGATGCGGCCCAGAAGGATCGCGCTTACCGCATGCTGTTCAACCGCAAATTCTCTGAAGAAGCGGCAACCTGGATGCAGGAACAGCGCGCCAGCGCCTACGTGAAAATCCTGAGCAATTGATGGTCACCACGCCGCGCATCATCATCACTCCCGGCGAACCTGCCGGGATTGGTCCGGATCTGGTGGTGCAGCTCGCGCAACGCGACTGGCCGGTAGAACTGGTGGTGTGTGCGGATGGTGCGCTGTTAACCGGGCGGGCTACCCTGCTCGGTCTGCCTCTTCAGCTTCTCCCCTATGATGCACAACGACCTGCCGCTTCACAGCGTGCGGGTACGCTGACGCTGTTGCCGGTGCCACTGCATGCGCCGGTTACGCCGGGCGTGCTTGACGTACGTAACGGGGAGTACGTGGTGGAGACGCTGGCACGCGCCTGCGACGGTGCGCTGTCCGGCGAGTTTGCCGCGCTGATCACCGGCCCGGTGCATAAGGGCATCATCAACGATGCCGGTATTGCGTTTACCGGTCATACCGAGTTTTTTGAAGCGCGTGCGCAAAGCGAAAAAGTCGTGATGATGTTGGCAACCGAAGAGTTGCGCGTTGCGCTGGCGACCACGCATCTGCCGCTGAAAGCAGTAGCGGACGCCATTACGCCCGACTCGCTGCGCCAGGTCATCACCATTCTTCATCACGATTTGCAGCAAAAATTTGGTATCGCCGCGCCCCATATTCTGGTGTGCGGCCTCAATCCCCATGCCGGCGAAGGCGGGCATATGGGAAGCGAAGAGATCGATACCATCATTCCGGTACTGGACGCGCTGCGCGCCACCGGCATGAACCTGAGCGGTCCGCTGCCGGCGGATACGCTGTTCCAGCCCAAATACCTTGACCACGCTGACGCGGTGCTTGCGATGTACCACGATCAGGGGCTGCCCGTGCTAAAATACCAGGGCTTTGGTCGGGCGGTGAATATCACCCTTGGCCTGCCCTTTATTCGCACCTCGGTTGACCACGGTACCGCGCTTGAACTCGCGGGACGCGGTACGGCCGATGTCGGCAGTTTTACTACGGCGCTTAATCTCGCCATTAAAATGATTGTTAATAGTCAATGAATAATCGAGTCCATCAGGGCCATCTCGCCCGTAAACGTTTCGGGCAAAACTTCCTTAACGATCAGTTCGTTATCGACAGCATTGTTGCCGCTATCAATCCGCAGAAGAATCAGGCGATGGTCGAAATCGGCCCGGGTCTGGGTGCCCTGACCGAGCCGGTCGGCGAGCGCCTCGATAAGCTGACGGTGATCGAGCTCGACCGCGATCTGGCCGCGCGTCTGCAGACCCACCCGTTCCTGGCCCCGAAGCTGACCATTTATCAGCAGGACGCCATGACCATGAACTTTGCCGAGCTTTCGGCTACCATCGGTCAGCCGCTGCGCGTATTCGGCAACCTGCCGTATAACATCTCCACGCCGCTGATGTTCCACCTCTTTAGCTATACTGATGCCATCGCCGATATGCACTTCATGCTGCAAAAAGAGGTGGTGAATCGTCTGGTTGCAGGCCCGAACAGTAAGGCGTATGGTCGTTTGAGCGTGATGGCGCAGTACTACTGCCAGGTTATCCCGGTGCTCGAAGTACCGCCGACCGCCTTCACGCCGCCGCCTAAAGTGGATTCTGCCGTGGTGCGTCTGGTACCGCATACCACGCTGCCGCACCCGGTGAAAGAGCTGCGTCTGCTGAGCCGCATCACCACCGAGGCGTTCAACCAGCGCCGCAAAACCGTCCGCAACAGCCTCGGCAATATGTTTAGCGTCGAAGAGCTGGAAGCGATGGGCGTCGATCCGACGAAGCGTGCGGAAAACATCAGCGTGGCGCAGTACTGCCAGATGGCTAATCACTTAGCCGATCGTCAGGCCTCGAAGGAGAGCTAACCTATGTCAGAGTCGTCCCGCGTTTGCGTTCAGGTGCAGAGTTACTACGTCGAATCCCAGTCCTCGCCGGAGGAAGAACGTTTCGTCTTTGCGTATACCGTCACCATTCGTAATCTCGGGCGCACGCCTGTTCAGCTGCTGAGCCGCTACTGGCGGATCACCAACGGCAACGGACGGGAGACAGAAGTTCAGGGCGAGGGCGTCGTTGGCGTCCAGCCCCATATCGAACCGGGCAATGACTACCAGTACACCAGCGGCGCGGTAATCGAAACGCCGATGGGCACCATGGAAGGGCACTACGAGATGATAGATGCGCAGGGTAATGCCCTGCGCGTTGAGATCCCCGTTTTCCGCCTGGCCGTTCCAACACTTATTCACTGATACGATGTCTACATACCTGATTGGCGACATTCACGGTTGCTACGATGAACTGATCGCGCTGCTGGCGCAGGTCGATTTCTCTCCCGAACGCGATACCCTGTGGCTGACCGGCGATCTCGTTGCGCGCGGCCCCGGTTCGCTGGAGGTACTGCGCTACGTGCGCTCGCTGGGCGATGCGGTGCGTGTGGTGCTGGGTAATCACGACCTGCATCTGCTGGCGGTATTCGCCGGCATCAGCCGCAATAAGCCGAAAGATCGCTTAACCCCGCTGCTGGAAGCGCCCGACGCCGACGAGCTGATCAACTGGCTGCGCCGTCAGCCGCTGCTGCAGATTGACGAAGAGAAAAAGCTGGTAATGGCCCACGCGGGTATCACGCCGCAGTGGGATCTGGAGACCGCCCGCCTGTGCGCGCGCGATGTCGAAGCGGTGCTCTCCAGCGACAGCTACCCGTTCTTCCTTGACGCGATGTACGGCGACATGCCGAACAACTGGAGCGAGGAGCTGAGCGGCGTAGCGCGGCTGCGCTTTATCAGCAATGCGTTTACCCGTATGCGTTACTGCTTCCCGAATGGCCAGCTGGATATGTACTGCAAAGACGTGCCGGAAAACGCGCCGGCACCGCTCAAGCCCTGGTTCGCCATTCCCGGTCCGGTGGCGCAGGAGTACAACATCGCCTTCGGCCACTGGGCCTCGCTGGAAGGGAAAGGCGCGCCGGAAGGCATCTACGCGCTGGATACTGGCTGCTGCTGGGGTGGGGATCTCACCTGCCTGCGCTGGGAAGATAAAGCCTGGTTCGTGCAGCCCTCGAACCGGCAAAACGACGCGGATGACACCGCCGTCGCGTCATAAAAAAATCCCCTCGATGAGGGGATTTTTGTTTTAGTTCGGCATCATCGATAAGCAAACTTAGCGACGATCGAGGATCTCGAAGCAGTAGCTGTGGGAGTTCTTCTCATCGGCATCGTGAAACTCGCTGAAGGTAGATTCCCACTCATCCGGATCGTAATCCGGGAAGTGCGTATCCCCTTCCACTTCAGCATCAATATGCGTCAGGTAGAGGCGGTTCGCTTTCGGCAGGAACTGCTCGTACACGCGCCCGCCGCCAATCACCATCACCTCTTCCGCGCCCTCGCAGGCGGCCAGCGCCTCATCGACAGAGCGAACCCAGGTGACGCGATCGTCGCTGCCCGGATTGCTGCTGATGATAATGTTCTGGCGCCCCGGTAGCGGACGGCCAATGGATTCCCAGGTCAGGCGACCCATAATCACAGGTTTATTCAGGGTGTTACGCTTGAACCAGGCGAGATCGGCAGGTAAATCCCACGGCATGGCATTTTCCATACCAATAACGCGATCTACCGCTAACGCCGCAATCAGACTGATCATTGAATACATCTCAGATGGTAAAAATTGCCGCCACTATACGGAAAGCGCAATCTTTCGTCGACGGGTGACCCGGCATGCTTACACAAATTTTTCAGTTCTGCTGAACGCGCCGAAAAGCGATACGGCGGCGAACAGCAGAACCTTTCCTGAAAACAACGGGTTGCGATTATCGTCCCGGCGGCACCGCGTTCGGCTCATCGGCAGGATTGCCGGTGTGCTTCCCCTCTTCGGTTCCCTGCCAGCCGTGACGCTGCACCACGGACAGGTGCGCCCGGTCTTCAGAGATGATCTCCGTCAGCATATCGCTGGTGCGCTGGAAGGTCGCCGCCCGCGCATCGGTATCAGTTTCGCCGTCGGCCATCTCCTCCACCATTTGCAGATTATAGCGGCGGAACAGATCGGCCCGCTCGCGCGCTTCGTAGCGGCCCACTCCCAGCCCTTCCAGCGCCATACGGCCCACCTTCAGCGCGCTTTCGAAGGTTTCACGCTCCGGGGCTTCCACGCCAGCCTGACGCAGACGGATGTAATGTTCGACGTCGCGGGCGCGAGCGATAATCTTCAGCCCCGGGAAGTGCGCTTTCGCCAGTTCGGTGAGCTGCAGGCTGGCATCGGCATCGTCGATGGCGTTGATCAGCACGTCAGCGCGGGCCGCTCCGGCGGACTCCAGCAAGTCCACACGCGTGGCATCGCCATAAAACACCTTCATGCCGAACTTACGCAGGGTTTCGATGTGGTCAGGATCATGGTCGAGAACCACCATTTTCACGCCGCTGGAGAGCAGCAGACGACCGGCGATCTGGCCGAAACGCCCGAAGCCGGCGATGATCACCCGCGGCTGGTCTTCATCGATCTCATCCGCTTCACGCGCCTGCTGAGGTCGCGCCGCCTCAAGCCGTGCCAGCAGCACCAGCAACAGTGGCGTCGCGGCCATGGAGAGCGCCACCGCCAGGGTCAGTGCTTTCGACCATTCGTCGTCCAGTACGCCGGCGGTGTGCGCCGCGCCAAACACCACGAAGGCGAACTCACTGCCCTGCCCCAGCAACGCGGCAAACAGTAGCCGTTGGGAACCCGGCACGCGCAGCGGGCGGGCGATGAGCCACAGCACCAGCGTTTTAATCACCAGGAAACCGGCCAGCAGGATCAGAATGCGCAGCGGATTATGCACCAGGGTGCCGAAGTCGATCGACATACCGACGCCAATAAAGAACAGCCCGAGCAGCAGCCCTTTGAACGGCTCGATGTCGCTCTCCAGCGCGTGACGATATTCGGAGCTGGCGAGCAGTACCCCGGCGAGGAACGCGCCCATCGCCATCGACAGCCCGGCCTCTTCCAGCAGCAGGCCGAAGCCGAATACCAGGAACAGCGCCACGGCGCTGAACACTTCGCGCAGGCCAGAGCGCGCCACGAAACGCAGCGCCGGGCGGGCGACGAAGCGCCCCAGCACGATCACCAGCGCCAGTGCGCCCACCACTTTCAGCGCCGAGAGGCTGAACGCCCCCAGCGTGGTTGCCGCCCCGCTGGTTGCCAGCAGTGGGATCATCGCCACCAGCGGGATCGCCGCAATATCCTGGAACAGCAGCACGGAAAACGCGCTGCGCCCCATCGGGGTCACCATCAGATTGCGTTCGTTCATCGCCTGCATGGCAATGGCGGTAGACGACAACGCCAGCGTCAGACCAATCAACAGCGCCACTTTCCAGCTCAGGCCGAGCGCGTAACAGAATGCCGCCAGCAGCAGGCCGCACAGCACCATCTGTAACGCCCCGCCGCCAAATACCGAGGCGCGCAGCTTCCATAGCCGCTGCGGGTCGAGTTCCAGACCGATAATAAACAGCATCAGCACCACGCCGATCTCGGCAAAGTGCAGGATCGCATTGGCATCCGTGACCAGACGCAGCCCCCACGGCCCGATAATGCACCCGGCAATCAGGTAACCCAGTACCGAACCGAGACCCAGCCGCACCGCAATGGGCACCACCAGCGCCGCCGACCCGAGGTAGATCAGCGCCTGAATCAGGCTATGGCTATCCATGGTTTGCCTCCTGCCACGCCAGCAGGCGCTGTTTATAGTGTCGCGCCTGCGCAGCCAGCACTTCCTCATCACAGGTAAACGCATGGTGTGTGGTGAACGGCTCAAGCCAGTTCATCCCGCAGTAGAGCGCGGTGGCCTGTAAAGGCTGGCCGAGCACGGCAAAACCGGGGTGATCGCCAAGGGCAAAATGCGACTCACCGCCGCCAGTAGTGACGGCCCACAGCAGGCTTTTCCCCTGCAGCGCCGTACCGCCGTGCCCGTAGGCCCAGCCGTGGGTGAGCACTTTGTCGATCCACAGTTTCAGCAGCGGCGGTACGCTGTACCACTGCATCGGATGTTGCCAGATGACCAGACTGGCGCGGCTGAGCGCCTCCTGTTCGGCGGCGACATCAATATCAAAATCGGGGTAAAGCTCGTATAAAGAACGGATTTCCACGCCAGAGAGACTCCCTGCATCCTCGATCATGCGCTTGTTGGCATGGGATCGCTGGGGCCAGGGATGTGCATAAATAATCAAAATCATGGTTCGCCTGCAGTGCTTATTATTTTCACTCTCCGAGTGTAGACAGATAAGCGCGGCGCTAACAGAGCATTATGCGGCGTTAAGAAGGGAATGAATAAAACCGCAGCAACGGGCGCTGCTGCGGCGACAGACTTAGTTGTCCAGTTCGCTCATGGACTTCACTTCGTTCTGGTTGATCTGCTCGGTTTTGCCGGTTTCGGCGTTTTCGTAGGAGACCAGACCGGTATCGCTGTCCACTTCCGGCTTGCCGTCGGTCACGATGGTGCCGCCGTCAGAGGTTTTCACCGCCTGGTTAGAGGAACAGCCGCTGACGAACATCAGTGCGGAGGCGGCAAGAATCGGGGCGATCAGATATTTTTTCTGCATGGTTTTCTCCCTGCATGTCAGTGTATGTATCGCGTTAACACCTTAACTATAGCCGCCTGAGCGAAACGGAAAATCAGAAACAGAGGAGTCCTGGAAAAGCGACAAAAAAACCCGCCGTAGCGGGTTTGTGTGCAGCAGGCTGGCGATTATTTACCAATCTGCGCGTGCATCTCCTGCACCGAGGTGACTTTTTCGGTCGCGTCGGCATTGAGCGCCATTGCGGTAGCAAAGCCGCCGTTCAGGGTGGTGTCGTAGTGCACTTTGTACTGCAGCGCACTGCGGCGGATCAGCTTGGAGTCCTCAATCGCCTGACGCCCGGCGGTGGTGTTGATGATGTAGGTGTACTCGCCATTCTTGATACGGTCCTGAATGTGCGGACGCCCTTCATGCACCTTATTCACCAGACGCGGATTGATACCGGCTTCACCCAGCACGATGGCAGTACCGTGGGTGGCGTCCAGCTCGAAGCCCTGTTTGAGCAGCTTCGCGGCCAGATCCACCACGCGCTCTTTATCGCCTTCGCGCACCGAGAGCAGCGCACGGCCCGATTTTTTCATGGTGGAGTTGCTGCCGAGCTGCGCTTTGGCGAAGGCTTCTGCGAAGGTACGGCCCACGCCCATCACTTCACCGGTAGAGCGCATCTCTGGCCCCAGTAGCGGGTCAACGCCCGGGAACTTGTTGAACGGCAGCACCACTTCTTTCACCGAGTAGTACGGCGGGATAATCTCTTTGGTGACGCCCTGCTCAGCCAGCGATTTGCCTGCCATCACGCGCGCTGCCACTTTCGCCAGCGGCACGCCGGTGGCTTTAGAGACGAACGGCACGGTACGCGCTGCACGCGGGTTAACTTCAATCAGATAGACTTCGTTATCCTTCACCGCGAACTGCACGTTCATCAGACCGCGCACCTGCAGCTCCAGCGCCAGCTTCTGCACCTGCTGGCGCATCACATCCTGGATCTCCTGGTTCAGGGTGTAAGCCGGCAGCGAACAGGCCGAGTCGCCCGAGTGCACGCCCGCCTGCTCGATGTGCTCCATGATGCCGCCAATCAGCACCATCTCGCCGTCGCAGATGGCATCCACGTCTACTTCCACCGCATCGTCGAGGAAGCGGTCAAGCAGTACCGGCGCATCGTTGGAGACGCTGACCGCAGTCATAAAGTAGCGGCGCAGGTCCACTTCGTCATACACGATTTCCATCGCACGCCCGCCCAGCACGTAGGAGGGACGCACCACCAGCGGATAGCCAATCTGAGTCGCTTTCTCCACAGCCTGTTCGATGGCGGTCACGGTGGCGTTCGCCGGCTGCTTCAGCTTCAGGCGATCCACCGCCTGCTGGAAGCGCTCGCGGTCTTCCGCACGGTCAATGGCGTCCGGGCTGGTGCCGATAATCGGCACGCCGGCCGCTTCGAGGTCGCGGGCCAGCTTCAGCGGCGTCTGGCCGCCGTACTGAACGATGACGCCTTTCGGCTTCTCAACGCGGACGATTTCCAGCACGTCCTCCAGGGTCACCGGCTCAAAGTAGAGACGGTCAGAGGTGTCGTAGTCGGTAGAGACGGTTTCCGGGTTGCAGTTGACCATGATGGTTTCATAACCATCCTCGCGCAGCGCCAGCGAGGCGTGTACGCAGCAGTAGTCGAACTCAATCCCCTGGCCGATACGGTTTGGCCCGCCGCCCAGCACCATAATTTTGTCGCGACCTTCGGTCGGATTGGCTTCGCACTCTTCCTCATAGGTGGAGTACATGTAAGCGGTGTCGGTAGCGAACTCGGCGGCGCAGGTGTCCACGCGCTTGTAAACCGGATGCAGATTGTACTGGTCGCGCAGCTTGCGGACTTCCGCCTCGCGCACGCCCGCCAGCTTCGCCAGACGCGCATCGGCAAAGCCTTTACGTTTCAGGGTCCACAGGAAGTCAGCGTCCAGGCCGGTGATGCCCACTTCCGCCACCTTCTCTTCCAGGCGCACCAGCTCTTCAATCTGCACCAGGAACCAGCGGTCGATGTTGGTCAGGTTGAATACGCCATCAACCGACAGGCCAGCGCGGAAGGCATCAGCGATGTACCAGATACGCTCGGCGCCCGCATCTTTCAGCTCGCGGCGGATTTTGGTCAGCGCTTCCGGATCGTCGAGACTCACTTTCGGGTCAAACCCGGTCGCGCCGACTTCGAGGCCACGCAGCGCTTTCTGCATCGACTCCTGCTGGGTGCGGCCAATAGCCATCACTTCGCCCACCGATTTCATCTGGGTGGTCAGGCGGTCGTTGGCACCGGCAAATTTTTCAAAGTTGAAGCGTGGGATCTTGGTGACAACGTAGTCGATTGACGGCTCGAACGATGCCGGGGTACGGCCGCCGGTAATGTCGTTCATCAGCTCGTCGAGGGTATAACCTACTGCCAGTTTCGCCGCCACTTTGGCAATCGGGAAACCGGTGGCTTTGGAGGCCAGCGCCGAGGAGCGGGAGACGCGCGGGTTCATCTCGATAACGATCAGGCGACCGTTTTTCGGGTTCACCGCAAACTGCACGTTGGAGCCACCGGTTTCCACGCCGATTTCACGCAGTACCGCCATTGAGGCGTTACGCATGATCTGATACTCCTTGTCGGTCAGCGTCTGAGCTGGCGCGACGGTAATGGAGTCACCGGTATGGATGCCCATAGCATCGAAGTTTTCAATTGAGCAGACGATGATGCAGTTGTCGTTTTTATCACGCACCACTTCCATCTCGTACTCTTTCCAGCCGATCAGCGACTCGTCAATCAGCAGCTCTTTAGTCGGTGAGAGGTCCAGACCACGAGCACAAATCTCTTCGAACTCCTCACGGTTGTAAGCGATGCCGCCGCCGGTGCCGCCCATCGTAAAGGAAGGACGAATAATGCACGGGTAGCCAACGTCAGCCGCCACCGCCAGCGCTTCATCCATGGTGTGCGCGATACCGGAGCGGGCGGTGTCGAGACCGATTTTCTTCATCGCTACGTCAAAGCGGCGACGGTCTTCGGCTTTATCAATCGCATCGGCGGTCGCGCCAATCATGGTCACGCCGAACTCGGCCAGCACGCCCTGACGCTCCAGCTCCAGCGCGCAGTTCAGCGCCGTCTGGCCGCCCATGGTCGGCAACACCGCGTCCGGGCGCTCTTTTTCGATGATTTTGCGTACCACTTCCCAGTGGATTGGCTCGATGTAGGTGGCATCGGCCATTTCCGGGTCGGTCATGATGGTTGCCGGGTTGGAGTTCACCAGGACAACGCGGTAACCCTCTTCACGCAGGGCTTTACAGGCCTGGGCGCCGGAGTAGTCGAACTCGCACGCCTGGCCGATAACGATCGGGCCTGCGCCAAGGATCAGGATGCTTTTAATGTCGGTACGTTTTGGCATGGCTTCTTTCTCTCCTGATTACTTAGCGGCTTTGCGGTACTGCTCGATTAATTCAATAAAGTGGTCAAACAGCGGTGCGGCATCGTGCGGACCCGGGCTGGCTTCCGGGTGCCCCTGGAAGCTGAAGGCTGGCTTATCAGTGCGATGAATGCCCTGCAGCGTGCCGTCGAACAGCGATTTGTGGGTGACGCGCAGGTTAGCCGGCATCGTCGCTTCATCCACCGCAAAACCGTGGTTCTGGGCGGTGATCATCACGTTATCGTTGTCGATATCTTTAACCGGGTGGTTACCGCCGTGATGGCCGAACTTCATCTTCACGGTATTCGCACCGCTGGCCAGCGCCAGTAACTGATGACCGAGGCAGATGCCGAACACCGGCACGTCGGTATTCAGAAACGCCTTAATGGCGTCGATAGCGTAATCGCAGGGTGCCGGGTCGCCCGGGCCGTTGGAGAGGAAGATGCCGTCCGGATTCAGATTCAGCACGTCTTCAGCCGGGGTCTGCGCAGGCACAACGGTCAGGCGGCAGCCGCGATCCACCAGCATACGCAGGATGTTGCGCTTCACGCCGTAGTCGTAAGCCACCACGTGATAAGGAAGCTCGCTCCCGGATTTGGCTTCCGGCAGCTCGTCTGCCAGCGTCCAGCTCCCCTGAGTCCAGCTATAGGATTCTGCGGTTGACACCTCTTTCGCAAGGTCCATTCCGTTCAGGCCCGGGAACGCTTTGGCTTTTTCCAGCGCCAGCGCTGCATCCAGGTTGTCGCCCGCGATGATGCAGCCGTTCTGCGCCCCTTTCTCACGCAGCAGGCGGGTCAGCTTACGGGTATCGATATCGGCAATGGCCACGATGTTGTGACGCTTGAGGTACGAGGAAAGGTCTTCGGTGTTGCGGTAGTTGCTGGCAATCAGCGGCAGGTCGCGAATGACGAGGCCTTGCGCGTGTACCTGGGAAGACTCTGCATCGGCCTCATTAGTGCCGACATTTCCGATATGGGGATAAGTAAGGGTGACAATCTGGCGGGAGTAGGAAGGATCAGTGAGGATTTCTTGATAACCGGTCATTGAAGTATTGAAAACGACTTCCCCAACCGCCGTGCCCGAGGCCCCAATGGCCCGACCATGAAACTGGGTTCCGTCTTCCAGAACCAATAGCGCTGACTTAATCAAAACATCCTCCAGAGAATATTCACTCACTTTATTTGCATACTAATTCATTTGGTGACCATGAATCAATGCAAATAAGCAACCCTGCGAATTTCGGGTAAACGGCGGCATTCTAGAGAGAACCCGGATTGATGTCCAGATTTAACGCGGGTTTTTATTATCTTTTTACGGCTCTGCTTCGATAATCAGCGCCTGAACGCTAAAAACACAAGCCTGAAAGGGGAAGTAAACGCTTGCCAGCCTGGTTAATGTCACCAATGCGAGCGAAACGCTAAAAAAGTGGACCAGTTGGTAAAATTTCACATAATTGTGACATTAAACGAGGTGATAACTTACTCTTTTAAGGTGTTAGATATAAAAATTAAATGTAAGCCACAAAAAATATAAATAAAAAAGGGCAATAAAATATTACCCTGACAATCAAAGGATTACGATTGTAATAACCACATCACGATGGGTAATACGGATTACAGTGTGTTCAGATCCAGTACGTCACGCATATCAAAAAGCCCACTTTTCTTTGCTTTCAGCCACAAAGCCGATCTAACCGCACCATTAGCAAATGTCATGCGGCTGGAGGCTTTATGGGTGATCTCAATGCGCTCGCCGATATCTGCAAACATAGCGGTATGTTCCCCGACAATGTCACCGGCGCGAACGGTAGCAAACCCAATGGTGCCTGGCTCGCGCTCGCCGGTATACCCTTCCCGGGTGTAGACGGCGCAGCTCTTAAGATCTTTATCCAGCGCCTGAGCAATGGCTTCACCCATCGCCAGTGCGGTACCGGAAGGCGCATCCACTTTATGACGGTGATGCGCTTCGATAATTTCGATATCGGTGTAGTCGCCCATGACCTTAGCCGCCTTCTCCAGCAGCTTAAGCATGACGTTAACGCCGACGCTGAAGTTTGCGGCGAAGACCACCGGGATGTCGGCTGAGGCATCCTGAATCGCCTGCTTGCCAGCATCATCAAAGCCGGTCGTACCGATAACCATGCCTTTGCCATGCTGGCGGCAGAACGCCAGATGGTGCAGCGTCCCTTCCGGACGCGTGAAATCGATGAACACATCGAAGTCGTCTTTGATCTTCTCAAGGCTGCTTTGCACCGTCACCCCGGTATGTCCGGCTCCCGCCAGCTCACCGGCGTCTGCGCCCAGCAACGAAGAGCCTTCGCGTTCCAGCGCAGCACCCAGCGCCACGCCGTCTATTGCCAGTGCTGCCTGAATCAACTGACGCCCCATGCGCCCGCCCGCTCCCGCGATAGCGACGCGGATCTGTCCATCTTGCATAGTCATACTCTTTAATTAATGAATTGCTTAGAAATCGTTCTCAGGTTACCCAGCCTGTACTCAGGCCGCCAGCCGAAAACACCGATGATAAGAAATTTATGACAAACGCAGAGGAATATCAGTAAAAGTCGTGGATGTCATAGAAAAAGAAGGGTTATTTTTAACATAACGTGAATAATGACGCTGGTTCGATCCTGCGGTAGTGCAATTGATCCTCCCCACGCGCTAATCCTAAATGTGCGTAACTGTCGTATGACCTCCGGGAAATTGCTTTCATAACTCAATATATTTCACCCTTTCTTAAGCAGCCGTTTACGCGTAGCGTAAACACCGGACGAATATGTTACCCATAGCAAATTTCCCGCAGTGTATTTATCAGACCCGGCATCATTTCAACGATTCCAGCACAGATGATATGAATTATGCCGATCTGAGTGAAACGCAACTCAAGCACCAATTTGGTCTTGATATCATTTCAAATACCGTCGATCCCTGGAATTTAAGACGTCTCACCCCCTTCTCCCGTCCGCAGTCGCGCTTTGCGGGAAGTCGAATCAATGAACAGGGTGATATTTTGAGCATTGACACATGCGCAAAGCTGCTGTTCAACGAAATGCGCATAATGTCATTGCCCTACTCCTTTTTAGGTTCCTGTAAGCAATTAATCACGCAACTGCTAACGCATTTAGAAAGATCCGATGGTGCACCGTTTTCCGATATAACTCTTGATACTGCTTATCGTGACAGAATAATTAACGATAATTCTGTTAATAGCACACGCCTTGCGATTAAAAAGATAATGGATACGAATATAGATTATCGTCAGCGGGGCTACCCGCTGGCATTGCTCCCTGAATTTGCAGCGTCGATAACGCAACTCAGACTACCGAAGTTTGATTCTATGATACTGGATAAAGTTAATGGCCTGGGTATCTCAGTGCATGACGTTCATGCTACTCGTATCGAAATCACGCGACTTATTGTCAGTGAAAACCGTTGGTGGGCGACAGTACGATATTATGGTCAGGACCATTTTGGCCTCGGGAAGGAAGATATACTTAAACAAAGATTCAATCAGTTACATTTCTTCAGAATATGGTTTGTTTTGCAGCGCTATAACCGGTTTGGCTTTCGGCCTTTTCTGACAAATATGAACGCCAGTATTGATTTGTCAGGAGGCAGATAATGAAACTCAAAGTTATGCTCTGGGTGATAAGTATGGCAATAGCCATCATATTGCTGTTGTTTTATTCTAATCAAAAAGTGAAGGTCATTGCAGGCTTCCAGAATAAATGGACAGCGACGGTTATTGTTGATCATTTACCCTTAACGAATACCGGAAAGATAAAATGGTGGCAAGAGCATCATCACCGCATTGTAATGCAATATCATCTTCAGCCTGATAATCCCAGGGGCTACCTGAGTTACTATATCTATGCCTTCGCTGAGGGTTATAAAGCCAATGAGAATGAAGACCGATTGTGCTTTGCCGCGCTTCCGCCGCCAAAAAACTGCATTGAGAAAAACTTGCTGATGATTGTCTCGCGAGACCGCAACGGCAATACACAGATCACCATCGGCAATAACGTTTATTCACTCGACGATGCCCGCACCTCAGACCCTGCATATTAAATAATCACGGAAGCTGCCCCACCATCTGCGCCACCCATTCCCGGAAGCCCTCTACGTCGATGTCCATTGCCACTCTGGCATTGGCAGGTTTGCCGAGGCGGTGATCGAGATCGACCACCGTGGCACCGGCGGTGTATTCGCCCTGGGTTTCCACCGCCACGAAGCAGTGCTGCAGGGTAAAGAGTTCCGGCGTTACCAGATATGCAATGGCGCAGAGATCGTGCATGCGCAGCCCGGTGCTCATGCTGCCGCCGCGATAGTGGCTGAACAGCGCGTGCAGCATACGGCCACTGGCGTTAAGCGCGGGCAGCGTGAGGATAAACTCTGGGGTCAGCACCGCTTTGTGGGTAACGTCCAGACCGCACATCACGATATCCAGACCGCTGCGGAACACGCATGCTGCGGCGTCAGGATCGATGGCCATGTTGAATTCCGCGCTGGGCGTAAAGTTTCCCCGCCCCGCCGAGCCACCCATCAGCACCAGCTGTCGAATATTAAAAGCGCACTCCGGGTAGTGGGTTAGCAGCAACGCGATATTGGTTAACGGGCCGATGGCTACCAGCGTGACTGGCTCCGGGCTGGTCATCAGCAGGTCGCGCATCGCCTGGAAAGCGGGCGTGGTCAGTACCTGGCGCTGATGCGCAATAAAGTCGTAACCGTCGAGGCCCGATTCACCGTGGACGCTGACGGCATCGCGCAACGGACGCAGCAGCGGAGTTGCTGCTCCCTGAGCCACTGGCACGTCCGACTGCCAGAAGTGCAGCAGCTGTAAGGCATTGCGGGTGGTTTTCTCCAGCGAGACGTTACCCGCCACCGTAGTAACCAGACGCAGATCGAGCTGCGGTGAAAACAGCGCCGCGGCGAGCGCGACTGCATCGTCAATACCGGGATCGGTATCAAGGATGAGTGAAATTTTGCTCAATAGTTTTCCCTTCTCTTTAACCTTTTTAACGACATAGTTCGAGTTTGGCTTACTATGTAGCGTATTTCTATGTTGATTTTTTGATTGAGACAACGTGATGAAAACCCCAGCCGCGAGTATTTCGGAATCCGTGACACACCATATCGCTCGCAGAATTATTGAGGGTGACCTTGCTCCAGGACTGTCATTACCCGGAGAGAATGAACTCGCCATTGAATATGAAGTATCACGAACCTCGATTCGTAACGCGCTTCAAGTGCTGGCGGCCAAAGGCTTTATCTCAATCCAGGCTAAAAAACGTAGCACTGTTAACAAACGGGAACAATGGAGCCTGCTTGATATTGACGTTCTGGCATGGCTCTCTGAAGGTAAAGTCGATGCCCAACTGGTAGAACAGTTAATGGTCACGCGGTTGGTTTTCGAACCCAACGTGGCAACCCTCGCTGCGCTCAATGCGAACGGACACGACCTCGCTGCGCTGGAAGATGCATTGAGTCTGATGCGCAAGGGGCAACTCTCCGCTGAAAGTTCACTGTTTGAGGAGGGTGATATGGCATTCCACCGGGCACTGCTGCAAGCCACTCACAATCCTTTTTTACATGCCTTAGGCAACGCCCTTTCGGCGGCGATGGCGCTTTCATTTAAACAGACTATTGAAGAGGACGTGCGACAGACCAAAACAGCGGTAGATGAACATTTTCTCCTTTTCGATGCCATTCGTTTGAAACAGCCCGAGAAGGCCCGCCAGCAAATGCGAAGTATTCTTCTGAACGCGGCCAGGAAACACATCTGGCAGGATCGCCCTGAAATGATCGATCACATCATCTAATCCCACTGTTCTAATTTCGATCAACCTCACAGTTTGTAGGATCTTTTTGTCATAGCATTCTTGTATTACAAGATTGAAAGGTTTGTATTACCTGAAATGGATAAATACTGGATCGCTGTGGATTGGGGTACGACAAATTTCCGGGCATTTCTTATGCACCGCGATGTCATCATTGCCCAGACAAGTCACTCCTGCGGATTGTTATCCGTCGCAAAGACGCAATTTTCTGAAACGCTATACAACCTGATAAGTCCCTGGCTGGACGCGCACGGCGCCTTGCCTGTGGTAATGGCGGGAATGGTGGGTTCACAACAAGGTTGGCATGAGGTTTCTTATGCCACCCTGCCAGCCACTGCCAGCAAACTACTGGCGCGCGCTTATGCGTTTACCACCTCCTGGGGAAGCCCGGCCTGGATTATTCCAGGTATTAGCGGGAAGAGTCAGTTTGGTCTGCCGGACGTCATGCGAGGAGAAGAAGTCCAGTTACTTGGCCTTAGCGCATTACATCCTGCAGACGAACACGTTGCCTTACTTCCCGGTACGCACAGTAAACATGCCCATCTGCGAAACGGTGAGATAGATACCTTCTCTACGTTTATGAGCGGGGAGGTTTTCTCGTTACTGAGCGAACACTCCTTGCTGGGAAGAGGGCTGCCTGAACAGCATGAAGATAACGACACCTTTAACGTTGGTGTAAGCACCGCGCTTGAGGGAGCACCGTTTAGCCATCTGATTTTTTCCGCTCGCGCTCGTCGCCTTGCCGGTGAAATTACCCCTTCCTGTGTACACAGCTATATCTCTGGCCTGGTCATCGGCTATGAACTTCGTCATCTGCCACAGCATACGCTGACCTGGGTTGTTGGCAGTCCGACCCTGACCGCGCGTTACCAGCTGGCGGCCAGTCAGCTTGATCTTAACGTGCTCCCTGTTAATGGAAACAGCTGCTTCATAAAGGGGCTCGCCCTCCTCTTCTCTCAACTGCAAGGAACAGCACAATGACTCCAGCACTCTTTTTCACCCAATGGCAACGTGAGTCTCTGCCTCTTATCGCTATTCTTCGGGGACTACAGCCCCAGCAGGCAAGCGCAGCAGCGCAGACTCTTCTCGAATGTGGCTTTCATTACATTGAAGTGCCGCTGAACAGCCCGTCGCCGCTACAGTCAATACGTCTGATGCGTGAAGTGGTTGGCGATCGTGGGTTTGTCGGGGCAGGTACCGTTCTTTCGGTTGAACAGGTAGATCACGTCGCAGACTGCGGCGGACAACTTATTATCTCACCAAACTGTAACCCGGCGGTGATCCGCCACACCATCAAACGCGGCTTGATCAGTCTGCCAGGCGTGATGACGCCAGGCGAAGCGTTTTGCGCGCTTGAAGCGGGCGCCAGTGCATTGAAACTGTTCCCGGCTGAGCACATTACTCCTGCCATTACCAAAGCCTTTCGCGCGGTTATCCCTCCTGAAGTTGTATTCCTGCCCGTCGGCGGAATACAACCTGATGCACGCCAACTTCGCAGCTACCTGCAAGCCGGAGCCAACGGGTTTGGCTTGGGAGGCGGCTTATATCAGGCCGGGATGGATATTGCAGCATTACGCTTACGCGCTCTGGCTTACCAGCAAGCCTGGCGCGACGGTAAGGCATCACCATATCCAGTGTAACCGCTCGAAATAGTCGTACGGGTAGCCAGCGAGCGTAGTCGTTATACCTGTTATTACCGCTACGTTTCGTGCCCGAAATGAAAAGTATTTTTCCTGCGCATTTCGATTACACCCTGATGCCCGGCAAGGCATTACGTGAGATCGGCCTGCGGCGAGAATAAAAACGTATCACAGAAGTTATATGAAAATAAAAATAGTTTTGCACCTCCGTCTTCGCCTTACACCAGGAGATAAACATAATGGAAATAAAAGAAAATGCAGTACTTGAATCACATGTATATCGCAAAATAACACGCCGCCTGATCCCATTTTTAATTCTGTGTTATTTCTTTGCCTATCTGGACCGCGTCAATGTAGGATTTGCCAAACTGCATATGCAGGATGCACTGAATTTTAGTGATACGGTTTATGGTCTTGGCGCAGGTATATTCTTTATCGGCTATTTCCTGTTTGAATTGCCAAGCAATTTGCTAATGCAACGCTTTGGTCCGCGCTTCTGGATAGCACGCATCATGATCACCTGGGCGGTGCTTTCTGCGGGAATGATGTTTGTTACCACCCCCGGTCAGTTTTACGTGCTGCGTTTTTTGCTTGGGGTTGCAGAAGCAGGGTTCTTTCCGGGTATCGTTTTCTACCTTACGCTCTGGTTCCCGTCGTGGCGCTCTGCACGTACCCTCGGGCTGTTTATTCTCGTCACACCACTCTCCACAATTATTGGCAGCCCGCTCTCTGGCTTGATCCTCAAATTATTTGAAGGCGTAGAGGGTCTGCATAACTGGCAGTGGCTTTTCCTGGTAGAAGCAATTCCCTCTTTTCTGCTCGCATTTGTGGTGCTGCGTTACCTTGATAATGATGTGGACTCGGCGTCCTGGTTAAGCGAGGCAGAGAAACGTATCGTGATGGACGATCTGCAAAAAGATGCCGCCAACCGCCAGCGCGCCAACCAGGGTAAGGTGGATACAAGCCTCAAAGGAATGCTCAGCAATGGCTATGTCTGGTTACTGGCGCTGGTATTTTTCAGCTTCAATATTGGCTACTACGGTATTAATTTCTGGTTGCCGTCGATCATTAAAAGCTCCGGCGTACATGATGATTTCCATATTGGTCTGCTGACGGCTCTGCCTTATGTTTTCGGTGCCGCGTTCATGGTGTGGAATAGTCGGCACTCTGATGTGAAGCAGGAACGCCGCTGGCATATTGCCATACCTGCGATTATTGGCGGATTTGGCCTGGCGCTGAGCGCATACTGCAGCGGATCTACACTCTGGATGATGGTCTGGATCTGCATTGCTATGTCAGGCACCCTGGCACTTATCCCCACCTATATCAGTCTTCCTGGCGCTTTGTTATCCGGCACGGCAGCCGCAGCGGGCATCGCTTTCGTTAACTCTGTAGGCAATCTGGCAGGATTCTTTGGGCCAACTGTGCTTGGCTGGTTAAAAGACACCACAGGCAGAACAGACTCAGGGTTGTATATTCTCGCCGGTTTTTTACTCCTGTGCGCGCCACTGATCCTCGCTCTTCCCGGGCGCCTCGCGAACCCGAAAAAAGTACCCCCGCTACCTGAACCCCGTGCTCAGCAGTCTGATGCTGAACACCCTATCAATACGGCTGTTCGCCGCTAACGTTAATCGAGATTGAAAATATGAGTGGATGTGGAAGTTGTGCCAGCTGCGGCACACATTTCAACCCGATCCTTGAAGGAGATGACGGCGCACTTAAACGTGCGCTCTACAAATCCATGGGACATACCGATGAGCAACTACGTCGTCCGGTCATTGCCGTCGTGAACAGTTATACCAACGCAACGGCAGGCCATGCCAATCTGAACGAGTTAACTACGCTGGTTTTACAAGGCATTGAAGCGGCGGGTGGCGTTGGTATGGTCTTTGGCACCATCGCACCCTGTGACGGTATCGCCGAAGGACACCTGGGGATGCGCTATATCCTGGCCGCCCGTGAAGTGATTGCATCATCCATTGAAGTGATGATGCGAGCACATCGCTTTGACGGCATGGTTCTGCTTGGCTCCTGTGACAAAATTGTACCGGCAATGTTGATGACCGCTGCCCGGCTTGATATCCCGGCAATCCTCATCAACGGCGGTCCAATGTATCCTGCCGAATATAATGGCAAGCACTGGGACGGAAATATCGTTACTGAAGCCATTGGCTGGAAAAAGCGCGGTGAAATCAGTGAGGAAGAGTTCGCGCATATTGAAAATATTGCGGAACCCGGCCCCGGCTCCTGCACTATGTATGGCACGGCAAATACCATGTGCTGCATCAGCGAAGTGCTGGGAATGAGCCTTGCCGGCAGCAGTACGTTACCCGCCATCTCCCCGGCACGCCGTAACTGTGCCATCGAAACCGGTTATCAGGCGGTTAAGCTGGCGCGTGCCGGCGTTAATGCACGTAAGATCATCACGCCGGAAGCCATCCATAATGCCATGATTTACCTGCTGGCAACGGGTGGGTCGACCAATGCCATTCTTCATCTTCAGGCCATCCATTACGAAGCGGAACTGGGGCACCTTCCTCTCAGCGCCTTCGATACGTTAAGCCATCAGGTACCGCTGGTCGCCTCGCTGTATCCGGCATCAGAATACGACATGATCGATTTTTGGGAAGCGGGGGGAGTCCTGGCCGTTGAGTATGAGCTCAAGAGCCTGATGAATCTGGATGTTTTAACCGTTAACGGTGCGACGAAAGGTGAACTGCTGGCTGAAGCACGACCGGCTATCCGTCGGGAGGTTATTCACACCCTCGCATCGCCGGTACGCAATGATGCAGGTGTCGCGGTACTGCATGGTAACCTTTCGCCCCTTGGCTGCGTCGTAAAACCGGCTGCCGTTCCGGAAAACCTCATGACGTTCGAGGGGCCAGCAATCGTGTTTAACAGCGAACAAGACTCCGTCGACGCTATCATGGCGGGTCAGATAGCGCCGGGAAGCGTACTGGTGTTGCGATATGAAGGCCCCAAAGGCGGTCCCGGCATGCCTGAAATGTATAAGCCGATGAAATGCCTTGAGGGAATGGGATTATCCGACAGCTGCGCGTTGATTACCGACGGACGTTTCTCCGGCTCGAACCGCGGCCTGTTTGTCGGCCATATTTCACCAGAAGCGACCGAAGGCGGGGCGTTGGCTTTAGTAGAAGATGGTGACAAGATCGCTATTGATATCCCCACCCGCACGCTAACGCTTCACGTTGCAGAACACGTTCTGGCGCTTCGCAAGGAAAGCTGGCGGCCCGTTAATAAAGAGGTGCCTCGCGGATTTCTACGCCTCTACCGCCGGTGGGCATTACCCGCGGCTCAGGGCGCCGTGCTTGCCGACAGGGAGGATCTTATATGAGCACACATTACGCTGCAGCCGATATAAAAGGCGTCAATCCCATTGTTGCTATGCCCTTTACCTCAAGGGGGGAAATCGATGAGTCTGGTTTTATTCGGCTGCTGGAACACCTTGCTTCAAGCGGAGCTAATGGCGTCACGCTGTTCGGTATCGCTAGTGAGTTTCCTAAACTTAATGATGAAGAGCGCGACAGGCTGTCGCAGATCTTTGTCAGTTTGCTGGCAGGAAGCTCGCTGTATCGCGCGATGTCCGTCACCGATCACAGCACCGAGCTCGCCGTAAAACGCGCCAGACGTTACCGCTCACTTGGCGCCGATGCACTGATGTTGCTGCCTCCTTTTTTTCTCTCCCCCTCTCCGCAGGCGGTCCAGGCCCACATTTTCGCCGTGCTTGAGGCCGTCGACATTCCGGTAATGGTGCAATATGCGCCCGGTGAGACCGGGCTGCCCATAACGCCACAGCAGCTTGCTGAGGTGGCGGAGCGCTATCCGCACGCGGTTTTCAAAATTGAATGTAACCCGCCGGTGGACTATACCCGAGAGTTTCTCCGCCATGCCCCACAGGCCAGCGTCCTCAACGGTTACGCTGGCCTGTATATGCTGAAAATGCTTGATGCCGGAGGAAAAGGTGTCATGCCCGGCTGTTCATTTACTGAAGTGTATGTCCGTATTTACCACCACTGGCTGGCGGGAGAATATCAGCAGGCGCGGTTATTACATGAGCGGTTACTGCCCTACATTCAACGCTGGATGAGCCACTGCGAATACATCATTCAGGTCGAGAAAACGCTGCTTATGGAACGAGATATTATTACCAGCGACTACTGTCGCCGTCCCGGCTGGGTCCTGACGCAGGAAGATCGTCAAAGCCTCACGCAGTTTATCGAAGTGTTTGATTTACGCTGAGGCCGAAACTACGCACTTCAGGAGAGTCCGGGTCGTAGTAGTCCGTCAGAGCACTGGCAAAGCCATCGCCCGCTGTTTTATTACCACTGAAGTGCGTAAGCTTTCTGGTTACCGCAGGGAATCAGGCGTGGTTCGATGCACATCAGGATGCGCGGATTGCCCGTGAGAAAACGGTAAAAAACCTTAGGTCAGGGCCCTGGGTCGTCCGGAAATAGACGGGATATTGTGTAGTTAAAAAGCTGGATTCAGCGCGGCCCTCCATTGTACGAAATGGAGGAAGCAGTGCCATCATGCAAGATGAAGAGTAAATAACGTAAAGGGAGCCTTAGCTCCCCTTACTTACACGTCTTATTCAACGTTCTGTACATCAAGACGCAGCTCTTTCGGCACTTCAAAGACGATATTTTCTTCGCGGCCTTCAAGCTGCAGCGCGTCGCCGCCGCCAAGCTCCTTCAGGCGAGCCAGCACGTTTTGCACCAGCACATCCGGCGCGGAGGCACCTGCCGTGACACCGACGCAGGCGGCGCCTTTCACCCAGGCTTCCTGAATATCCGAGGCATCATCAATCAGGAATGCGGCTTTCCCCATACGCTGGGCCAGTTCGGCGAGGCGATTGGAGTTAGACGAGTTTTTCGAACCGACCACCAGCACCACGTCGGCCTGCTCGGCCAGGGCGCGCACCGCTTCCTGGCGGTTAGTCGTGGCATAGCAGATGTCGTCTTTGCGCGGGCCGACGATCTGCGGAAAACGGCTGCGCAGAGCGTCGATGACGTCAGAGGTATCATCCACCGAGAGCGTGGTCTGGGTCATGAAGGAGAGCTTGCCTTCATTTTTCACGTCAAGCTTCCAGACATCATCCGGCGACTCCACCAGGTACATGCCCCCTTCCGGGTTGCTGTACTGGCCCATAGTGCCTTCCACTTCCGGGTGACCGGCGTGACCGATGAGGATCGACTCCTCGCCGCGGCGGCTGGCGCGCGCCACTTCCATATGCACCTTGGTTACCAGTGGGCAGGTGGCGTCGAACACCGTCAGATCGCGGCTTTTCGCTTCATTGCGCACCGCCTGGGATACGCCGTGCGCAGAGAAGATCAGGATCGCACCATCCGGCACTTCGCTAATCTGCTCGATGAAGATCGCCCCGCGCTCGCGCAGGCTATCCACCACGTAGCGGTTGTGCACCACTTCGTGACGCACGTAAATCGGCGCACCGTAAATCGCCAGCGCATTTTCGACAATGCTGATAGCGCGGTCCACGCCTGCGCAGAAGCCGCGCGGGTTAGCCAACAGGATCTGCATTGGACTCCTCCAGCGCCGGATCGATATCCAGCACCTCAATATCAAAATGGATGGTCTGCCCGGCCAGCGGATGGTTGAAGTCTACGGTGATAGAGTCGCCGTTAACTTCCCGGATCACGCCAGGCATTTCGCTGCCGTCCATAGCGGTAAACAGCATAATCGCGCCGATATCCGGCTCGCCCGCATCAATAAACTCACGGCGGGAAAAGTACTGGATTAAATCCGGGCTGGCTACGCCAAACGCCGCGTCCGGCTCCAGTGAAAACGCTTTTTTCTCCCCGACGCGCAGGCCCAGCAGCTGCTGCTCCAGCCCTTCGGACAGCGAGGTATCGCCAAGGCGAAACAGCGCCGGCTTACCGTTGTTGCGGGTTGACTCTGCGGTCGAGCCATCTTCAAGCTTCAGCGTGAAGTGGACCAGCACCGCGCTGTTACTCTGTACAGATTTAGACATGCAGGTTAGCTCGTGAGTAAGGCGGGGTCGCTTACGCTCGCCCGCCATAAGAAGCGACTATCAGGCGCGGTCAGGCTGCTTTTTATCGGCGGTCGGGATAAACCCTTCCAGCACGATCAGCGCCGCGCCGATGCAGATGGCGGTATCAGCAAGGTTAAAGGTCGCGAAGTGCCAGTTGCCGACGTAGAAGTCGATCATATCGACCACAAAGCCGTGCCACAGACGATCGAACAGATTGCCCAGCGCACCGCCAATGATCAGGGCGTAAGCAATGTTGTTCAGCTTCTGGCTCGCCTTTGCGCGATACATCAGCACCGTCAGCACCACGCAGATACCGATAGCGATACCGGCAAAGAACCAGCGCTGCCAGCCGCCTTTATCCGCAAGGAAGCTAAATGCCGCGCCGTAGTTGCGGGCGTAATGCAGATTGAGCGACGGGAACAGCGAAACCGTCTCCCCCAGCTGGAAGTGCTGGAGGATTAACGCTTTACTGCCCAGATCGATAATCAGCACGGCTACCACCAGCCAAAGCCAGCGCAGCCCGGTTGAAAGAATCGGTTTACTCATCAGGCAAACTTACGTTTTTCGCCGTCACCGGCGACGTTGCTGACACAGCGACCGCAGATTTCTGCGTGTTCCGCCACCTGACCGATATCGGTGGTGTAGTGCCAGCAGCGCGGGCACTTCTCACCTTCGGCTTTGTACAACGCGACCTTCAGCCCTTTGAGCAATTCGCTCTGCTGCGCGTCATCCGTTGCCGCTGAATAATCGTCAACCTTCGCCTGCGAGGTCAACAGGACAAATCGCAATTCGTCCCCCAGCGCCGTCAGCTTCGCAGCGAGTTCCGGTTCGGCAAACAGCGTCACCGCCGCTTCCAGCGAGCCGCCCACGCGCTTGTCGGCGCGCGCCTGCTCGATAACCTTGTTCACTTCACCACGCACTTTCAGCAGCGTTTCCCAGTAAGCGTCGTTCATCGCTTCAGTTTCCGCCAGCCCGAACAGGCCGGTGTACCATTCGCCGGTGAAGACGTACTGCTCGCGTTTGCCCGGCAGGTAGCCCCAGATCTCGTCCGCCGTAAAGGACATGATCGGTGCCATCCAGCGCACCAGCGCTTCGCTGATGTGCCACAGCGCGGTCTGGCAGCTGCGACGCGCCACGCTGTCCGCTTTTGCGGTGTACTGGCGGTCTTTAATGATGTCGAGGTAGAACGAGCCCATCTCTACGGAGCAGAAACGCATCAGGCGCTGTACCACTTCGTGGAAGTCGTACGAGTCGTAGGCCTTGATGATGTCTTCCTGCGCGGCTTTAGCGCAGCCTACCGCCCAGCGATCCAGCACCACCATCTCTTCCGGTTTCACCATATCGGTTTCCGGATTGAAGCCGTTGAGGTTCGCCAGCAGGAAACGCGCAGTGTTACGGATGCGACGATAGCTGTCGGCAGCGCGTTTCAGGATCTCATCGGACACCGCCATCTCGCCGGTGTAGTCAGTAGACGCCACCCACAGACGCAGAATATCCGCGCCCAGTTTGTTCATCACATCCTGCGGCGACACGGTGTTGCCGATGGATTTCGACATCTTGCGACCCTGACCGTCTACGGTGAAGCCGTGGGTCAGCACCTGGCGGTACGGCGCTTTGCCTTTCATGGCGGTGGAGATCATCAGGGAGGACATGAACCAGCCGCGATGCTGGTCGGAGCCTTCCAGATACATATCCGCCGCGTGACCGCCAAACTCAGGACGCACGTCAACGACAGAAGAGTGCGTCGAGCCGGAGTCGAACCAGACGTCAAGGGTATCCGGGACTTTGACATAGTGGTCAGCGTCGTCGCCCATGATGTCGCGCGGGTCGAGATCCCACCACGCCTGGATGCCGTCAACTTCTACACGCTTCGCCACTTCTTCCATCAATTCCTGGGTGCGCGGGTGCAGCTCTTCGGTGTCTTTGTGCACGAACAGGGACATCGGGACGCCCCAGGTGCGCTGACGGGAGATACACCAGTCAGGGCGGTTCGCCACCATGGATTCGATACGCGCCTGGCCCCAGTCCGGGATCCACTGCACGCCTTTGATCTCCTGCAGCGACTGCGCACGCAGGCCTTTCTGGTCCATGCTGACGAACCACTGCGGCGTGGCGCGGAAGATGATCGGCGTTTTGTGGCGCCAGCAGCACGGGTAGCTGTGCACCAGCTTCGCCACGTTCAGCAGCGCGCCTTTTTCACGCAGCAGCTCAACGATTTGATCGTTGGCTTTAAAGACGTTCACGCCGTCCAGCGTCGGGTAGGTGCCTGGCAGATAG
>Ga0209371_1000707_pt1 | contig 28273 bp, 9 predicted proteins | sample AgamicAtAmrz_FD_187165 | JGI IMG/M metagenome (GOLD analysis project Ga0209371, IMG submission 187165) | Agave microbial communities from Guanajuato, Mexico - At.Am.rz (SPAdes) (version 2) | ecosystem: Host-associated > Plants > Roots > Rhizosphere | place: Guanajato, Mexico | collected 2012-06-07
CGCCTCCTGCAGCCACGGCAGCAGCTCACGATAGAAGATGCGACGGAAATGAGGGTCCTGATCGGCCGCCCACTCATCCAGCAGCAGCACATCCCGCTCTTCTGCCACCGCCAGCAGCAGTGCCAGGCGCTTGCTCTGACCTTTGGACAGCCGGAGGTTCAGCACCTTATTACCGGCAAGTTTCAGCTTATCCTGCATCTTCAGCCTCTCCAGCCACTGCTGAACCAGCGCCGGATTGGCCGGAATCCCTTCCCGCCCGATGAGCCGATCAAACAGGTGCAGATCGGTAAAGACCGCCGAGAACTGACTGCGCCAGCGATCGAGTTCATCTGCCGTGATCGGCTGGCCATCCAGCAGCAGCGTGCCGGACTGCGGCTGATAAAGCCCGGTCAGCAGCATCGCCAGCGTCGATTTCCCGCTGCCGTTACCGCCAATCAGAAAGACCAGCTCTCCCCGGCGCAGCGTCAGGTTGATCGGCCCGACCTTAAAGCCGTTGTCGCCGTAGTGGAAGGAGACATCACGTAACTCCAGCGTCTGCCACGCCGCGGTGGCGGCTGGCGCGTGGAAGCCGGGCTGATAGGGAGCGAGATCGAAGGCGTTAAGCTTACGGAACGCCACCTGCGCGCTGAGCAGCGTAGGCAGCGCACCGACCGCCGAGAGCAGCGGCGTGCGCAGAAAGAGTAGCGTCAGGGAGAAGGTCGCGGCGACGGCCGTGTCAGCCCAGCCCAGGCTGTTGGCCATAAAAAAGACGATGCCGATAGCGCCTAAGGTCATGATGTTCGACCAGTTAACCGCACTGAGATGATAGGTGTCGGCCCGCACAATATGATGACGCCAGGCGCGGGCATCTTCCTGATAAACCGTGTCGTAGACCTGCTGAGCGCGCGACCGGTTAAGCTGCAGCTCTTTACGCCCCTCTATCACCGTCTGGTAATCGCGATAGAGGCTATCTTCGATGTCCCGCAGCTTCGCCATATGCTGATAGACCCGCGAGACCAGCAGCCAGCCGCCCACCAGCGTGACGGCCATCCAGAGACTGGTCACCAGTAACATCTCCGGCGAGAGCCAGGCGAGATAGATCGCCGAACCGAGGGTAATGATGACGCCCTGAAACAGCTCCGGCAGGCGCACAAAGGCCAGCGTAATGGCGCGCACATCGCTGGTCAGCCCGGCCAGCAGCTGGGCACTGCCGAGTTGCTCAATGCGCTCGACCCGGGTGTCGAGAATACGTTTGATAAATTCACCGCGCAGCCGCCAGACAAACTGATGGCCGAGCGTCGTCAGCGCCAGCTGCGAGGCGAGCGTGACCGCCATCAGCACCACCAGCTGCAACAGGAACTGCGGCAGTACCGCAAAAGAGGTGTTAATGGCGACAATCATTTCGCGGTTGATGAAGGCGATCATCCCGATGCCCAGCACTGCGCTTAACAGCGTCAGGGCAATCACCCCAATGAAAGGCCAGCGGAACTGGCGAAAAACAACGTGTAGCAACGTCATGCAGGCAATCCAGCAGTCAAAAAACAGCCTGCAGTGTAATGGGATGCGGAATGATAGCAATAGTTATTCTCACCACGCCGCCCCGCGCCCAGGGCTCAGAAGGCGCGGCGGAACGTGAGGTTATAACGCCAGGCACCCACCAGCGGATGCACGCCGGGCTTGAGCGGCAGGATACCGTGATAACGCAGGCGTGACGGCCCGCCCCACACCACAATGTCGCCATGTTCCAGCAGCACCCGCTGGGTAGCGTCGCCACGCTCAAAGCCGCCAAACTGAAACACGGCCGGTAGCCCCAGCGACACGGAGACAATGGGCTGGCGCATATCTTTTTCATCTTTGTCCTGATGCAGCGTCAGCTTTGCGCCCGGTTCATAGCGATTAAGTAAACAGGCATCCGGATTGAAGCCGGGAAAGCCCGCTTCAAGGGCGGCCTGTTGCGCCAGGGTGCGAAACAGGGGCGGCATCGGGGGCCAGCGGCGGCCATTAAGATTGTCCTGCTGCTCATACTGATAGCCGCGCGAATCCACCGACCAGCCAAAGTCGCCGCAGTTGGTCATCGCGACCGACATGCGGTGCCCGCCGGGCGTAATGCGATGGGCAAACGGATTCTGTTCTGCAATCGCCATCACCTGCTGATACAGCGTTTCTGCATCCTCACGCGCGCGGCGGCGCAGGATCACGGCGCCTTCTGCCAGCGGCTCCTGCCAGGGTTGCTCTTCACTAAAGAGATCTAACATCAGGGTTCTCCGGTCGTTTCAGCGGGGATCAGGAAAGCAGCAAACTGCGGCGACATCCAGCTGACAAATTTATCGCCCTGTTTGCTGATCAGATAGACCGCCAGATGCTGTTCGAGTGCCAGCGCTTTGGCTTTCTCCGTGCCGAGTACCATCAGGCCCGTATCCCAGCCATCCGCTTCCAGCGCCGTGGTGGCAATCACCGTGGCGGAAACCAGCTTATGCTCAATAGGCCGTCCGGTAACGGGATCGATGACATGAGAAATCCGTTTGCCGTCCAGTTCATAATAGTTGCGATAGCTGCCGGAGGTACTGATGCCGTGCCCCTGCAGATCCACGCGCGCCTGAACGGCATTCTCGCGGTCGGTAGGTTTCTGGATCGCCACCCGCCAGGGCTGCTGCTGCGCATTCAGCCCGCGGCTCAGCACCGCGCCGCCCACCGACACCAGATAGTTGTTGATGCCGAGCTGCTCCATCAGTCGCGCCAGATGATCGGTCGCAAAGCCCTCGCCGACGGTTGAGAGGTCAACATAGAGCCCCGGCAGATCTTTCTGCAGCCACTGCCCCCCGGCGCCCTGCACCACCCGCAGATGCTGCAGACCAGTCTCCGCCCGGGCGGCCGCGATCTGTGCAGCATCGGGCGTGTGGACGGGCTGTTTCGTCGGGCCGAAGCCCCACAGATTGACCAGCGGGCCGACGGTGATATCCATCGCGCCACCGGTTTTACGGCCAATCCGCAGTGCGGTGGTGACAATGTCTGCCATGTTTTCACTCACCGGCTGCGGTGTGAGATCGCGGCTTTGGTTAAAGCGTGACAGCGCGGAGTCCGGCTTCCACGTCGAGAGTTCCGCATCGTCAGCATCCAGCCGCTGCTGAATACGCTGCTGCAGTTCCGCCTTGCGCGCCTGATCGACACCCGCAAGGCTCACCCGCCAGACGGTTCCCATCGTTTTCCCTTCCAGCACCAGCGCCGGTTCAGCCGCAGGTTTATCACAGGCCACTAATGACAGTGCCAGCACTGCCGTAAGCAGCAGATTAGTCTGATAACGCATCCTTCCTCACTTGTAACACTTTATTCCGACCTGCTACAAAGCATAAACTTCGGGTAAAGACGCTTAAAGAGAGTTGAATCTCTCTGTTAAGCCCCTCAAACTTGACCCGTCATCTATCCTCTGCCCGCCTTTAATCAGGCGATCGACATTCATTTAATAAAGGAGCAGCAGATGATCTATCTGATTCTCGCCATTGCCCTGGGGCTGTTTGTTTTCAGCACCTATAAAGTTCTGCATCAGCGTCGTCATCGTCACATGCTCCCTTCCCGGCCGCGCCATTAACAGGCTGCACTGCACCGGCGTGGGGCAACCTGCTCCCGTCGGGCGCAGCAAGTGTATCAAAGCAGGCGTAAAGTCTGTGGCTGTGAGAGCGGTTAAGCTGGCATGAATTCTGCACTGTTGAAACAGTGTTTATCTCTGATGAGAGGTGCAGAATGAAAAATTCCGGATGGCAGGCAGCCTGGCAGCACTGGCTGAGCTTTTCAGCTTTCACCCTGGCGGGTGTGGCCTTTGAAGGTGCGCGATTTGGCAGCGTGGTATCGCCAGAAACCACGGTGGCGGAACCGGCAAAATGGCGCAAGGCTGACGCGGTCAGCCCGCAGGGTCACGCAGGAGCGCAGCGGTAACTGCGCTCCCTGTTGACTCAGAACTGGTAAACCAGACCCAGTGCCACCACGTCGTCGGTATTGATACCGGCTGCGTCGGTGAAGTCGTTGTCGTCCAGCAGGTTGATCTGGTAATCAACGTAGGTGGACATGTTTTTGTTGAAGTAGTACGTCGCACCGACATCAACATATTTTTTCAGGTTCTGTTTGCCCCAGTTCTGCACGTCGGTGCCGCGTGAGGTCACGTAGGCCAGAGAAGGACGCAGGCCAAAGTCGAACTGATACTGGGCAACCAGTTCCCAGTTGTCCGCTTTATCGGCATAACCGTAGGCTGAAGAGCTGTCACTGCTGTCGCCGAAGCGGGTGGCGTTGTAAGAGCGTGAGTACATGGCCGCCAGGTAGACGTTGTTGGCATCATATTTCAGACCACCGGTGTAAACTTCCGCCTTATCACCACGTCCCAGGATACCCTCTGATCCGCCATTCTGGCGGTTCGTGCGATCGGACTGGAATGCGGCTGCACCGATACCGAAACCTGAGCCCAGATCATAGGTGGTGCTCAGACCCCAGCCGTCACCATTCTCACCCAGCACGTCGCGGCCACCAGCCGACTCGGTGTTGTTATCATTTTTGCCCTGATACTGAACCGCAAAGTTCCAGCCATCCACCAGACCAAAGAAGTTATTGTTACGGTAGGTCGCCATGCCGTTACCGCGCTGGAACATGAAGTTATCAGCGCCATAGGTATCCCCGCCGAACTCTGGCAGCACGTCGGTCCATGCGCCGATATCGTAGGCGACACCGTAGTTACGGCCGTAGTCGAATGAACCGGCATCACCAAACTTCAGTCCGGCAAAGCCCACGCGGGTATAGCTGTCGGCGGTGCCTTCAGCCTCGGAGTTGTTCAGCGCAGCCTGATATTCCCACTGACCATAACCGGTCAGCTCGTTGCTGATCTCCGTTTCACCTTTGAAGCCAAAACGAACGTATGACTGGTCACCGTCAGAGCCGTCGTTGTCAGAGAAGTAGTGCAGACCGTCAACCTTACCGAACAGATCCAGTTTGTTGCCGTCTTTGTTATAAATTTCAGCTGCGTTTGCTGATCCTGCTGCTGCCAGCAATGCAGGGATCACCAGGGAGAGAACGCGACGTTTCATTTTATTACCCTCTGTTATGTGCCTTTATAATTTGCCACTGCTAACTGAATGTTTAAAATTCAGCCGGCAGGCCATTGTTCTTTTATAACGGGTAATAATCCACCTGGAAAATGCTACTAAATTTCCAAAAGTGTTACACAAGTCGAAACAGTTATTTCATAATGTAAATTTCGGGGAACTAATAACCAGCACAGATCGATAAAAATTGCCGCACAAATCGCTAAACCCATTCAGATTCATTGATTATCAATGAGTTATTTCAGATCATTCCGAAGCACTGAATGATAAAACTTATGACTCATCTGAGAATAGAATAGTCCCCGCTATCATCATTTATTCCATTATTACCTTCATTCTCCCCGAATGAGATGTACAACTTATTATTTCCCGCCGGACAGTTTGTCCGGCTTTTTTTTGCCTGCGATTTACCGTTTCGCTATATCTGCGTAAACTTTCTTAAAGGGGTTTAATTAACATCCGGCGGTTACCGCACAGAGTGGTAAATTTCGCCCCCTTTTCCCGCCTGAATGCTGAAATAACCGCCATGTTAATTTATCACCGTAATTAAGCAGGCGGTTAGAGTGGCTTCAGAAAAGTCTCAGCGCTCCCGCAGCGATTCTTTGACTTTATTCAGGGGCTTAATCAGATAATCCATCACCGATTTCTGACCGGTTTTGATCTCCACGTTGGCCACCATACCGGGCACAATCGGGAATTTTCGCCCGGCCCTGTTGGTCAGCTCCGCTTTCCGGGTGCGCACGTAGACCCGGTAGTAATATTGATCGCGTTTTACCTCATCCTGCAGGGTATCCGGTGAGACCGTCTCGACTTCACCCGGCAGGTCGCCATAGATAGAGGAGTCGTAGGCCGTCACCTTGACGATGGCTGCCAGGCCAGGCCGGATCCAGGCGATATCGCGCGGGTTGATGCGCGTTTCAATCAGCAGCTGATCCTCCAGCGGAACGATCTCCATCAGTTTGCCACCCGGCTCCAGTACGCCCCCCACCGTCGTAACCTGAATATCTTTGACGATGCCGCGCACCGGCGAGTAGAGCGTGGCGCGGGTCAGCTGATCCTCTTTGCCAGCGGCCACCTGCAGTTGCGCATCCAGTTCCGCATTGTTTTTCACCTGCTCTTCGTGCGCACGAACCAGATAGTCATTGCGCGCCTCATCGATTTTGCCGCGCAGATCGCTGACCTGACGGCGCAGACGAATCACCTCCACCTGCCCGGCCGCGCCTTTAGCCACCAGCGGCTCCGTCAGCCGCAGCTCATCCTGCACCAGCCGCAGCGACTGCTGCAGATTGCTGATCGTTTCGGTGAGGTTGCGACGTCGCGACTCATAGAGCTGACGTTCCCGCGTCACCAGCTGCGGCTCTTTGAGGGTCTCTGCGCTGAAGGTCAGCGGCGTGCCGGAGAGCTCCGCCTCCAGCCGCTCGGCAGAGGCGCGCAGCGTGCGCACCTTCGCCTGCGCCTCGCCGAAGTTCGACTGAAAGCGCGTAGGATCGAGCGTTGCCAGCACCTGCCCTTTCTCAACGATGTCACCCTCATGAACGTTAAGCTGCTTGACGATGCCCCCATCCAGGCTGTCGATCACCTGTGCGCGGCTGGAGGGGGTGACTTTGCCGGTGCCGACCGTGACCTCATCCAGAATGGCGAAGTGCGCCCAGATGAGAAAAAGGGCCAGCGTGGCGGTGCAGAGCCAGATAATCGCCGATGTGCGGCGCTCATGGCGGGCAAGATCTTTATCAACAATCACCAGGCTCATGCGGCACCTCCTTTACCGGGCGCCGTTGGCGTCGCGCGGCGCAGAATGTCGTCGCGCGGGCCATCGGCCACAATCCGGCCGTTATCCATGACGACAATACGATCGACCATTTTCAGCAGCGCCGGACGGTGAGTCACCAGCACCAGCGTTCGCCCGCTGATCCAGCCCTGCAGCTGCCGGATCACCTGCTCCTCCAGCTGTTCATCCATCGCCGCGGTGGGCTCATCCAGCAACACCACCTGCGGCTGACGCAGGATCATCCGGCTCAGCATCACCATCTGTCTCTGTCCGCCCGACAGTCCGCGTCCCCCCTCATTGATAATGCGATCCAGGCTGGCGGCATCCTGCTGCACCAGCGACAGCGCGCCGCTGATGCGCAGCGCCTGCAGCATCTCCTGCTCACTGGCGTGGGGATTGCCCAGCATCAGGTTCTGCCGCAGCGTGCCAAAGAAGAGGCGGGAGTCGTGTGACAGCCAGCCGAGCTGACGGCGCAGGTCGACGGGATCGATGCGTTCGATGTCGACGCCATCCACAATCACCTTGCCCTGGGTCGCCAGTGCCTGACCCGCCAGGATCTTCAGCAGCGTCGACTTTCCGGCCCCCACCTTGCCGAGGATCGCCACCTTCTCGCCCGGCTTGATCTGCAGCTGCTGCACGCTGAGCACCGTTTTTTCATTCTCTTCGTCATAGCTGTAGTGCACGTTGCGCAGATCGTAATGGCCGGTCAGCGTCGGACAGTGCGCCAGCGTGCTGGCTTCCGGTTGATCCAGCGGCTTCTTCAGCAGCTCATCCAGCCCTTTCATCGCCATTTTGGCGTGCTGCCAGCGTGAGAAGACCATCGTCAGCTGCATCAGCGGGGCGATGGTCCGTGAGGAGAGCAGACTACAGGCGACCAGGGTCCCGGTGGTGATTTGCGAATCGAGCACCAGGTAGACGCCAAAGACCAGCATGCCCGCGTAGGTGAGCTGCTGCACGGTCGCCGCCCAGCCGGTCAGACGCGCACCCCAGAGGCGCTGCTGATTGCTGATTGAAGCGCTGACTTCATGCGTCTGTTCCCACTGGCGCTGAAAATAGGGCTCGGCCTGCAGAGCCTTGATATCCTCAATGCCTTCGATGGTCTCCACCAGCACCGCATTGCGCAGCGCCCCCTCACGCAGCCCCTCTTTCGCCAGCCGCGCCATCGGGATCTGCACCAGCAGACCGGGGATCACGATCAGCGGAATGGCCGCCAGCGGAATCAGAACCAGCCAGCCGCCGACAAACGACATGATAAACAGGAAGAGAATAACAAAGGGGAGATCGGCAGCCGCCCCCACGGTGGTGGAGGTCAGCAGCTCGCGCACCTGGTCAATCTCACGCAGCTGCGAGATAAACGAGCCGGTCGATTTTGGCCGCGCCTCGTTGCGGATGCTCATCGCCCGGGCAAACAGCATGGCGGAGACTTTCAGGTCGATCCGTTTGCCCATCAGGTCCGACACCTGGGTGCGCATCAGCCGGATCAGATACTCGATAGCCGCCGCAATCAGCACGCCGACAAACAGCACCCAGAGCGTCGACTGCGACTGCGCCGGGATCACCCGATCGTAGACCTGCATCGAAAAGAGGATGCCGGCCAGCGCCAGAACATTGCTGACCACCGAGGCCAGCGAGATCTCCGTGATGCGGCGTCCCATGCCACGAAAATTTTTCCAGAACCAGTGCGGCTCATAGGGCTGGATAAACTCATCAATGCGCGCATCCCGGCCCCGCGCCGCGACGCCCGTGACCCCCACATCCCCCTGGGCACGCGCCAGCAGTTCAGATAACGGGCTTTCCCGCACCACGTCGCCGCCTTCACTCAGCCAGTAGCGCGCGCTGCCCTCTTTATCGATGCTCTCCAGCACCGCCACGCTGGCATTTTCCAGCACCAGCACCACAGGGGTGATCTCCTGACGCCAGCGCAGTTTATTCTGGGGCACCATTGTCAGATGCAGTCCCAGCAGACCGGAAAGCCGCTCCAGCTGCTGGGACACCGGCAGATGTTCAAACCAGCGCATCTGCTGCCGCAGGGTTTTGCCATCGGCCGGTTTACCGAATCGCGCGGCCACGCGCAGCATGGCGGCAATCCAGTTTTCAGTGTTCAGGGTGGCTGTACTCATTATTATTGCCTTATCGCTATTGCAGCGAAGGAAGAAGATCGCCGCTGCTCTGCTGGCGATCGATACCCATGATATCCAGCAGATTGTCGACTGCGGCGGCGTAGCGAACGGTGGCATCCCAGCCATCATAAAGCGCGGTGATCCGCGAACTGTCGGCCTGGAACACATCCTGCTCCACACTCAGGAGATCGTTCAGGCTGCGCTTGCTGAGGCGATATTCGTCGGCGTAGACGGCGCGGGTATGATCGGCACTGGCCAGCTGCACTTCTCCGGCAGCCTGCCGCTGCTGCGCGCCGATCATATCCGCATAGGCCGTTGAGGCGTTCTGATTGATGGCGAGTTTGGCCTGCTGCACGGCCGCCTGCGCCGCCTCACGATCGCCCTCGGCTGAGGCCGTTTTCGCATTCACCATGCCCCCCTGGTAGAGGGGCGCTTCCACCTGAAGCTGCACTTCATCATCCCAGTACGACTGGCGATCGTTTTCATAACGGGTCCGGCCCGCCTGCACTTTGATCGTCGGCCAGTGACCCGACTGCGCCTGACGCACCCGTTCACGGGCTGCTTCCTGTTTAGACTGGGCGCTGCGAACCGCAGCGCTGCTTTCATAGGCGATTTTGTCGAGGGTGATCTGCTGTTTCAGCAGCGCCTGCGGCAGCTCCGGCAGCGTGGCGGGCACCACGCCGGTCAGCACGGTCAGCTGGGCCGTGGCAGAGCGCAGCTGGGCGCGATACTGCTCCAGCGTGGCCTGCATGGCGGCGATGCGGGTTTCCGCCTGCAGCACATCGGATCGGGAGTTGAGTCCGGCGTCGGCGCGCAGTCCGGCAATATCCCGCACCCGCTGCAGTGAGGCGATATTGGTGTGCGCCGTTTCAGCCAGCGCCTGATAGCGTTTGACTTCGAGGTAGGCCTGCAGCGTATCTTCCGCCACGGTGGTCATTGCGTCGAACAGGCCATAACGATAGGCATCCGACAGGGCATGCTGCTCGTCGATGGCACTGCCGGTGCGACCAAAGTCGTAGAGCAGCTGACTGAGCGTGACGCCGCCGGAGCCATTATTGTTCAGGCTGCCTGCGGAGTCGGTCTGATGCGAACGCCCCGCCGCGCCCTGCAGTGAGATTTGCGGATACCAGGCACTGCGGGCGGCGTCGAGATCGCCCTCACCGACATGGATTTGTGCCGCGGCTTCCGAGATTTTTGGATTACGGGCGAAGGCCCGGAGGATAGCGTCGCGCAGCGTTAAGCTGGCAATCTGCTCTTCGCTGGGCGCGGCGCGCCAGTTAAACTCCGCCTTCGGTAACGCTGCGGCCCAGGCCGCCGGGAGTGCCACGCCACTCAGGGCGCATATCAGAAAAGTTAATCGTGCTTTGTTCATTATCCATACCAACAGGCGTTCTTATGATCATGGTTTTTTTCCTGGTGAACAAAGCAGACAGAAAAGGCGTTACGGCGCACTTAAAGGTTTTATTGCGTTATTTTATTTATGTTTTACAAGCCAGAGCCTGAATAACTCTTAACATTATTAGATCATATTCTGCACCGAGTCCTGTTAAAAACTGATGAAATCTTTCATCTTTCTGCCGATTGCATAAAAAAACGCCATCTTAACAGCCTGAGCCACTCCAGACAGACTGAACAGACCTGTCCGGAAGGCCCTGCCTTTTTTAATGTTTCCGCATCAGGCCAGGGGATGCGCTGCCGGATGCTGTAACAGGTGATCGGCCAGGGTGTAGGGCATGCCAGAGACGATCACCCCTTCGGACGCAGAGGACGCCTGCGCCTCCGGCGCGTGCTCCGCCGTCACGCTGAAACTGTCGAGCAGCCGATCCACCGTCTGCGCAGGCAAGGTGCCGGCGCTTTCCGTATGGGAGGCCACCCGCACGCTCTGACTGGCCGTGGCCAGATTCCCGGCGCTGTCCTGGCCGCTGACCGTCATCGTGTAGTCACCCTCCTCCAGCGGAGCCAGCTGTCCGGCCAGAATGGTCAGCGCCCAGCCGCCATCGGCCTTCACACTGGCGCTGTAGTGCTGGTCACCGAGCGTCAGCTGCACCAGGCTGCCCGGCTGCAGATGGCTGGAACTGCCCTGAATCAGATGCCAGCTGTTCACATCGGCGGCATCAATGACGTTATCGCCAAAGGCGGTCTCCAGCGTCAGCGTCGGCCGCTGATGCACAGCGACGGTAAAGAGCGCATCCTGGGTCTGGCTGTCGCTGTTGCCATACTGATCCCAGCGATGAAACGTGGCGGCAACCGGGCCATCCGCCAGCGCCATCAGCTCGGCGGAAGTCAGCGTCACCATTCCCCCGCTATCGGGCTGGTAAGTTATGCCGTTGATCTCAACGGTGTTGCATCCCTCAACGTAGAAGCTCAGATCGTGCTGCGCCTCCTGATAGTTAAGCGTCATGTCACCGCCGATATTCATCTCGGTGTAAACCGGAATAAACCCGGTGTGGATATTCAGCACATGCGTGACGTCGGTGTAGTTGCTGGCCCCGTCGATCGACCAGGCGCGGATCTCACCCACGTTGATGAAAGCGTTCACTTCTGCTGCCGGGATCACCACCTGCCAGTGCCCGCTTTCGTCCAGTGTGGCAGCGTAATCTTTCTGATTCGCACCGGTGATCACCAGCCGATGACCCGGCATAACCGTCGAGAGGGTGCCGCTGAGCAGCAGGTCCTGCTGGGTTTCCGCCAGATTGATCACATCATCCGGCGTCACGTTGTCGAACGTAATAAGTGGCAGGCTGCTCAGGTGCGTGATCAGCGTCAGATCGTGATAGTCGGTTGCGGTTTTCCCGTTGGGATCGGTCGCGGTCACTTTCAGGCTGTAGACGCCATCCTGCAGCGCCTGCATATCGCTTTCAGAAAATGTGCCAGACCACCTGCCATCCCTTCCCATGGTCGCGGTGGTCGTTTGCGTGCCCAGGGTTAATTTGAGCACGGACCCCACCGGCAGGTGGGTTGCGCTGCCGCTGATCTCAACGCCGTAGATGCTTTCAGCGATATTCACCGCATTGTCACCGCTGACCGTGTCGATGGTCAGGGTCGGACTGAGGGTGCGGTCAGCATAGAGACCAAACCCCACCTCAGTCGTGGTGCTGTGGCCTGCTTTATTGGTCAGGGTCAGCGTCAGCGTGTGATTGCCATCCGGCACCCCTTTCAGCGCCTCCGCCGGCATTGAGGCGTTCCAGTAGCCCCACTTGTTGACGGTGCTGTACCAGCTCTGGTCGTTGAAGGTGAGTGTGACGGTCGAACCCGCTTCGCCTTCAGCCCGGCCGCGCAGATGCACCCGCTTTTGCGCTTCCCAGCCAGCGATCACGCCATCGGCAGCGACAGGTTCGTAGGGCCGCAGGGCTGCGGGTGACGCACTCTCAGCCGCACTGACGGTGCGGGCGCTGTCGACGGTCGCCAGGGTATGGGGAGTTTCAGCGGGCAGCGGGTTTATGGGCAGGTTCAGGCGCGGCGTGGCCACGGGCGGTGCAGCGGGCACGGCGCTGTCGGCGACGGCAAAGTCGCTGACTGCCGCCTGGAAAATGGCGTCGAGCCGGGTGGTACGAAACGTATCGCGTGTTGACATCGGTCACCTCAGTTCATAACAGATCAGAAACGCAGAGCAAAACCGTCGGATAGCCCGAGAGTTGACTCTGACAACGTGGTAGTGAGTCAGCCGAAGCTGCCCGTTTCCGCTGGTCTGAACCGGTTACCCGCAGGTAACAGGGCGTGATGAACAGGACGCGAATAACGCGTCAAATAAGATCAGAAGCGTGATTGACGGCGTGTCGCCGTTTGCTGCGCCTACCCTAAGCTTTCATTCCGCTAATGAATAGTGGCGAAATTCTGGAAAGTGAAATTATCACGGGGCTGACGCAAAAAAAGCGGGTGCTTTCGCACCCGCGCCTCATAACCGCCTGACAGACAACGTCGTGGCTACATCACATGGACCTGCAGGTTCTGCTGTACCAGCACATCCCCCAGGGTGTTATCACTGGTCAGCGCCGAGTTGTGGTAGATCTCAAAGACTCTGCCATCTACCGTCCGTTCGCCGGTCACTTCCCAGATACCGCCATTGCTGTTAGCCAGAGTCACCTGACTGCCGTCCGCGCCTTTGATCAGCAAATCGTCACTCTGTTTATCCGTCAGATTGAGTGCCTCATTGAGATCGAGTTTCACCGAGTTGGTGCCGGTTTTACCCAAATCGAGTACTTCAATGTGTTCGACTTTCAGGCCCAGCGCGGTGAGATCCAGAGTGAGGTTCTCACCGTTCAGCACCAGAGTATCGGTGCCTGCGCCGCCATCAATATGGGTAAAGCTGAGGTCACTGACCGTCACGGTATCCGCGCCGCTGCTGCCGGTAACCGAGGCTCCCTGCGCCGTGCTGCCATCCGCCAGCGTAATGACTACCCCGCCGATGGTGTAACCCGCCTCTTCGGCCGGGGCTGCAGCCACCGCTGTGTCACTGACCACGGCGCTCTGGCTGCTGCTGACCGGCGCTGCAACATCCGCGTCGGTCACCAGCGTAGAGGCCACGGCCACATGGGCACTGCCGTCATCGCTGCTGGTGCTGCTGTTGTGCTGCGTCTCCGTGCTGGCCACCGTGGCGCTGTCATCCACCACCGAGAACAGGGCCACGGACTCGGTAGCGGCCAGGGTGACCGGCAGTACAGAACCCAGCAGCAGGGTGTTGGTGGTGGTATAGCTGTTACCCGCCACGTCGGTGATCGACACTTTTGCCAGCGTGTTGAGCGACAGCAGCAGGCCACCCACCGACAGCAGTGACGGTGAGAAGTTGACGGCATAACGCCCCAGCGCGTCGGTGGTGGTATTCAGCGTTGGGCCGTTGCTGCCGTTGGCGAGCAGCAGCGTCACGCTGACTCTTGATCCCTGCGCCGCATTGAGCGATCCGCCCTGCACCACCAGACCGGTGAGCAGCGAACCGACGAGGCTGAGCACCGGATCGACCCCCACGACCGGCTGATTGTGCGACAGCGCGGTAAAGCTGCTGGTGCTGGTGGCGGTGTTACCGCCAATATCCGTCACCGTCACCGTCAGAGGACGGCTGCCATCGGGGATGCTTTTCAGCGTCGCTGACGGCACGCTGACGCTCCATGCGCCATTGGCACCAATGGTGGTCGTGAGAATGTTACCCGCCACGTTTACCGTCACCGTGCCGCCCGCCGCATTAGTACTGGTGCCTCTGATGGTTTCCGCCGCACTGGCTTCCGCGATATTGAGGTAGCCATCGCCGCCAAAGAAGCTGCTTACGCTGACCGTTGGCGTGGTGTGGCTGACGACACCCAGCGACGCGGAGATGGTGCCGCTGCTGCCCGCGCCGTTGGTGACGCTGGCCGTCACGGTCTGCAGACCATCCGCGATGGCGGCGAGGCTGGCCGCCGGAACCGACAGGCTCCAGTTACCGTTGCTGCTCACCGTGGTGCTGTAGGTCTGGCCGCCCAGCGTGACCCGCACCACCGATCCCTCAGCATTACTCGCGGTGCCGCTGATGGTCTGTGCCGTTTTCACATCCGCCGCGCTGAGCGCGCCGTCGCCAAACAGCGAGGTAATCGCCACCACCGGCGTCGACTGGCTGATGACGTTCAGCGAGCCGCTGGCATTCGCCACGTTGCCGTAGGCATCTGTGCCGGTCACCGTCACGGTTTTGCTGCCGTCCGTCAGCGCAGCCAGATCCGCTTTCGGCACGCTGATGCTCCAGTTACCGCCGCTGGCCACCTTGGTGGTGTAGGTAATGCCATTCAGCGTGGCGCTGACGGTTGACCCCGCAGAGAGGCTGGAACTGCCGCTCAGCGTCTGGTTTGAGGCCAGATCGGCCGCGCTCAGCACGCCATCGCCGAATACCGTGTTAACCGAGAGGGTCGGCTGAACCAGTCCCAGCGAAACGCCTGCACTGGTGCTGCTGACGTTGCCGACCGGATCGGTGACCGAGGCGCTGACGGTGAAGTTACCGTTCAGCAGCGTCGAGAGCACGGCCGGTGAGACGGTGGTTGAGAAGGTGCCGTCGGCGTTCACCAGCGCGGTCGCGGTGGTGTTACCAATCGCCAGCCTGACGCTGCTGCCCGCGGCCACGCCGGAGACGGTGCCGCTGATGGTCTGCGTGACCAGCGACTCGGCCAGGTTGAGCACCCCGTCACCAAACAGCGGATTGAGCGTCACTTTCGGCACGTTGTGAATGCCGACCAGTGCCCCCGCCGTGGCGCTGTTAGTGTTACCGGCGCTGTCGGTGACGCTCACGCCCACCGTGAGATTGCCGTCCGCAATGCCCTGCAGCAGCGTCGGCGTCAGCGAGACGTTAAAATTACCGTTCGCATCGGTCGCCGTCACAAACTGCTGGGCGCCTACGGAGACCACCACGCGCGAGCCCGCTTCCGCGCCGCCCACCACGCCGCCGATCACCTGGGTGACCAGCGCATCCGCCACGTTCAGCAGACCGTCACCAAACAGCGGATTGACGGTGATGGTCGGCAGCAGCGTGTCGACGCGGATGCCGGCGCTGGTGCTGGCGGTGTTACCCGCCGCATCGGTCACCGATGCCCCTACCGTCAGGTTCCCCTGCGCCAGGGTGCCCAGGATATCCGGTGTGACCGTGGCGCTGAAGGCTCCGCCCGCGCCGACGGTAGCCGTCAGCTGGCTGTTCCCCACCGAGAGTGTGACGACACTGCCCTGGGCGACGTTGTTCACCACTCCGCTGATCACCTGCCCGGTCGCGATATCCGCCAGATTAAGCACCCCATCCCCGAACAGCGAAGTCAGCGAGATGGATGGCGTCTGGGTGAAGATGCCGACCGTGGCACTGCTGGAAGCGACGTTACCCGCCACATCCCGGACGCTGACGCCCAGCGTCAGGTTGCCATCCAGCAGCGAGGTGAGATCGCTGGCCGGCAGGTTAACGCTCCAGGCACCGCCCGCCTGCACGGTAGTGCTGTAACTTCTGCTGCCCAGGGTCACGGTGACCTGTGAACCCACCGCGGCATTGTCGATGACGCCACCCACCACCTGTCCGGCAGCGGCTTCCGCGATGTTCAGCAGGTTATCACCGCCAAACAGCCCGGTGAGCGCGCCGACGACCGGCACCGCATCGACAATCGCGGTGACGGTTTCACCCACGGTACGGGTGTTGCCTGCCGCATCCGTCAGCGTGACGTCAACGGCCAGCTGACCATCACTTAACAGACCCAGCACCGACGGCGGCACCACGATAGCCCATTTACCATCCTGCCCCACGGCTGCCGAGAGCGTCGTACCGCCCAGCACCACGGAGACCGTCGCACCGACGCCCGCCGAGGTCGCCACCCCGGAGATGGTCTGCGCCACCGTGGTATCCAGCGCGCTGAGTGTGCCGTCGCCGAAGACCGAATCGACGACCAGCGTCAGCGCACTGTTGACCACTTTGTTGACCGTCAGCGTGGTATCCGTCTGGTTCCCGGCGGTGTCACTGACCCGCACGCCAAAGACCAGCGCACCCTCAGTGAGGTTCGTCAGCACCTCCGGCGTCAGATCGATACTCCAGCGGCCGTCGGCTCCGACAATGGCGGTGGCAATCGGTGCGGCATCGCCCAGGTAGAGGCCGATGGTCTGGCCTTCTGCGCCCTGCGCACTGCCGGTGAGCACCTGCGTGGTCACCAGGTCCGTGGCATTAAGGACGTTATCGCCCGCCAGGGCATCCACCTGCAACACGGGGGCCCCGGTATCCACCGTGACCGTCTGTGTCGCCGTGGTCACGTTGCCCGCCACATCCGCCAGCTGCGCGGTGATCTGCAGTGAACTGCCACTGGTGAGCGCCTGCATATCGCTGGCGGGCACCGTGGCCGACCAGCTGCCATCCCCCTGTACCACCGCGTTGTAGGTTTTGTTGTTAAAGGTCACCAGCACGGTGCGGCCGGCTTCGCTGACATCGGCGGTGCCGCTGATGGTCTGACTGGTGGCACTTTCACTGCCGTTGACCTGATTGTCGCCTGCAAAGTTATCCAGGTTCAGCGTCGGTGGCGTCAGGTCAATCGCGATGTTATTGCTGACGCTGACGGTATCCGTGCCGTTCGTCGCATTCACCGTGACGGTCGCACTGCCATCTGTTTCGCCAAACGCGCTGACCGGCAGGGTCGCCGTTGACCAGTTGCCTGACGCATCCAGCGTGGTGGGGTAGCTCCTGCCATTGATCACCACCGTCACCGTGCCCCCGGTGCCGAGATTGGCCGAGGAGCCACTCACCACCACGCCCCCCGCGACATCCTGGCTGCTGATGATGTTGTCGCCCGACACGGTGCCCAGTGTCACCAGCGGGCCTGGCGGTGGGGTCAGATCGACCGTCAGCGGAACGGAGCCGGTGGCGATGTTGCCTGCCAGATCGGTTACCGACAAGGCCAGCGTGGTGGAAGGCCCGAAAGTGGCCATCTGCTCTGGCGTCAGCGTCAGACTCCAGTTGCCGTTGGCCGCCACTATCGCCGTGCCAAGCGGGGTATCATTCAGCGAGACGGTGACCACTGCGCCCGTCCCTGCTCCCGTTGCGGTGCCGCTGAGCGTCTGCGGCTGAATGCTCTCCGCGTAGTTCAGTACGTTGTCGCCGGTGAACGCCGAGGCAGTGAGCACGGGTGGGGTTTTGTCCAGCACAAAGGCGCTGTTAAGCGTCGTGCTGTTACCCGCCGCGTCCGTGGCCGTGATGATGACCGGATAGGTGCCATCCGTCAGCGCGGAAAGCTGCGCCGTCGTCAGCGGCACCGACCAGTTGCCGCTCTCATCCGCAGTCGCGGTATAGACTGTGCCTGCCAGCGTGAGCTGCACCGTCTCATTGACACCCGCGGTGCCGCCGAGGGTAATGCCGCCTGCCACATCAGCCGCATTAACATAGCCCCCGAAGTAGTCCGGATTGAGCGTGGGCTGAGGTGCGCTGAGATCGGCGGTGAACGGCAGCTGCGCCGAGGCGCTGTTGCCCGCCGCATCCACCACGTTCACCGTCAGCGTCTGCGCGCCATCATCCAGGGCGCTCAGCGCGTTAGCAGGGATCGTGACGCGCCAGTTCCCGTTACTGTCAACGACACCCGAATAACGGCTGCCATTGAAATCAACGGTAATGCTGGCCGCCTGGTTTGCCCCGACGCTGCCGGTGGTGCCGGTCAGGGTCACGCCAGCCGCCGCTTCACTGATGTTAAGCAGGCCGTCGCCGCCAAAGGCATCCGGGCTGAAGGTCGGCACCGGCACCGCCACTTCCGTTACCACACTCAGCGCCGTCGTGTCGCTGTTACCGGCGACATCGGTGGCGGTCACGGTGATGGTGTGCGCCCCGCTGGTGAAGGTGCTTAACTGCGCAGGCGACAGCGCCAGAGACCAGCTGCCATCTTCCTGCACCGTGGCCGTCAGCGGCGCATCGCCGTTAAAGCCTGAAATCAGTACCGAGACCGTCTGCCCGGCACCGGTAATGCCGGTGGTGCCACTGAGCGTCTGTTCACTGAGCGCTTCTTCAGCATTCAGCGCACCATCCCCGAACGGCAGGTTCAGCGTGACGTCCGGCAGCGCGTTAACGGCGACCAGCAGGCTGCCGCTGGTGCTGGCAATGTTGCCGACCTCATCGGTGACGGTCACCGTCACCGGCCAGCTGCCATCCGGCAGAGACTGCAACAGCGCCGGTGACAGCGCCAGCGACCAGCGCGTCCCATCCTCGCTGAGCTGGGCGGCGTAGACGGAGCCATTCACATTTACCGTCACCGACGCCGCGTTATCAATGCTGACCGCGCCGCTCAGTGAACCCCCTGCGGCCGCCTCATCCGCATTGAGCCTTCCATCGGTAAAGGGCGTGTCCAGCGTGGGCGCCGCAATCGGCGTAATCGCCGAGACAAATGTCTGGGTCGTGACGCTGGTATTGCCTGCCCGATCGGTGGTGGTGAGGGTCAGCGTCTGTTCACCCGCCCCCAGGCTGGCGATCACCTCTGGCGTCAGGCTGGCTGTCCAGTTGCCACTGGCATCCACCGTTACGGACAGCGGGATGTTCTGATCGCCCACCGTCACGCTCAGGGTCTGGCCCGGGAGAGGGTCCGATGTCCCGGTGACAAGCTGAACGACACCCGCTTCACTGATGTTAATGATGTTGTCGCCGAACAACGTGCTGTCAAAGGTAGCGTTATCCGGCGCAGCCTGCAGGATCTCAACCCCGGCGGTCACCTGGGCCGGATTGCCCGCTGAATCGGTGGCAGTCACTACCACGTCGGTCACGCCATCGTCCAGCCCTGACAGCGCGCCCGCGGCCAGATTCAGCGTCCAGTTGCCGCTGGCATTGGTCGTGGTGCTGAAGTCCAGCCCGCCAATGGTGATGCTAATCAGGCTGCCCTCCGGCAGATTGGTGCTGTCGCCGCTCAGCGTGAGCGCGCCCGCAGCGTCCGCAGCACTGACCAGCGCATCGCCAAACGGCGTATCCAGCGTCAGCGCAGGCAGCGTATTAAACGCCACGTCCAGCGAGGTGGTGGTATCCGTGGTGGTATTGCCCGCCGCGTCGGTGACGGAAACCGCGATCGCGTTAGCACCATCTGCAAGCTGCTGCAGATCGGCTGACGGGATGGTGACGGACCAGTTACCGTCGGCATCGGCCGTGGTGGTGTAGCTGACATTATTCAGCGTCACCGTCACCGGCAGGGCCCCCGTGGTGGAACCGCTGACGCTGATATCCTCCAGCGACTCTGCAAAGTTCAGGGTGTCACCTGAACTGACGGTGATCGCCGTCAGTGCTGGCGGTGTGGTGCTGAACGTCACCGTCTGGCTGGCGGTGGCCGGATTCCCGGCAATGTCGCTGGCGGTCACGGTAAGGGTCTCCGTGCTGCCCGCCGTCACGCCGGCAAAGGCGGTGGAGGGAAGAATCACCGTCCAGTTGCCGTCAGCGTCCAGCGTCGTCTCATAGTCCGTGCCGTTAAACGACACGGTCACCGGGGTGCCCGCGGCCAGCTGGGTGCTGCTACCGCTGACCACCACATCCGCGGCGGCCTCGCTGGCATTGATCACATCATCCCCTGCCACCACGTCCAGGGTCAGCGTTGGCTGCGCCTGGGCGCTGGCCAGCACCACCAGTGAGGCGCTGCTGCTGGCCGGGTTGCCGGAGGCATCCGCAGAGACCACCACCAGCAGCTGATCGCCATCCGGCAGCGCGCCCAGATCGGCGGCAGGTACGGTCACCGTCCAGCTGCCATCCTGGGTCACCGTGCCGCTGTACTGAACGTTGTTCAGCGTCACCGTGACCAGCTGGCCCTCGGCCAGATTGGTGCTGCTGCCGCTGATGCTCAGATCCTGCAGCGACTCAGCCTGATTCAGGAAATTGTCGCCGCTGATCGGCCCGATCGTCAGGGTCGGCAGGCCGGCACTGTCTGCATCACGCGTCAGGGTGGTGGTCGCGCTGCTGCTGTTGCCCGCCGCGTCCGTCAGCGTCACGCTGACCGGGTAGCCGCCATCGGTCAGCCCCTGCATCACACTGGCCGGCAGCGTCACCTGCCAGCTGCCATCAGAGAGCACCAGGGTGGTGTAATTACTGTTCTGGAAAGTGACGGTGACCGTCTGTCCGGCATCCTCCGCTGACGCGCTGCCGCTGATGGTGACGGCTTCCAGCACTTCCAGAGCGTTAACAATATTATCGTCACTGATCGGGTCCAGGCTCAGCGCAGGCGGCGTCCGATCCACCGTGACCGCACTGGTCAGCGAACCGCTGTTTCCGGCCCCATCGCTGGCATTCACCACCAGGGTATTCACCCCTTCATCCAGCGTCTGCACCGCCTCCGGCGTCAGGGTCAGCGTCCAGTTGCCCTGTGCATCCACCGTGGCGGGATAGTCTTCGCCTCCCAGGGAGACGGTGACCGTCTGCCCCTCACCGGTGACGCCGGTGCTGCCACTCAGGGTCTGACTGACCCCGGTCTCACTCTGGTTCAGATAACCGTTGCCGAACGGGGTATCAATCGTCACCGACAGCGCGCCGGTCGCCAGCGTAATGTCGCGGGTTTCCGTCACCGGATTACCCGCCGCATCACTGACTGTTACCGTCAGGGTATAGGCCCCGGCCGGGATACCGGCCAGCGCACCGGCTGGCAGCGTCAGGCTCCAGTCGCCATCCTGAGTCACGGTGGTGGTATAGAGCTGGTTGTTGAGGGTGATGGAGACCGTCTGTCCGGCTTCGGCACTGGTCGTCCCGCTGAGCACGATCGGTCCGGTGCTCTCTGCGATATTCACGATGTCATCATCCGCGACGGCCGCCAGCGTCAGCGTCGGTGGCGTCAGATCCACCGTGACGCTGCCCTGGGTGCTGCCTGTGTTACCGGCGGCATCCTGCACCGTGACGGTGTAGCTGAGGGTCTCTTCCGGCAGATCAGCCAGCGCCGTCGCGGGAACGGTCACCAGCCAGTTGCCATTGCCGTCGACGGTGCCGGTGTAGGTCACGCCATTCAGCAGCACGCTGACGCTCTGTCCGTCGCCCGTTACGCCGGTGGTGCCGCTCAGGCTCTGTGCCGCGGTAACGTCGCCGCTGTTGAGCGCGCCATCACCAAACGCCGAGACGATGAGCGGTTCCGGCAGGCCGGTCGCCAGTACGCTGAGCGTGGCTTCACTGCTGAGGGTTGCTCCGCCGCTGTCGGTCGCAGTGACCGTCAGCGTGTAAGGTCCATCGGCGAGCGCCGTCAGTGCCTCCGCCGGAACGATAACGCTCCAGCGCCCGCTGGCCGAAACCTGGGCGGTGTAAGCGGTGTCGTTGAACAGCAGCGTGACGGTACTGCCCGCCGGCACGTTTACCGCGGTGCCGGTGACAATCAGCGGCTGACTCAGCTCCTGTGCATTGAGGTAGTTATCTTCGCTGATGGCATCCAGCGCCAGACCAGACGCGTTGCTGTTGACGTCAAAAGCGAGGTTGCTGGTGGTGGTGTTACCCGCCACGTCGCTGACCGCCACGGTAAACGTGGCGCTGCCATCGGCAAGCGCAGCCAGCGCGCCGGCTGGCACAATCAGACTCCAGGCCCCGCTGGCCTGGACGGCGGCGCTGTAGACCGTTCCGTCAAGCGTGACGGTCACCAGCTGGCCCGCCTCGACATTGGTTGTCGTGCCGCTCAGCCGCTGGTCGGTGAGGCGTTCCGCGCCATCGACCACATTGTTGCCGGCAAAGGCATCCAGGGTCAGCGTCGGCAGCGTGCCTGCCTCCACTTTCAGCGCCAGATCGCGGCTGGTGGTGGTGGCGTTGCCGGCCGCATCGCTGGCGGTAACCGTCAGTGGATAGCTGCCGTTACCCAGCCCGCTGTAGACCGTGGCGGGCAGCGTCAGCGACCAGTTGCCGCTGGCGTCAGCGGTGGTGCTCAGGCTGGTGCCGTTGAAGCTGGCGACAATCAGGGCATTGGTTTCGCTGCTGCCGTTCAGCGTCAGCGGCTGCTGACTTTCAGCGGCGTTGATGATGCCGTCGGACGGCGTGACAACGGTCAGCACCGGCGGCAGCGTATCGACCCGCAGCGTGCCTGTCGCCTGGCTGCTGTTGCCCGCCACATCACTGACCACGACGTTGTATGCCGTGTCGCCCTGCGGCAGCGCAGCGAGTGCGCCAGCCGGAACCGTGACCTGCCAGTTACCCGCAGCATCGACCGTGCCGCTGTAGCTGACACCATCCAGCGTAATGCTGACCGTCTGACCGTCACCCGTTACCCCGGTGTTACCGGTGATGGCCCCCCCGGTTGCGGCTTCGCCGCTATTCACAATGCCATCATCAAAGGCCACGCCCGGTGTCGCGACCGGCAGCGCGCTGGCCACGACCGTCAGGGTGGTGTCAGTGGTCGCCAGCGGCTGGCCGTTTGCATCGCTGACGGTGGCGGTCAGGGTCTGCGGCCCATCCGCCACACCGCTGAAGGTGCCTGCCGGTAATGTCAGGCTCCAGCTGCCATCGGCGTTAAGCGTGGTGGTGAACGGCGTCCCGTTGGCGTCAACGGTGACCAGGCTTCCGGCAGGCAGACCGCTGCTGCTGCCGCTGACGACGACGGGGCCGTTCAGCTCGCCTGCATTCAGATAGTTATCGTCGCTGACGGGTGCCAGCGCAATGGCGGGCAGTGTGTTGTCCACACTGAAGTTAAGCGGCGCGCTGGCGCTGTTACCGACGGCATTGTTCACGCTGACAATCAGCGTCTGACTGCCCTCGCCCAGATCCGCCAGCGCGCCCGCTGGCAGAATGATGCTCCAGTTGCCACTCGCCTCAACCACCCCGCTGTAATCGGTGCCGTTCAGTGAAACCGTGACCTGCTGACCCGGCTCGACGTTGAGGCTGCTGCCGCGCAGGGTAATCGGCTGTAACTGCTCCGCCGCGGTGACGATGCCGTCACCGGCAAAGGTGCTGCTGTCGATGCTCAGTTGCGGCTGCACCGCTGGCGAGGTGGCCACATTGAGATCCACCACCTGGCTGCTCTGATTTCCGCTGGCGTCCGTTTCGGTCACCGTGACGGGATTCGGGCCGGACGGCAGCGCTGCCAGATCGCCAGACGCGATCTCCAGCGTCCACTGACCGTTCACCCCGACGGTGGTGCTGTAAGTCTGACCATTAAGCTGAACCGTCACGAGGTCGCCGTTCTGTCCGCTGCCACTGACCACCAGCGGCTCTGCCAGTTCGCCGACGCTCAGCGCGTTATCCTCACTGATTGGCGCAACCACCAGCGGAGGCGGCGTCGTGTCGACGGTCAGCGAACTGTTCTGGCTGCTGCTGTTACCGGCAGCATCGGTCACCGTCACCACAACCGGATAGCTGCTGCCGCTGGCCAGACCGGCCAGTGCCGCAGGCGGCACGGCCAGAGTCCAGAGACCGTCTGCGCCGACGGTGCCGGTATAGGTCACGCCATTCAGGGTCAGGCTGACCTGGTCGCCCTCACTGCCTGCCCCACTGAAACTGAACCCGGCCGCCTGTTCAGCAAGGTTCAGCACACCATCGCCCGCTGGCGGATTGATGCTAAAGTCCGGCACGCTGGTGTCGACGGTAACCGGCACCGGCGTGGTGGCGACGTTGCCGCCCACGGTAGTTACGGTGACGCTGAGATCGTAACGGCCATCGGCCAGCTGACTCAGATCGTCGGAGGGCAGCGTTGCACTCCAGCTGCCATCGGCGGCCACGACGGCGTTATAGGTTTCGCCGCCCAGCAGAAGGCTGACGCTGCTGCCCGGCGCAGCGGTACCGCTGACGATCAGGTCGGCGGCGGCTTCCGCCGCGTTAATGACGCCATCGGTGGCAATCGGGTTCACGGTCAGCGCCGGTGTGCCGGTATCCACCGTCAGTGGTTCACTGATACTGGTGCTGTTACCCGCGCTATCGCTCACCGTTACGGTAATCGGGTTGCTGCCCTGAGCAAGGGCCTGCAGCGCTTCCGGCGGCAGCGTGACGCTCCAGGTGTTATCCGCCGCGACCGTTGCCGGATAGCTGACGCCGCCCAGAGTCACGCTGACGGCCTGGCCTTCCGTGACGGAACCGGTCAGGGTCTGCGGTGCGGTGACCTCGTTATTGCTGAGGATGCCGTCAGTGAAGGGGGTATCAATCTGCGGGGCTGCCAGCGGTGTGGTTGCCACCAGCAGCGTCTGGCTGCTCTGCACGTCGCCGGAAGTAACGGTCACCGTGGTGTCACCCTGCGACAGGTTCGCCAGATCGGCGGCGGGCACGGTAACCGTCCAGTTACCGTCCGGATCGATGGTGGTGCTGTAAACGGTCCCGCCCGGCACCAGCGTCACGCTGACCGGGCTGCCTTCAGGCAGGCTGGCGGAACTGCCGCTGAGGATCAGATCGCTCTGCGCTTCCAGTGCATTCAGCGCGTTATCTTCACTTATCGGTGCAATCGACAGCAGCGGCGTGTCGCTGGTGACCACGGTGATCAGCCCCTGCGCGGGCTGCGCCGGGTTGCCGGCCACATCGGTGATCGCCACGGTAAAGGGCTTGTCGCCCGCGCCTCCCAGCGATCCGGCAGGCAGCGTCACGCTCCAGCTTCCGTTTGCCTGCACCACGCCCTCATAAGACTGGTTATTGATGGTTACCACGACCGGCTGGCCTGCCGGTACGCCGGTCACACTGCCGGTAATGAGTGTGTCAACGCGCTGTTCCGCGCTGTCGATCTGGTTGTCGCCGGTCACAGGATCCAGGGTCAGGACCGGCGATGCGGCCGCCAGTACCGTCACGCTGGAGGCGACGCTGCTGCTGTTGCCATACGCGTCGCTGAGCACCACCTCCACCGGATAGCGGGCATCGCCCAGCTGGCTGACGACCGCCGCAGGCACCGTAACCTGCCACGCGCCGCTGGTATCCACGGTGGCAGTGTAGGTTTCGCCATTGAAACTCACCGAAACCGTGTCGCCCTGCACGCCTCCGCGCCCGTCAATCGTCAGATCCTGGCTATGTTCCGCAATATTAATGTAACCATCACTGCCCGGTGTGGAGACGGTCAGCTGCGGCGGCGTGGTCGCAAAGATCGGGGCACTGTTGATCAGCGTGGTATTCCCGTCACCATCCGTTGCCACCACTGCCAGCGGCTGTGTCCCGTCAGGAACAGCGGCCAGGTCGGATGCCGGAATGGTGACACTCCAGCGGCCCCCCTCCGCCACGACGGCGGTGTAGGTCTGGTTATTCAGCGTCACGCTGATCGTATCGCCCGCGTCGCCGCTTCCGCTGACGATCAGCGGCTGCTGTGCATCAATGACGTTGATGACGCCATCGTCGCTGATCGCATCCAGCGTCAGCGCAGGCACTGCGGTGGCAACCCGCAGTGACGTGTTCTCTACGCTGCTGTTGCCCGCCGGATCGGTCACGGTGACCGTCACCGGATAGGTCTGACTGGTCAGCGTGCCCAGATCGGCCACCGGCACCTGCGCACTCCAGTTGCCATTGTCGTCAACCAGCGCGCTGTAGGTTTTGTCGTTTAACTCAACCGTGACCTGATCGCCCGGGGTGCCGGTTCCACTGATCAGCAGCGGCTGGGTCAGTTCATTACTGGTCAGCACACCGTCACCGCCCGGCGCGTTAACTGACACGTCCGGCGACAGGGTGCTGACGGCCAGCGTCTGCGACTGGCTGACCGTATTGCCGCTGGCATCCGTCAGGGTGACCACCAGCGTATAGCTGCTGCCCTCAGCCAGCGTCTGCAGATCCTCCGCGGGCAGATCCACCGTCCAGTTGCCCTGTGCATCTGCCGTGGCGCTGTAGATCAGGTTATTCAGCGTGACCGAAACGACGTCGCCCGGCGCGGCACCTGAACCGCTGACCGGCACGCCCGCCGCCACTTCAGCGCCGTTAAGAATGCCATCTCCGCCTGCCACCGCCGCCACAATCAGATTCGGTGGCAGGGTATCGACGCTGAAGTCCAGCGTCTGGTCGACACGGTTACCCGCCTCATCAATCGCGGTCAGTGTCAGCGTGTTAGCGCCCTGCGGCAGTAAGGCGAGATCGGCGGCGGGCAGCGTCAGGCTCCAGCTGCCGTCCTCATTCACCGTGGTGCTGTAGGTTTTCCCGTTGAGTTCCAGGGTGACCTGCTGGCCCGGCACGGCTTTACCGGTGTTTCCGCCGATCGTCAGGTCGCTGCCCGCTTCCGCCTGATTCAGAATGCCATCGCTGATCGCACTCTCATCCAGGGTGATTTGCGGCAGCGTGTTCACCACCACATTGAGCTGTGCGGCGTCGGTCAGCAGCGCTCCGCTGGCATCGGTGGCCGTTGCGGAGATCAGTTTTGTCCCGTCGGTGATGCCGGTGAGGTCGCTGGCCGGAACGGTGACGCTCCAGAAGCCGTTGCTGTTTACCACCGCGCTGTAGGTGTTGTCGTTGAAGGCCACCAGCACCGTCTGGCCGGGGTTAACGCCCAGTGCCGAGCCGCTTATGATCAGATCGCTGGCGGCCTCCTGCTGGTTAAGGAAACCGTCGAGACTGAGTGGTTCAGCGATGGTGAGCACGCCCGGTTCGCCTGCGGCAGGCGCGACGTTGATATCCCGGCTGCCGCTGGCTGAAACGCCCGCCGCCGTGGTTACGCTGGCGACCAGGGTGGTGGTGCCCGCCGCCAGTGCGCTCAGCGCAGCGGACGGGATCGGCAGACTCCAGCTGCCATCCGCCTGAACGGTGGTGCTGTAGGTCTGCCCGTCCAGCGTGAGGGTGACCGTCTGGCCCGCCTCTACGTTGCTGGTGCTGCCTGACAGCGTCTGGTCCAGCGCTTTTTCGCTGTTGTCGAGCAGGTCGTCGCCGGCAAAAATAGCGATCGTCAGCGTTGGTACGCCCGGCTCCGGTGAGGCTTCGACCACAATGACCCGATCTTCACTGGCGACCACACCCGCCTGGGTGGTTACGCTGGCGCTGAAGGTCGCGTTGCCCGCCGCCAGGGCGGCCAGGGCGCTGGAGGGGATGGTCAGGCTCCAGCTGCCATCGGCCCCGACGGTGGCGCTGTAACTCTGGTCGCCCAGCGTCACCGTCACCACCTGACCCGCCTCAACATTGCTGGTGCTGCCGCTCAGCAGCTGGTCACTGGCTTTCTCGTCGTTGCTCAGCACATCATCACCGGCGAACTGATTGAGGGTGATGACCGGCTGGCCCGGTTCGGTCACCGGGGCTTCAACGACGATGCCCAGCGTGTCGCTGACAGTTGTACCGGCCGCATTGCTGACCGTCACCACCAGTGAGGCCGGGCCTGCTGCCAGTGCGCCCAGCGCATCGGCCGGAATCGCAATATTCCAGCTGCCGTCAGCGCTGACCGTTCCGCTGTAACTCTGTCCACCCAGCGTAACCGTCACAATCTGGCCCGCCTCGACGTTGGTGGTGCTGCCGGAGATGGCCTGCGCCTCCAGCTTCTCCTCATTGCTTAACACGTTGTCTTCAGCAAAGGCATTCAGGGTCAGCGTCGGGTTGCCTGGTGCGGTGCCCGAGGACTCCACCAGGAAGTCACGCGTTTCGCTGACCGGGTTCCCCGCCTGATCCGTTACCGTGGCGCTCAGGGTGGCGCTGCCTGCCGCCAGTGCTGCCAGCGAACTGGCCGGAACCGTGAGGCTCCAGCTGCCATCCGCGCCGACCGTGGCGGTAAAGGTTTCCCCGTTCAGGGTGACGGTAACCTGCTGGCCCTCTGCGATATTAGTGGTCGTACCGGTCAGCAGCTGGTCGCTGGCTTTTTCGCTGTTGCTGAGGATGTCATCCCCGGCAAAGGCGTCGATGGTCAGCGTGGCGGCCCCCGGCTGTGTTGCCGGGGCGTCTACCGTGATCGGCTGCGTTGCGGTCACGCTGTCGCCCGCCGCATTGCTGACGGCAACCGTCAGCGTGGTCGTGCCTGCTGCCAGCGCGGAGAGCGCCGTGGCGGGCACCGTGACGCTCCAGCTGCCATCCG
>Ga0209371_1000708_pt1 | contig 28227 bp, 22 predicted proteins | sample AgamicAtAmrz_FD_187165 | JGI IMG/M metagenome (GOLD analysis project Ga0209371, IMG submission 187165) | Agave microbial communities from Guanajuato, Mexico - At.Am.rz (SPAdes) (version 2) | ecosystem: Host-associated > Plants > Roots > Rhizosphere | place: Guanajato, Mexico | collected 2012-06-07
AATTTGCCTGGCGGCCTTAGCGCGGCGGTCCCACCTGACCCCATGCCGAACTCAGAAGTGAAACGCCGTAGCGCCGATGGTAGTGTGGGGTCTCCCCATGCGAGAGTAGGGAACTGCCAGGCATCCAATCGCGATAACCCTGACCTGACGGTCAGGGTTTTTTGCGTTTTTACGGTCAGAAAAAAGAAATCGACGCTAACGCGCCGATCTTTTATTCCTTTTTCAACCACTGCGCGATAAAAGCGGCAACGTCATCTGGACAATTCAAATCCAGCAGCGGCACTTCTACATCAAGACTGCTATCGCTGGCGATCGCAATAACGTAATCATCCAGCAGCGGCAAAACATCATCTTTTATCCCGGCACGCCACAGAATAATTTTTGGCACAGGCTCATCTTTGAATCCTTCCACCAGTACGACATCCAGCAAAGCCGGATCCATACGGCTGACCAGATAATGCAGATCCAGTCCGTCGCTTTGCGGCGTTTCACACATCAATGCCCAGCGCTGTGAGCTGGCGACAATCACCTGATCTGCTCCAGCTTTTCGTAGTACATAGCTATCTTTTCCGGGCGTATCGATCTCCATTTGATGATGGGTGTGCTTGATTAATCCCGGACGAATGCCTCTGGCCTTCAACAGCGGAATCAGCTGCTGCAATAGCGTTGTTTTTCCAGTCCCGCTCCATGCGGCAATAGCCAGTAACGGCAACGTCATTTAGCCTTCTCCCTTGAGATCTTCAGGTGTATTAACATTACGAAAAGCCGCTTCATCCTCATGCACTATTACTGCATGGCCACCTTGCTCATGCAAAAATTGCATCAGACGCCGTTCTCCGCGCTGCAAATAGTCAGCAAGCGGCTGGGCCCGGCTGCGGTGCAACAATGCCAGTGCCGGATGATCTCGCTCAGAAGAACGTGCCCATACGGCTAACGCCTCTTCTTTGTGCTGCCACAGCCGCTGTACATAATCCACAGGTACAAACGGCGTATCGCAGGAGCAGAACACAACCCATTCCGTTTCTGACGCAAGCAATCCACTTAACATTCCCGCCAGTGGACCGGGATAATCTGGCAACGTGTCTGGGATCACCGCAAAGCCGCCTGACTGATAACGATCAAGGTTACGGTTAGCGCTTATCATGACAATGTCGACTTGCGGCCTGAGCCGTTGAAGAACATGCTGATAAAGCGGGATGCCATTGAACAGCACCAATCCTTTATCCTGGCCGCCCATACGACGCCCTTGTCCACCGGCCAGAATCACGCCGGTTAATGCTGTCATGCCGATACTCCTGTTCTAAGGCCTGTAACAAATACGTTATGAGGAACAACTGATGAAATACCATCGCCTGAATGAGCTGCTTGAACTGCTACAGCCAGCCTGGCAACAGGACCCCGATCTCAACCTGGTGCAATTTTTACAAAAACTGGCGCAGGAATCTGGTTTCAGTGGCCCATTAAGTGAATTAACCGATGACGTATTGATTTATCATCTGAAAATGCGTAATGCCGACAAGTATGCAGAAATTCCGGGCCATCAAAAGGATTATGAAACGGATTTTAAAACTGCGCTGCTGCGCGCACGCGGTGTGATTAAGGACGATAACTAATGCTATGCTTGCCGGCTCCTTGTAAAGACAGTCACAGGTAATTCCATGGATGCCGCTTTTAACTTCCAGACGCTCAATCCCGATACTATTCTCGACGCACTGTGGGAAACAGGCATTCGGGTTGAGTCTGGATTGACCGCGCTTAACAGCTACGAAAACCGCGTTTATCAGTTTAGTGATGAAGAGCGGCAGCGCTATGTGGTGAAGTTTTACCGGCCACAGCGCTGGAGCGCGGCGCAAATTGAGGAAGAGCATCAGTTCACGCTCGATTTGCAGTCAGATGAAGTGCCGGTGGCTGCACCGCTTGTTTTACAGGAAAAAACGCTTCATACCCATGGTGGATTCCTTTTTACCGTGTTTCCCAGCCTGGGCGGACGTCAGTATGAAACCGATAATGATGAGCACCTGGAATGGGTAGGCCGCTTTCTTGGACGTATTCATCAGACCGGAAGTAAGCAGCGCTTCCAGCATCGTCCTACCATGGATCTCGATGAATATCTGCACCAGCCGCGCGCTGAGCTGGCGAACAACTCCCTGGTGCCGGCCTCCCTTAAGCCGGCACTTTTACGGGCGATCGACAAACTCGGCAGCGCTTTAGAGCAGCGCTGGCATCACAACTGGCAGCCGCTGCGTTTGCACGGCGACTGTCATCCAGGCAATATTCTGTGGCGTGATGGGCCGCTTTTCGTCGATCTTGATGATGCCCGCAATGGGCCTGCGGTGCAGGACCTCTGGATGCTGATCAATGGCGATCTTCAGGAGCAGCGGATCCAGTGGGATATTTTGCTGGAGGCCTATAGTGAGTTCAGTGACTTTGATATTAATGAATTGTCACTGATTGAACCTTTACGCGCCATGCGCATGGTTTATTATCTGGCCTGGGTTGCGCGCCGCTGGCAGGATCCGGCTTTTCCTCGAGCGTTTCCCTGGATGACGGATGAGGATTTCTGGCGCAGACAGATTTCGCAATTTACCGAGCAGGAGAAGCTGTTGCAGGAACCGCCGCTACAGCTAACCCCGCAATTTTAAATAGAGAAGTCAGGAGAATTTTTCACAATGAAAAAGATTTGGTTTGCACTGGTTGGTTTAGTGCTGGCGTTTAGCGCTTCTGCCGCCCAGTTTACCGATGGTCAGCAATATGTCAGCCTGCAAAAGCCGGTTGCTGGTGAGCCGCAGGTGCTGGAGTTCTTCTCCTTCTTCTGCCCACACTGCTATCAATTCGAGCGCATTTACCACGTCGGCGATGCAGTGAAAAAGAATCTGCCTGCTGATACCAAAGTGACCAAATACCACGTTGATTTCCTGGGCGGCGATTTCGGTCCGGTTGTGACGCATGCATGGGCCGTTGCGATGGCGCTGGGTGTGGAAGATAAAGTCACCGCACCTCTCTTTGATGGTATTCAGAAAACCCAGACTATTACCGATGCCAACAGTCTGAAGTCGGCGTTTATCAACGCGGCAGGCATTTCTTCGCAGGAATATGACGCTGCGTGGAACAGCTTTGCGGTAAAAGCGCTGGTCGCACAGCAGGAAAAGGCCGCATCAGATGTTGATCTGCGTGGCGTACCGGCAATGTTCGTTAACGGTAAATATATGATCAACAATGGCGGCCTCGACACCAGCTCCATGGACAACTTCGTCGTAGAGTACGCCAATGTCGTGAAGTTTCTGGTCAGCCAGAAATAATAAAGCTATTCTCCCCATGAAAGCGCCGACAGTGTCGGCGTTTTTTTATGACCGAAATTATTTAGCAAAATAGTCCTTTCGCATCCTTTCCGATTTAATATCCACATAAGCCACTGCCTGTGTAGAAAGTCATATCAGGTCACAGTAATAAATTAACCGTATGATAATAATGATTTTTATAATCATACGCGGCATTTTATAACGCGATAATTAATGCGTTATGATTTTTGCGCACAAAGTTATCCACAGAAAGATCCTTGCGATCCGCACCCAAAAAACATGAAAAAAGCACCGTGCAGACGCCCTTCGTTCAACATTCTGCTCAAGCTGTGGCATCCTTATAGTCCAATCCATGGCAACGAAGATTACACAGACTTATGGCGCAAATTGCAGAAAATCCCCTGATTCTGGTTGATGGCTCATCCTACCTTTACCGCGCTTATCATGCGTTTCCGCCGCTCACCAATAGCGCAGGCGAGCCTACCGGCGCGATGTATGGCGTGCTCAACATGTTGAAAAGTCTGCTGGCGCAATACAATCCAAGCCACGTTGCCGTGGTATTTGACGCCAAGGGCAAAACCTTCAGGGATGAGCTGTTCGAGCACTACAAGTCGCATCGCCCGCCGATGCCGGACGATCTGCGCGCGCAAACCGCGCCGTTGCACGAGATGGTGAAGGCGATGGGCCTGCCGCTGCTGGCGGTAAGCGGCGTTGAGGCAGACGATGTGATCGGTACGCTGGCGCTGCAGGCGGAGAAAGAGGGCCGTCCCGTGCTGATCAGCACCGGCGATAAAGATATGGCGCAGCTGGTGACGCCCAATATCACCCTGATCAACACCATGACTAATACCATCCTCGGCCCTGAAGAGGTCGAGCAAAAGTATGGCGTGCCGCCGGAGCTGATCATCGACTTTCTGGCGATGATGGGCGACAGCTCGGATAACATTCCTGGCGTGCCGGGCGTGGGCGAAAAAACCGCGCAGGCGCTGCTGCAGGGATTGGGCGGCATGCGGTCGATTTATGACAATCTGGATAAGGTCGCGGAGCTCTCTTTCCGCGGCGCGAAAACCATGGCAGCCAAACTGGAGCAGAACCGGGACGTTGCCTTTCTCTCTTATCAGCTGGCCACCATCAAAACCGACGTTGAGCTTGAGCTCAGCTGCAGCGAGCTGACGGTTGCCGAGCCGGACGTTGCCGCTCTGCAGGCGCTATTCAGCCGTTACGAATTCAAACGCTGGCTGGCCGATCTGCAGGACGGCAAATGGCTGCAGGGCAAAAAGAGCAATCTGAAAGCGCAGCAGGCACTGCCGGATGACGCGCCGGTTAAGCCAGAAGCGACCAGCGTGCTCGCCTCCGACGGTTACGTCACCATTCTCGATCAGGCGACGCTCGACGAATGGCTGGAGAAGCTGAAACAGAGCGATCTGTTCGCTTTTGATCTGGAAACGGATTCGCTTGATACGCTTAGCGCTAACATCGTTGGTATTGCGCTCGCCGTCGCGCCAGGCGAGGCCGCCTATCTGCCAGTCGGCCACGACTATCTTGATGCGCCGGATCAGCTCGATCGCCGCGAGGTACTGGCGCAGCTCAAGCCGATTCTTGAAGATGACAACGCGCTAAAGGTGGGTCAGAACCTGAAGTACGATCGTGGCGTCCTCAAAAACTACGATATTGAACTGGGCGGCATTAAGTTCGATACCATGCTGGAGTCCTACATCCTTAACAGCGTGGTAGGCAAACACGACATGGACAGCCTGTCGGCGCGCTGGCTGAATCATAAAACCGTGACCTTCGAAGAGATCGCCGGCAAAGGGAAAAACCAGCTGACGTTTAACCAAATCGCGCTGGAGCAGGCGGCGCACTACGCGGCGGAAGATGCCGACGTCACGCTCCAGCTGCACCTGAAAATGTGGGCGGAGCTGGAAAAAGAAGCGGGCCCGAAGCACGTCTTCGAAGAAATTGAAATGCCGCTGGTCACGGTGATCTCGCGCGTCGAGCGTAATGGCGTGCTGATTGACCAGGGCATTCTGGCGCAGCACTCTAAAGAGCTGACGCTCAGGCTGGCGGAGCTGGAGCAGAAGGCGCATGAGCTGGCGGGCGAGCCTTTTAACCTGTCTTCTACCAAGCAGCTGCAGACTATTCTGTTTGAAAAGCAGGGCATTAAACCGACCAAGAAAACGCCGGGCGGCGCGCCTTCTACCAGCGAAGAGGTGCTGGCGGAGCTGGCGCTCGATTATCCGCTGCCGAAAGTTATTCTGGAACATCGCGGCCTGTCGAAGCTGAAGTCTACCTACACCGACAAGCTGCCGCAGATGATCAATCCGCTCACTGGCCGCGTCCATACCTCTTATCACCAGGCGGTAACTGCAACAGGGCGTCTCTCCTCTACCGATCCTAACCTGCAGAACATCCCGGTGCGCAATGACGAGGGCCGCCGCATCCGTCAGGCGTTTATCGCCGGGAAAGGCAACCGCATCGTCGCGGCGGACTACTCGCAGATTGAGCTGCGCATCATGGCGCACCTGTCGCAGGATAAAGGCCTGCTGGACGCCTTCGCGCACGGCGAAGATATTCACCGCGCCACCGCGGCAGAGGTGTTTGGCGTTGCGCTGGATAAAGTCAGCGGTGAACAGCGCCGCAGCGCGAAGGCGATTAACTTCGGCCTGATTTACGGCATGAGCGCGTTTGGCCTGTCGCGTCAGCTCAATATCGGCGCGGGCGAAGCGAAGCGCTATATGGATCTCTACTTCGAACGCTATCCCGGCGTGCTGCGCTACATGGAAAACACGCGCCAGCTGGCGGCCAGTAAAGGCTATGTCGAAACCCTGGATGGACGTCGCCTGTGGCTGCCGGACATCAACTCCAGCAACGCGATTCGCCGTAAAGCGGCTGAACGCGCAGCTATCAACGCCCCGATGCAGGGCACGGCGGCGGATATCATTAAGCGTGCAATGATTGCGGTGGACGACTGGCTGCAGCAGCGCAACGACGGCGCGATCAGGATGATCATGCAGGTCCACGATGAACTGGTGTTCGAAGTGCAGGGCGATGAGGTTGAGTCCGCCAGCCAGCAGATCTGCACGCTAATGGAAGGCAGTATGAAGCTGGACGTGCCGCTGCAGGTTGAAGTCGGCGTCGGTGAAAACTGGGACGAGGCACACTGATTGAGATCGCTCAGGCTGGTGGCGACGCTTTGTTGCCAGCCTGCTCAGGATATAAGAAAAAAGTCTGTTTAACCGATTCAGCGCGAGACAAAAGCACGCGGATTCTAACTGCTTCTCGGTTAAGCACTTTTTTAGTAATTAAACTACAGGCAGAGGCGATTTTTGTGACGAACGCATGAAAAATCATGTCGTTTGATGAAAGCTAACTACAAAAAACCCTTTGTCCGTCAGAAAAAATCAGGTAAAGTTCGAGGCGTAGGGTACAGAGGTAAGATGTTCTATCTTTCAGACCTTTTACTTCACGTAATCGGATTTGGCTGAATATTAGCCGCCCCAGTCATTTTATGACTGGGGCGTTTTTTATTGGGCTTTTGCTGACAAGAGCGAGCGGTATGCGCCATACCTTACGCTTCAGCCGAGGTATCCTCAGCTGGCGCTAACTCATTAAACCAGGTATCCAGTTTCTGGCGCAGCTTGTCGACGCCCATCTTTTTCAGTGATGAGAACATCTCTACCTGCACATCGCCCATAAAGGCCAGCGAAGCTTCGCGTACCATATTGAGCTGCGCTTTGCGCGCACCAGAGGCAAGCTTGTCCGCTTTAGTCAGCAGCACCAGCACCGGGATCTGGCTTTCCACTGCCCATTGAATCATCTGCTGATCGAGATCCTTCAGCGGGTGACGAATATCCATCAACACCACCAGGCCTTTTAGCGCTTCGCGTTTTTGCAGGTATTCACCGAGCGCGCGCTGCCATTTACGCTTCATCTCTTCCGGTACTTCTGCATAACCGTAGCCCGGCAAATCTACCAGACGTTTGCCGTCGGTAACTTCAAACAGGTTGATCAGCTGAGTACGTCCAGGCGTTTTACTGGTACGCGCCAGGCTTTTCTGGTTAGTCAGCGTATTCAGCGCGCTGGATTTCCCCGCGTTCGAACGTCCGGCAAAGGCAACCTCAATACCGGTGTCGGCAGGCAGATGGCGGATATCCGGGGCGCTCAGGATAAAGTGGGTAACGTGATAATTCAGTGCAGACAAAATTTAACTCCAGGGACGAATTCGGGCATTGGCGCTGATTATACGCTTTATGGCGCAAAAGTGCCCGACGACGTCAACAGGCAATGTTTTGTAAGATATTTGCCATAAACGCTGCCAGATATGACGCTTTTTTTTGAAAAAATAAAAAAATTAAATTATTTAAAATCAATAGATTGTAATTATCTGGATGGTTAAATGCGCAAATCAGGCTGAAGTTGGGTTGTGGCTTTTACCGGGTGGTCTACATTATTGGGCAGTGCACGGCAGCACCCATCAGGATGATGTGCTCAGGAGAGTCGGGAAGACCGCGAGCAGAGGAATGGAAATGGTCACGGATGGAGACCACAAAAGGACAGGGATTCGCTCAGGAGTTGAGCAGGCGCGGGATTGACCGGGACGTTGCGAGCTAAAACGGATTAAAAACATAATTCCTTCCGCGGAAGGTGCGAAATAAGGCGACAGCATAAGCTGTCGCCTTTTTTCTTTGCCCGCTTTCTGCTAGATTTCGCCGCAATTCTGTACCCTCCGTTATCAGACGAGCTTGAGAAGAGGATACGTACTTTCTGGTGCGCATTGCCGACAAAACAGCAGCGTAAAGAGAGACGGGTATATACTGATTAAAAACATCGAGACCGAACATCATGAAGCAACCTGTACGCGGCGCGCCCGGCAAACCGGCAACCAAAGCAAAACGTAAATCGCGTGAAGAACTTAATCAGGTCGCGCGCGATCGCAAGCGTGACAAAAAACATCGCGGTAACGCATCCGGCAGCCGCGCCAATCCTGAAGTGAGCGCAGGAAAATCTGGCCAGGGCAATAAAGCTAAAGATCCACGTATCGGCAGTAAAAAACCGGTTTCGCTGGTGGCTGATGGCACAACGGTTAGCGCGCCAGTGAAAAAAGTGGCGAAGCCGGCCGCGGCAAAAAAAGTGCGTCTCAGCCCGGAAGAGGAGCTGGCGCAGCTGGAAAACAGCGAGCGTCTGGATACGCTGCTGGATCGTATGGAAAGCGGTGACACGCTGTCGGCGGAAGAGCAGGCCTGGCTGGATGAAACCCTGGACCGTATCGACGAGCTGATGGAGCAGCTTGGCATCAATATGGATGACGAAGCCGAAGATGAGCAGGCTGAAGAAGATATGTACCGTCTGCTGAAAGGCAACTGAGTTTTGATCGGCATGCGCTCCGGCGCATGCCGCGCCAGACAGGTAAATCGTTATGTTTTGGCCTGGATCAATTTTAGCGCTGCTGCTGACATGTTATCTCATCCTGTTATTGGCTAAACTACGACGCCTGTCGCGTCTGAAGTCACGTTTACGTCGGGTTCAGTCCCGCTCACCTCTCTTCTCTTCGGCATCGCGACCTTCTCTCAGACGTCACCGGAAGGAGTAAGCATGTCTTTGCAACCCGTCTCCTGGGATCAGCGGCTCATTGAAAAATACAATTATGCCGGTCCGCGCTATACCTCTTATCCGACCGCGCTTGAGTTCAGCGACAGCTATGGTGAAACAGACTTCCAGCGTGCGGTTGCACGTTATCCTGAACGTCCGCTATCGCTCTACGTTCACATCCCGTTCTGCCATAAGCTCTGCTACTTCTGCGGTTGCAACAAAGTTGTCACGCGCCAGCTGCACAAAGCCGACCGCTATCTGGATGCACTGGCGCAGGAGATTCGCCAGCGCGCACCGCTGTTTTGCGATCGCCGCGTTACGCAGCTGCACTGGGGCGGCGGTACGCCGACTTTTCTCAATCACGACCAGCTTTCCCGGCTGGTGGCCCTGCTGAGAGAAAACTTCAAACTGGCGGACGATCTGGAAATGTCGATTGAGGTCGATCCGCGCGAAATTGAACCCGAGACCATTACGCATCTGCGGCAGCTCGGCTTTAACCGCCTGAGCATGGGCGTACAGGATTTCAACAAAGCGGTACAGGAGCGCGTGAATCGCGTGCAGGACGAAGAGGCGATTTTTGCCTTAATGGCGCGGGCACGCGAGCAGGGCTTTCGCTCCACCAGCATCGATCTGATTTACGGCTTGCCGCTGCAAACGCCAGAGAGTTTCGCCTACACGCTACAGCGCGTTATTGCACTGAATCCGGATCGCATGAGCGTGTTCAACTATGCGCACCTGCCAGCGTTGTTTGCGGCGCAGCGTAAAATCAAACAGCAGGAGCTGCCGTCGGCACAGCAGAAACTGGAGATCCTACAGCAGACCATCGCCACGCTGACGCAGCAGGGTTACAACTTTATTGGCATGGACCATTTTGCGAAGCCGCAGGATGAGCTGGCCCAGGCGCAGCGCGCCGGTCTGCTGCACCGTAATTTCCAGGGCTACACCACGCAGGGCGACAGCGATCTTCTGGGATTAGGCGTTTCTGCCATCAGCATGATCGGCGACAGCTACGCGCAGAATGAAAAAGAGCTGAACCGCTGGTACGACGCTGTGGCGACACGCGGTGAGGCACTGTGGCGCGGCGTGGCGCTGACCGACGATGACTGCCTGCGCCGCGACGTCATCAAGACGCTTATCTGCAACTTCTCGCTGGATTTCAGCGCTATCGAAGCGCAGTACGCCATTCGCTTCAGTGATTACTTTGCTGAGGACTTAGCGCTGCTACAGCCGCTCATTAACGACGGGCTGGTGGAGCAACATGCTGGCGGGTTGCAGGTGACCGGAGCGGGTCGTTTACTGATCCGCAATATCTGCATGTGCTTCGATGTTTATTTGCGCCACAAGGCGCGGCAGCAGCAATTCTCACGAGTGATATAAAAAAACGGGAGCATTCGCTCCCGTTTTCTTAGTTAAACAAATTGACCATGATGGCGCACAACACGGCGGCAAAAGCAGTCTGCGGCGAATGGCCAGCAAGACTGCCAATAGCGGCGATATTATGCGACATCATGTGAAAGAAGGATTCAAACATTGCTTCATCTCCCGATAGCCGCCCGTATGATACTGAACGGCTTCGGTGTGTAAAGCGGGGTTGTCTGCTAAATCGAACAAAAAACCACCTTTTTGGCACCCGACGTTGTGACTTACTCCATCCCCAGCTCTTTCAGTTTGCGCGTCAGGGTATTACGTCCCCAACCCAGCAGCCTTGCCGCTTCCTGCTTATGTCCTTGTGTATGGCGCAGGGCCGTCGTCAGCAAGGTTCGCTCCATCTCTGGCTGCGCTTCAGACAGCAGGTTTTGATGACCGGAACGCAGCGCGCGGTCGGCCCACTGCGCCAGCAGCGTCGCCCAGCTGTCCGGCAGCGACTGCACCGGATTTTCCGGCGTGCTGGACTCGAACAGCTCGGGAGGCAGATCCTGAATCAATACTTCCTGGCCTGCTGCCATCACCGTCAACCAGCGACAGGTGTTCTCCAGCTGGCGTACGTTGCCGGACCAGTGCAGGCGCGTCAGCGCTGCCTCCGTTTCCGGATGAAGAATCTTCGCCTCGACGCCCAGCTCGCGTGCTGCGACCTGCAGGAAGTAGCGCGCCAGCCGTGGAATATCCTCACGACGCTCGCGCAGCGGCGGCAGATGAACGCGGATCACGTTCAGACGGTGGAACAGATCCTCACGGAACTTGCCTTCCTGTACTCGCAGCTCCAGGTTCTGGTGCGTGGCCGCGATAATGCGCACATCCACCTTCACCGGCGCATAGCCGCCCACACGGTAGAACTGACCGTCAGCCAGTACGCGCAGCAAACGCGTCTGCACGTCGAGCGGCATGTCGCCAATCTCATCGAGAAACAGCGTGCCGCCGTCGGCCTGTTCAAAGCGGCCCTGGCGGATCTGGTTAGCGCCGGTAAAGGCACCTTTTTCATGGCCGAACAGCTCGGACTCAATCAGATCTTTCGGGATTGCGGCCATATTCAGCGCGATAAAAGGCGCTTTGGCGCGCGGGCTGTGACGATGCAGCGCATGCGCAACCAGCTCTTTCCCGGTACCGGATTCGCCGTTGATCAGCACGCTGATCGACGAACGTGACAAACGGCCGATAATGCGAAACACATCCTGCATCGCTGGCGCTTCGCCAATAATATCGGTGGTCGGGCCGCTTACCGGCTGATTGCGAGGTTGCTGCTGCTCCTGATAGTGGCTGATGGCGCGATCGACCAGCGCCACGGCTTCATCAATATCAAAGGGTTTCGGCAAATAGTCGAAAGCCCCTTGCTGGTAAGCGCTGACCGCCGCATCCAGATCGGAGTGCGCCGTCATTATGATGACCGGCAGCATCGGATGTCGCTGTTTAATCTGTTTTAGCAGCGCCAGCCCATCCATGCCTGGCATGCGAATATCGGACAGTAAAACGTCTGGGGTTTTGGTCGAGAGCGCGTCCAGCACCTCGTTAGCGCTGTCGAAAGTGGCACAGCTTAAACCGGCTCCAGTGAGCGCGCGTTCAAGCACCCAGCGGATGGAGCTATCGTCATCGACGATCCAGACTATCCCTCGTTGCATAGAAACCTCACTGGCGAATAGGCAGATAAACCGAAAACTCGGTGTGTCCAGGCCAACTGTTGAACTCAATTTTTCCTGAATGTTGGTCAATCAGGCTACGGGCGATAGAGAGACCCAGACCGGTGCCGCCTTCGCGTCCGCTCACCATCGGGTAGAACAAGGTATCCTGCAACTGGGCAGGAATGCCCGGACCGTCATCTTCAATGTCGATGCGCGCCACCAGCCGGTAGCGCGTGCCGTGCAGCGTGAGCTGAAAGGCGGTGCGGGTGCGCAACACAATGGTGCCACCGTCGTTGCCCAGCGCCTGTAGCGCATTGCGGACCACGTTAAGCAGCACCTGTTCAATCTGGTCAGGATCATGCGGCAGCTCTGGCAGGCTGGGATCGTAATCGCGCACCAGCCTGACGTTCTCCGGTAATTCCATCGACACCAGATTCACCACGCGCTCCGCGACCTGATGAATGCTCTGCGTGATATGCATGCCCGGTTGTTGCGGACCGAGCAGCCGATCCACCAGATTACGCAGGCGGTCTGCCTGCTCAATAATGACTTTGGTATATTCGTTCAGCGACGGATCGGGCAGGGCGCGCGACAGCAGTTGCGCAGCACCACGTAGCCCACCTAGCGGATTTTTAATCTCATGGGCAAGCCCGCGTACCAGATCACGCGCTGCTACCTGCTGGGCGTGCTGAAGCTGCTCCTGGCTCAGGCGACGCTGGTTATCCATTGGCGCCATCTCCAGCAGGATAAAGCTGTCTGGCAGACGCTGCGCCGTTAACGCCATCACATGCGCACGGCCATCTACGACCAGCGTAACTTCGCTGTCGGTAAAGCCCTGGCCAGCCTCAAGACTCTCGCGCATCACCTCAATATTCAGCGAAAAGTAGCCGGTTAAATCGGGAAGCGGCGTGCCGAACAATTTGCGTGAGCTCTGTGCCAGTAATTGCTGTGCAGCCGGGTTGGCATAGTGAATAACCAAATCATCATCCACCAGCAGAATACTGTTTATCAGGGAGTTGAGAATCTGTCCCGCATCGGGCAAGGAGCCAGTTGCCATACAGCGTTCCTCTGCACTGTTTTAGTGCACTATACCTTTCTGCGCCCGGTTTCAGGCGGCTGAACGATGATTTCGCGGCGAAAAAAGCCCATCCGGAGATGGGCTAAAGTTTCCACGGCAACAAAAAATCTTCTGCGTCTTGCGCGTCGCCGCTGCGTCAGCAGCCTCCGATCTATCCGGTTGCCGCCTGTCGCGGCAACGCGCCCTGTGCAGAATAAAGATTAAACGCTGTAGTAAAGTTCGAACTCAACCGGGTGCGGCGTCATGCGAACACGGTCATCTTCAACTTTACGCAGTTCGATGTAGGCATCGATGGCATCGTCGGTGAACACACCGCCGCGGGTCAGGAACTCGCGATCTTCATTCAATGCGTTCAGCGCTTCTTCCAGCGAACCTGCAACTTTTGGAATCTCCGCTTCTTCTTCCGGCGGCAGATCGTACAGGTTTTTGTCCATGGCATCGCCAGGGTGGATCTTGTTGATCACGCCGTCCAGGCCAGCCATCAGCAGCGCGGTGAACGCCAGGTATGGGTTAGCCGCCGGGTCCGGGAAGCGCGCTTCAATACGGCGAGCTTTCGGGCTGGCAACAACCGGGATACGGATAGAGGCAGAACGGTTACGGGCAGAGTAAGCCAGCATTACCGGTGCTTCGTAGCCAGGGACCAGACGCTTATAGGAGTTGGTAGTCGGGTTCGCCAGGGCGTTGATCGCTTTAGCGTGCTTGATGATACCGCCGATGTAGAACAGGGCAGTTTCAGACAGGCCGCCGTATTTGTCGCCTGCGAACAGGTTCACGCCACCTTTAGAGAGTGACATGTGGCAGTGCATACCAGAACCGTTGTCGCCAAACATCGGCTTCGGCATAAAGGTGGCCGTTTTGCCGTAGGCGTGTGCGACGTTATGCACGACATATTTGTAGATCTGAATTTCGTCAGCTTTTTTGGTCATGGTGTTGAAGCGGGTTGCCACTTCGTTCTGACCGGCTGTTGCAACTTCGTGGTGATGTGCTTCAACCACCAGGCCCATCTGCTCCATGGTCAGACACATGGCAGAACGGATGTCCTGCGCGGAGTCGACCGGCGGAACCGGGAAGTAGCCGCCTTTCAGGCCAGGACGGTGACCTTTGTTGCCGCCTTCGTACTCTTTACCGGTGTTCCATGCTGCTTCGATATCGTCGATAGCAACGTGTGAGCCAGACGTTGAAGAGCCAAAACGGATGTCGTCGAACAGGAAGAATTCTGGCTCCGGTCCAAACAGCACGGTGTCAGCGATGCCTGAAGAGCGCAGATACTCTTCAGCACGCTTGGCAATAGAACGCGGGTCGCGATCGTAGCCCTGCATGGTGCCTGGCTCAAGGATGTCACAACGGATGATCAGCGTCGGGTCTTCGAAGAACGGATCCAGAACCGCAGTGGTTGCGTCCGGCATCAGTACCATGTCTGATTCGTTAATGCCTTTCCAGCCGCCGATAGAGGAGCCATCAAACATTTTGCCTTCTTCGAAGAAGTCAGCGTTAACCTGGTGAGCAGGGATAGTAACGTGCTGTTCTTTACCTTTGGTATCGGTAAAACGCAGGTCAACAAACTTAACTTCGTGCTCGTTCATCATCGAGAGAACGTGTTCAGCGGACATACTCAACTCTCCTGGAAATGGTCATTATCATCGTGGTGAGAGGCTGCGTCGTCTGGAATGTAATGTGTCTGACCGCCATCCCCAACCAACCGATCTCGGCAAGCTCTGCAACCGTTGTGCAACTGCTGTTTTCGCTTGAATAGAGTAAAGCGAATTCTGTGCCAACTTTTTTCAGCGGCGCTAAATCGCGCCCATGCGCACCTTTTTAACGCCAGACAGCTGCACCAGGCTGGACAGGTTGCACTAAAAGCGTGCTTTTTAGCCAATTATTAGCACCATTATGGTGCATTCGATCAACTTAGTGCATTACTTGCACCGTATCCAGCGCAAATTTCCGCCAGTGCAATAAACTTCTAGTGAAAAGTGTGATCGTGTTCAGTATCCCGCTTAATCCGTGTACAATAGCGCGCTATTTCTAATGCCTGAGGCAAAGTTGTGATCGAAAACTTGCGTAACATCGCCATCATCGCGCACGTCGACCATGGTAAGACCACCCTGGTTGATAAATTGCTGCAACAGTCCGGTACCTTTGACGCGCGTACCGAAGCGACTGAGCGTGTGATGGACTCCAATGATTTGGAGAAAGAGCGTGGAATTACCATCCTCGCGAAAAACACCGCTATCAAATGGAATGACTACCGTATCAACATCGTTGATACCCCAGGACACGCCGATTTCGGTGGTGAGGTAGAGCGCGTCATGTCCATGGTGGATTCGGTGCTGTTGGTTGTCGATGCGATGGATGGCCCTATGCCGCAAACCCGCTTCGTGACCAAGAAAGCTTTTGCCCATGGTTTGAAACCGATTGTTGTTATCAACAAGATTGACCGTCCGGGCGCACGTCCTGACTGGGTTGTTGACCAGGTATTTGACCTGTTCGTTAACCTGGACGCGACTGACGAACAGCTCGACTTCCCAATCATTTACGCATCTGCACTGCAGGGCATCGCCGGTCTGGATCACTCCGACATGGCTGAAGATATGACCCCGCTGTATCAGGCGATTGTTGAGCACGTTTCTCCGCCGCAGGTTGAAGTTGATGCGCCGCTGCAGATGCAGATCTCGCAGCTGGACTACAACAACTACCTGGGCGTTATCGGCATCGGCCGTATCAAGCGCGGTAAAATCAAGCCGAACCAGCAGATCACCGTTATCGACAGCGAAGGTAAAACCCGCAACGGTAAAGTCGGTAAAGTGCTGGGCCATCTGGGTCTGGAGCGTATCGAGACCGATCTGGCAGAAGCGGGCGACATCGTCGCAATTACCGGTCTGGGCGAGCTGAACATCTCCGATACCATCTGCGATCCGCAAAACGTCCAGGCACTGCCTGCGCTGAGCGTTGATGAGCCGACGGTAACCATGTTCTTCAACGTCAACACCTCGCCGTTCTGCGGTCAGGAAGGCAAGTATGTGACCTCGCGTCAGATCCTTGAGCGCCTGAACAAAGAGCTGGTGCACAACGTGGCACTGCGCGTTGAAGAGACCGAAGATGCTGACGCGTTCCGCGTATCCGGCCGTGGCGAACTGCACCTGTCGGTGCTGATCGAAAACATGCGTCGTGAAGGCTTCGAACTGGCCGTATCTCGTCCAAAAGTTATCTTCCGCGAAATCGATGGACGTAAACAAGAGCCGTTCGAGAACGTTACGCTGGATATCGAAGAGAACAATCAGGGCGCAGTAATGCAAGCCATGGGCGAGCGTAAAGGCGATCTGAAAAACATGGATCCAGATGGTAAAGGCCGCGTGCGTCTTGACTACGTTATCCCGAGCCGTGGTCTGATCGGCTTCCGTAACGAATTCATGACCATGACGTCAGGTACCGGTCTGCTGTACTCCACCTTCAGCCACTACGACGACATCCGTCCGGGCGAAGTGGGCCAGCGCCAGAACGGCGTGCTGATCTCTAACGGTCAGGGTAAAGCGGTTGCCTTCGCCCTGTTCGGTCTGCAGGATCGCGGCAAGCTGTTCCTGGGTCACGGCGCAGAAGTCTATGAAGGCCAGATCATCGGTATTCACAGCCGTTCTAACGACCTGACCGTTAACTGCCTGACCGGTAAGAAGCTGACCAACATGCGTGCTTCCGGTACCGATGAAGCGACGACGCTGGTTCCGCCGGTGAAGATGACCCTTGAGCAGGCCATCGAATTCATCGACGACGACGAACTGGTAGAAGTGACGCCGCAGTCGGTCCGTATCCGTAAACGTCATCTGACCGAGAACGACCGCAAACGCGCGTCACGCGGTCCGAAAGAGTAAGACGTTTATCCTGTAAAAAAGCCCCGTTTGACGGGGCTTTTTTTTATCTCTGCCACTATTCTGCTTTTTATTTCTCGCCTCACCCGCAGCCTGCACGCGTTAAGCCTGCATGCGCCAGCTTCCATAACCGATTTTCTCCGGCCAGTTACCTGTTCAGCCCCTGTTTTTGCCGCTAGAGTGAAGGATCCAGGGAACCAGAGGAGTAACGACATGTTGTACATTTTCGATTTAGGCAATGTGATTGTTGATATTGATTTCAACCGTGTGCTGGGCGTCTGGAGTGACCTTGGCCGCGTACCGCTGGCGCTACTGCAAAGCCGTTTCCAGATGGATGAGGCCTTTGAACAGCACGAGCGCGGAGAAATCAGCGATGAGCATTTTGCAGCAGAGCTGTGTGAACAGCTGGATATCGCGCTGAGCTACGAACAGTTCGTCGCAGGCTGGCAGGCGGTGTTCATGGGCGCGCGCAGCGATACGCTGGCGCTGATGAACCAGCTGCGCGCCAACGGACATCGCGTAGTGATCCTTTCCAACACTAACAAGCTGCATACGGAATTCTGGCCGACGCAATATCCGGAAGTGCGTGCGGCGGCAGACACCGTTTATCTGTCGCAGGAGCTGGGAATGCGCAAGCCCGAAGCGCGTATCTTTGAGCATGTGTTGCAACAGGAAGGCTATCGCGCCGATCAGGCGATTTTCTTTGATGACAATGCAGATAACATCGCAGCGGCTAAAGCCCTGGGTATCAAAAGCATCCTGGTTGTCGACAATAAAACCGTGCCGACCTGGCTGGCAAGCCACCGCTAGATGATGACCCTACATCCTTTTATTTCAACCTATCACGCGCTCTGGCTGTGGTTGAAACTGCTGTGGAAACGCATCGACGATGACAACATGACAACACAGGCCGGTAACCTGGCCTTTGTTTCATTGCTGGCGCTGGTGCCGCTGATTGCGGTGGTCTTCGCGCTGTTCTCTGCGTTCCCTGTTTTTGCTGAAGTCAGCGTGCAGCTGAAAAACTTTATCTTTACTAACTTCGTTCCGGCGACGGGCAACGTAGTGCAGCGCTATCTCGATCAGTTCGTGGCTAACGTGCATCGTATGACTGCACTGGGCGCGATTGGATTGATCATCACTGCGTTACTGTTGATGCATTCGGTCGATACCGCGCTTAACACCATCTGGCGCAGCCATAAGAAGCGTCCGCTGGTTTACTCTTTCGCCGTCTACTGGATGATCCTGACGCTGGGGCCGCTGCTGGCCGGTGCCAGCCTGGCGATCAGTTCTTATCTGCTCTCGCTGCGCTGGATAAGCGCCAGCGGGGTGTACGGCATTATCGATCAGGTGTTGCGGGTGTTCCCCTTACTGCTCTCCTGGCTCGCGTTCTGGCTGCTTTACAGCATTGTGCCGACGCGTAGCGTGCCGTCGCGCGACGCCCTGATCGGCGCGCTGGTGGCGGGTGCGTTATTCGAGCTGGGTAAAAAGGGTTTTGCTCTCTATGTTACGATGTTTCCTTCATACCAGCTGATTTATGGCGTGCTGGCGGTTATTCCAATCCTGTTTCTCTGGGTCTACTGGACCTGGTGTATTGTGTTGTTAGGCGCGGAAATTACCGTGACCCTGGGCGATTATCGTCAACTAAAACAGCAGGAAGGCGAAAAAGAACGAGAGGTTGCATGATTGCGTTGATTCAACGAGTACTCAGCGCCAGCGTCAGCGTGGATCGCGCGGTGGTCGGCGAGATTGGTCCGGGCCTGCTGGTGCTGTTAGGGGTAGAAAAAGGTGACGACGAGAAACGCGCCGAGCGTCTGGCTGAAAAGGTGCTGGGCTACCGAATTTTCAGCGACGAGCAGGGAAAAATGAACCTTAACGTCCAGCAGTCGGGCGGCAGCGTGCTGGTGGTATCACAGTTTACGCTGGCGGCAGATACGCAAAAGGGAATGCGCCCGTCGTTTTCCGGTGGTGCCGCGCCCGATGAGGCGAATCGGCTATATGAATACTTCAGCGACTGCTGCCGCCAAAGCGTAACCACTGCCAACGGACGCTTCGCCGCCGACATGCAGGTCGCGCTGGTCAACGATGGTCCTGTCACCTTCTGGTTGCAGGTTTGAGGCTGGCAGCCGAGCGGCAAGGGATCGGCCACGCAAGCTCTGAACGAGAGAACCACTTTATGTATCATCTTCGGGTACCGCAAACCGCGGAAGAGCTGGACATGTACTACCAGTTCCGCTGGGAAATGTTACGTAAGCCACTGCGCCAGCCGCAGGGCTCTGAACGGGACGGCTGGGACGCGCTGGCGCACCATCAAATGGTGGTGGACGAGCACGGACAGCCAGTAGCGGCTGGACGCCTCTACATCAACGCTGACAACGAAGCCTCGATTCGCTTCCTCGCCGTGCATCCCTCGGTGCAGGGTAAAGGGCTGGGCACGCTGGTGGCGATGACGCTGGAATCGGTGGCGCGGCAGGAAGGCGTTAAGCGCGTCACCTGTGCCGCGCGCGAAGATGCGGTCGAATTCTTCGCTAAGCTGGGCTATATCAATCAGGGCGAGATTACCGCGCCGCAGACTACGCCGGTGCGCCACTTCCTGATGATCAAGCCGGTCGTGACGCTGGACGACATTCTGCATCGCGCCGACTGGTGCGGTCAGCTGCAACAGGCCTGGTATGACAACATTCCGCTCAGCGAAAAGATGGGCGTGCGTATTTTGCAGTTCACCGGGCAGAAATTTATCACCACCATGCCGGAAACCGGCAACCAGAACCCGCACCATACGCTGTTTGCGGGTAGCCTCTTCTCGCTGGCGACGCTGACCGGCTGGGGGCTGATTTGGCTGCTGCTGCGCGAGCGTCATCTGGGCGGCACGATTATTCTCGCCGATGCGCATATTCGCTACAGCAAACCGATCACCGGGCGTCCTGGCGCGATTGCAGATATTGGCTCAATGAGCGGCGATCTCGATCGTCTGGCGCGCGGACGCAAGGCGCGCGTACGGCTTGAAGTTGAGCTGTTTGGCAATGAGGAGCTGGGCGCGGTGTTTGAAGGCGTCTATATCGTCCTGCCTGCCGATCCCGACGAGCCGCTGGAAGAGGGCGGATCCGGCGCGCGGATCAACTAAACAGCAAGGGCCGCATAAGCGGCCCTTTTTCTTATTTTACCTCGCCCGCCTGCATCTGCTGCTGGACTTGCTGCTCATCGGTGCGCAGCGAGAGCGAGCCATTTACTGAGGGTTTCAGCGGCGCGCTGGCTTTTAGCGACGCGTTAAGCTGCAGCTGGAAATTGCTGGGGCCGCTCGCTGGCAGCGTGGGCCAGCCCCAGTTTTGCAGCACGCTGGCAGGAACCGCCTGACCTTTCAACGACAGCGCTACCGGGCGATCCGGCTGCTGGCCGACGCTGGCTGAACCTTCCAGCAATCCGCTGCCGCTGAAGGCGCTCAGCTCTGTCACCTGAATCTGCCGCTCGTCGGCGTTAAGCGACAGCGACGGATGGCGCAGATCGGCGCGGTTAAAGGTCGCTTCCGCAGCGTTAAGGCTCAGCTTGCCTGACCAGATGCCCCACTGATGCTGGCGTGCCAGCAGCAGGTTTTCGCCGCTGCCATCCAGCGAGGTCATCTGAAACGGGAATGCCGGGTTGATATCGATAATCAGGTTGCGGTTAGAGGTGAAACGGCGCACTTCCAGGCTGTCGAGCCAGTCTGGCAGCGCTGCCTGCCAGCGGTCGCGCCAGGTTTCCGGCAGCGTATATTCCAGCCCGGCGACGGCCAGGTTGTTCAGCGTCAGGCGTTTATCGCTGCGGCTCCAGCTACCATCAGCGCGGATCACGCCATTGGCCCAGCGCGAGCTGAACTGGGTAAGCGCGATGCCCTGCGGCGACAGGTCGGCATTAACAATGGGATCGTTAAGCTCGAAGCGGCCATTGATAAAATTGCTGGCGTTCAGCGACAGCGAACCGTCGTCGCTGCGCCAGTCGCTGCCTTGCCAGGTCAGGTTTTTCAGCGTTACGTCGAGATCGGTTACCGCCCAGTCTGGGCCCTGAAGCCGGGCGTCAGTCATATCCAGACGGTTAACGGTAACGGAAGGCAGATCCTGAACAGGACGTAAAAAATCGGCCAGGCTTTGGCTGGTTTGCAGGCGGATATCGTTGAGGCGCAGCTGACGAATGAGCCAGTTACCCTGTGCGTCACGCTCGGCGCTGCCGGTCATTGAACCTCGCGCCAGATCGGCTCCCACATTGCTGAACAGCATGCGGCCCTGCGTCACGCTACCCTGAATCAGCACGTTTGCGCCCGGTACATTGTTGATCTTCAGTTCGGCGGCGCTCATCTGGAACTGCGCATCGCTGCCCAGCATCGTTTGCGCGCTGGGTTTCCACGGCATGATGCCGCCGTTTACCTGGCGGGCTTCAAGCGGCAGCGGCGTGTTCGGGCTGTCGACACGCATATTATTTAGCTGAAGGCGACCGGCCTGAATGGGAAGCGCATCATCGGTGGTGAGATTAGCGAGGTTTGCTACGCCATCACGTAGCTCAATGCTGGCGAAATGTAGCGGATCGCTGAACTGTAGCAGGGCGAGTCCGAGATCGACACGTTTCGCCACCACCACAGCAGGCTGGCCATCATGGCCAAAACTAAAATCATCCAGAATGATGTGCGAAGGCGAAGAGAAATTATGTTCGATTTTGCGCAGCGAGAGATGCCATGCGGTTTTATCGCTCACGGTACGGCTGACCCAGCCCGCGCCCCATTGCGTCTGCAACAGGACGTAAATGACCACCAAGCCAAGCACCAGCAGCAACAGTACCGTCAGTAAAAATTTTCCAGGAAATTTCATCGTATCCATTCCGCCATCTTTCCGGTCAGTGCTTGTTATGCCTGAATTACCGTTGTAGCTCAACAGCCTGGATGTAAATACGAATAAATAGCAGAAGCGGGCCGCAGCCCGCCAAAGAGGTTACTTTTCCTGAGGGAAGATCAGGTTCAGTACGATAGCGGTTATGCCGCCTGCGGCAATACCTGAGGAGAGGAGCGTTTTCAGCCAGTCTGGCGCAAATTGCAGGATCAGCGGCTGCTGAGACACGCCCAGCCCGACCGCCAGCGACAGCGCGATAATCATAATGGCGCGGCGGTTGAGCGGTTCGCGCGACACAATGCGCACGCCTGAGGCCGCAATGGTGCCGAACATCACGATGGTTGCACCGCCCAGTACCGGTTCAGGAATATGCTGTACAAAACCGCTTACTGCCGGGAACAGGCCAAGCACGATTAGCATCAGCGCGACGACAAAACCTACATAGCGGCTGGCAACGCCAGTCAGCTGGATAACGCCGTTGTTCTGACCAAAACAGGAGTTCGGGAAGGTATTGAACAGGGCGGAGACACAGGAGTTCAGCCCGTTCGCCAGTACGCCGCCTTTCAGACGCTTCATATAGAGCGGGCCGCTGACCGGCTGTTCCGAAACGTCCGAGGTCGCCGTAATATCGCCGATCGTCTCCAGCGAGGTGACCATAAACACCAGCATCAGCGGGATCAGCAGATTCCAGTCAAAACCCAGCCCATAGTAAAGCGGCGTCGGTACCGCGATCAGCGGCTGGCTGACCGGCGCAGCGGTTTGCGGCAGCATATCCATTAACCAGGCGGCGAGGTAGCCGATGGCCATGGCGATCACCAGCGACGCAACGCGCAGATAAGAATTACGCTGGCGGTTCAGTACAATAATCACCGCCAGCACCACGCCCGCCAGCAGCAGGTTTTTCGGCGCGCCGAAGCTGTGATCGTTCATCGCGGCGAATCCGCCGCCAATCGAGGTCAGTCCGACCTGGATCAGCGACAGGCCGATAATCATCACGACGACGCCGGAAACCAGCGGCGTAATAATGCGGCGCGCCAGGTGCAGCACGCGTGATAACACCATCTCGGTGCAGGACGCCACCATCAGCGTGCCGAACAGCGCTGCCATCATGGTCGGCACGTCAGCTCCACCATTTTTCAGCGCCATGCCGCCCATAATCAATGGCGTCACGAAGTTAAAGCTGGTGCCCTGAATCGACAGCAGACCCGAGCCAACCGGACCCCAGGTTTTGATTTGCAAAATTGACGCCACGCCAGAGGCGAACAGCGACATGCTGATGATGTGCTGCGTATCCTGCGCAGGCAGGCCCAGCGCCTGACAGATCAACAGTGCGGGCGTGATCACCGCCACGAACATTGCCAGTAAATGCTGGCCCGCAGCAAACAGCGTTTGCGGCAGCGGCGGACGGTCTTCAAGACGGTAAATCAGTTCGCTCTGGTGCGGCGCGGCTGCTGAATTAAGTGTGGCGTCTGGTTGATTAACGGACATAACGTGGCTTCCCAATCTGTGAAGAGGGGGATTTTAAACCGCTCATGGCTGAAAGCAATCGTTTGCCAGGCTTTATCTTAAGGGCACTGAAACGGCGTATGCGTTAAGCGGCCATCAGTAAGGAATTATACGTTGGTATAGCGCGCGGTTTCCGGTAGCCAGCGCTCGATCAGCGCCTTCGCCTGCTCAGGATAGTGCTGGTGGATATGACGCGCGACGCGCTGTACTTCTGGCACCATCGCCTGATCGCGCAGCAGATCCGCTACCTTAAACTCGGCGTTACCGGTCTGGCGCGTGCCCAGCAGCTCGCCCGGACCGCGAATCTCCAGATCGTGCTGGGCGATGACAAAGCCGTCGTTGCTGTCGCGCAGCACCTGCAAACGGCGCTGTGCGGTTTTGCTTAGAGGCGCCTTATAGAGCAGGACGCAGTGGGAAGCCACCGCGCCGCGTCCGACGCGGCCACGCAGCTGATGGAGCTGCGCCAGACCCAGACGTTCCGGGTTTTCGATGATCATCAGGCTGGCGTTAGGCACATCGACCCCGACCTCAATCACCGTCGTCGCCACCAGAAGCTGGAGTTCATTGGCTTTGAACGCCGCCATGACAGCCTGTTTTTCCGCAGGTTTCATGCGGCCATGCACCAGGCCGATATTGAGCGTGGGCAGCGCGATTTTTAACGCCTCCCAGCTCGCCTCAGCCGCCTGTGCCTCCAGCAGCTCCGACTCTTCAATCAGCGTGCACACCCAGTAAGCCTGACGTCCTTCCTGGCAGGCGAGCTGTACGCGCGCGATGATATCGTCGCGGCGGCTGTCGGGGATTGCCACGGTGGTCACGGGCGTACGGCCTGGCGGCAGCTCATCAATGGTTGAGGTGTCGAGATCGGCGTAGGCGGTCATCGCCAGGGTTCGTGGAATCGGCGTGGCGGTCATAATCAGCTGATGCGGATGAAAGCCCTGCTCTTCACCTTTCTCCCATAGCGCCAGCCGCTGATGTACGCCAAAGCGGTGCTGCTCGTCGATAATTACCAGTGCCAGCCCGTTGAACTGCACCTGCTCCTGAAACAGCGCGTGCGTGCCCACGACCATTGCCACCTGGCCGCTGGCGATCGCTTCCTGCTGTGCCTGACGCGCTTTGCCCTTTTGCTTACCGGCCAGCCAGCCGACCTCAATGCCGAGCGGCGCAAACCAGCTACGGAAGTTGTTCGCGTGCTGTTCTGCCAGCAGTTCGGTAGGGGCCATCAGCGCGACCTGCTTGCCGTGCGCGATAACGTCGAGCGCGGCCAGTGCGGCCACCAGAGTTTTACCGGAGCCAACGTCGCCCTGCACCAGACGCATCATCGGAAAATCATTAGCCAGGTCGTGCTCAATCTCCTGCACTACGCGTTTCTGTGCATGAGTTGGCGTGAAGGGCAGCGCCGCCAGCAGCTTTTCGCTCAGCGTATGGCGGGGTTTCATCGGCAATGCATAGTAACGCTGCGCCCCGGCGCGCACCGCCAGCATGCTGAGGTTATGCGCCAGCAGCTCTTCCAGAATCAAACGGCGCTGTGCCGGATGGCGCCCGCTTTCCAGCTCGCTCAGTCGCAGGTCCGGCGGCGGGCGATGCAGTGTATGTAGCGCCTCCGGCAGGCTAATCAATCCCTGCGCCAGCTCCTGCGGCAGCAGTTCGGCAATCGGCACGCTTTCCAGCAGCGTCAGCGCCTGATCGGTCAGGCTGCGCAACGTCGCCTGGCGGATACCTTCAGTGGTGGGATAGACCGGCGTCAGGGTCTCTTCCAGCGTGACCGGGCTCTGCTCGCCCTGAACGCGGTACTCGGGATGAATGATCTCTGCACCGCGCTGGCCACGTTTAATCTCGCCATAGGCGGTAACGCGGCGGCCCGGTGCGAGGCTGTTTTTCATCCCGGCATTAAAGTTAAAGAAGCGCATGGTCAGCACGCCGCTGCCGTCGCTGATCTGGCACACCAGCATGCGGCGTCGGCCAAAGGTAACGTCAGACTGCAATACTTCGCCCTCTACCGTCGCCCAGATGCCGGGCAGCAGATCGTTAATGGCGTAAAGCTGGGTGCGGTCTTCGTAGCGCAGAGGAAGGTGGAGCAGCAGATCCTGGATGGTGTGCAGGCCGAGTTTAGCCAGTTTTGCCGCCTGGCTGGCACCGACGCCGGTCAGAGTACTGAGCGGAATGGCATCCAGCAGACGGCCTTTCATTTCTTTTTCCCTTTGGCCTGCATCGTGGCCCACCAGTCAGCGTCAGCTTCCACTTCGCCCTGGGCGTTAATATGTGGATAGGGCAGACCTTTCTGTTTTGCCACGCGCGCCAGCACCGGATAGCCGCCTTCAAACAGCAGGCGCTGCTGCTCTTCTTCATCCAGCAGGCTGTACTGGCGCTGGTAGAGTCCGGCGTTCTGCCGCTGGCGCTGCGCCTCATACAGAATCAGCGCGGAGGCGACAGAGACGTTGAGTGACTGCACCATACCGACCATAGGGATAATGATGTCGCGATCGGCCAACGCCAGCGCTTCGGCGGTGATACCGGTCTTCTCCTGTCCCATCAGGATGCAGGTTGGGCGGGTATAGTCGATTTCGCGAAAGTCGACCGCTTTGGCCGACAGGTTGGTTGCCAGCACCTGCATGCCGCGATCTTTCAGATGCGTGACCGCCTCTGCGATATTGCGGTGGGTTTTTACTTTTACCCAGCTGTTGCTGCCAGCGGAAGCAGAGACCATGGTGCGCATGCGTTCGCTGGGCCAGACGGCGTGCACTTCATGAATGCCTACCGCATCTGCGGTGCGGATGACCGCCGACACATTGTGCGGCTTGTGCACCTGTTCCATGCAGACGGTGAGATCGTGCTGGCGGAGCGCCAGCATCTCCTGAATACGAGCAAAGCGTTGGGCATTCATGCGCTAGTTACGGTTACGGTGGACTTTGATCACGTCCGGCATTACGCGAATTTTACGCATAATGTTCGCCAGATGGACGCGATCGCGCGCGGTCAGGCGGATAAAGGCGCTGTAAACACGGCCGTCGCGCTCTTCAGTGTTCAGGCTCTGAATATTGGAGCCTGCGGTATTAATCGCCGCCGTCAGGTTCGCCAGCGCGCCCTGGTGGTTGAACATATCCACTTTAATCTCCGCCACGAATTCCTGGTCGGTGACCTTATCCCACTCTACCGGCATGAACTTTTCCGGCTCTTTCTGGTAGCCGCGAATGTTACGGCACGATTCGTGATGCACAACCAGCCCTTTGCCTGGGCTAACGTGCGCCACAATCGGATCGCCAGGAATAGGTCGGCAGCATTTAGCGAAGGTAATCAGGACGCCATCCGCGCCTTTGATCGGCAGCTTGCCGCGCTTGCTGTTGCTCGGCGGCGTCGCGTTGCTGGACTGCAGCAGGTTCTTCGCCACCACCACGCTCATCGCGTTGCCGAGGCCAATTTCTGCCAGCAGATCGTCCAGCGACGTGAGCTTCATGCGATCCAGCTCTTGCCTGATATTCTCCGGCGTGATCTCTGCCAGTTTGCGGCTGCCGCCGAGCGCGTGGCTCAGCAGACGACGGCCGAGATTGACGGAGTCTTCGCGCTTGAGGTTTTTCAGCAGCTGACGAATTTTGGCGCGTGCCTTGGAGCTGACAACAAAGTTGAGCCAGGCAGCGTTAGGGCGAGCACCCGGTGCGGTGATAATTTCCACCGTCTGTCCACTGGTCAGCGGCTGCGACAGCGGATAAGGCTGACGATCGACGCGCGCACCAACGCAGGCGTGGCCGATATCGGTATGCACCGCATAGGCGAAGTCTACTGGCGTCGCGCCAGCGGGCAATTCGACAATGCGGCCTTCCGGCGTAAACACATAGATCTCGTCAGGGAAGAGATCGGATTTCACGCTTTCAATAAATTCAAAGGAACTGCCCGCGCTTTGTTGCAGCTCCAGCAGGCTTTGCAGCCAGCGCTGGGCGCGTATCTGCGCAGTAGTACCGCTTTCGCCCGCCTGTTTATAGGCCCAGTGCGCGGCGACCCCCATTTCTGCCATTTGATCCATATCTTCGGTACGGATCTGCACCTCAACCGGCACGCCGTGCGGGCCGATCATTGAGGTATGCAGCGACTGATAGCCGTTGGCCTTGGGAATAGCGATGTAATCTTTCATGCGGCCTGGACGCGGTTTGTACAGGCTGTGCATCTGACCGAGCACGCGATAGCAGGTATCCACATCCTTCACGATGACGCGGAAGGCGTAAATATCCATGATGGAGTGAAAGCGCTGCTCTTTGAGCGTCATTTTGCGGTAGATGGAGTAGAGATGCTTTTCACGGCCGCTGACGCGACAGGGAATCCCCGCTTCCTGTAGACGCCCGTCGATTTCCGACAGGATCTTCTGAATCATCTCTTTGCGGTTGCCGCGCGCCGCTTTCACTACCTCTTTAATGACGCGATAGCGATTGGGATAGAGCGCCTCAAAGCCCAGCTCTTCCAGCTCGGTTTTCAGGTGATGGATACCCAGGCGATGCGCCAGCGGACTGTAAATCTCCAGAGTTTCCAGCGCGATACGGCGACGCTTGTCCGGACGCAATGCGCCCAGCGTGCGCATATTGTGCGTGCGGTCGGCCAGCTTGATGAGAATGACGCGGATGTCTTGCACCATCGCCATAATCATCTTACGGAAGTTCTCTGCCTGCGCCTCTTTCTTGTCACGGAAGGTCAGCTTATCCAGCTTGGAGACGCCTTCCACCAGCTCAGCGACGCTCTTGCCGAACAGCTGCTCCATATCCTGATAGGTGGCTGGCGTGTCTTCGATCACGTCATGCAGCAGCGCGGCCATGAGGGTTTCATGGTCGAGCTTCATCTCCGCCAGGATACAGGCGACAGCAACAGGATGGGTGATGTACGGCTCGCCGCTGGAGCGTGTCTGTCCCTCGTGAGCATCACGTGCGACAAGATACGCTTGCTGGAGGCGCTTGATTTGCTCCTCCGGCAGGTATTTTTCAATCAGCTGATTGAGGCTTTCAAACAGAT
>Ga0209371_1000709_pt1 | contig 28175 bp, 25 predicted proteins | sample AgamicAtAmrz_FD_187165 | JGI IMG/M metagenome (GOLD analysis project Ga0209371, IMG submission 187165) | Agave microbial communities from Guanajuato, Mexico - At.Am.rz (SPAdes) (version 2) | ecosystem: Host-associated > Plants > Roots > Rhizosphere | place: Guanajato, Mexico | collected 2012-06-07
GCCGGGGATTTTTTTGGGCCGGACGCGAGAAACAACTGGTTTTCGCAGATGCTGGTGAAGCCCGGAAAGCCGGTCCGGAGTGTCCAGAATCCCGCCGCACCCTATGCCGGGCATCAATGGGCCTATCTGCCGGATGTCGCCGAGACCATTGGCCGGCTGCTGGACCGCGCAGGCGAGCTTCCGGCTTTCGCCGTCTATCACATGGAAGGTTTCTGGGATTTCGACGGGCTGCAACTGGTCGAGGCCATCGAGCGGGTTGTCGGGCATCCGGTCAAGAGGCGGCAGCTATCCTGGTCGGGCATCAAATTGGCCGCTCCCTTCGTTCCCCTGTTCCGCGAAGTGCTGGAAATGCAATATCTCTGGCAGATGCCGATCCGGATGAGCAATCGCAGGCTGACGGATTTCCTTGGGACCGAACCCAGAACACAGATCGACCTCGCGGTAGCGACGACGCTGGCGAGCCTCGGCTGCCTTGAACAGAGGACGCAGCCGTCGAGCCTTCCGCATCCGGCCGATGCCGGGGGCAGGGTGTGATGGCCACGGTTGCGAATGGGATGTCGGCCCGGCGTCGCGTGTTTGCCGTGATTTCGGCAAGCGTGCCGGTGCTGATCTTCGCGCAGGTGCTGCTGGCCGGGCTTTCGATCTATTACGATGGATCGCTGCTTTCGCTGCACAAGGGGCTCGGCTTTCTCATCGCTGTTCCGATCCTGTCGCTGGCGGTTCTCGCTTCCCTATATGACGATCTGCGGCCGAACCTTGGCCGCACGCTGGTCCTGCTTGGTCTTTACTGTCTCCAGGTGGCCCTGATGAGCATCGGCCGGGAAACGGGCAATGGCTTTCTGCAGGCGCTGCATGTGCCCAACGCCTTCGTCATGGGCGCGTTTTCCGATTTTGCCGCGCGGCAGGCGCGAAGCCTGCGCTGAAAGAAGACGCCGCACCGCTTTCGGCCAGTGCGGCGTCTTTGCTTTATCCTTTATCAGGCAAGCGCCGGATAGTCGGTGTAACCTTCGGCTCCGCCGCCATAGAAGGTCGGCTGGTTCGGTTCGTTGAGCGGCGCGTCGTTTTTCAGGCGGCGCACCAGATCCGGATTGGCGATGAAGGCCTTGCCGAAAGCCACGGCGTCGACTTTACCGCTTTCAACCGCCTCGATGGCGCTCTCACGGTCGTAGCCATTATTGGCGATCCACAGACCCTTGCCGCCGGCATTGCGATAAGCGGCCTTGAAGGCGGCATAGTCGAAAGGCTTGTCGCCCTGCTTGAAATCGCGCGGGCCGCCGGTTGCGCCTTCGACGACATGGATGAAGGCGAGATTGCGCTTGCCGAGCTGTTCCGCCACGTAATTATAAAGCGGCTGCGGATCGGCTTCGAAAATGTCGTTGGCGGGCGTGACGGGCGAGAGGCGAATGCCGGTACGGCCTGCGCCGATCTCTTCCGCCACCGCATCCGCAACTTCGAGCAGGAAGCGGGCGCGGTTTTCAATCGAGCCGCCATAACCATCCGTGCGCTGGTTGGTGCTGGATTTCAGGAACTGCTCGATCAGGTAGCCATTGGCGGCATGGATTTCGACGCCGTCGAAACCGGCCTCCAGCGCCGCGCGGGCGCCGCTGCGGTAATCCTCGAGGATGAGGCCGATATCGTCGATGGTGAGCGCACGGGGCTCGGAGGTTTCGGCAAAGGCGCCGGTGCCGTCATCATTGATGATATAGGTCTTCGACTTGGCCGGAATGGCGGAAGGCGCGACCGGCTGGCCGCCATGCGGCTGCAGCGAGGTGTGGGAAATGCGGCCCACATGCCAGATTTGCGCGACGATCTTGCCGCCGGCAGAATGCACGCTGTCGGTCACCTGTTTCCAGCCCGCGATTGCTTCCCGCTTGTAGAGGCCGGGAACGTCAGCGTAACCCTGACCCTGCTGGGAAATCGGCGTGCCTTCCGTGACGATCAGCCCGGCCGTGGCGCGCTGCTCGTAATAGGTGGCGTTGAGATTGTTGGGAATGGCGCCCGGCGAACGGTTGCGGGTGAGGGGAGCCATGACGATACGGTTGGCGAGTGCGATATCGCCGGCCTGTGCCGGTTCGAAAAGACTGGTCATGCGACTTCACTTTCTGGTCGGTTGGCGAAATTGCGCGGGGACGCGCTGTCTTTCTGTCTGGGTGCCGGAATGAAAACCGCCTTGCGGTTTCCGGTCCGACACCCCGAGGCTCAAAGCTTGGGAGGCTCAGAGATTGGCTTGCAGATAATTGCGGAAGGCGTCGATGGTTTCCTCGTTGCGCTCGAAAAATACCCATTGCCCGACCTTTTTCGACCTTATCAGGCCGGCTGCCTGCAACACCGCCAGATGCGACGAGACGGTGGATTGCGACAGGCCGCTGATCTGAAACTGGTTGGCGCATACACCCATGCTGAGGGGATGCTCCTGGCAGAAGTGACTTTCAGGAGACTTCAGCCATTCCAGAAATTTCAGCCTTGCGGGGTGCGAAAGGGCTTTGAGGATTTCCTCCGGGTTCATCGGTGCTTCTTCAATATCTGGCATGTCCGATATTTATATCGGTCATCATCGATATACAAGTCACGTCTCTGTGAGGATCGTCTGTGAGGATCGAGGGGGGCGGGCAGGCATTTCCAAAAAAGAAGGCCGCTGGATATCTCCGCGGCCTGATAAGTTTGAAGGTCAAAACCTCCAGAGGGGAACAGCTGTCGCGTGCCTTGGGCGAGCGTGACAGCTGACTAAAATATGGGTGTGGGAATAATGCAAAACAAGGTTGCATCATGCGATATTTCGCCAATTCGGAGAAAATTCTTGCGGGTAAAAAAAGAGGGCCGCCGGATGGATCCAGGGCCCTTTAAGTGTGAAGGTCAAAAACCTCCAGAGGGGAACAGCTGATGCGGTGGAACTGGGAGGAAAAGCCACCGTGTGCATCAGCTGAGAGCGATATGGTGCTTTTTTGTGCACGAAACAACTCTTTTTTGTGCAGGTCAGGCATGCGCACCACGCAGCCCTCGATATTTCCGGTATATTTTATGTGCAAAGCTGAAGAGGGGCGCCTGCGCGCCCCTCTTGCTTCTGTCTTTGTAAGACGTTGAATTTTAAAGATTATCTTTTGACGTCGATTATTTCAACGTCAGAAGTTCCAGTTACGCGCCTTGGCAACGATGAAATCGCGGAAAGCCTTCAGCTTTGCAGCGTTTTTCATCTCGTCGGGATAACAGAAATAGGTATCGAATGACGGAATATCTGCCGCGAGCGAAAGCTGGATAAGGCCCGGATCGCGGCCGACGATATAATCCGGCAAGCAGGCAATACCGATTCCCAGCAGGCAGGCGCGCTTGATCGAGGTCTGGCTGTTGATCTGCAGATGCGGCGTGCGCGTATTGTCGGACGAACGTCCGGCATTTTCCAGCCAGTTGACGTCGAGCAGATAGTTGGGCGCCGGTTCGCCGAAGGAGATGATGCGGTGGTTGTCGAGATCTTCGATCGACTGCGGCTCGCCATGGCGGTTGATGTAGGACGGCGCGGCATAGACGTGCATGTGCACCGTGAACAGCTTGCGCTGAATGAGGTCCGACTGCTGCGGCTGGCGCAGGCGGATGGCGCAGTCGGCATGGCGCATGTTCACATCCAGCTCCTCATTGTCGAGGATGAGCTGGATCGACATTTCCGGATAGAGCTGCAGGAATTCCTGCACCTTGTCCGTCAGCCAGCCCTGGCCGAGACCGACGGTCGTCGTCACGCGCAGCTTGCCGCTCGGCTTCTCCGTCGTTTCGGTGAGCTGCATCTTGACTGTTTCGAGCTTCAAGAGCACGTCATGGGCGGTGCGGTACAGCAACTCGCCCTGTTCGGTGAGAATGAGACCGCGGGCGTGGCGATGGAACAGCTTGACGCCGACATCCTGCTCCAGCGCGCTGACCTGACGGCTGATGGCCGACTGGGACAAATGCAGCTTGTCGGCAGCGTGGGTGAAAGACCCCGCTTCGGCAGCCGCATGAAAAATGCGCAGTTTATCCCAGTCCAATGGCATTGCCATGCCTACCCTGCCTTTCGGTTATTCCGCTGCGACAGCAAGCGGTTGATGCGCGGTGAGATAACGTTCCGCTTCCAGCGCGGCCATGCAGCCCATGCCGGCGGCGGTGATCGCCTGACGGTAGATGTCGTCGGTGACGTCGCCGGCCGCGAAAATGCCTTCCACGTCGGTCGCCGTGGAATCGGGGGCGGTCCACATGTAGCCGTTGTCTTTCAGCTTCACCTTGCCCTTGAACAGCTCGACCGCCGGCGCATGGCCGATGGCGACAAAGACGCCGTCGATGGGGAATTCGCTGATCGCACCGGTCTTGGTATCACGCAGCTTCACGCCGGAAACGGAAGGCGGCATTGGCGGCTTTGCGGGCGCACCGGTAATTTCGGCGACTTCGGTGTTCCAGAGAATCTTGACGTTTTCCTTCGCGAACAGCCGTTCCTGCAGGATTTTCTCCGAGCGGAAGCTGTCGCGGCGGTGCACGACGGTGACCGACTTGGCGATATGGGCGAGGTACAGCGCTTCTTCCACGGCGGAGTTGCCGCCGCCGACCACGATCACATCCTTGTTGCGATAGAAGAAACCGTCGCAGGTGGCGCAGGCGGAAACACCGAAGCCCTGGAAATGTTGCTCGCTCTCGATGCCGAGCCACTTGGCCTTGGCGCCTGTCGCGATGATCAGCGTATCGGCGGTCCAGACCTGACCGGAATCGGTCTTGACCACGAAAGGCCGTACATTGGTTTCAACTTCGGTGACGAGGTCGCTGACGATTTCCGCGCCCACATGCGTCGCCTGTTTCAGCATCTGGTCCATCAGCCATGGACCCTGGATCGGATCGGCAAAGCCCGGATAGTTCTCGACATCGGTGGTGATCATCAGCTGGCCGCCCTGTTCCATGCCGGCGATCAGCACGGGTTTCAGCATTGCGCGGGCCGCGTAGATCGCCGCGGTATAACCGGCGGGACCGGAGCCGATGATCAATACCTTCGTGTGGCGGGCAGACATGGAAGCGTTCCTTTCAATAACGGGGCCTTTCCCTGGCAGCGCCTTTCGACACCGGGCCCTGGAGCCGCATGACGGCGGACAGGCCGCAACCCCTTCGTTGCCCGGTATTTAAGGTTGTCTAGTGTCTTTATTCAAGGGCAGCCTTGCGTTACCAACAAGGCAGTTGTGGATGCGCGCGCAATTTTGTGACCGGGCGGTGGCATAATGTTGCGAATCCCGCGCCGAATAGTACAAGGAAGTTCTACAGCTTAACGAGGTACTCCTCCGTGACCAGCGTCGAACTCGATGCCATCGATCTGAAAATCCTGCGCGAATTGCAGCGCGACGGGCGCATGACCAATGTGGAACTGGCCGAAAGGGTCGGTATTTCCGCGCCGCCCTGCCTCCGGCGTGTCCGCAAACTCGAAGAAGCGGGCGTGATCGAGGGTTATCACGCCATGTTGAACGCGCCGAAGCTCGGTTTCGATCTCGTCGCCTTCTGCATGGTCGGCCTCAAGCGCCAGTCGGATAGCAACCTGAAGGCTTTTGCGGCGGCAACCGCCGGCTGGTCGCTGGTGCGCCAGGCCTGGATGGTATCGGGCGAGAGCGATTTCCTGCTGCATTGCGTGGCGAAAAACCTGACCGAGTTTCAGGATTTCGTCATCGAGGTTCTGACGGCGGACGAAAACGTCGATACGGTGCGCACCATGCTCACCATCCGGCAGGTCAAGCGCGTCGGTCTCGTGGAAATCTGAGCGGCAGGCTTTGTTCCTGCCTTAAGATGCGTTACCCGCGCCGCAAAGCCTCATAGACTTCGCCGAGACTCGTGGCCTCTTTTTCAAGCGGAAATGTGCTGCGTACATGCGAAAGGCCGGCCTTTGCATGGCTCTCGGCCAGAGCCGGGTCGACAAGATAGGTCCTTATCGCATCCCTGAGCGATGCGTAGTCACCCGCCTCGACGACTGCGCCGGTCTCACCCCTGACGATCATTTCCTCGTAGGCGCCGGCAGTGCTGGTGACGACGGCCGTTTCCGACGCCATGGCCTCGAGCGGCGTCAAGCCGAAACCTTCATTGCGGGATGGGGCGACATAGAGCGTCAGCCGCCGGTACCACGGCTTGATGTCGTCCACCTCACCCTGAAATACGATGCGGTCCGAAAGGCCGGCGGCCTTGACATCGGCCTCGAGTGCTTCGGCAAAAGCCTTGTGTTCCGCCGTTACGCGGCCGGAAACAATGGCTGTCCATTGCGGATGGGCTGGCAAAAGCTCGATCATGGCGCGCACGAAGAGATCGGTGCCCTTCTGGTGGCGCACCCGTCCAAAGCAGCCGATGAGATATTGTCCCGGCAGGCCGGTTGCCGCGATTGTGTCTTCCGGGCCGGTTGCCGGATGGAACAGGTCGGTATCGACGCCATGCATGACGACGCGATGGGGTACTTCCAGAAACGAGCCGGAGCGGGTGCTGGTCGCGACCACAGCGTCCATCTTCGAAATCAGAAACCGTGTATAGGCGGAATGTCGCCTCTGTGCGGCCGAGGTGAACAGCAGCTTCACCTTCATGCGCAGCACGTCACGCATGAAAAGACCCGGCAACATTTCGAGGTTGCGCCGGGCATGCCAGATGCGCGGGCCGCCCTGCGGGCCGTTTTGCCAGAGCCGCCACAGATCGCGGAAACACAGATGCGGCAGATGCGGCGGTAAACCCGGTCCAATGACGGCCACCTTCTGCCCCAGCCGGTTCTGCACCGGAATAAGTTGAACGATGGTGGAGGTGACGCCGGAAAGCCTGCGTTTGAAGTTCGGCGCGAGCACCTGCACATCTTTCAGACTGGCGTGGGACAAGATGGGCTTCCGTCTTTGCGGCTAATTCGGGGGATTGAAGACGTCAAGAAAAGCAATGCGCCCGCATGGGGCGCATTGCATGTGGGGGCATCAGCCCCACTGAACCGCGAGAATCTCGTAGCCCTTGGCGCCGCCCGGAGCGTTGACTTCGATGCTGTCACCGACTTCCTTGCCGATCAGCGCGCGGGCGATGGGCGAGGAGATGGAGATGCGGCCGGCCTTCACATCGGCTTCCTGGTCGCCGACGATCTGATAGGTCTTTTCCTCGTCGCTATCCTCGTCCACCAGCTTGACGGTGGCGCCGAACTTGATCTTCGAGCCCGACATCTTGGAAAGGTCGATGACTTCCGCGCGTGCGGTCAGGTCTTCGAGTTCGGTGATGCGGCCTTCATTGTGGCTCTGTGCTTCCTTGGCAGCATGGTACTCGGCGTTTTCCGAAAGGTCGCCATGGGCGCGCGCTTCCGCAATCGCCTCGATGATACGGGGGCGTTCCTCCTGCTGGCGCCAGCGCAGCTCCTCCTGCAGCTTGACGAATCCACCCTGAGTCATCGGTACTTTTTCTACCATTTTTTTATCCTTCGCATTCCGGTCGCTTTACTTGCAGACACAAAAAGAAACAGGTTCCGGAGGGGAACTCCGGAACCATGCCAAAATCATAACTGAGCCGACTATATCAGAAGACGACAGCGAAATGCCAGCAAATTTGAGGCGTGCATATTTTAACGCGTAATCAATGGCTTATCCTATGTCATTGACAATCGTCTATGGAACATATAGTGAACATACCCATGAAGAAGTCGATCAGGCAACGGCTGGCCATTCTCTCCGACGCGGCGAAATACGATGCCTCCTGCGCATCCAGCGGCACGACAAAACGCAACTCCGCAGCATCGGGCGGTCTGGGCTCCACGGAAGGGTCGGGCATCTGCCATGCCTATGCGCCGGACGGGCGCTGCATTTCGCTTTTGAAAATCCTGCTCACCAATTTCTGCATCTATGATTGCGCCTATTGCATCAACCGTTCCTCCAGCAATGTCGAGCGGGCGCGGTTCACGCCGGAAGAGGTGGTTTGGCTGACGCTGGAGTTTTATCGGCGCAACTATATCGAGGGGCTGTTTTTGTCCTCCGGCATCATCCGCTCCTCCGATCATACGATGGAGGAGATGGTGCGCGTGGCGCGGGAGTTGCGCGTTACCCATGGTTTTCGCGGGTATATTCACCTGAAATCCATTCCCGAAGCATCGCCCAGGCTCATCGAGGAGGCAGGGCTTTATGCGGATCGTCTCTCGATCAATATCGAATTGCCGACCGATAGTGGAATTGGCCGTTTCGCGCCGGAAAAGCAGCCTGTCAATATTCGCCGCTCCATGGCCGATATCCGCCTGAAGATCGAGGAGGCCGGAGAGCCGACCGTCCGGACACGCAAGACCAGACGCTTTGCGCCGGCCGGCCAGAGCACGCAGATGATCGTGGGGGCGGATGGCGCTGACGATAGCACCATTCTCTCCACCAGCGCCCGGCTTTATGGCAGCTACGGTTTGCGGCGCGTCTATTATTCGGCCTTCAGCCCCATTCCCGATTCGTCGAAAAACCTGCCGCTCATCAAGCCGCCGCTGATGCGGGAACACCGGCTTTATCAGGCGGACTGGCTGTATCGCTTTTATGGCTTCGATATTAGCGAGATAACGGCGATCGGCGGCGACGGCATGCTCGATCTCGATATCGACCCGAAACTCGCCTGGGCGCTGAAACATCGCGACCGTTTCCCGGTGGACGTCAATGCGGCGGATCGGGAAATGCTGCTGCGTGTGCCCGGTTTCGGCACCAAGACGGTGGCCTCCGTTCTCTCGTCACGGCGGTTCCGGCGGCTGCGGCTGGAGGATATCGCGCGTTTCGGTGTTTCCGTGAAAAAGGTGAAGGCTTTCATCGTCGCCGAGGGCTGGACGCCGGGCAAGCTGACCGAGCGGCCGGATTTGCGGGCGATGTTTGCACCGCAGCCTGAACAATTATCGTTGTTGTGATGTATGGCCCGGTTCTGGAAGCGCGGGGCGATTTCGGCGAGTGGCGCGATGCCGCGCGTGCGGCGCTTGCCGCCGATATTCGGCCGGAGACGATTGACTGGCGGTTGCGGGATGACGGGGCAGGGATGCTGGATTTCGCCGGTGAGCCCTTGCCGACGGTCGATGCCGGCAATGGGCAGGTTTCCGTTCCGGCCTCGTTCGTGGCCCTGGCGCAGGCCGTCATCTGCCACGGCGATCCCGGCCGGTTTGCACTGCTTTACCGGTTGTTGTGGCGGCTGAAGCGGGATCGCGCCCTGTTGCAGTTCAAGTCCGATCCGGATGTTGCAGAGGCCCGCTTGCTTGAAAAATCGGTGCGCCGGGATTGTCACAAGATGACGGCTTTCGTCCGTTTCAAGGAGTTGCCCTTGCCTCAGGGGCAGGGCGGGCGACGGCGGTTCGTGGCCTGGTTCGAGCCGGATCATTTCATCGTTGAGCGAACGGCAGCGTTTTTCCAGCGACGGTTTACCGATATGGACTGGCTGATCGCCACGCCGAAAGGGTCTGCCCGATGGGATGGAAGCGAGTTGCAAACCTCGCGGGAGGCGGCGGCGAAGCCTGATCTGACGGACGAGACGGATGAACTCTGGCGGACCTATTATGCCAATATATTCAATCCGGCGCGCCTCAAGATCAAAGCCATGACGGCGGAGATGCCGAAAAAATACTGGAAGAACCTGCCGGAAGCCGATCTCATTCCCGACCTCATCCTCGGTGCGGAGGCGCGGGTGCTGGAGATGGCTGCCAGGGCGGCAAGCCAGCCGCAGCCTTTTCACCATCGCCTGCAGGCTGCGGCCGCCGCACGGGAGATGCCGCAACCGGTGCCGGATGGCACGCTCGCATCGCTGGCGCGGGAAGCTGGCCATTGCACCCGCTGCTCCCTGCATTGCAGCGCCACGCAAACGGTTTTCGGTTCGGGGCCGGAGGATGCGGAAATCATGATCGTTGGCGAGCAGCCGGGCGATCATGAAGATCTCGCTGGAAAGCCTTTTGTCGGCCCGGCCGGCCAGCTTTTCGACCGGACTCTTGCCGATGTCGGTATCGAGCGCAAAAAGCTTTATGTCACCAATGCCGTCAAACACTTCAAATACGAAACGCGCGGCAAACGACGCATCCATCAGCGGCCGAATGCGGGCGAAGTGGAGCAATGCCGCTGGTGGCTCAATCAGGAAATCGCGCTTATTCGGCCGAAACTGATCGTTGCCATGGGCGCAACGGCGCTTTATGCGCTGACCGGCGGCAAGGAAAAACTCTCGGAGATTCGGAGCCGTCCTCTGCCGATGGAGGAGGGCCGAACGCTTTTTGTCACCGTGCACCCGTCTTATCTCCTGCGCCTTGCCGATGGGCAGGCGAAAGAGGCGGAAATGATGCGATTCAAGAAAGATATTAGCTTTATTAGAATGTTCGAATGAATTTTTATTTGCTCGCTGGGGATTTATTCAGGTCTCTGGCCAAAACTTGCAGTAGTATCATTCGCTGATTATTTATCTGTTATTTTTATTGAAATTTTATACTTTCTATTATAATTGATTTCTCCGAATTTATTTACCGTATGGACAAATCATGTTGGGTGAACTCGACCTTGCGACAGTCATACTGATGCAAAAGTGTTCTTACATCGTTGGGCTTTTGAGTTTTATCTATCTGAAAATGACCAATCGCGGCTTGCGCGGTCCCATCCCCCTTGCGGCGGGTTTCGCCTCGATGGCGATTGGCTCCACGCTTGCCGGTTACGGCGAATGGGGAATATTGTCGCCCGCCTTATGGCGGCTCGGCAGTGTCGTTTTCGGTATTGTTGGGTACGCGCTGATCTGGCTCGGCTTGAAGGCGTTGAGCGATGGGCGTTCCGTCGACCGACGGACCGTATCCCTTGTCTGCCTCATCTCCGTGCTGGCGATGGTTGTCGCGCAGCAGGTGGCGGACAATAATGCGTATCGCGCGGCGCTCTTCAATGGCTGCGCGTCGCTCGCCTATCTCGCCGGGGCATTGGGGCTTTTCGCCGGATGGCGCAGGGAGCCGCTGCTCTCGCGTCTGGCGCTGGGTGCGATCACCGGCGTCTCCGGTCTCATTTCGCTATCGGTGGTGAAAAGCGTGCTTTTCCCCGATTATGCCACCCTCAATCTGGTCAATGCGTTCTTCTTCATCATCATGCTGAACTTCGCCATTGCCCTGTTCGTGATGATGCTTGTGGCCGAGCGGTCAGAACGCAAACTGCTGGTTCTTGCGAATACCGACCCGCTGACGGGCGTCAAGAACCGGCGCTTCTTCTTCCAGACCATGCCTGCGACGCCCGATCCCGCCGATGCGGCCATGTTGCTGGATATCGATCACTTCAAGTCGATCAATGACCGTTTCGGCCACGCCGTCGGCGATAGCGTGCTGCAGGAAGTGGCGAAGCGCATCGGCGGCAGCATTCGCGGCGGGGATGTGCTGGCGCGTTACGGCGGAGAGGAATTCATCATCTACCTGCCGGGCGCCGGCGTTCGCAAGGCCTGCATGATCGGCGAACGCATTCGCGATGCGATAGCGGTAACAGAGGTCGATTGCGGCGGTCTGCGCGTCGGCGTCACCATCAGCATCGGCGTTGCCGCCACTGGCGAGATGCGCTGCGATCTCCAGACGCTCGCGGAAATGGCGGATCGCGCACTTTACCGCGCGAAGATGGAAGGGCGCAATTGCGTTCGGGAGGCGCAGGCGGCATAGGCGAGGCTGCGGGCCGTCGATCTTTCCGCAGGGCCGCACCGCGTCTTTTTGTCGTGTAGCGTCGTTGTTGCCCTTCGGTCTTAAAAGGGCGGCTTGTCTGCTTCATCCGCCGTGGCGCGACGGGACAGGGCCTCTTTCAGAAGAACCTCGATCTGGGCATTGACGCTGCGCAATTCACCGCTCGCGGTGTGCCGGATCATGTTCAATATTGCGGGTTCGATCCGCAGCGGAAAAGCCACACGCTCCGGTCCCGGTGGACGTCCAGCCATGGTCAGTTCCTCAAGACGCTTTGGCTTATCGGGGCCGCGTGTTCCCATCGCCGGGACCCGATGGCGGGGCGATTCAGCATCTTAATGGACCATTTGGCCGGGGCTTTGGCAACGCCGCGGCGAATGGCTGCGGGCGATCCGTCATTGCGGAATAGGGACATCATGGGCCTCGTTCGAACCTGATGTTTTGATACCGGCAATGAATTGCAGCAGGATTACGCGATGCAAAACGCCGCGGGCATGGTGACCCGCGGCGTTTTGTTTTCATTCAGCGCTGGAACCTGGGGTTCCCGCAGCTTACTGGAAGTAGCTCTGCAGCGGCTTCACTTCCAGATTGCCGGCCTTCAGCGCCTTGATGGCAAGCGCTGCGGCTTCCGCGCCGGCCATCGTCGTATAGTAAGGCACCTTCTGCATCAGCGTCGCGCGGCGCAGCGACTTGCTGTCAGAAATCGCCTTGTTGCTGTCGGTGGTGTTGATGACGAGCTGGACCTGACGGTTGCGGATGGCGTCTTCGATGTGCGGACGGCCTTCCTGCACCTTGTTGATCTTTTCGGCGTTGATGCCCTTTTCGGCGAGGAAACGCTGGGTGCCGCCGGTGGCCAGCACCTTGAAGCCGCTTTCCACGAGAATGCGGATGGCAGGCAGAACGCCTTCCTTGTCCTCGTCACGCACCGATACGAAGACTGCACCGGAGCGGGGCAGGTCGACGCCTGCGCCGAGCTGGCTCTTGGCGAAGGCCAACGCGAAATCGGTATCGAGGCCGATGACTTCGCCGGTCGAGCGCATTTCCGGTCCGAGCAGGATGTCGACGCCGGGGAAGCGGGCGAAGGGGAAGACGGCTTCCTTGACGGCAATGTGCTTCAGGTTGCGCGGATCGGGCTTTTCGCCGTAAGCGGCAATCGCCGGATCGAGCTTCTCGCCGGCCATGACGCGGGCGGCGATCTTGGCGATCGGCGCGCCGATGGTCTTCGCCACGAAAGGCACGGTGCGCGAGGCGCGCGGATTGACTTCGAGAACGTAGATCGTGCCGTCCTTGATGGCATATTGCACGTTCATCAGGCCGCCGACATTGAGCGCCTTGGCAAGCGCCGTCGTCTGGCGTTCCAGCTCGTCGACGATTTCCTTCGACAGCGAACGGACCGGCAGCGAGCAGGCCGAGTCGCCCGAATGGATGCCGGCTTCTTCGATATGTTCCATGATGCCCGAGACGAAGACGCTTTCGCCGTCGCACAGCGCATCGACGTCCACTTCCACGGCGTTGGTCAGGTAGCTGTCGAACAGCAGCGGGTTCTTGCCGAGCAGGGTGTTGATCTGGCCGGTTTTGTCGTTCGGGTAACGCTGCTTGATGTCCTCGGGGACGAGGCCCGGAACCGTGTCGAGCAGATAGGTCTGGAGCTGGCCTTCCGAATGGATGATCTGCATGGCGCGGCCACCCAGAACGTAGGACGGGCGAACGACCAGCGGGAAGCCGATTTCCGAAGCCACGAGGCGGGCCTGCTCGACCGAATAGGCGATGCCATTGTTCGGCTGGGCAAGATCCAGCTTCATCAGCAGCTTCTGGAAGCGGTCGCGGTCTTCGGCAAGGTCGATCATGTCAGGCGCGGTGCCGAGGATCGGGATGCCGTTCTTTTCCAGCGCTTCGGCGAGCTTCAGCGGGGTCTGGCCGCCGAACTGCACGATGACGCCGACCAGCTCGCCCTTTTCCTGTTCGGCGCGCATGATCTCGATCACGTCTTCGGCCGTCAGCGGCTCGAAATAGAGGCGGTCGGAGGTGTCGTAGTCGGTGGAAACGGTTTCCGGGTTGCAGTTGATCATGATGGCTTCGAAGCCGGCATCCTTCAGCGCGAAGGCGGCGTGGCAGCAGCAATAATCGAACTCGATGCCCTGGCCGATGCGGTTTGGGCCACCGCCGAGGATGACGACCTTCTTGCGATCCGAAACCTGCGCTTCGGAGCGGGCTGCGCCAACGAAGGGAATTTCATAGGTCGAATACATGTAAGCGGTCGGCGAAGCGAATTCGGCCGCGCAGGTGTCGATGCGCTTGAAGACCGGGCGGACGTTCAGGCTGTTGCGCAGCTCGGCCACTTCCTTCGGGCGCTTGGACGTCAGGCTGGCGAGGCGGGCGTCGGAGAAGCCCATGGCCTTCAGCATCCGCAGGTTTTCGGCGTCCTGCGGCAGGCCATGCTCGCGGATGCGGGCTTCCATGTCGACGATGGCCTTGAACTGGGCGATGAACCACGGATCGATCTTCGAGTTTTCGTGGACTTCCTCTTCGCTCATGCCCATGCGCAGCGCCTGGGCGACCATGCGCAGGCGGTCCGGCGTCGGCGTGCCGATGGCGGCGCGGATGGCGTTCTTGGAACCTTCGCCTTCCTCATAGCCGGGGATTTCGATTTCATCCAGACCGGTGAGGCCGGTTTCCATGCCGCGCAGCGCCTTCTGCAGCGATTCCGCGAAGGTGCGGCCGATGGCCATGACTTCGCCGACCGACTTCATGGCGGTGGTTAGGATCGGGGAAGCGCCGGGGAATTTCTCGAAGGCGAAACGCGGGATCTTGGTGACGACGTAGTCAATCGACGGTTCGAAGGAAGCAGGTGTCGCACCGCCAGTGATGTCGTTCTCAAGCTCATCCAGCGTGTAACCGATGGCGAGCTTGGCGGCGATCTTGGCGATGGGGAAGCCGGTCGCCTTGGATGCCAGCGCGGAGGAGCGCGACACGCGCGGGTTCATTTCGATGACTACAAGGCGGCCGTCCTTCGGGTTGACGGCGAACTGCACGTTCGAGCCGCCGGTTTCGACGCCGATCTCGCGCAGCACCGCAATCGAGGCGTTGCGCATGATCTGGTATTCTTTGTCGGTCAGCGTCAGCGCCGGCGCGACGGTGATCGAGTCACCCGTGTGGACACCCATCGGATCGATGTTTTCGATGGAGCAGATGATGATGCAATTGTCCGCCTTGTCGCGGACGACTTCCATCTCATATTCCTTCCAGCCGAGAACCGATTCTTCGACCAGGACTTCCGTCGTCGGCGAGGCGTCGAGACCGCCGGAGACGATGTCGAAGAATTCCGAGCGGTTATAGGCAATGCCGCCGCCGGTGCCGCCGAGCGTGAAGGATGGGCGGATGATGGCGGGCAGGCCGACATGGTCGATGGCCTGAGCGGCAATGGCCATCGCATGCGCCATGTAACGCTGCTTGCGGTCGGTTTCGCCGAGGTTCCACTGGTTTTCGAGATCGTCCAGCGCCTTGTCGAGATCGGGGCCGGAAAGCTTGCCCTTCAGCTCGGTGCGCGCTGCCTCGTGCTTCTTGCGGTCGGCATCCTTGATTTCGGTGGCGTTGGCGAGCATCGAGCGCGGGGTTTCAAGGCCGATGCGAGCCATGGCTTCGCGGAAGAGGGCGCGGTCTTCGGCCATGTCGATGGCTTCGGGTTTCGCGCCGATCATTTCGACATTGTAACGGTCGAGAACGCCCATGCGCTTGAGAGAGAGCGCGGTGTTGAGCGCGGTCTGGCCGCCCATGGTCGGCAGAAGCGCATCGGGGCGCTCCTTGGCGATGATCTTCGCCACGACTTCCGGGGTGATCGGCTCGACGTAAGTGGCGTCGGCAAGGCCCGGATCGGTCATGATCGTTGCCGGGTTGGAGTTGACCAGGATGACCCGATAACCCTCTTCCTTCAGCGCCTTGCAGGCCTGCGTGCCGGAATAGTCGAATTCACATGCCTGACCGATAACGATCGGTCCCGCGCCGATGATGAGGATGGATTTGATATCTTGGCGCTTCGGCATGGCTCTCTCGTTCCGCTTTTCGGTTGCGCAAAACACCGGCCAGGGTGGATGATCACCGGCCGGGGGGCGCAATTCAAATGTTTTCAGGCTAGAAGCGGCTTATAGGCAAATGTTTTTGAGAACGGAACCCCATAAATTCCGGAATCGACAGAAACTCTTAACCGGCAGGGGCATGTGCGGTGAAACGGGCCTGGACCGCTGCACTATAGGAGCGGCTGACGGGGATTTCCGTGCCGTCTCTTGTAATGACGTGCAGACGACCGGCCTGTTTGCGCAGCGAGACGGCGTCGGCATCGGCAATCCAGTGCGACCGGTGCACCTGCAAGCCCTCGGTCTGGCCTATTTCTTTCAGCGCATCGGAAAACCGCAGCAGAACCAGTTGGCGCCCGCGCGTGGTGACGATTTCAGTATAATGGTCCTGCACTGACAGCCGCAGCAATTCTCCGCGCTTTTGCGGCGGCAGCCGCTCCAGCAGCGGCGCGGTGCCTTTTACCTCGCGTTTGGTATCTTCGTCCGTGTCCGTAGCGGCATTGGCCGCTGTTTCGAGCGACTGGCAGGCGGTGAGATAACTTAGCAGGCAGAAGATGGCGCAGAGAGGCAGAGACGACAGGCTGCTTTGCAGAAAGGGGCCGAAACCCATTTCCTTGCCTGAAAAGACCCGGTTCGTGATGGTAAGCAGTAGCCCGATCGGCAGGGCGGCGGTCAGCGAGCCGATCATCATGCGCGTCAGCATATTTTCGATGCTGCCGGCAAGGATGCTGTTGGCGATGATGGAAAAGGATATGGCGAATGTCCAGGCGCTGCCCTGTATGATTGTCCAGTAAAGCAGCCGGTCGGCGAAGCTCATGGTTTCGCTCGTTCCGAAAGGTCCGGTCACGATGAAGATCGCCAGCACGGCGAGAAACGTCAGCCACAGCCTGCGCGATTGCAGGATGGCGTGCATTTCACGAAGCGTGGATTGCAGATATGGGTGATCCACGAAGTTTTCCTGCGATTGGCGTCAATCCGTTTTTCCTGATGGCATGTTTTGCCCAAATTGCCGGTGATTTCAACCGAGCCGAAACAGCACCCATGTCACTCCAGCCATTGTTAGACGCACCGCTTGCCGTGCAGTTCCATGTCGCCACCGTCGTGCCTGCGGCCATCCTCGGCGCCTTGATTTTCCTGCGTCCGAAGGGAACCGCCATCCACCGCCTGCTCGGCAAGATCTGGGTGATGTTGATGGTTTCGACTTCAGTCTCGACGTTCTTCATCCATGAATTGAGGATGTTTTACGGTTTCAGCCCGATCCACCTGCTTTCCGCCTTCACGATATATGGCTGTCTGCAATCGATCTATTTCGCCCGCCGCGGCGATATCAGACGCCATATGCGGATCATGCAGAGCGTTTATCTCGGCGGTATCGTGATTGCCGGAGGTTTCACCTTCGTTCCCGGCCGCATCATGCATGAGGTTGCTTTTGGTGATGGCAGAGCCGGATTTGTGGCCCTTTCCGCCGGCGCTCTCCTGTTTGCCTTCCTGTTTCTGACCGTGCTGAAACAAAGACGCAGAGCCGCATGAAAGACTCCGTTTACTGCCTCTGCTTCCTTCCGGAACAAGATGTATTATAGTGCCGTTATAAGGCAGCTTGTTAAAGGCGATATCCGCCGGGAGAATAGCATGGAATGGAGAGGGCGCCGCCAGTCGGACAATATCGAGGACCGGCGCGGCATGTCGGCGGGATCGGGGCCGTCGGGCAACGATTCTTTTTCCCGTGGCGGAATGCGTGTGCCTATCGGGCGGCGCGGCGGCGGTATCGGTATTGGCGGCATTCTTGTTATCCTGCTGATAAGCTGGGTGCTCGGCATCAACCCGCTGACGCTGCTTTCGGGCGGCGATATTTCACTGGATGGCGGCGGTACGACGCAGCAATCCGGCGGCCAGCAGGCGGGCACGCGTCCGCAAGGCCAGTCGTCTGACGAGACGACGGCTTTCGTGCGCACCGTGCTGGCCGAGACGGAAGATACGTGGAGCGGCATTTTCCAGTCCGCCGGTGAGACCTATCAGAAGCCGACGCTGGTTCTGTTCTCCGGCCAGGTGTCTTCCGCCTGCGGTTATGCTTCTGCCGCCAGCGGTCCGTTCTATTGCCCGGGCGACCGTAAGGTCTATCTCGACACCAGCTTCTTCAAGGAACTGGACCAGCGTTTCGGCGCGGCCGGCGATTTCGCGCAGGCTTATGTGATTGCGCATGAGGTGGGCCACCACATCCAGAACCTGACCGGCGTCCTGCCGGAGTTCAACCGCCGCCGCCAGTCGATGAGCCAGGTGGATGCCAACAAGATGTCGGTGCGTGTCGAGCTTCAGGCGGATTGTTATGCCGGCATCTGGGGCAAGTTCACCGAGCAGAAGGGTATTCTCGAAACCGGTGACCTCGAGGAAGCGCTGAACGCCGCCCACCAGATCGGCGACGATACGCTGCAGAAGCAGACCCAGGGCTATGTGGTGCCTGACAGTTTCAACCACGGCACCTCGGCACAGCGAGCGGAATGGTTTAAGCGCGGTTTCCAGAGCGGCCGTGTCGAAGATTGCGATACGTTCTCGGCGAATATCTGAGAACCGGACAGGAGAGGGGGCTTTTCAGCCCCCATTTCATTTAGCGCATCAAAAGCGCCACGGCATACATGCCGAGGGCGAAAACGGTGTGGGCCACAAGGTTGAGAAAGCGGACCTTGTTCGGGTTGGGGGTCTTCGACGCCGCCCAGCCGATGCCGAGCCCCGGCTGCAACAGGAACCAGCCCGCGCCGACCGTTATGATGCCGACGATCCACGGCTCAATGAACGAAGGATTGGCAAACCACGCGGCCGGAACCACCAGCGCAAGAATGACGCCATAAACAATGCCGACGGCGTAATGCGAAATCCAGCCGAGCGCCAGTTCGTGTTCATAGGGTTCAGCCGTGGCGATGCTGTCGTGAAATATCGTACCTTTCGGCACATGCCAGAACCAGCGGCCGACCGGCGCCCAGTTTGGTGCGGACTGGCCGAAGAACCGGTGCAGCACGATTGCCCATATATCCATAAACACGGTGCCGCCAATGCCCATGGCAATGCCGCGCCAAATCAGTTCCAGCATGAATCCCTCCGCATGATCATGATCGATCAAGCTCTAGCGGATCGTGTGAATGGCGGGAACCGACTATTAGGAGGGTGGACAAAAAAATGGCCGGATCGCTCCGGCCATGAGGTGAGAAAGGCGTAAGATTTCACCTCCGTCATGCTCGGGCGTGTCCCGAGCATCTGCGACGTATGTTTTACACGAGACGTGGTTGGATCCTCGGGACAAGCCCGAGGATGACGTCGAGCGTGGTGATGGTTGGCCATGATCCGGTGCTATAATGATCGGCCAATATCCATTCTCCCTTAAGCAGCCCGCCCATATTCCGCCTGCCGCCGCGTAGCCGTGGCGAGCTGGAACTGCGCTAGCAACTCATTCAGCGCCGCCGCTTCCGAGGCGAGGCCATGACTTGCTGCCGTCTGCTCCTCGACCATGGCGGCATTCTGCTGCGTGCCCTGATCGATGGTGTTGATGGCGGTGTTGATTTCCTGGAGGCCGGTCGACTGTTCGCGCGATGCGGTGACGATCGCGTCGATGTGGCGGTTGATCTCCTGCACTTCGCGGACGATGGTTTCCAGCGCCTTGCCGGCATTGCCGACGAGTTCGACGCCGGACTGCACCTGCGAGGTGGAGGCGTTGATCAGCGTCTTGATCTCCTTTGCCGCATTGGCGGAACGCTGGGCAAGTTCGCGCACTTCCTGGGCGACGACAGCAAAACCCTTGCCGGCCTCGCCGGCGCGGGCGGCTTCAACACCGGCGTTGAGCGCGAGCAGGTTGGTCTGGAAGGCGATCTCGTCGATCACGCCGATGATGTTGCTGATCTCGGAAGATGATTTTTCGATGCCTTCCATGGCGCGCACGGCATCTTCGACGATGACGCCGGACTGTTCGGCATTGCCGCGGGCGCGGTCGACCAGACGGCCGACTTCTTCCGCACGGCGGGCGGAATCCTTGACAGTCGTGGTGATTTCCTCAAGCGCCGCCGCCGTTTCTTCCACGGAGGCTGCCTGCTGTTCGGTGCGTCGCGCCAGATCGTCGGCTGACTGGCGAATTTCGCCGGCACCGGCATCGATCGCAAGCGCGTTCTGTCCGACGGTGCTGAGCGCAGCATTCAACTTCGCAACTGAATTGTTGAAGTCGTCGCGCAGGCGATCGATGCGGGACACAAACGGCGTATCGATACGATAATTGAGATCGCCGTTGGAGAGATGAGCAAGACCCTTTGCCAGTGAATCGACTGCAAACTGGATATCGGCCGCGTCTTTTGCTGCCAGTCGTTCCCGCTCGTTACGCTCCTGTTCGGAAAGTGTGCGGTTCTGTTCGGCGTCCCCTTCGAGCCGCAGGCGTTCCATGGCGTTCGAGCGGAACACGGCAACGGCCGCAGCCATGGAGCCGATCTGATCGGTGCGTTCCTGGCCAGGAATGGCGACCTCGAGATTGCCGGCAGCCAGGCCTTCCATGGCGGAGGTCATCTGCGTTACCGGGCGAACGATGAAGCGGGAGAGCACGGTCGCCAGCAGGCCGATCATGATCGTGGCGGCGAGAATGGTGGCGATGGTCGCGGCCATGCGGAACTGCCCGATGGCGCCATAGGCAACATCGGAATCAACAACAAAGCCAAGATACCAGTCGACCGAAGGCAGGCCGGCAACGGGAATGAAACTGGTGATTTTGCCCTTGCCGTTGATTTCCGTCTGGGAAATTGCAGAAGAAATCACCGGCGTATCGACTTTGAAGAGATCGGTCAGCGGCTTGTCGACGAATTTTGCATCGGGATGGATGAGAATCTTGCCATCCTTGCTGACGAGGAAGGCGTAACCGTCCTTGCCGGCATCCACTGACGTGATCATCTTGACCAGGGAGTCGAGCGAGAAGTCGCTGCCGGTCACACCGGTAAGCTTGCCGTCGACGGAGACCGGAATGGCAGCCGTGATGATGAGGCCGCCGGTGGAGGCGTCGTTATAAGGCTCGGTCAGCACCGTCTTGCCGGCTTTCACCGCATCCAGGTACCACGGGCGCTTGCGCGGGTCGTAGCCTTCCGGCAGCGGTGTCTTCGGGAAGGTGGTGAAGGTGCCGGTTTCCGCATTGCCAAAATATGTGGACATGAATTGCGCGGTCAGCACCTCATTCTCCAGGAACTGCAGCTTCGCACCGTCCTCGGGAAGCTTGGCAAGCGTCTTTGCCACGGTTTCCGTCAGCATGATGCGGCCATTCAGCCAATTCGCGATGCTCTGGGCGGCCTGCTTGCCGGAAGAATCGATATTTTCCGCCACCGCTTCGGTGGTGACCCGATGCTGAAGGCTGTCGATATAATACGAGAAGCCCGCGAAGGCGGCGACGACAAGAGATGACGCGGCAACCAGAATGCGCGTCATAAGATTGGTTTTCTTTGGCAAGCTACAGATCCTTGAAGCCCGATGCACCGATAAGGTCATCTTGAACAATGGTTGGGGAAACATGCCTCGAAGGCGGGAATATTCTGCGTCATGCAGCTTATGATTTTAGAAGAACTATTCGATGTTCTAATGGATAAAGGCGAATGGTAAAATTCGACTAAACTTGTGTTTGGTGAGGGCTCGTATTGCGAATTTGTCGAGCCTTTTCAGAACTGCGTAATTTTTAACCATGCACTGCTGCCGGTTGCATGCAGACAGCGATTATTTTATTCATCCTCGTGCTGCCGTTGCGCAAATCGCGGGCAACGGCCAATGTTCGGGTGAATTACAATGTCTTCGTCGGTTGTTGCAGGAACCGTTCCGTCCGGATCGGGGTCGTGGTTTTCGCATTTCAAGGCTACGCTTGTTCTCGGGATTCCGCTTATCGGCGCGCAGCTCGCGCAGCTTGGCATCCATACCACCGATATGGTGATCGTCGGTCAGCTGGGTGCAGAGAAGCTGGCGGCCATGGTGCTGGCCGGGCAGTTTTTCTTTGTCGTCTTCATTTTCGGCTCGGGCTTCTCCGTTGCCGTCGTACCCATGGTGGCCCAGGCTTACGGGCAGGGCGATGCGACATCTGCGCGCCGCTCTTTGCGCATGGGCATGTGGGTGGCCATTGCCTATTGGCTGCTGGCGCTGCCGATCTTCATGAATGCAGAGCGCATTCTGGTTGCGCTTGGGCAGAACGCCAACGTAGCGGCACTGACCGGCCATTATCTCGCCATCGCCAAATTCGGCCTTCTGCCGGCGCTGCTGTTTTATGTGCTGCGTGGCCTTGTCAGCGCCATCGGCCGCGCAGGCATCATTCTTTATGCCACCATCATCATGCTGGTGATGAATGGTATACTCGCCTATGCTCTTGTCTTCGGACATTTCGGGCTGCCGGCCATGGGCATGAATGGCGCGGCCGTGGTTGCGGTCATCGTCAACGCCTTCAGCTTCATCTTCATCGTGGCTTATGTGCAGACGCGCGAGGAAACGAAGAAATACGAGCTGTTCGTGCGCTTCTGGCGGCCGGACTGGCATGCGCTTTTTGAAGTGCTGCGTCTTGGCCTGCCGATCAGCATCACCATTCTTGCCGAGGTGACCCTGTTTGCCGCCGCCTCGATCCTGATGGGGCAGATCGGCACGGTACAGCTCGCGGCGCACGGCATTGCCCTGCAGCTCGCTTCCATCGCCTTCATGATCCCGCTCGGCCTTTCGCAGGCAGCGACCGTTCGCGTCGGCGTGGCGCGGGGCCAGGGGGACTTCAAGAACCTCATCCGCGCTTCGATCATGATTTACGCCATCGCCTGTGGCATCGCCCTGTGCGGTGGCATCCTGTTTGCGGCGGTGCCGGAATTTCTGGCGAAGTGGTTCCTTGATCCCAAACTTCCGGAAGCTGCGGAAGTGCTCGCTTATGCGAGCAGCCTGGTGGTGATTGCCGGCATCTTCCAGCTTGTCGATGGCATTCAGGCCGTGACGGCAGGCCTGCTGCGCGGGTTGAAGGATGCGCGCATACCGGCGATGCTGGCGCTGATCTCCTATTGGCCGATTGGGCTGGCGCTTGCCTGGACCATGGCTTTTCCGCTCGGTTTCGGCGGGCGCGGTGTCTGGTTCGGCTTTGTGATCGGTCTTTCGACAGCCGCCGTTCTTCTCACCATCCGCTTCGTGCTGCTTGTGAAGCGTGAAATGAAAACGGCCCGCTGAGAAGCGGGCCGCATGTAACGTCCGGATTGGAAAAGTATCAGCGCTCGGCGAGCGCTGCCTCACCCTTCTTTTCACGCAGCAGGTTGACGAAGCGGCGGAAGAGATAGTGGCTGTCCTGCGGGCCCGGCGATGCTTCCGGGTGGTGCTGGACGGAGAAGACCGGCTTGCCGGTGATGCGCAGGCCGCAATTGGTACCGTCGAACAGCGAGATGTGGGTCTCTTCGACGCCCTCGGGCAGCGACTTGGTATCCACCGCAAAGCCGTGGTTCATCGAAACGATTTCCACCTTGCCGGTCGTGAAGTCCTTGACCGGATGGTTCGCGCCATGGTGGCCCTGATGCATCTTTTCGGTCTTTGCGCCAACCGCAAGGCCGAGCATCTGGTGGCCGAGGCAGATGCCGAAGATCGGCAGGTCGGTCTTGATGAGGTTCTGGATGACAGGAACGGCATATTCGCCCGTCGCAGCCGGGTCTCCGGGGCCGTTGGACAGGAACACGCCATCCGGCTTCAGCGCCAGGATGTCTTCGGCCGAGGTCTGCGCCGGAACGACCGTGACCTTGCAATCGAGACCGGCAAACAGGCGCAGGATGTTGCGCTTGACGCCAAAATCGACGCAGACGACGTGATACTTGGCATCGGCTTCGCCGAGCGTGCCGTAACCCTTGTTCCAGACCCACGGCGTTTCAGCCCAGGTGGAAGACTGGCCGGAGGTGGCTTCTATGGCGAGGTCGAGGCCGACGAGGCCGCTCCATGCCTTGGCTTCCGCCTTCAGCGCTTCGATGTCGAAGACGCCGTTCGGATCATGGGCGATAACCGCGTTCGGGGCACCGTTTTCGCGGATCCATGCCGTCAGGGCGCGGGTGTCTATGCCGCAGAGGCCGATGACGCCGCGGGCCTTCAGCCATGCATCCAGATGCTTGACCGCGCGGAAGTTCGAGGGGTCGGTGATGTCGGCCTTGAAGATGACGCCGACGGCGCCGCGCCGGGCGGCGGGCGTCAGGTCTTCGATATCTTCTTCATTGGTGCCGACATTGCCGATATGCGGGAAGGTGAAGGTAACGATCTGGCCGAGATAGGAGGGGTCGGTGAGGATTTCCTCGTAACCCGTCAGCGCCGTGTTGAAGCAGACCTCGGCCTGAACCTTGCCGGTTGCGCCTATGCCTGTTCCTTCAATCACCGTGCCATCGGCAAGAACAAGCATTGCGGTCGGTTTGCGGGTAGTCCAGGGCGCTGTCTCGGTCATCTCGTTCCGTTTCTGCCGCTTCGCACCCCGCCTCTTGAAAGGCAGGGGGTAAGGGGCCATTTTTGTCGCAGGCTTCGTGACATAAAGGGGCGCGCGATAAAGCTCGCGTTCCGACCCTTCGTTAAAATCTCGTGCAGGTGCCGGAAAATAACGAAAGCAGCCCAAGCGGTCAACCGCAGGGCCAAGATTTACGCGGATTTAAGCTGTCGTAGATTCAAGGGCTTATGCAATTGATTTGCTTGAGCGTGTTTGCTCGTTTATGTCGTTGCGAAAAATAAGGTGGAAAGTTTGCCTATCAAGAAGCTGCGGAATGGGCTTTCCCAAGGAGAAGAAGAAATGCTGCGCGACGTGTTCGCAAATACTTTGAAAGATGCGCTGAAGGCTCGTGACGCCCGACGCACATCGACCGTGCGTCTCATCCAGGCGGCCATCAAGGATCGTGATATCGCCAATCGCGGCGTGGGCAAGGACCCCGTCAGCGATGAGGACATCATGCAGATACTGACCAAGATGGTGAAGCAGCGGGAAGAGTCCGCCGGCATCTATGACGGTGCGGGCCGATCCGAGCTCGCCGCGCAGGAGCGCGAGGAAATCGTCATCATCAAGGAATTCATGCCGGAAGAGATTCCGGCCGAAAAGGTGCGCGAACTGTGCCAGGCCGTCATCAGCGAGACCGGCGCCTCCGGCCTGCGTGACATGGGCAAATGCATGAATGCCCTGAAGGAACGTTATCCCGGCCAGATCGATTTCGCCAAGGCCTCCGGTGTCGTCAAGGATTTGCTGAAGTAGGTTCTCGCCGTTCAGAAAAAGTAAAGGCAGGGTAGCCGTGGCTACCCTGCCTTTTTTCTGCCGACCAAAACGCATTCCGGCGGATCAAAATGCGGTCCTTCACAGGCTTTTTTCGGGGGGACGTGCCTGCGGGCGTCGGCAGATTATGGGAATGTTCACGCACTGCCTTTGACTGTGTCTTGTTTTTACATCGTCGCGAGGGGTCGCTCAAATTACAAAAACATAATTTTTGGTGATGCTGCGCTGCCACAAATTCGCCGAAAGCAGACGCAATGGCGACTTGCCGTCTTCAACCCGGCCGTTTTTTTTGCTCATGCACATAGTGGCGCAGCACTGCATTCATGCGGGTTTGATAACCTTTGCCGGTGGATTTGAAAAAATCGACGACATCCTGATCGACACGGATGGAAATCGATTGCTTGGCGGTGGGGAAAACCACTTCGGCCTTCGACCAGTCGATATCCTCAAAGCCCGCCCAATCCGGATCGTCGCACATGGCGCGCTCAATGTCCTCATCGGTCATGGCGTCGATGCGGGCCAAATCGGTTCGATCCTCGCCTTTGGCAATCTTCTCCCGGATTTCATCCAGGGAATATCTGACGATACGTTCTTCGCTCATTTTTCCTTGTCGCCCTTGCTGATATGATCCGGCAAACCTCTCCCCGCATCGTATAAACGATCGCAATGAGATCGTCTGTTTCCGGGCATATCGCGAGAACACGACACTCCCCGTTTTGATCGGAGCGACTTTCCAGATGGGGTTGGGAAAGCGCTCTTGCCGCTCTGAAAAAGTCGATCCCGTGCTTCTCGATATTGATCAGCCGCTTGGTTTCATCCCATTCAAAGGAGATGAAATCTCTCGTCACCACGTCCATGAGCCACCTGAAACCGGTTCCAGTTCAAAGGCTCTCATGCGACATCAGTGTATATTCGTCTGTATATACACTGATGTCAACGCCGCCTGTGAATAGTGGGTATTATTTACCTACCCGTTTTGTATTGCGGCATTTATGCGCTTATATGAAAGACTGGCCTCGAACAGGTAACCCATGCGCTTTTCCAATTCTTTTCTCGATGAGATACGCGACCGCGTGAACATCTCCGATGTGATCGGCCGACGTGTGTCCTGGGACAAGAAGAAGACCAATACTGCGCGGGGCGATTATTGGGCCTGCTGCCCGTTCCATGGCGAGAAGAGCCCGAGTTTCCACTGTGAAGACCGCAAGGGGCGGTATCATTGTTTTGGCTGCGGTGTTTCCGGCGATCATTTCCGGTTCCTGACGGATCTTGAGGGATTTAATTTTCCGGAAGCCGTGCAGCAGATCGCCGATATGGCCGGCATTTCCATGCCGCAGCCTGATCCGCAGGCGGAAAAGCGCGAACGCGAGCGCACCTCGCTGCAGGACGTCATGGAAATGGCGACGCTGTTCTTTCAGGACCAGTTGCAGACGGCGCTTGGCGCGCGGGCACGGGCTTACTTGCGCGATCGCGGGCTGACCGGGCGTACCATCGAGACTTTCAGGCTCGGTTATGCGCCTGATAGTCGCAATGCGCTGAAGGAGCATCTGGCGGGCAAGGGTGTGTCGAAGGAGCAGATGGAGGCCTGCGGGCTGGTGGTGCATGAAAACGTGCCTGTTTCCTATGACCGCTTCCGCGACCGCATCATGTTCCCGATCCTGTCGTCGCGGGAAAAGGTGATCGCTTTCGGTGGCCGCGCCATGGCGGCGGATGCGGTGGCGAAATATCTGAACTCCAATGAGACCGAGCTTTTTCACAAGGGCAACGTTCTCTACAATTTCGCCCGTGCCCGGCGCGCCTCGCAGGCTGCCGGCGGCACGGTCATCGCCGTTGAAGGTTATATGGATGTCATCGCGCTTTATCAGGCGGGTGTCGAAAATGCTGTCGCGCCGCTCGGTACGGCGCTGACGGAAAGCCAGCTCGATCTTCTGTGGAAGATGTCGCCGCAGCCGGTTCTCTGCTTTGATGGCGATGGTGCGGGCATTCGCGCTGCCAACCGTGCGGCGGATCTGGCTTTGCCGCATATCAAGCCGGACCGCTCCGTCAGTTTCGCACTTTTACCTGATGGCAAGGATCCTGATGATCTCGTGCGGCTGGAGGGGCGCGCGCCTTTCGACCGGGTGCTTTCGGAAGCCAAGCCGCTTGCGGCGATGATATGGAGCCGCGAGACGTCAGGTGTCACTTTCGATACGCCGGAAAAGCGCGCCCAGCTTGAAAGCCGCCTACGACAGATCGTTGCCGTGATCGGCGACGAGGCGGTGCGGCGTTTTTACCAGCAGGATGTGCGCGACAGGCTGAACGGTTTCTTCCAGCCGCGTTTCCAGCAGGGCGGCTCACAGGGCGGGAATTTCCGCCGCGAGGGCGGTCAGGGCGCGGGCCGTGGTTTCCAGCGGAACGCTTCCGGACGCGGTGGGGCCATGGTCGCACCGGCCAGCAGCATTTCCGACCGGCTGACGCAATCCGGTCTGGTCCGGGGGCATCAGACCAAACCGTCGCTGCGGGAAAGCGTTCTCGCCATTACCATCGTCAACCATCCCGAATTGTTGCTGGAGGAATATGACGAGATCGCCGCGATCGATTACGAGAACCGCGATCTGCAGCGGCTGTGGTCGACGGTGCTGACCTATGCGGCCGAGAGTGCGGCCGATATATCGCGGGCAGGGCTGATCGAACGGCTGTCGCAGCAGGGTTTCGAGGCGCTCTTGAAGACCATGGATCAGCAGGTGCGTAATGCCCGCCTGTGGACGGCGACCGAACAGGCCGCGATGGAGGATGCGCGCGAAGGCTATGTGCAGGCGCTTTCGCTGCACAAGAGGACGAAATCCCTGCTCTGGCAGAAACGGGAGCTGGAACGGGAAATTGCCGAGGCGACGGATGATGAGCGCGGCACGCTTCTGGTGCGGGCGCTCGCCGAAGTTCAGCTGGAAATCGGCCGTATGGAAAATCAGGAAGCGATCATCGACGGTTTCGGCGTCATGTCCGGGCGGGTGAAGGGGCCGGCCTTCGGCCATGGCTGAGAGCGGTCGGCAAGAATAGAAAGACGTGTGGGGTTGCCTTTTGCGGCAAGCGTCCTAAATAGGGGATAGTCTGGTGATAACCGCGAAATGCGGCCTTTTTTGAGAATTTCCGTGGCTGTCTCGCCCTCAAAGGCTTGACGGGGCGGGAAATAGCGGGAATCACCATTTCAGGAAAAGTAAGGTGGAATGAGCCTTGGCGGATAGAAATTGCATGAGCAAGCATTTCCGGGTGCACTGTC
>Ga0209371_1000710_pt1 | contig 28164 bp, 27 predicted proteins | sample AgamicAtAmrz_FD_187165 | JGI IMG/M metagenome (GOLD analysis project Ga0209371, IMG submission 187165) | Agave microbial communities from Guanajuato, Mexico - At.Am.rz (SPAdes) (version 2) | ecosystem: Host-associated > Plants > Roots > Rhizosphere | place: Guanajato, Mexico | collected 2012-06-07
TGCGGATTCAGCAGCGTGCCGTCCATATCGATCGCAATCAGTTTTATCGCCATAACGTCCTCGGTTAATTCAGGGTCTGGCTTTAATGCTAGCGCGATTCAGCTCACATTGACCAGTTAATCGGCAGATAACGCCTGTCATGCTTTGTGCAGCATTATCCAGTTTGAGCATTTGGTGTTTTACTTCTGCTGACTCGCTTGATCATATAAGTGATTGCTTATAAATTGCTATAAGCAATCACTTATATGGAGATTGCGCTATGTGGGAAATCATTTTTACCGACACCTTCCGGGAATGGTTGCGGGCACAGGACAACAAACTGAAAAAACGCATCGCTGCGGCCCTGTTAAACCTGCAGCATTATGGCCCGTTGCTGCCACGGCCCTATGCCGATACGGTTAACGGATCACGCTTCCACAACATGAAAGAACTGAGAATACAGTACGCTGGTCAGCCAATTCGGGCGCTATACGCATTCGATACGCAACGCAAAGCGGTCATTTTGTGTGCTGGCAATAAATCCGGAGACAAACAATTTTATGCGCGGATGATATGCCTTGCAGATCAATTGTTCACGGCTTACCTCAATAACGCAGAGGAAAATCATTCATGAACGACTTACAAAAATTTATCGAGAGTGAGTTTACTGAAGCTGAGCAAGCTGACATTCAGCTGATGGCAGATGAGCTGATTCTCGAAACCGGCCTGCAACTGCTGCGGGAAGAGTTAGCGTTATCGCAGAGAACCGTTGCGGAAGCGATGGGCGTTAAGCAGCCGCGTATCACGCAAATTGAGCAGGGCGGCGCCGATCAGCGTCTGATCACCATTAAGCGCTACATTGAAGCGATGGGCGGCAAGCTAAGCCTGCTGATTGAAATGCCGGACGGCTCGGGTGGAAGAATTCTGCGCGTTTAATAAAACAAAAAACCCTTCCCGTTTGGGAAGGGTTTTGCGATATCAGATATCGATGTTGGCGGCTTTCAGCGCGTTCTCTTCGATGAAGGCGCGGCGCGGTTCAACCGCATCGCCCATCAGCGTGGTGAACAGCTGGTCGGCGGCGATGGCGTCTTTGATAGTGACGCGCAGCATGCGGCGGCTGTCCGGATCCATGGTGGTTTCCCACAGCTGATCCGGGTTCATCTCGCCCAGACCTTTATAGCGCTGCACTGACAGACCGCGGCGCGACTCTTTCACCAGCCAGTCAATCGCCTGCTCGAAGCTGGCAACCGGCTGACGGCGCTCGCCGCGCTCGATGTAGGCATCCTCTTCAATCAGACCACGCAGATGCGCGCCGAGTGCACAGATTTTGCGGTATTCCGCGCCGTCAATGAACTCGCTGTCCAGCGGATAATCGGTATCTACACCGTGAGTACGCACGCGCAGCACCGGCTCAAAGCGCTGCTGTTCGCGGTTTTCCCGCACCTGTGCCACATAGCTGCTGCCATGCGCTTCGCGCTCGTTCAGGTAAGCCACCAGGCTCTCCAGCCATGCAGTCACTGCTGTCTGATCGCTGAGATCGCTCAGGGTTGGATGATAAACCAGCGCGCGCAGCAGCGCAGACGGGAAGCGGCGCTCCATACGCTTGATCATCTTCTGGGTGCTGTTGTATTCCGCCACCAGGCTTTCCAGCGGCTCGCCGCCCAGCGCCGGTGCGCTGGCGTTGGTGTGCAGCGTTGCGCCGTCCAGCGCGATGGCAATCTGATACTGGTCCATCGCGTCGTCATCTTTAATGTACTGCTCCTGCTTGCCCTTCTTCACCTTGTACAGCGGTGGCTGCGCGATGTAGACGTGGCCACGCTCGATGATTTCCGGCATCTGGCGATAGAAGAAGGTCAGCAGCAGCGTACGGATGTGCGAACCATCGACGTCCGCATCGGTCATGATGATGATGCTGTGATAGCGCAACTTGTCCGGGTTGTACTCATCGCGGCCGATACCGCAGCCCAGTGCGGTGATCAGCGTGGCGACTTCCTGTGAAGAGAGCATTTTGTCGAAACGCGCTTTCTCCACGTTAAGGATTTTACCTTTCAGCGGCAGAATCGCCTGATTCTTACGGTTACGTCCCTGCTTGGCGGAACCGCCTGCAGAGTCACCCTCCACCAGGTAGATTTCAGACAGCGCCGGATCGCGCTCCTGACAGTCCGCCAGCTTGCCCGGCAGGCCCGCCAGGTCCAGCGCGCCTTTACGGCGGGTCATTTCACGTGCACGACGTGCGGCTTCACGCGCACGCGCGGCATCGATAATTTTGCCGACCACGATTTTGGCGTCAGACGGATTTTCCAGCAGGTATTCGCTCAGCAGTTCGTTCATCTGCTGTTCCACCGCCGATTTCACCTCGGAAGAGACCAGCTTGTCTTTGGTCTGAGAAGAGAATTTCGGATCCGGCACCTTGACCGAAACCACTGCCACCAGCCCTTCACGCGCGTCGTCACCGGTAGCGCTGACTTTGGCTTTTTTGCTGTAACCTTCTTTATCCATGTAGGCGTTGAGCGTACGCGTCATCGCCGCGCGGAAACCGGCAAGGTGCGTTCCGCCGTCGCGCTGCGGAATATTGTTGGTGAAGCAGTAGATGTTTTCCTGGAAACCGTCGTTCCACTGCAGCGCAACTTCGACGCCGATACCGTCTTTTTCGGTGGAGAAGTAGAACACATTGGGGTGAATCGGGTTCTTATTGCGGTTGAGATATTCAACGAACGCTTTGATACCACCTTCGTAGTGGTAATGGTCGTTTTTATCGTCGCGCTTGTCTTCCAGGCGAATCGACACGCCGGAGTTAAGGAATGACAGCTCGCGCAGACGCTTCGCCAGGATTTCATATTCAAAATCGGTGACGTTGGTGAACGTATCGTGGCTCGGCCAGAAACGCACGCGCGTACCGGTAGCGTCGGTATCGCCGGTCACCGCCAGTGGCGCCTGCGGCACACCGTGCACGTAGGTTTGCTGATGCACTTTGCCGTCGCGACGAATGGTCAGTTCCAGCTTCTGCGACAGGGCGTTCACCACCGATACGCCGACGCCGTGCAGACCACCGGAAACTTTATAAGAGTTGTCATCAAACTTACCGCCGGCATGCAGTACGGTCATGATCACTTCGGCAGCAGAGACGCCCTCTTCCGGGTGGATACCGGTCGGAATACCACGGCCGTCATCCTGTACGGAGACAGAGTTGTCGGCATGGATGGTGACCACGATATCACTACAGTGGCCGGCGAGCGCTTCGTCGATGGCGTTATCCACGACCTCGAATACCATGTGATGCAGACCGGTGCCGTCATCCGTATCGCCGATGTACATACCCGGGCGTTTGCGTACCGCATCAAGCCCTTTCAGGACTTTGATACTTGAGGAGTCATAAGAATTCGACATCAACGTTTCTCGCTCATTTAATCTTCAGGTTGAACCGCTATTTTACCCTGTTCCACGCGGAACATCTTGCCCTTTTCGTCACTCATATCGATTACATGCTCGACACCAATGGCGCTGACAAACACCTGAGCCTGCGTGGCTTTCAGGCGTTCCGCCAGCAGGCGACGACGGGTGTCATCCAGCTCGGAGGCGAAGTCGTCAATCAGGTATAAACAGCGACGTCCGCTGCTGCGCGTCAGGTACTCGCCCTGCGCTAACCGCAACGCACACATCAGCAGCTTTAACTGACCGCGTGAGAGTAAATCTTCCACCGGCGTGCCTTCAGCACGAATCCGAAAATCGGCTTTGTGCGGACCGCTGGCGGTGTAGGTGAGCGCACGATCGCGCTCGAAGTTGCGCTCCAGCAGCTCGCCGAAGTCGCTCTCTTTGTCCCAGCCGCGCTGGAAGGAGAAGCTCAGCGCAAACTCCGGTAAAAACTGGCTGCAGGTGGCGGTGATTTCGCTGGCAATAGCTGCGCTGTATTCAGCGCGCCAGGCGCTGATCTGTTCTGCCAGCGGCACCAGCTCCTGATCCCATGGCCGGATCTGGCTGTAGCGCGCGACCTGGCGCAGCGCCGCGTTGCGCTGTTTCAGCAGGCGACGCAGATTGCTCCAGGCCAGAAAGAAACCGGGATAAGCATGAAAGCAGCCCCAGTCGATGTAGGCTCTACGGTATTTGGGGCCGCCGTTGAGCAAAGTAAACCCCTCTGGCGTAATCAGTTGCATCGGCAGCAGCTGCGCCAGCTCGGCGACTTTGTGGCCGTCGCTGCCGTCGATGCGGACTTTGCTGTCGCCGGCGCGGTTTTTACTCAGGCCGACCGCCAGCTCGCGCTCGCTGCCTTCAATCCGCCCGTGCAACACAAACGCGTCCTGATCGTGACGAATTACGCGTCCGGCCTGCAAACTGCGGAATGCGCGGCCGTGGCCCAGCGTATAAATCGCCTCCAGCACGCTGGTTTTACCGCTGCCGTTGGCGCCCACAAGAAAATTAAAGCCCGGCGCCAGCGTGAGATCGGCCTGCTCGATATTACGAAAATCTTTAATCAGGAGGCGGGTTAAAGCCATGAACAAATCCAGCTGCGCATTAAGAAGTGGTGTTCACCTAACCCTGCAATCGAGGGCGTTAACGGCGAAGCTAGTTTGCGCACGGCCAGCGCACAGACCCTGGGAGCATACTGAAGTATGTGACCAGGGGCGAGCACTGCCCGGGTGCAAAATAGCGAGTAAGTTAGCCCGCCAGACGATCACAGGCGCATGGGCATCACGACATAGGCCGCAGCCGGACTGGCTACATCTTCAATCTGCACGCTGGAAACCGAATCGGTCAGCAGCAGACGCACGTTTTCGCACTTCAGCGCGTTCAGCACATCCAGCACGTAGCTGACGTTAAAACCAATCTCCAGCTCGGTGCCGCTGTACGACACGTCCAGCATCTCTTCTGCTTCTTCCTGCTCCGGGTTATTGGCGGTGATGCGCAGCTGATTTTCGGTGATATAGATGCGAACGCCGCGGAACTTCTCGTTCGACAGGATTGCCGCGCGGGCAAAAGCCTGTTTCAGCAGATCGCAGCCCGCTTCCAGCGCTTTGTCAGGATTCTTCGGCAACACGCGGCGATAATCCGGGAAACGGCCATCAACCAGCTTCGACGTAAAGATGAAGTCGCCGACATGCGCGCGAATGTTGCTGCTGCCAATCTGCACCTGCAGCGGCGTTTCACCGCCGTCCAGCAGACGGACCAGCTCAATCACACCTTTACGCGGTACGATCACCGAATGGTTCGGCAGCGCCTGCCCGACAGGCATCGAACAGACCGCCAGGCGATGGCCGTCAGTGGCAACGGTGCGCAGCTCTTCGCCTTCGGTCTCAAACAGCATGCCGTTGAGATAGTAACGCACATCCTGATGCGCCATGGAGAACTGCGTGGCTTCAATCAGGCGTTTGAGCGTGGCCTGCGGCAACGTGAATTCCACTTCGCTCTGCCAGTCGTCGAGATTCGGGAAGTCGCTGGCTGGCAGCGTCGACAGCGAAAAGCGGCTGCGGCCGGAGCGCACCAGCATGCGGTCACCTTCCAGCGTCAGACTGATCTCTGCGCCTTCAGGCAGACCACGGCAGATATCGAGAAACTTACGCGCCGGCACGGTCGTCGCGCCCGGTTCGTGCGGCTGGGTCAGCGCCACGCGCGCCACCATCTCCATCTCAAGATCGGTACCGGTCAGCAGCAGCGTGCCTTCATTCACCTGCAGCAGTAAATTTCCGAGGATCGGCAGCGTCGGGCGTCCGCCAAGCGGGCCACTCACCTGTTGCAGTGGCTTCAGCAACTGCTCACGTTCAACAATAAATTTCATATGCGTCAGGAAGATAATGTTCGAATGAGGTTAGAGAAATCTTCTTTGATGTCGTGGCTCTCTTCACGCAGCTGCTCGATTTTACGGCAGGCATGAAGCACGGTGGTATGGTCACGGCCACCAAACGCATCGCCAATTTCCGGCAGGCTGTGGTTGGTGAGCTCTTTGGCCATCGCCATCGCCATTTGACGCGGACGCGCCACCGAGCGCGAACGGCGCTTCGACAGCAAATCCGCCACTTTAATTTTGTAGTACTCGGCCACCGTCTTCTGAATGTTGTCGATGGTCACCAGCTTTTCCTGCAGTGCCAGCAGGTCGCGCAGCGCTTCGCGCACAAAATCGATGGTGATGGCACGGCCGGTAAAGTTGGCATTGGCAATCACGCGATTCAGTGCCCCTTCCAGCTCACGCACGTTAGAGCGCAGACGCTTGGCAATAAAGAAGGCCACTTCGCCTGGCAGACGGATGTCGTTTTCGTCCGCCTTTTTCATCAGGATCGCGACACGCGTCTCCAGCTCAGGCGGCTCGATCGCCACGGTTAATCCCCAGCCAAAGCGTGATTTCAGACGATCTTCCACCCCGTTGATCTCTTTCGGGTAACGATCCGAGGTCAGGATGATCTGCTGATTACCTTCCAGCAGTGCGTTGAAGGTGTGGAAAAACTCTTCCTGCGAGCGCTCTTTATTGGCAAAGAACTGAATATCATCGATCAGCAGCGCGTCCACCGAACGGTAGTAGCGCTTAAACTCCTCGATGGCGTTGTTCTGCAGCGCTTTCACCATATCCTGCACGAAGCGTTCGGAGTGCATATAAACCACTTTGGCATTCGGCTTGCGCGCGATGATGCCGTTGCCCACCGCGTGCAGCAGGTGTGTTTTGCCGAGGCCAGTGCCGCCATACAGGAACAGCGGGTTATAAGCGCCGCCAGGATTATCCGCCACCTGACGTGCCGCCGCGCGCGCCAGCTGGTTGGACTTACCCTCAACGAAGTTGTCGAAGTTGTGGCGGTTATTCACGTTCGAGCGGTAGGTCACATCAGCCGGTGCCGGAACCGAATCCCAGCTCGGGCGCAGCGGCTGTGCCGGTGCCGGACGATTCTCAGCCGGTGCGGGCGCGCTGACGCTGCTGGCCATGGCGGGTTGCGTAGCAGCCACCGGCGCAACCGGGCGCGTACCGACCTCAAAACGCAGCAGCGGCACGTTCGCACCGCAGAATTCATTCAGCAGCCCATTGATACTATTGAGATATTTATCCCGAACCCAGTCGAGTACAAACCGATTTGGTGCATACAAGGCCAGCGTATTGTCGTTCAATTCAGCCTGCAGCGGACGAATCCACATGCTGAATTCGGTGGCAGGAAGCTCATCCTGCAAACGGGCAAGACACTGTTGCCAAAGCGTAAGTGACACGGCGGACTCCACTCGTACAAAATCGATAAGAATTTCAGGCGCTAATAATAGAAACTGTCTTTTTTGACACAGGCGGTCAGAAAGCGCCTGCGACCGCTATCCGCGGTAGTCATCCCCGGCGATCGCAAGGAGGATCGTCAGCGGAAGGGCGGATCATAGCGCAAAGCGCCTCAGAGATCTTCCCTTTCTACACAGTTTTGATCCATTTTATCCACAGGGTGTCCAGGCATGCATCAGTTTACGCCGTCTGCGGAAAAAGCGAGCGGGGATCAGGCTGAAAGCGAGAAATTTTCCACCGCGCTCGCATTTTTGCCGTCACGATCGGCGCGGCGATCGCAAGAAGATCCTGGACGATCCTTGCGCTTTCCTTTATAGCCCGTATAATTCCCCACCCGGCATTGGCGCGTGAAGCTTTGATGCCCGGAATTAGCGGGCTGTATCAGAGTTTTCAGGTCTCGCGCCCAGCGAAGTAAATTGACTCCGGACTGTACAATTATTACAATCCCGCCTCTTTATTAAAGACACATTGAGGCGTCGGTCGTTTTACTGGCCCGAAAACGCGTCACCCAGTGAAATTTTTCAAGTTTAGGTAGAAATCGCCATGAAACGCACTTTTCAACCGTCCGTACTGAAGCGCAACCGTTCTCACGGCTTCCGTGCTCGTATGGCTACTAAAAATGGTCGTCAGGTTCTGGCACGTCGTCGTGCTAAAGGCCGTGCTCGTCTGACCGTTTCTAAGTAATAAAAGCTAACCCTCGTGGTTAAGCTCGCATTTCCCAGGGAGTTACGTTTGTTAACTCCCGCTCATTTCACTTTCGTCTTCCAGCAACCTCTTCGGGCTGGCACGCCGCAAATCACCATCCTCGGCCGCCTTAATTCGCTGGGGCATCCCCGCATCGGTCTTACCGTCGCCAAGAAGCACGTGAAACGCGCCCATGAACGCAACCGGATCAAGCGATTGACCCGCGAAAGCTTTCGTTTGCGTCAACACGAGCTGCCGCCGATGGATTTTGTCATCGTGGCGAAAAAAGGGATTGCTGACCTCGATAACCGTGCACTGACGGAAGCGTTGGAGAAATTATGGCGTCGTCACTGTCGCCTGGCGCGCGGCTCCTGATCGCCCTGATACGCGTTTATCAACGCGCCATCAGCCCACTGCTGGGACCTCATTGCCGGTTCCATCCCACCTGCTCGCAGTATGGGGTGGAAGCTGTACGCCGCTTCGGCATGTTAAAAGGCAGTTGGTTGACGATTAAACGCGTATTAAAATGCCACCCTTTGAACCCGGGTGGCGACGATCCGGTGCCGCCAAAAACCTTTGATACCAGAGAACATTAACGATGGATTCGCAACGCAATCTCTTTCTCATCGCTTTTCTGTTCGTGTCTTTTATGATCTGGCAAGCCTGGCAGACGGACCACGCTCCGCAGCCACAGCAGACCCAGACCACGCAGAACACAAGCAGCGCAGCGGGTGATGCCGCCTCTTCCGGCGTGCCGGCTAGCGGCCAGGGCAAAACGATCACCGTTAAGACTGATGTCCTGTCACTCAACATTAATACCCGCGGCGGTGATATCGAGCAGGCACAGCTGCTGACTTACCCGGACAAACTGGGTTCAGACGCACCGTTCCAGCTGCTGGAAACCACTCCGGCCTTCGTTTATCAGGCGCAGAGCGGCTTAACCGGCCGTAACGGTCCGGATAACCCGAACAACGGCGCACGTCCGCTGTATACCGCTTCCCAGGATCACTTCGAGATGGCCGATGGCCAGACCGAGCTGCGCGTGCCGCTGAGCTGGACCGGTGAGAACGGCGTGGTTTACACCAAAACCTTCGTGTTCAAACGTGGCGAATTCGCGGTTAACGTCGACTACAACATCAATAACGCCTCGCAGCAGCCGCTGGAAGTGGCGATGTTTGGTCAGCTGAAGCAGACGATCGATCTGCCGAAGCATCGCGATACCGGCAGCAATAACTTTGCGCTGCACACTTTCCGTGGTGCCGCTTACTCGACCAGCGATGCGAAGTATGAAAAATACAAATTCGATACCATCGCTGATAACGAGAACCTGAACACCACCACCAGCAACGGCTGGGTGGCGATGCTGCAGCAGTATTTTGCGACCGCATGGGTGCCGCGCACTCAGGGTAACAATACGCTGTACACCAGCAATCTCGGCAACGGTGTGGCGGCAATCGGCTATAAGTCGGCGCCTGTGACCATCGCCGCCGGCGCGCAGCAGGATCTCGGTGCCACTCTGTGGGTCGGTCCGGAAATCCAGGACAAAATGGCCGCTATCGCGCCGCACCTCGATCTGACCGTGGATTACGGCTGGCTGTGGTTCATCTCTCAGCCGCTGTTTAAGCTGCTGAAGTTCCTGCACAGCTTTATCGGTAACTGGGGCTTCTCCATTATCGTTATCACCTTCATCGTGCGTGGCATCATGTACCCGCTGACCAAAGCGCAGTACACCTCGATGGCCAAGATGCGTATGCTGCAGCCGAAGATTCAGGCCATGCGTGAGCGTCTGGGTGATGATAAGCAGAAGCAGAGCCAGGAGATGATGGCGCTGTATAAGGCGGAGAAAGTGAACCCGCTGGGCGGCTGTCTGCCACTGGTTATCCAGATGCCAATCTTCCTGGCGCTGTACTACATGCTGTCCGGTTCCGTTGAACTGCGTCATGCTCCGTTTGTACTGTGGATCCATGACCTGTCCGCGCAGGACCCGTACTACATTCTGCCGGTCATCATGGGTATCACCATGTTCTTCATTCAGAAGATGTCACCGACCACCGTGACCGATCCGATGCAGCAGAAGATCATGACTTACATGCCGGTTATCTTTACCGTGTTCTTCCTGTGGTTCCCGTCAGGTCTGGTGCTGTACTACATCGTCAGCAACCTGGTAACCATTCTCCAGCAGCAGCTGATTTATCGCGGGCTGGAAAAGCGTGGTTTACACAGCCGCGACAAGAAGAAAGCGTAACGCCCGGCAACGCTGAGCAGGACGCAACATCTCCAGGGGCGGCATTTATGCCGCCCTGTTTTTTTTTGGAAGAAGGTACTTATGAGCCACAGTGACACTATTGTTGCCCAGGCGACGCCTCCCGGCCGTGGTGGCGTCGGTATTCTGCGTATTTCCGGTGGCAAAGCCGCTGAAGTGGCGCAGGCCGTGCTGGGCAAGCTGCCGAAGCCGCGCTACGCCGACTATCTGCCCTTTAACGATGCTGATGGCAGCGTGCTGGATCAGGGCATCGCGCTGTGGTTCCCGGGTCCGAACTCCTTCACCGGTGAAGATGTGCTGGAACTGCAGGGCCACGGCGGTCCGGTGATTCTCGATCTGCTGCTGAAGCGCATCGTGGCGCTGCCGGGTGTGCGCATTGCGCAGCCGGGCGAGTTCTCGGAACGCGCCTTTCTGAATGACAAGCTCGACCTGGCGCAGGCAGAAGCGATTGCCGATCTGATTGATGCCAGCTCCGAGCAGGCCGCCCGCTCCGCCGTCAACTCGCTGCAGGGTGCCTTTTCACTGCGCGTTAATGCATTAGTGGAAGCACTTACTCACTTGCGCATCTATGTGGAAGCGGCGATTGATTTTCCGGATGAGGAGATCGACTTCCTTTCCGACGGCAAAATCGAAGCGCAGCTGAATGCGGTGATCGGCGATCTCAACGGCGTGCGCGCCGAAGCGCGTCAGGGCAGCCTGCTGCGTGAAGGGATGAAGGTGGTGATTGCCGGCCGTCCCAACGCCGGGAAATCGAGCCTGCTCAACGCACTGGCTGGACGCGAAGCAGCGATCGTCACGGATATCGCCGGCACCACGCGTGACGTGCTGCGCGAGCACATCCACATCGACGGCATGCCGCTGCACATCATCGATACTGCCGGTTTGCGTGAAGCCAGCGACGAAGTGGAACGTATCGGCATTGAACGCGCCTGGCAGGAGATTGAGCAGGCGGATCGCGTCCTGTTCATGGTGGATGGCACCACGACTGACGCCACTGAAGCCGCCGCCATCTGGCCTGATTTCGTGGCGCGCTTACCAGCCGCGTTGCCGATTACCGTGGTACGTAATAAAGCGGACATGACCGGTGAAACGCTGGGCCTGACAGAAGTAAATGGCCACTCACTTATTCGCCTGTCGGCGCGCACTGGCGCTGGCGTCGATACGCTGCGCGAGCACCTGAAACAGAGCATGGGCTTCGCCGGCAATATGGAAGGCGGCTTCCTCGCGCGTCGCCGCCATCTGCAGGCGCTGGAGTTAGCAGCCACTCACTTACAGCAGGGCAAAGAGCAGCTGCTGGGAGCCTGGGCGGGCGAACTGCTGGCCGAAGAGCTGCGGCTGGCGCAGCAGGCGCTGAGCGAAATCACCGGCGAGTTTACCTCCGACGACCTGCTGGGCCGGATTTTCTCCAGCTTTTGTATTGGTAAATAGTCGCCGTCACAGGTCGCCATAAATGGCGCCCCTACAGGGGATTCATGTGATGCTGTAGGGTGCGCATTTAGGCGCACCGGAATCGCTACCAACATACATCTTTGTTATTTGGCGCGCCTTCGCCTTTGTCGTATAACGGTTGAGGGTCGCCGCGTAAACGCAGCGGCCACATCCATTATTCATGCTAAAAATCAGGCGCAGGTTGTTGCCTGAACAGGAGAGAAACATGAGTACACCGCTCGACAGCGTGGCGCTGAACGCGCTGTTTACTGAAGCCCGCACCCATAGCTACTGGCAGGATAAACCGATTTCGCAGGAGGTGCTGAAGCAGCTCTATGCGCTGACGGCGCTGGGACCGACCTCAGCCAACTGCTCGCCGGGCCGCTTTGTGTTCGTGACGTCTCAGGAAGGTAAAGAGAAGCTGAAACCGGCGCTCTCCTCAGGCAATGTGGATAAGACCATGGCGGCACCGGTGACGGTGATTGTGGCGTGGGATCCGACCTTTTATGAAGCACTGCCAAAACTGTTCCCGCATGGCGATGCACGCAGCTGGTTTACCAGCAGCCCGGATTTGGCCAAAGAGACCGCGTTTCGCAACAGCAGCCTGCAGGCGGGCTATCTGATTCTGGCGGCCCGCTCGCTGGGACTGGATGCCGGCCCGATGTCCGGTTTTGATCCGGCTAAAGTTAACGCCGCGTTCTTCAGCGAAAATAACTGGCAGGTCAACTTACTGATCAACCTTGGCTATGGCGAAGCCAGTAAGCTGCATCCGCGCCTGCCGCGTCTGAGCTTTGACGAAGCCAGCAAATTTGCCTGATACGTTAAGCAGCGCAGCCGCACGACGCGCTGCGCCATGACTTAGCCCAGCGAGTGAAAACCGCTGTTGAAGTAGACCATCGGCGCTGTCGCTTCGCCCGGCAGCGCAATACCCACGATACGCGCCAGCAGCACGCTGTGGGTGTTCCACTCCACCGTTTTTTCCAGCTGACAATCGAAGCTCACCAGCGCATCAGCCAGCACGGGCGCGCCCGTATTAAGGGTTTGCCATTCACCGCTCTGGAAACGCTCAGCGCGGCGCGTCGGCGAGCTGAATTGCGCGCATAGGTCATCGTGCTGCTCGCGCAGAACGTTCACGGCAAAGTAGCCCGCCTGCAGAATGGCATCGTGGCTTGATGCGCTGCGGTTAACGCAGACCAGCAGGCTGGGCGGTTCCGCTGCCAGCGAGCTGACCGAGGTGGCGATCAGCCCGAACTTTTCTCCGCTGGATGAGGTGGTCACCAGCGAGACACCGGCAGTGAGACGGCGCATGCCGTGACGAAATTCATCCAGCGAGATCGATTCCTGGCGAGCAAGAGAGGTAACAGACATAACAACTCCGACGTGCATGGTTTGCGATGCGCACGATTGGCAGATAGGTGAATAATTTAAGCACTTCATTGTGCAGCTCTTTCCTGTCCAAATCCTACACCACATCCGCCGCTTCGGCACCCCATCCGACACCAATGTGCAAAAGCCTCATATTCAATTGCAGCTCATGGCAATGAGATTCGCCTCGTCCTTATCTGAATTTACTGGCTATCCAGCGTAAGCCGGATGCAAACCCATGAGAAAATTCTTACAATAGCCCTGATGATTATCCGACCATTTTCACGGAGCGACAGATGGCTAGTCATTTTGTTCGTTGGGTGGTTAACCCGCCCCTCACCCCAGAAATCATGCGGGTTCCACAGGATGTGATGACCAGCGCCGGGCACCTGCCTGATAAGCGCCGCGGCCGCTTTCTTGCCGCACGCGCGCTGCTGGCCCAGCTGATGCTGCGCGTCTATGGTATTCGTGACCTGCCGCCGCTGATCGCCAGCAGCAGCGGTCGCCCCTGCTTTGCCGATCCTAATCTGCCTGACTTCAGTATCTCCTATGCCGGTAATATGGTCGGCGTGCTGCTGGCGGAAGAAGGCGGGCGCGCTGGCCTGGATATGGAAATCGTCCGGGCGCATAGCCGTCAGGCGCAGGATGCCCTCACGCAGGGGCTGTCATCGGGTGAAAAGGCCTGGATTAACGCCCAGCAGGATTTTATGGAAGCGGTGACGCAGATCTGGACGCTACGCCAGAGCATCCTCAAACTGACCGGCGAAGCAGATAGCGGTATTGATGCACTGCGGCTGCATCCGGCGGCCGGCCGGCTGCGATCCAGCGTCTATCCCGATATTCAGGCGGTGTGTGATGCCGAGCCGACGCTGGTGTGGTCCTGCGCGCTGTCGCCCGGCACTGAGCGTTTACGGCTGTGGGAGATTGATGCGCAGCAGCAGTGGCAGTCGCTGCGCGATGTGGAGATGAGCAAACCCAACATCGGGCCGCGCACCCTGCGCCTCACCAGTCTGCCCGGCGAGCGTGTCGCCAGTCAGCCGGAAGTCAGGCATCCCGGATAACCAGGCCGCACCCGCGGCCTGTTGCGTTTAGTGCGCGTCGATAAAAGCGATTTTCAGCACAAACAGCAGCGCCACCACCACCACGCACGGGCTGATTTCACGCCAGCGTCCGGTACCGAGTTTCATCACGCAGTAAGAGATAAAACCGAGCGCAATACCTTCGGTGATCGAGAAGCTGAACGGCATCATCGCCGCCGTGACAAACGCCGGCACCGCTTCGGTGAGATCGTCCCAGCGCACGCGCGCCAGCGAAGCCGTCATCAGTACGCCGACATAAATCAGCGCGCCGGCCGCCGCATAGGCGGGCACCATAGCAGCCAGCGGCGACAGGAACATCACCAGCAGGAACAGGATGCCGGTCACTACCGCCATCAGGCCGGTACGGCCACCAATCGCCACGCCGGATGAGCTTTCGATGTACGCCGTCACCGAAGAGGTGCCGATCAGCGAACCGGTGACGGAGCTGATGCTATCCACGTACAGCGCCTGTTTCATGCGCGGAAAAGTACCTTTCTCATCGGTCAGGCCCGCTTTATCGGTTACGCCAATCAGCGTACCGGATGAGTCAAACAGATTGACCAGCATGAAGGCGAAGATCACGCCCGCCATGCTCACGTTGAACGCGCCTTTGATATCGACCTGGCCGACCACCGAGGTGATGGCCGGCGGCGCGGCGAACAGCCCGGTAAACTTCACGTCGCCCAGCAGCAGACCGATCGCGGTGGTCACTACAATAGAAACCAGCACCGCCGCGTGGATATTGCGCGACGCCAGAATCGCAATGATAAAGAAGCCGAGCGCGCCGAGCAGCACGTTGTGCGAGGCCAGGTTGCCGACGGTCACGATGGTGTCCGCGTTGGGCACAATAATACCGGCGTTTTTCAGCCCCATCATGGCGATGAACAGACCAATACCGGCGGTGATGCCCACGCGCAGGCTGAGCGGAATATTGGCGATCATCCAGTAGCGTACGCGCAGCAGCGTCAGGATCAGCAGCCCCAGCGCACCCCAGAAGATTGCACCCATGCCAACCTGCCACGAGTAGCCCATCGCACCCACCACCACAAAGGCAAAGAAGGCGTTGAGGCCCATGGCCGGTGCCAGCGCCACCGGCAGATTGGCCACCAGCCCCATCAGGATGCTGCCGAACGCAGCAATCACGCAGGTGGTGACAAACACCGCCTGGGTGTCCATGCCTGCGGCACCAAGAATCTGCGGGTTAACGAAGACGATGTACACCATCGTCAGGAAAGTAGTGAAACCGGCAATCACTTCGGTGCGCGCGGTGGTTCCGTGTTCCTGCAGCCTGAAAATACGCTGCAAAAGGCCCTGCTCGTTCATTTCGCTGTTCCGATGAAAAATTTATCGCCGCGTATCCTATAGACTTTAGCGCCGCAAAACACTGATTTTTCGCAACCGGTTGCCTGGGGTCGCTTTCTGCGCTGAGTGCGCTAGAGTGACAGCTTGTTGTTTACTAAAAGGATGAGGTGCGATGTCAGTTGAATGTATCTTTTTTGATTGCGACGGCACGCTGGTCGACAGCGAAGTGATCTGCACGCAGTCCTACGTCAACACCTTTGCCCGTTACGGTATCGAACTCTCGCTGCAGCAGATGTTTGAGCAGTACAAAGGGGTGAAGCTTTACGACATCATCCGCGATGTGACGGCACAGCATCAGGTGACACTGCCGCTGGCTGAGGTGGAGAGTGCCTACCGCGCGGAAGTGGCGCGCCTGTTTGATCTTGATCTGCAGCCGATTGCCGGCGCCAGAGCGCTGGTGGAGCGCGTGAAGGTGCCGATGTGCGTGGTGTCGAACGGTACGGTGAAGAAGATGGAGCATTCGCTGGGGCTGACCGGCATGCTGCCGTATCTGAGCGGACGCCTGTACAGCGGCTATGACATTAATCACTGGAAGCCGGATCCGGAGCTGATGTATCACGCGGCGGAACAGATGCAGGTGCCGATTGAAAAGTGCATTCTGGTGGATGATTCAGAGGCTGGCGCGCGGGCTGGCATCGCCGCTGGCATACCGGTGTTTTACTACTGTGCCGATGCACACAATCCGGTGATTGATCACCCGCTGGTGACGCGTTTTGACGATATGGCGCAGCTGCCAGCGCTGTGGCGTGCACGTGGCTGGGATCTGGTCAGGTAAGTGCGCGCAGCCCCCTCATCCCAGCCTTCTCCCGCCAGCGGGAGAAGGGGCCGATCGAGCGGGTGTTAAGGTGAAGCACAGATTTGTAAAACCGCACTGAACGGTTCCCTCTCCCGTTTGCGGGAGAGGGTTAGGGTGAGGGGAAAAAATCACCCAATCGCGCCCAGCGAATCCTCATTGCCCTGGCTTTTTGGCAGCAGAAACAGCGTGGCGACAATATCCAGCAGGTAAATCAGCGCCAGCAGCGTAATCGCAGCGGTGAAGGAAATATGCGTGGCCAGCATGCCGATCACCAGCGGGCCGAAACCGCCGACGCCGCGGCCGAGGTTGAACAGCACATTCTGCGCGGTGGCGCGCGCCTGCGGTGGGAAAGTGTCCGAGATCAGCGCGCCGTAGCCGCCAATCATGCCGTTAACAAACATCCCCATGATGGCACCGGTAAACAGCATCACCGTCGGGTCGCGCAGCTGGGCGTAAACCACCACCATCGCCACGGCACCAAACTGGTACAGCAGGAAAATCTTCCAGCGCGCAAAGCGGTCCGCCAGCACGCCGAACAGCCAGATGCCGAACGTCATGCCCACTACCGTAACGGCCGTCCACAAGCCGGATTTGGTCAGGCTGAAGCCGAAGCTGGAAGAGAGATAACTTGGCATCCAGATCATCAGGCCGTAATAGCCAAAATTCTGCACTGAACAAAGAATCAGAATGCCGAGGCTGGCTTTGCTGGTGGCGCGATCGGCAAACAGCAGTTTAATGCGCGCGGAAAAGGAGAGCTGCGGGTTTTTTTCCACATGGCGGGTGAAGGCTTCCGGCTCGCCCATGCTGCGGCGAATCACAAACGACACCAGCGCCGGCAGCAGGCCAACCAGGAACATACCGCGCCAGCCAATCACGCTCAGCAGCGGCGGCGTGATAAAGGCCGCCAGCAATACGCCGAGCTGCCAGCCGATACCGACCCACGCCGAGGCGCGGTTGCGCTTCTCCTTCGGCCAGGCTTCGGCAATCAGCGCCATGCCGATGCCAAACTCACCGCCCAGCCCCATGCCGGCCAGCGTACGATACGCCAGCAGATCCCAGTAGCCCTGCGCCACGGCGCACAGCCCGGTGAACAGCGAGAACATCAGGATCGTCACGGTCAGAATGCGGATGCGGCCGTAGCGATCGCTCAGATGACCAAACACAATGCCGCCGACCACCGCGCCGATCAGCGTCCAGGTCACCAGCGAACCGGCCTGCGACGCATCCAGCGCCAGCGACACGCTGATCGCTGGCAGCATAAATCCCAGAATCAGCAGATCAAATCCATCCATGGCATAGCCGCTGACGGCAGCCACCATTGCTTTCGCCGGCGTAACGGCGGTTTTGTTGTTATTTGCAGAGGACATAAAACAGCACCTGGCAGAAAAATGTGCGCCAAGTATAAAGAGAGCGGCAGGTTGAGAACAGGCAGAAATCAAGCGCACTGCCTGTCAGCCTCAGCGCTAACAGGCAGTCATCACGTCAATCAGGAGGGTTTATTGCTGCCGTCGTCGCCCGACAGCAGTTCATCCAGCTTGTCACCGCCAACGTGACGGAAATCCTGACCTTTCACGAAATAGAAGATAATTTCGCAGATGTTCTGGCAGCGGTCACCGATGCGCTCGATGGCGCGCGCGCAGAACAGCGCGGTGAGCACGCTGGGAATGGTGCGCGGATCTTCCATCATGTAGGTCATCAGCTGGCGCACAATACCTTCGTACTCTTTATCCACCTTTTTGTCTTCGCGGTAGATCTTGATGGCTTCGTTGAGATCCATGCGCGCGAAGGCATCCAGCACATCGTGTAGCATCTGCACGGTGTGATGCCCGAGCGACTCGAGGCTCACCAGCAGCGGCAGATGCTGCTGACCGAACTTCTCCAGCGCGGTACGGCTGATCTTCTCCGCCACGTCGCCGATGCGTTCCAGCTCCGAAATGGTTTTGATGATCGCCATCACCAGACGCAGGTCGCTGGCGGTAGGCTGACGCTTGGCGATGATGCGCACACAGGCTTCATCAATCTCCACTTCCATCATGTTGACCTTCTGGTCACCGTCGATCACCCGGCGCGCCAGTTCGCCATCCTGGTTATGCATCGCGGTGATGGCATCGGTAAGCTGCTGCTCCACCATGCCACCCATGATCATCACCTGAGTACGAATGTGCTCCAGCTCCGCGTTGAACTGACCGGAGATATGTTTGTTCAGATTTAAATTATCCATGTTTCTCTCCTGAATCAGCCGTAACGACCGGTGATGTAATCTTCTGTCTGCTTCTGCGCTGGCTTGGTAAACAGCGTGTCGGTGTCGCTGAACTCAATCAGCTCGCCCAGATACATAAACGCAGTGTGATCGGAACAGCGCGCCGCCTGCTGCATGTTGTGGGTCACGATGACCACGGTGTAATCCTGCTTCAGCTCGGTGATCAGCTCTTCGATGCGTCCGGTAGAGATCGGATCCAGCGCCGAACATGGCTCATCCAGCAGCAGCACTTCCGGGCGAATCGCGATGCCGCGCGCGATGCACAGGCGCTGCTGCTGACCGCCGGAGAGACTGTAACCGCTCTGGTGCAGCTTGTCTTTGGTTTCATTCCACAGCGCGGCTTTGCTCAGCGCCCACTGCACGCGCTCGTCCATATCGGCACGCGACAGCTTCTCAAACAGCCGCACGCCAAAGGCGATGTTGTCATAAATCGACATCGGAAACGGCGTCGGCTTCTGGAACACCATGCCGACGCGCGCGCGCAGCAGGGCGATATCCTGATGCGATGCCAGAATGTTGTCGCCATCCAGCAGAATTTCACCCTCAGCACGCTGCTCCGGATAGAGCGAGTACATTTTGTTGAAGGTGCGCAGCAGGGTGGATTTGCCGCAGCCCGACGGACCGATAAACGCCGTCACCTGGTTTTTGGCGATATCCAGATTAATGTTCTTCAGCGCGTGGAACTTACCGTAGTGGAAGTTCAGATTGCGCACCTGAATTTTACCGGCAGAAGGAGTTGCCATACTCATTGCTCATCTCTCATGTGCAGCGCCGCCGAAGCCGCGCCGGAAAATTAGTGTTTGCCTTTGGCGAAAATCACGCGCGCCACGATGTTCAGCAGCAGCACGCACAGCGTAATAATCAGCACACCCGCCCACGCCAGGCTCTGCCATTCGGCAAACGGGCTCATGGCGAATTTGAAGATGGTCACCGGCAGGTTGGCCAGCGGCTGCATCATGTCGGTGCTCCAGAACTGGTTCGACAGCGCGGTGAACAGCAGCGGTGCGGTTTCACCGGCAATGCGCGCAATCGCCAGCAGCACACCGGTAATGATGCCGGAGACCGAGGCTTTCAGCGTAATAGCCGAGATCATCTTCCACTTCGGCGTGCCCAGCGCATAAGCCGCTTCACGCATGCTGTCCGGCACCAGCCGCAGCATATTTTCGGTGGTACGAATCACAATAGGCACCTGCAGCAGCGCCAGCGCTATCACACCGGCCCAGCCGGAGAAGTGCTGCATCTGCGCCACCACGATGGTGTACACGAACAGGCCGACCACAATTGACGGTGCGGACAGCAGGATATCGTTGATGAAGCGAATCACTTCCGCCAGCCAGTGCTTGCGGCCATATTCTGCCAGGTAGATACCCGCCAGAATGCCCAGCGGCGTGCCAAAGAAGGTGGACCAGAAGATCAGCAGGCCGCTGCCCGCCAGGGCGTTCGCCAGACCACCGCCCGCGGTGTTGGGCGGCGGCGTGGATTCGGTAAACAGCGTCCAGCTCAGGCCATCGATCCCTTTCGTGACGGTGGTGAACAAAATCCAGATCAGCCAGAACAGGCCGAACGCCATGGTCAGCAGCGAGAGCGTCAGGGCAATTTTGTTTTTGGTGCTGCGCCACGCCTGCATTTTACGGCGCGAGGCTTCCAGCTCGGCGCGCGCCTGCATTTCAATTGCTGTCATGAACGGGCTCCTTCACTCTTCGCCAGACGCAGGATCATCAGTTTGGAGATCGCCAGAACGATAAAGGTAATCACGAACAGAATCAGGCCAAGCTCCATCAGCGCCGCAACGTGCACGCCGGATTCGGCTTCGGCGAACTCGTTCGCCAGCGCCGAGGTGATACTGTTGCCGGGCATAAACAGCGACGCGCTGTCCAGCTGGTAGGTATTACCGATGATAAAGGTGACCGCCATGGTTTCGCCCAGCGCGCGGCCGAGACCCAGCATCACGCCGCCGATCACGCCGTTTTTGGTAAACGGCAGCACGATGCGCCAGATCACTTCCCAGGTGGTGCAGCCGATGCCGTAGGCCGACTCTTTCATCATCACCGGCGTCTGTTCGAACACATCGCGCATCACCGAGGCGATGTAAGGGATAATCATGATGGCGAGGATCACGCCCGCCGCCAGAATGCCGATGCCGAAGGCCGGACCGGAGAACAGCGCGCCGACGATCGGGATATTTGCCAGCACCTCGCCAACCGGCGTCTGGAAATACTCCGCGAACAGCGGAGCAAAGATAAACAGGCCCCACATGCCGTACACGATGCTGGGAATGGCCGCCAGCAGCTCAATCGCGGTACCCAGCGGACGGCGCAGCCAGTTTGGCGCCAGTTCGGTCAGAAACAGGGCGATACCGAAACTCACCGGCACCGCGATGATTAAGGCAATCAGTGAGGTTACGAGGGTGCCGTAAATCGGCACCAGCGCACCAAATTCTTCGTTTGGCGCATCCCAGGTTTTGGTCCACAGAAAGGAGAAGCCAAATTTCTGGATGCTCGGCCAGGAGGAGAAAATCAGGGAGACGATAATGCCACCCAGCAGCAGTAATACGATCAGCGCGGAGAGCTTCACCAGCGCGCCGAATATCATGTCGCCTTGCTTGCCCGGTGCTTTAAACGTCGGCTTAGTGGCAGCCATAGAATTCTCGATCTCAGAGGGTAATCAGGGCGGCAACAAGGCCGCCCATCAGGCTGGCCAGCGCGGACGCTGGCCGGGTCATACACTTACTGGTACAGCGCTTTACCGGAACTGTCTTTGATGTTGGCTTTCCAGGCAGCACGAATCTGATTCGCTACGCTCTCTGGCAGCGCAGCGTAATCCAGCGCCGTAGCCGTTTTGCTGCCGCCTTTGTACGCCCAGTCAAAGAACTTCAGCACTTCACTACCCTTCTCCGCATTCGCCTGCTCTTTGTAGATCAGGATGAAGGTGGTTGAAGTGATCGGCCATGCATCGTTGCCTTTCTGGAAGGTCAGATCCTGAGCGAAGGATTTGCTCCAGTCAGCGCCTTTGGCGGCATTAGCAAAGCTGGCTTCGCTCGGTGCCACTGGCTTGCCGTCGGCATCAACCAGTTTGGTGTAAGTCAGGTTGTTCTGTTTGGCATAGGCGTACTCTACGTAGCCAATCGAGCCTGGCAGACGCTGTACAAACGCGGCCACGCCGTCGTTACCTTTACCGCCCAGGCCGGTTGGCCAGTTAACGGTGTTGCCTTTACCGATTTTGCTGTTCCAGGTCTCGTTCACTTTAGACAGGTAGCTGGTGAAGACGAAAGAGGTGCCGGAACCATCCGCGCGGCGCACCACGTTGATGTTGGTGTCTGGCAGCTTCACGCCCGGGTTCAGTTTGGTGATCGCCGGATCGTTCCACTTTTTGATGGTGCCGAGATAGATGTCGCCGACCGTTTTACCGTCGAGCGTCAGCTCACCGGATTTAACGCCGGGAATGTTCACCGCCAGCACCACGCCACCGATTACCGTCGGGAACTGGAACAGGCCATTTTTCTGCAGATCTTCTTCTTTCATCGGCGCATCGGACGCACCGAAATCCACGGTTTTGGCGATGATTTGCTTCACGCCACCCGAGGAACCAATACCCTGATAGTTGATTTTGCTACCGGTGGCTTGCTGATACTCTGCTGCCCACTTGGCATAAACCGGTGCCGGGAACGTCCCGCCTGCGCCTGTCAGGTCGGTGGCTGCAAAAGCAGAAACCGCGCTTACTGCGAAGGTGGCGGCGAGAATTCGGGCTACGGTGCTACGCATCAGTGTCATGTTCCCTCCAGGGGATTAAAAATCAGGCTTGACGCCGTTTTAGTAAGAGTCAGTGATTGCTGCTGGAGGCAAAATAGGACAGTTTGATGACAGTGAAATGTACGAATTGTGACAGTTATATGACAACCGGGTCGGCTGGCAAATCAGAGGTAATTAATGAAAACCACCGTGCTGCCGGTAAAGTTACCGGGACTGGGGGTGGTTGAGGAGAGCGTCGAAATCAGCGTGAACGGCGTCGTCACGTTAGCCCGCACTATTTGCGGCTTATTCAGGCTCCCGTTAGCCAGTGATAACAGCGTACTGATGTTGTTGCTCAGTTTGAGGATATTGATCCCACCGGCAAGCGCAAAACTGATATTCACATCACGGTTGCAGAAAAGCGAGAAGTTAACGCTGGCTTTGGCGCCATTAACGGCGGCCGGGGCCAGCGTACCATGATTAATATTCAGCGCGGCTCCGCTTACCGAACAGGATACCGGCACCACCGGAATGTTGACACAAGGTGCCCAGGGCGCAACCATTCCGGAATAGTCAGTTACGGTCGCGGAGGCTGTCACAAAGCTGCCGCAGTATGAACTGTAATAACGGGTATCTGAGTTACGCAGAAACTTGCCACCCCGACCATTAAAACGGATAAAACGTTCAGCCACCGAGGCCAGGCTCTCGCCCTGATCGACGTAAATTTGCGGCCCGCCCGCAGCGCTGAATACGGTGCCATGCCCGATAAACCAGGCGCTGACACCGATGCCTGCTGCGCAGGTTCTCTCTGAAGAGTTACAGCGGGCATAGCCGGATATCATACCGACATCCACCACTGACCAGGTAATTTCAACCTGGCTTGCGTTGACCCAGCGAATGCCATCCACGCGCGGGGCTTCCATCGCTTGCGCTGAAAAGAACAGCAGCAGGCCAGCGAAAAAAGCCAGATAGCGGAAAACAAGCCCTGTTAGCATTGGTCTAATCCTGTGGTTGCGTCAACGCCGATCATCTACTGGTACTCAACCACCAGCGCAGCAAAAGCAGAAAAGTCACCGCTGGTTAAGACCGCGGCGTTTTTTTTCACCGGTACCACCTGAATGACGGGCAGCGCAGGAAAGGTAAACGGCAGCCAGTTATTCAGTGCCAGGGCGTTTTCGCCATTTTTACCGCTTAATATCTGAATCGCCAAATCACGCTGGCTGGTCGCCAGCAAAGCAGAATTAAATGCGCTTCCGGTGCCACTGATTTGTACACGCATACTCTTATCGGGATTATTGCTACAGGTTAACGTCCAGGAGACAGGTTTTCTGTAGCTGTCGCCATTGATTTGGGAAATAACCACTGAACCAAACTCCACCATAATTGGCTTTTCGCCGTTAATCTGACATAACGGCGGCTCGATGAGTTTTCCACTGAAGTTAGCCTGCACGCTGAAAGCAGCCACTGCGCTATACTTCAGCATAGCAAGTAGTAATAGTGCCATTAACCACGTACGTTTCATTTATTGCAGTTCCACTACCAGTGTTGCCGCTGAAGTAAAACTTCCACCCGTTAAACTACTGCTGTTATCTTTCACCGGGACGGCCGTAATAACCGGCAGCGCGGGATAAGTAAAGTTTACCCAGCTGGTATTAATATTTAACCTTTCAGCGTTAGACTTAAAAAACGCAATACCTAAACCGCTGACTGATGCGCGTAACGCACCGCTATCAAAGCTGGCTGCATTCCCCTGTAGCTGGAGTTTAAGCGCATTAGAGGGAAGATTAGTGCAGGAAAGCGTAAATGACACAGGTTGCTGATACGCTTTCCCATCTATTTTATCGGTGCGCACATCGCCGAAATTAACACTAATCGGCATACCATTATTTATTTTACAGTCGGCAGGTACCATCACGTTACCGGAAATATTCACACTGAATGACGATGCCAGTGCATCGGATAAAAGCATCAGACACAAAAAAGTAAATATGAAATAACGCGCCATAAATTCCTACATGCAGAGAACGAGTTTGGCTTGCTACATGCATCAGAAAGCTTATGACTGAAAGGTTAAATTAAAGTTAAACAAAACAGAAGTGAAGGACAGCCAGCGAATTATGAAAGTTGATTTCACATATCAGGGAGAAATTAATTCACAACGTTCACAGAATTCACGATTAATTTAATCGGAACAACAATGAGTTAAAAAAACCGGCCTGTTTCCAGACCGGGCTACGCTTATTCCACCGTAACCGATTTCGCCAGGTTACGCGGCTGGTCGACGTCGGTGCCTTTGATCAGCGCCACGTGGTAGGAGAGCAGCTGCAGCGGCACGGTGTAGAAGATTGGGGCAATCACCTCTTCAACGTGCGGCAGCGGGATGATTTTCATGCCTTCGCTGTCGCTGAAACCGGCATCCTGGTCGGCAAACACATACAGCAGACCGCCGCGCGCGCGCACCTCTTCGATGTTGGATTTCAGCTTCTCCAGCAGTTCGTTGTTCGGTGCCACCACAATCACCGGCATATCGGCATCAATCAGCGCCAGCGGACCGTGCTTCAGTTCGCCCGCCGCATAGGCTTCGGCGTGGATGTAGGAGATCTCTTTCAGCTTCAGCGCCCCTTCCATGGCAATCGGATACTGATCGCCACGGCCGAGGAACAGCGCGTGATGCTTGTCAGAGAAGCCTTCGGCAAGATTCTCGATCACTTTATCCTGCGCCAGCATCTGTTCAATGCGGCTCGGCAACGCCTGCAGTGCATGAACAATCTCGTGCTCTGTTTCAGCGCGCATGCCGTGCAGACGCCCCAGCTTCGCCACCAGCATCAGCAGTACCGTCAGCTGGGTGGTGAACGCTTTGGTCGAGGCCACGCCGATTTCGGTGCCGGCTTTGGTCATGAGCGCCAGATCTGACTCACGCACCAGTGACGAACCCGCCACGTTGCAGATGGCCAGCGAACCGAGATAGCCCAGCTCTTTGGACAGGCGCAGCGCTGCCAGCGTATCGGCGGTTTCACCGGATTGCGACAGGGTGATCAGCAGGCTGTTTTTACGCACCGCCGATTTGCGATAGCGGAATTCGGAGGCGATCTCCACGTCACACGGGATGTTGGCCAGCGACTCAAACCAGTAACGCGACACCATGCCGGAGTTGTAGGAGGTGCCGCAGGCGATGATCTGAATGTGTTCCACCTGGCTCAGCAGCGTTTCCGCGTTAGCGCCCAGTTCGCTGAGATCAACAATGCCGTCATGAAAGCGGCCGGCCAGCGTGTTTTTGATGGCGTTCGGCTGTTCGTAGATCTCTTTCTGCATGTAATGGCGGTAAACGCCTTTGTCGCCGGCATCGTACTGCGCATTGGATTCGATCTCCGCGCGCTGTGCCTGGTTACCGTGGCGATCGATAATCGTCACTTCGCGGCGGGTAATTTCGGCAATATCCCCCTCTTCGAGGTAGATAAAGCGGCGGGTCACCGGCAGCAGCGCCAGCTGATCGGAAGCGATAAAGTTTTCGCCCACGCCGCGGCCAATCACCAGCGGGCTGCCGGAACGCGCAGCCACCAGCACCGACGGATCGCGGCTGTCCATGATCACCATGCCATACGCCCCGCGCAGTTGCGGGATCACCCGCAGTACCACTTCGCGCAGCGTACCGCCCTGTTTCTGCTCCCAGTGCACCAGGTGCGCCACCACTTCGGTATCGGTTTCGGAGGCAAAGCGGTAACCGCGTGCGATCATCTGCTCACGCAGCGGTTCGTGGTTCTCAATGATGCCGTTGTGCACAATAATAATGTGCTCTGAGACGTGCGGGTGCGCATTGGCTTCCGACGGCTCACCGTGCGTCGCCCAGCGGGTGTGCGCGATGCCGGTTCCGCCAATCAGCGGCTGCTGCTCCGCCGCTTCTGCCAGATTGGCCACTTTACCCAGACGACGCAACCGCGTCATGTGGCCCTGGCGATCGACAACCGCCAGACCGGCAGAGTCATAACCGCGATACTCAAGACGACGCAGCCCTTCCAGCAGAATTTCTGCGATATCACGCTGCGCTACTGCACCAACAATTCCACACATAGTAATTTCCTGACGTCATGGCTTTCGGCCATTGCGTTGTCATCTGACCTGATTGTTCCCCGAGCCTTGTAGAGAGTGGGGGATATCCCTTCCTATTCCAGGTTGCAGGTGCGTTAGCTGCCTGAAAACCGGAATATGTCGGGTTTTTAATACCGGGCCGATCTTTGCCGGCCCTGACATTTATTTTTTCTTAACCGGACGCTGCCAGCCAGACTTCTGATTTTGCTCTTTGCGGTTATAGACCAGATCGGCAGCGGTAACGTCTTTCATCACCGTCGTGCCGGCGGCGATGGTGGCGCCCGCCGCCACGCTGACCGGAGCCACCAGCTGGGTGTCCGAGCCGACAAACACGTTGTCGCCGATAATGGTTTTAAACTTGTTGGCACCGTCGTAGTTGCAGGTGATGGTGCCGGCACCGATATTCACGCCCGCGCCAATCTCCGCATCCCCGAGATACGACAGATGGCCGGCCTTAGAACCTTTACCCAGCGTCGCTTTCTTCATCTCGACAAAGTTGCCGACGTGCGCCTGTTCAGCCAGTTCGCTGCCCGGACGCAGGCGCGCAAACGGCCCGACGGTGCAGGCGGCGGCCAGCGTGGCATCTTCAATCACCGAATAAGGGCTGATTTCGCAGTCATCGGCAATCACGCTGTTTTTGATGATGCAGCCAGCGCCAATTTTCACCCGATGGCCCAGCGTGACGTTGCCTTCAATGATCACGTTGGTATCAATATCGACATCACGACCGTGCTGCAGCGTACCGCGCAGATCAAAGCGCGCCGGATCGCGCAGCATGACGCCAGCCAGCAGCAGCTTTTCTGCCTGTTCGCGTTGATAAGTGCGCTCCAGGGTGGAAAGCTGCAGACGATTGTTTACGCCATCGGTTTCGCTGATACGCGCCGGGTGCACTGCGTTGATCACGCGGCCTTCCTGATGCGCCATGGCGATGATATCAGTGATGTAGAATTCGCCCTGCGCATTGTGGTTGTTGAGCTGCGCCAGCCAGCGCTTCAGATCGGCACCGTTGGCAATCAGGATGCCGGTGTTGATCTCCTGAATCTTCAGCTGTTCGGCTGACGCATCTTTTTGCTCCACGATGCCGGTGATGGTGCCGTTTTCACGCACGATGCGTCCGTAGCCGGTGGGGTTATCCAGCACCACAGTGAGCAGCCCGATGCCGCCTGCAGGTTTGGCGTCGCGCAGACGCTGCAGGGTTTCCTGGGCGATCAGCGGGACATCGCCGTACAGCATCAGGATATCTTCGTCATCAGCGAAGAACGGTGCCGCCTGCTGCATGGCATGGCCGGTGCCGAGTTGTTCCGCCTGCAACACCCAGTTCAGCGGGTTATGCGCCAGTTTCTCCTGCAGCAACTCACCGCCGTGGCCGTAGACCAGATGCACCTGCTGTGCGCCGAGGCCGGTAGCGGCATCAATAACGTGTTGCACCATCGGTTTACCTGCCAGGCTGTGCAGCACCTTGGGCAGATCGGAATACATGCGGGTGCCTTTGCCAGCGGCGAGGATCACCACGCTCATTGCGCTTGTCGACATAACTATCCTGACTCAATTTAGCTTTCGAAAGTGTAAGGTTTACCCCTGAGATTACTACATTTTTCTCCGTGCGAAATTAGCGGAAGAGGATGAGCGGTGGTGAGTGGCCAGCACGGGTCGCCGGGAAGGGCATAAGGTAAGGGCGTTGTGCCATTTTCGGTCGCCATCAATGGCGCCCCTGCGGGGTAATTGTGCGGTTTTGGACAGCATGCGCATTTATGCGCACCGGCAGCAGGCAAAAAAATGCCAGCCCGGGGGCTGGCATTTCGTGACGCATAAAGCCTGATTACATCGCTTTTTTGGTCAGCTCGATGACGCGCAGTTTCGCGATAGCTTTCGCCAGCTCCGCAGAGGCCTGAGCATA
>Ga0209371_1000711_pt1 | contig 28127 bp, 27 predicted proteins | sample AgamicAtAmrz_FD_187165 | JGI IMG/M metagenome (GOLD analysis project Ga0209371, IMG submission 187165) | Agave microbial communities from Guanajuato, Mexico - At.Am.rz (SPAdes) (version 2) | ecosystem: Host-associated > Plants > Roots > Rhizosphere | place: Guanajato, Mexico | collected 2012-06-07
GCGCCAGCGTATCGCCAAAATAGGACATGCGGCGCCAGACCACAAACGAGCCGAGCGGGCCAGCCGCCAGCGCCAGAAAGAAACCCGCCAGCCAGCCGGGCAGCAACAGTTCAATCACTTGGTTTGTCCTCTGCGTAAAACGATACGTCCCTGAAGGTCGTGACGATGGTTATGCTGATGGCGATAGATAGCCAGCTGCTCGGCGCCGCGCGGGCCAAACATAGAGATAAATTCCGGATGCTGAGAGACCGCCTCCGGTGTACCGGAACAGCAGATATGCTGATTCAGGCACAGCACCTCGTCGGTCTTTGCCATTACCAGATGCAAATCATGGGAAACCATCAGCACGCCACAGTTCAGCTCGCGCCGTAGCTGATCGATCAGATCGTAAAGCGCCACCTGGCCGTTCACGTCAACGCCCTGCGTCGGCTCGTCCAGCACCAGCAGCTGCGGCTGGTTGAGCAGGGCGCGGGCCAGCAGCACGCGCTGCATTTCCCCGCCGGAGAGCTTTTGCAGCGGCGCGTCCACCAGCTGTGCGGCCTGCACCCTTTTCAGCGCGGGCAGGATATCGCCGCGCTTGACGCCGCCGCGCAGCAGCATAAAGCGCTCGACGGTCAGCGGCAGCGTAGCGTCCAGATGAATTTTTTGCGGCACGTAGCCAATACGCAGCTGTTCGTGGCGCACCACGCTGCCTCGCGTTGGCGAAATCAGTCCCAGTACCACGCGCACCAGCGTAGACTTACCGGCACCGTTAGGCCCGAGCAGCGTTAATATTTTGCCCGGCTCCAGCGTCAGCGAAACGTTAGAAAGCACGGCGCGCTGACCAAAGCTGACGGAAATTTTTTCAAGGCTAATCAGTGAGGTCATAGTGATTACGGGTTGCAGAAGTTATCGAATGTTATAATATCACAATTCTTCGACCTGTCACGATGGACTGAATCATTATGTTACATAAAACCAAGCCCTTGTTAACGCTGCTTTCTGCCCTGGGATTTGCCGCTTCGCTGACCTCTACCGCCCAGGCTGCGGTAGTGGCCTCTGTTAAACCGTTGGGCTTTATCGCTGCCGCTATTGCCGATGGCGTTACGCCGGTGGAAATTTTACTGCCGGATGGGGCTTCAGAGCATGACTACGCGCTGCGTCCTTCGGACATTAAACGCCTGCAGAGCGCGGATCTTGTGGTCTGGATCGGGCCGGAAATGGAGGCTTTCTTGCCGAAGGCGGTCGCCGCGCTGCCCGCGCAAAAAAACCTCGAACTGGCTGAGTTAACGGCGGTTAAACCCCTGCTGGTTCGTGGGGCGGATGACGATGCGCACGAGCATGAGGAGGGCGCTGAAGCAGCGGATGAACATGCCCATGCGCACCACCACGGCGAATATAATATGCACTTGTGGATGTCCCCGGAAATCGCAAGGCAATCTGCGGTTGCAATCCATGCAAAATTATTGGAACTTATGCCGCAGAGCAGAGACAAACTAGACGCGAACCTGCAGCATTTTGAGGCAGAATTGGCCACGGCTGATACGCAAATAGCCGCTCAGCTTGAGCCGGTAAAAGGGAAGGGTTATTTCGTTTTTCACGATGCTTACACCTACTTTGAAAAACATTTCGGTCTGACTCCTGCGGGTCATTTTACCGTCAACCCTGAAATCCAGCCCGGCGCTCAGCGTTTACATCAAATTCGAACAGAGTTGGTTGAGCAAAAGGCCGTCTGCGTCTTTGCTGAGCCACAATTCAGGCCGGCCGTGATCGATGCTGTTGCCAGAGGAACCAAAGTGCGTACAGGAACGCTGGATCCGCTGGGAACGGACATCACTCCGGGAAGAGACAGCTATGTGAAATTCCTCTCACAGCTGTCCAGCCAGTACGCGAGCTGCCTGAAAGGAGCTTAGAGGAACTAATACGTGCAGCAAATTGCCCGCGCTGTCGCTATGGCGTTTAATACATTGCCGCGAACCCACCGCGTTATGCTGGGTTCGCTCACCGTTGTTACGCTGGCCGTCTCCGTATGGCGGCCTTTCGTTTACCATCCCACCGTCAGCGGTGAAAATCCGATCGTCAAAAGCATAGAGCTGGATAAAGAGCAGCTGCGTACGCTGTTGCCGGAAGCCAGCGAGCCAATCGATCAGGATATGCCTTCGCCTGATGACGACGTGCCGAAAGATGAGATAGACCAGGATGTGCCCAGCGAAACCGGCACGCATGATTACGTGGTGTCATCGGGAGATACGTTAAGCAGCGTTCTTAATCAGTATGGCATCGATATGGGAGATATCAACCAGCTGGTCAAGGTGGATAAGGATCTGCGTAACCTGCAAATTGGTCAGCAGCTCTCCTGGACGTTAACCGACGACGGCCAGCTGCAGCGGCTGACCTGGGAAGCGTCGCGCCGCGAAACCCGCACCTACGATCGTTCCGGCAACACCTTTAAATCCTCCGCTGCGGTTCAGCAGGGCGAGTGGCAAAACAACGTGCTCTCCGGCACGGTGGAGGGCAGTTTCGTGACCAGCGCGCGAAACGCCGGGCTGAGCAGCGGCGAAATCAGCGCCGTGATCAAAGCGTTGCAGTGGCAGATGGACTTCCGTAAGTTGCGTAACGGCGACCGTTTCTCCGTGCTGATGTCGCGCGAGATGATGGATGGCAAGAGCCAGCAGAGCCGCCTTGCCGGCGTTCGTCTGCAAACCGGCGGCAAAGACTACTATGCGATTCGCGCTGCCGACGGCAAATTCTACGATCGCAGCGGCGCCGGACTGGCGCACGGCTTTATGCGCTTCCCGACGGCCAGACAGTATCGCGTGTCGTCCAACTTCAACCCGCATCGCCTGAATCCGGTGACCGGTCGTGTCGCGCCGCATAAGGGCGTGGACTTCGCTATCCCGCTGGGCACGCCGGTGCTGGCGGTAGGCGACGGTGAAGTGATCGTGGCGAAACGCAGCGGCGGCGCGGGCAACTATGTTGCCATTCGTCATGGCCGTCAGTATATGACGCGCTATATGCATATGAAAAAGCTGCTGGTGAAGCCAGGCGATAAAGTGAAGCGCGGCGAGCGCGTTGGTCTGAGCGGCAATACCGGCCGCTCAACGGGGCCGCATCTGCACTTTGAAGTCTGGATCAACAACCAGGCCGTCAATCCGCTTACGGCGAAGCTGCCGCGTATGGAAGGGCTGACCGGTAAAGACCGCAGCGATTATCTGGCGCAGGTTCGCGAAGTCACGCCACAGCTGCGCTTTAAGTAAGCATTAACTTTCCCGCCAAAAAAGCCGACGCTTTAGCCGTCGGCTTTTCTTTATGGGTAAAATGAGGCGGGCATTGCAAAATTGTGCGTCGGCACTATCATTAGCCGCTCAGAATTTGAGGCGAGTGCATGGAAAACAAGAAAAGCAATAATGAATTTATTCCCACCTTTCGGAAATCCTTTCTGCTGCCGCGCTATTGGGGAAGCTGGCTGGCGATTGGGCTTTGCGCCGGCATGGCCTGGCTCCCGGCAAAAATGCGGGATCCGTTACTGGGCGCGCTGGGGCGCTTCGCCGGAAAATACGCGAAGAGCGCGCGACGTCGTGCGCAAATCAATTTGTTTTACTGTATGCCTGAGGTAGCAGAAGCCGATCGCGAAAAAATCATTGATGAAATGTTCGCCACGGCGCCGCAGTCTATAGTGATGATGGCCGAGCTGGCTCTGCGTCCGGCCCATGCAGTGCAGCGTATCACCTGGCATAATAAAGAAATTATTGAGCAGATCGGCGCGCAAAATCAGAACATCATCTTTCTGGTACCGCACGGCTGGGCAGTGGATATCCCGGCAATGGCGCTGGCTTCGGAAGGGCATAAAATGGCGGCCATGTTCCATCACCAGCGGAACCCGGTAATGGACTATATCTGGAACGCGGTGCGCCGCCGTTTTGGCGGCCGTATGCACTCCCGGGATAACGGCATCAAGCCGTTTATCAGCTCGGTGCGCCAGGGATACTGTGGCTATTACTTGCCGGATGAGGATCATGGCGCAGAGCACAGCGAATTCGTGGATTTCTTCGCCACCTACAAGGCCACGCTGCCTGCGTTAGGCAGGCTGATGAAGGTCTGCCGTGCCCGCGTGGTGCCGCTGTTCCCGGTTTACAACAGCAAAACGCATCGGCTGGATATCTATTTGCGTTCGCCAATGGACGATCTGCTGGCAGCGGATGATAAAACGCTGGCGCGCAGAATGAATGAGGAAGTGGAGCTTCTGGTGCGGCCTAATCCTGAGCAGTACGCCTGGATTTTGAAGCTGCTGAAGACCCGCAAAGAGGGTGAGACTGAGCCTTACCGCCGCAAAGATATTTTCCCTAAAAAATAAAAAAGCCCCGCCGTCTGGCGGGGCTTTTTTACTGTGCCAACGCTATCCGTCGGTTACGCTCGCGCAGAAAGGCTTTCACCAGCCAGAACCAGAGCAGTCCGCAGGCCAGATTGACCAGGCTGAACCAGAAGCTGCCGCCGCTGAAATAGGCGCTTTTCACCGCTTCGATCCCTAACGTAAAGACCAGAATACTTACCATGCCCAGCATCGCGGCGACGCTGCCTTTGCCCGACGAGCTGGAAAACAGCGTCAGGCGGTAAAGGCCGGCGTTAACCAGCCCCGTGCCAAAACCGTACAGGCTCAGGCCTGCGGTAAGCCAGAGGTAGCTGTGGGCGTTCAGCGCGCTGGCAAGCGTTGCTACCGCCAGGCCAATCAGGATCGGCCACGCGGCCAGCTTCAGCGGCTGCTCAATCGGTACGCGGCCGGACAGACGGCCCAGGGTCAGATTGCCGATAATCATCGCCACAAACACCGGCAGCTGGAGCAGCGCGTAGGTCATACGGGAAAGATGCTCGTCATGGATCAGGATCACCGGCGACAGCGCTACCCAGCCCAGGCAGGGAATACTGACCAGGCCGATAGCCAGCGAACCGCTCATCACCTGGCGATCCCGCACCAGGCCGAGATAGCCTTTGGCCAGCGACTTAACTGAAACGGAGGTGCTGCGGTCGCCCGCGGTTTCCGGCATCGTTCGCCACAGGCCGACCAGCGCCACCGCGCTGACGGCGCCGAACAGCCAGAACATCGTGCGCCATTCGCCCACCGAGAGAAAGGCGGCACCGGCCAGCGGGCCTGCCAACGGTGCCAGTAGCGCTACGTTAGCCATCAGCGCCATCATTTTCACGCTCAGGGCTTCGTTAAAGGCTTCCTGGATGGCGGCATAGCCGACCGCGCCAATAAAACAGAGGCTGGTGCCCTGCAGGAAGCGCATCAGAATAAACTGCCCGACGGAGCCGACCCAATGCGTCCCCACGCAGGCCAGGGTAAAAAAGGCCACGCCTGCCAGCATCACCGGCCTGCGGCCAAGCTTGTCGGAAAGCGGCCCCAGCAGCCATTGCAGCACGATGCCGCCGGCCAGATAGGCGGTTAGCGAGGCGGAAACCCATTCCGGGCCGACGCCGAACTCGTTGGTCACCAGCAGCATTCCGGGCTGGATCATGTCATGGGCGATATAGCTGGCGAACTCAAACAGCACCAGCGAAAGGGGAAAAATCAAATGGCGACGAGTGATGGCCGTCACCGGAACAAAAGCGGGCATTAAGGCTCCTTCCAGAGTAAACAGGATCTAAATCGCGACAGCATACGGGAGTTGTATGACGGGCGGACAAAAAGTTGCTGAAAAAATAGCGGAAAAGGGAACAGCAGGGTGGAAAAAGTTATCGGGCGCGAAGGCCCGATAACCGTAAGCGTTATTCTACCCGCAGCACGCGGCTGGTATTGGTGGTGCCGGTGGTGCTCATAACGTCGCCCTGGGTGACGATGACCAGATCGCCAGACATCAGGAAGCCTTTATCACGCAGCAGATTAATCGCATCATGCGCCGCAACCACGCCGTCATTGTTGCTGTCGAAATAGACCGGCGTCACGCCGCGATACAGCGCGGTGAGGTTTAACGTGTGCTCATGGCGCGACATCGCAAAAATCGGCAGGCCGGAAGTGATGCGTGAGGTCATCAGCGCGGTGCGGCCGGACTCCGTCATGGTGATAATCGCGGTAACGCCCTGAAGATGGTTGGCGGCGTACATCGCGGACATGGCGATGGCCTCTTCGATATTGTCGAACTGCACGTCCAGACGGTGCTTGGAGACGTTGATACTCGGGATTTTCTCCGCGCCAAGGCAGACCTTAGCCATGGCTGTGACGGTTTCCGCCGGATACTGGCCCGCTGCGGTTTCCGCCGACAGCATAACGGCATCGGTTCCGTCCAGCACGGCATTCGCCACGTCCATAACTTCTGCGCGCGTCGGCATAGGATTGGTGATCATCGACTCCATCATTTGGGTTGCGGTGATAACCGAACGGTTCAGCTGGCGAGCGCGGCGGATCAGCGCTTTCTGGATGCCGACCAGTTCCGGATCGCCAATTTCAACGCCCAAATCGCCCCTGGCGACCATCACCACGTCCGACGCCAGGATAATGTCATCCATGGCTTCCTGCGACGCTACGGCTTCCGCCCGTTCAACTTTAGACACGATTTTCGCCTCGCAGCCTGCTTCGCGAGCCAGACGGCGAGCGTAATTCAGATCTTCGCCGCAGCGTGGGAAGGAGACGGCCAGATAATCCACGTCGATTTTAGCGGCGGTGATAATGTCCGCTTTATCTTTTTCCGTCAGCGCGTCGGCAGACAGCCCGCCGCCCAGCTTATTGATGCCTTTATTATTGGAAAGCGGGCCGCCGACGGTGACTTCGGTAAAGACTTTCATGCCCTGGACTTCCAGTACTTTCAACTGTACGCGGCCGTCGTCCAGCAGCAGGATATCGCCCGGCACAACGTCGGCCGGCAGGCCTTTATAGTCGATGCCTACCTTTTCTTTATCGCCTTCGCCTTTACTCAGGCTGGCATCCAGCAAAAAGCGGTCGCCCTGGTTAAGGAAGACTTTGCCTTCTTTAAAGGTGGATACACGAATTTTAGGGCCCTGAAGATCGCCCAGAATGGCCACATGACGGCCCAGCTTTGCCGCAATTGCGCGCACGTTGCTGGCGCGCTGCATATGATCTTCTGGCGTCCCGTGTGAGAAGTTAAGTCGAACCACGTTGGCCCCGGCAGCGATAATTTTTTCGAGATTATTGTCGCGATCGGTAGCCGGACCCAGGGTGGTAACGATCTTGGTTCTTCTTAAACGTCGAGTCATGGGGAGTTCCTTGTGTTTAAAAACCACGGATGAAAGGTCAGGCCGTCACCCGCGGTGCATCTGTGCACATCTATACTGATGAAACAAAGCGGGAACCGTTCTGTTTCTTTTAGTATTGGTTCTGCAGACGGGCGGCAAAGCCCTCAATGGATACAATACTGGGACGCGTGGCTGAAGTCACCACCTTGTCTCCGTCCGCCGCCGCAATTTTAACAGGCGGCGTAATCTCACCAGACGATCCGGTAGCAAAAAGGGAGCAAAAAGCTTAAGCGATTATTCCGATTCTGAAGAAAAAAACCGCCGAGAAAATGCCTTAAATTAGCCGTGTTTTCCGACAGACTGTAGCCACTCTGTACGCCGCTATTCTCACGGGCGCAGCATTTAATGCCAGAGCGAAGCCGCAAACCAACGGATAGTAGCGACTAATTTATCAACAGTAATCATTCACAACGCTCGCGAAATAATTATCACTTAAGTTTATTATCCACAGAGAGGACTTTCACGCTTAAAACAAAAGTGGAATTTGGTCGCCGATGACAATGCCCAATGAGTAATAATGTTGACGTTAAAAAAACCAGGTGTTAAAACATAACCATATTATAACAATTGATTTATTATTTTGTATCAGGGGAATAACAATAATAACTTTTGTGAGGGTGTATGCCGTTCCAATACTATGAAGACGTTATCGAAGACCTGGACTTATATAAAATATCAAAAATCATCCTGGAAGGAAATGCTGATGGCAGAGTGCTTTATATCATTCGTAATGCGGTAGACCCGGCGGTCTGTGAAAAAATAAAAAGTAATTTTTATGAAATTATGCGGATAAAAGGCAATCACCGCCCGGATGACGGCTTTGTGAAAACAGAACAGATAGGTTCTTCACAATTCCATAAAACCGGAATGGAATACATCAATGCCACCCTGGAGTCGGATGCGGACGTTCTGAATTTATATCAGGGTATGTCTGATGATGTAGTGAGAACGCTTTATATGGATAAACAGCTGGAAAATTTCTTTTCTCAGGAAAAAATTTCTTATCGACCGTCGGCGTTTAAAAGCCATAATGCCAATTTTGCCACCACCAGACGATGGCTGGACAACGGTAATATGTCGTTATGGCCACATGATGACAGCGCCCAGTTAAAATTTGCTGAGCAAGACGGTTATGAAATTGCAGCGGCTAAAAACGTTATTTCTTCCAATCTGTGCGTTTGCGATGCTGCTAACGGCGGGGAACTGAAGGTGTGGAACTGTAGGCCGGATGACAATATCCGTAAAGAATTTGATGTTCTGGACACAGGTTATCCTTATCCATTGGCGTTCGCTGATAGCTTTGAAAGTTTCACAGTGCGTTTAAAACCTGGCGATCTTTATTTTCTCAATGCTTCCTATCTCCATGGCGTGACCAGTTCGGTAGAGAACGAGAGGATCAGCTCCGGTCGCTTTATCGGTTATATCGATAATAAAGTGGTCTGGTGGACGTAGAAAAATGGAAATAGATAATATTGTTCAGGATTTACAAGGGCAGGGTTACGCTAAGTTTAATCTTAAGAACTTCACAGATTTCACCATTGCTGAAGATGAGCTTAAAATTTTAAAGGCTAATTTTGCCGATATGCCTTTGGATACCTATTCTGAAGGAAATCGATTAAGAAATTATATTCAGGTTGCCTGGCAGAACAACGAGGTAACTTATGGAAAGTTTGAACCTTATCAGCAAACTAAAAGATATAATCCCGTAACAGGTGGCGTGGTCAGAGACTATCAAAATATCGGTGCGGAAATCCTCAAAACAGCGCTGTTCAATAAGATAGTGAAAACAGATATCGACATTGTAAAAAATATCGAAGACATGCCGCCCGTTGAAGAGTTAATGATTGGTGTACATCTGTTTCGCTATAACGCGGGAAAAGAACCGGCGTACAGTTCTCCTGCATGGCTACACAAAGATGATGAGGACGTCGTTTTTATGCATCTGGTGGATGTTTCGGAAGATCTTGTCGGCGGAGAAAGCATAATAGCTAAGCATCCTAAGAGGATTGACCGTGTATTAAGGATGAAAAAAACCTTTGATACGTTAGTGGTTAATCATCGCTGTTTTCATGCGGTCACGCCAATGAGTGTGCCAGAGGAATATGACGATAATGCATTTTTGCACAGGGATATCATCCTGGTAACTTTCCAAAAAAGGGAAACGGGTGAAGGTATTGAATGAAAATATAGCAATTGTTACCGGAAGTAATGGCGGTATTGGCAAAGAAATCGTTTACTCCCTGCTCGAGAGGAACTATCAGGTATTCGGACTGGATCTTGAAAACGATATAGTTCGTGATGGCTTTAAATTTATCAGAACGGATTTGATGGACCTGAATGCTCTGAATGAAAATTCATTCAATGACTTACCGTTCGGCGAATACAACCTTCTGATCAACGCTGCCGGTATCAGGGAGATCGTACCCTTGCTGGACCTGAGTCTTGAAAACTGGTCGGCTGTATATGCAATCAATACCACCGCGCCTTTTCTAATTTCGAGAAACTTTTGCAGAAAGCTGGTCGCACAAAACAAAGAGGGAAGTATTGTTAACATTGCTTCTGTAAGCGGGATTCTGGCTGAACCTGACAGAACCGCCTATGTCTCGTCGAAACATGCTTTAATTGGCCTGACAAAACAGTTCGCTCTGGAGTTTGGTCGTCAAGGAATAAGGTGTAACTCAGTATCACCGGCTATTACCCGTACGGGAATGACTGAACACTATTTTCATGAAGAAGCCACCATGAAAAAAATATACAGTGGAATGTATTCAACCCGAACAGGCGAACCCCAGGATATTGCCGCCGTGGTTAATCTGCTCTCCGACAGAAATTCGCAATTTATCAACGGCGCGAATTTTGTTATTGATGGCGGATGGACCTGCGGCAAAGATTTGTAATAGCGGTCTGTTAACAGCTGCGTTAAATAATTACTGGAGAATATCAGTGATCGAAACCGTATGGATTTCATGGGAAGAACAGCAGGGCCTGAAAAGACTGGCTGAAAGTTTTAAAGAGTTTGATGATGAGATGCTTTTTTCCTCGCTCTCAAGTCTGAAAGAACAAGTTAAAAATATCCTTAGCCCGGAGACGTTCGCCGCTCTAATTGGTTTTATGCCTGGTGAAGGAAATATTCTGCGCGTCAACGGTCTGCCTTTTGACTATAACGTTAAAGAGACACCTTATACCGGCTATGTTGATAACGCCGATCTGCCGATAGCCAGCGTCATGCAGTTTGCTGTTTTCGCAGCCTGCGGTATTTTCCCGATATCTTATCTGCGTGAGAACAAAGGGCTCCTGTTCCGTCACGTGGTGCCGACGCGAAAAAGGGCAAAAAGAGTCAGCTCTCACGGCAGCGCATTAACGTTGGATATGCATGTTTCAAATCCGATCCTGCCGATAATCCCGGAGGAAACCAATAATGTATCAGGTTCGCCGGAAATTTTATCTTTCTATGGTATACGCCCGGATCCGGACGTCTTCACAGAAGTCGTGGAGCTGGATGAGGTGTTGCAACAGCTTGAACAACGCGTTATTGACGAGCTATGTGAGAAAAAATACTACTTTCGGATGCCATCGTCATTTAATGGCGATGAGTTGAAAGGGCCGCTAGCTATCCTTGGCATCAAAGACGGGATGTACTACAACAGGACAGATATGGATACGGTTATTCCTGTTGACTATCCTGCGCTGGTCAGCTTAAACATTTTTATGGAAGCCACCAAGAAGGTTAAGCATTATCACCGCCTTCAGCTTCCACCAGGCGATATGTTGCTGTTTAAAAATCAGCGTACCCTGCATTCCCGACAGAAGTTTGTAGCCCGATATAACGGGCTGGATCGCTGGATGGTGCGCCTGTACGGTAGTGCAAACATGGCCCGCCATCACGCGGCAGATGAATCAAAAAGATACCTTGGGTTAACTTATTAATATTATGAAAAATCTTATCATCAGTGATTCAGTCGTCAACCTGAGTAAAATCGATGCGGCGCTGACCGATAACGCTTGCGTAGTGAAAGGTTACTATCCGGAAGAAGCGGATACTTCTCCCTTTGTTGCCATCGGCTCCAGTCTACATGAAGCTGTAGCCGACAGTGAAAATATTGTTATTTCACTCGAGGAAGATAAGTGGGACAACATATTACTGGGATTAGCAGGGATTCTTACCAGAATTTCGGAAGAAACTAAAATTTTCAACTATACCGCCCTCGATCAAGAGAAGTTAAAAATCTATACGCAATTTTTAACCTCAAAAAACCTTGTATTTATAAATAAGGTCTGATTCAGGTAGCCATTTCCCCGGTTTATGTTGCAAAAAAATAGAAGCTAACAAACGCTGCCTGGCTTTGCTGCGGGCGGCTTTTTTACATGGAAAAAAGTAATGATTACCGCGCAATTAGGCTCCTCACATTATTGTAGTTACAGAATTTTAACAGTAAGATAAAACGGCGATTAAAAAAATAATTTTCATTGGGAGTGAGCAATGCTTTCTAAAAAGTCCGCTGGTATCAAATCCTCTGCTGTCAGAGAATTGCTGAAATTCAGCAAAATTCCCGGTGTTATATCGCTTGCAGGAGGAATTCCTGCCACCGATCTTATCGATGTTGAAGGTATCGATACCGTTCTCAAAGATATTTTATCTCGTGAGCACAGAGGTTTATTCCAGTATAGCGTTACCGAAGGCGAGGAACACCTGCGTGAGCAGCTTTCTCGCTGGAACAGCGGGCATAATCTGAATGTGGATGCGGAAAGCATTATTATTACTAACGGGTCGCAACAGGCTATCGATCTTTTAAGTCGCGTTTTCCTTGAAAAGGGTGACAAAGTATTTGTTGAACGGCCAACTTATCTGGCGGCGCTGCAAATTTTTGGCTATACCGACGCCACGGTCGTTGAGCTGGAATATGATTCTGAAGGTATTGAACTGAACCTGCTGGAAAAAGAGATGGCGGCAGGCGGGGTGAAAATGGTTTACCTTACGCCAAACTTCGCCAACCCTACCGGTAATACCATCAGTTATGAACAGCGCGTGAAAATCGCTAAGCTGTCGCAACAATACCAGGTGGTTATTATTGAAGACGATCCTTATGGGCATCTGCGCTTCAGCGGTGACCCCGTTCCCTCAATATTTTCTGTCGCGCAAAGTCTGTTCGGTAAAAATCATAACGTCTGCTATATGTCCAGCTTCTCAAAAATCTTCTCACCAGGATTACGATTGGGCTGGCTGGCCGTGCCCGAACATTTCCACATGGCAACGGTTGTCGCCAAGCAGGCATTAGATTTGCATACTTCTACTTTAAATCAAAGCATAGCCGCACATTATATTGAGTCCGGTAGAATCAATGAAAGAGTGGAGATATTAAAGGCCACCTACAAAGACCGACGCGATTACCTGATTGGATCCTTACATGAATATTCAGGCGGCGATATCACGTGGAATACGCCTGATGGGGGAATGTTCCTGTGGTGTCACCTCGCGGAGGGTATCGACGCCTCGCAGCTTTTGCAGGAATGTATTAAAGAAAATGTCGTGTTCGTACCCGGAGAAGTGTTTTTTGCGCGGGATCCGCAAAAAAATTCACTGCGGCTCTCTTATTCCATGCTTACCGCAGAAACGGCGCGGGAAGCAGTGATACGAATTTCCAGGGCGCTGAAAAAAATAAAATAGTCCAATAAGGATCGTTAGCTTTACGGCTAATGGTTCTCGATCGCAGCGCGGCTTTTGCCGCCCTTAATCGTGCCTGCTGTTAATGAACGGGGCAGGTTACGTATGTAAAAAATGCAGCGGCAGACAGTAAAACATAAGATTATTTAGAGGGAAGTTTATGAATAAGCATGGCGATTATATCCTTCTGGTAGGGGCAGAAGTCCCTTTCCGCGAACGTGCCTTTGCCGGCGCTTTACGCGCTTCTGAAGGAATGGATGTTTTTACCGTCAGTAATACTATTTTTTCTCATACGCTTAAATATTTTGATGGCTATATTTGTGCACCCATCTCGGATCATGAGAAAGTTCTACAGGAAGTTATACGGTACGAGGAATTAACCGGAAGAACGCCGAGGGCGGTTATTCCTACCAATGATTTTACCGTAGTTACTGCTGCCTTCGTTGCTAAACATTACGGATTACCCCACAACGATCTCTCCGTTGTCGAAAGATGCAGAGATAAATTTATCATGCGGGAATGTTTGCAAAATGCGGGCCTGCCGGTGCCAAAATATTATCAGGTTGCCAAACTTGACGAGCTACGTAGCGCCGTTGCGCAGACAGGTTATCCGGCCATTATTAAACCACGCCTGATGGCGGGCAGCCTGGGCGTAATAAAAGTTTCTTCGGAAGAAGAGCTGGTGCGCGCTTTCGAAAAAAGCATTGCCGATGTCAAAAGCATCAATGGCGAAGCCAATGCCGACGAAAGTTTATTTATTGTCGAAGAATTTATCGCATATGAGTTTGAAGTCAGTGTGGAAGTCCTGAATACCCCTGATTTTAGCCGTGTTATTGGCGTGACGGATAAATACCTTGGCGCGCCGCCGCATTTCGTTGAACTGGGGCATGTAGTACCTTCCCGATTTACCTCCCATCGCGATCTTATTGAACTTGCTGAAAGAACCTGTCGTACGTTAGGGATTAAATACGGTATTGCTCATTTCGAAGCCAAAGTCAGCGCTAAGGGCGAGATTAAAATTATTGAAGTAGCCGCCAGGACGGGCGGTGATAGCATCATGAGTCTGGTTGAAAAGGTTTATGGCTATAACCCTTATCAGCTGCATGTCTCATCCTATATTAATCCTGAAATGGTTTTCGCTTCCCGCCTCGACTCCGCCAAAGGCATTGCCGCTATTGCTTTTATGAAAGCGGAAACGGGGAGGCTTACGCAGATAAACGTGCCTGCCTCGTTGCCTGAAGAAATCCTGCATCTCAATGTCATGGCCGTACAGGGCCAACAGATTTTTCCGCTGGACTCGTGGCGTAACCGGGAAGGTATTATCGAATTTTTCTGGCCGGGCGAAACGCAAAGTGAAACGCTGTTTACCCGACATCTTGAAATGGCAAAAACGCTTTCAGCGCAAACTTTTATAACGGAATCTGTGTAACAGAGTAAAGGAGTCGTTTTGGGCGCTTTTAATTTTCATAAATTCATCATTAGCAGAGGACTGGGCGCCCTTTGCGATCAGTTTCTGATGTTCGCCGTTCCTTTGGCTATCCTTAAATCAACCGGTTCGACCAGCCTGTCTGCTTTATCATTTGTTATCGAGTGGATACCCCGAGTGCTGTTTTTTCCGATTGCCGGAAGTTTACTGCAGGGGAAAAACTTCAAAAAAATATTTTTGTCGTTAGATGTCTTCAGATGCGCAGCCCTGGCGGCTGCTTTTTTACTGGTTAACATCACCGGCATATTTGCCACGCTGACCACGCTGATGGCCATCATGTCTCTGTGTTACGTCCTGAATTTTGTCTCGATCGAGTCCATTATACCGGCCAATGTTCCACGTGAAGAGTATGCCAGAGTGCATTCCAGGATACAGACGGTAGAGCAATTTTCACAGATCCTTGGGCCAGCCATCGCCATTGTTATTTATAGCCACGCACACGTAAATGGCATTCTTTTGATCTCGGCCGCGCTGTTTTTGCTGTCGGCCGCGAACCTTTTAACATTATCTATTGCCTCGCCTGAATCCGCAGGAGTGACTAAGGTCAAAGATATCCTGCGCTCTAATCGCGAAGCCTTTGTTTATCTTTTCGAAGACAAGAAAATTATTTATCTGTGCACTATGACATGGATTGTCAATATCATTTATGGCGTGGTTTTAGCTATCTCTCCGGCCGTTATCCTTAAGCATTTTAAGCTGGAGTCGGGAGCGTTAGGCCTGATGCAAAGCGTTGCGGCTTTAGCGTCAGTGCTGCTTTTTTACCTTATTCCTCGGTTGACGCTTCGCTTCAGCGTGACGCTGATTGGGCAACTTTCACTGTTAATCATATTAGCGAGCGGCCTGTTTCTTGGACTGGCAGGTAATTATTATGCTTACGTGGCGCTTTATGCGCTTCTGAGCGCCTTTGACGGAGGCTTCAGCGTTTATATCAGAATTATGCGTAGCACGATTATTCCTGCTGCAATTTTGTCCAGGGTAATCGGCGTGGTCGGCATGTTGAATTTGCTTTCTATTCCAGTAGGCGGCCTCGCCGTAAGCCTGCTCTCTGAAAAGACCACGCTGCAGAACATCATTCTACTGGCCTTTGCGCTCTCGTTTGTACTGACCATAGTCCTGCTTTTTGTTGGTCGACTAAAGTTTGGCTATAAAAAATATTTCCCTCAGGTGCCAAAAGAGGCGAGCTGATATTTTGCCATCGCTGATGCTCGCGTTCTGCAAGGGGGAAGGTTTAGCTCTCTTCGCGACATTCTGGATACTGCTGCATGGCGGATTATGAAAAGACTGGCGCAACTTCTGTTGTAACTTTAAACAGTGACAGTGCTTTTTTACTATCTGTTTCGTCGATTTCTTTTAAAGGCGAAATCGATGATTTTTTGCTGCGGTAAAAAGCGTTAGTTAACTGTCGTTGAGCTGCTTTTCGCTGATTTTAACGCATTATCCTCGTTATATTCCGTGTGCTTCTGGTCGGAACGCTTAGTAAGCGAGCGGAAATTTTAAGCACAAACTGCCTGTGTATTGGGCGGCAAAAAGCTTTGAGACTGGCTACTCTGTGCTGGCGGGGCGTCGCCAGGTTTACGCCGACCCGGCAAAAGCAGTACATTGTATTGAAAGAAAATTAAAAGCCTGACCGCGCTGGGATCCGCCGGTCGGGTTTATCCTGCAACGAGGAGAATAGAATGGCGGTTACACAAACAGCCCAGGCATGCGATCTGGTGATTTTTGGTGCCAAAGGCGACCTTGCACGCCGGAAACTGTTGCCTTCCCTGTACCAGCTGGAAAAAGCCGGGCAAATCCATGAAGAGTCACGCATTATTGGCGTGGGCCGCGCGGAATGGGATAAAGCGGCTTATACCAAAGTCGTTCGTGAAGCGCTGGAAACTTTTATGAAGGAAACCATCGACGAGGCGCTTTGGGATAAGCTGAGCAGCCGACTCGACTTCTGTAATCTGGACGTTAATGACGCGGCCCACTTTACCAAACTGGGCAAAATGCTTGACCAGAAAAAGCGCGTCACCATCAACTACTTTGCTATGCCGCCGGGAACGTTCGGCGCTATCTGTAAAGGTCTGGGCACCGCTAAACTGAACGCGCAGCCTGCACGCGTCGTGATGGAGAAGCCGCTGGGCACCTCGCTGGAAACCTCGCGCGAGATCAACGATCAGGTGGGCGAATACTTCGAAGAGAACCAGGTTTTCCGTATCGACCATTATTTGGGAAAAGAGACGGTACTGAACCTGCTGGCGCTGCGCTTCGCCAACTCGCTGTTTGCCTCTAACTGGGATAACCGCACCATCGATCACGTGCAGATTACCGTGGCGGAAGAGGTGGGTATCGAAGGACGCTGGGGTTACTTCGATAAAGCGGGCCAGATGCGCGATATGATCCAGAACCACCTGTTACAGGTTCTGACCATGATTGCGATGTCGCCGCCGGCCGATCTGACCGCTGACCGTATCCGCGATGAAAAAGTCAAAGTGCTGCGCTCGCTGCGCCGTATCGACCACACTAACGTGCGCGATAAAACCGTGCGCGGACAGTACACCTCCGGCTTTGTGCAGGGCAAAAAAGTCCCTGGCTATCTTGAGGAAGAAGACGCCAACAAATCCAGCAATACCGAAACCTTCGTCTCTATTCGTGTCGATATTGACGACTGGCGCTGGGCTGGCGTGCCGTTCTACCTGCGTACCGGCAAGCGTCTGCCGACCAAGTGTTCTGAAGTTGTGGTTTATTTTAAAAACCCGGCGCTGAATCTGTTTAAAGATTCCTGGCAGGAACTGCCGCAGAACAAGCTGACCATTCGTCTGCAGCCGGATGAAGGGGTGGATATCCAGATCCTGAATAAAGTACCGGGGCTGGATCACAAGCACAATCTGCAAACCACCAAACTGGATCTGAGCTTCTCGGAAACCTTTAACCAGTCGCATCTGGCCGACGCCTACGAGCGTCTGCTGCTGGAGACGATGCGCGGCATTCAGGCGCTGTTTGTACGTCGCGACGAGGTGGAAGAGGCCTGGAAGTGGGTGGATTCCATCATGGAAGCCTGGGCGGCCGATAACGAAGCGCCTAAACCGTATCAGGCCGGCACCTGGGGGCCGGTTGCCTCAGTCGCGATGATTACCCGCGACGGCCGTTCCTGGAACGAGTTCGAATAAAACGCTCGACTAACCCGCTTTGGCGGGTTTTTTTACGCCTGGCGTCGGCCTGTAAAAAATTGAACCGCAGTTTCAAAAATATCTTTGGCGCATGGACGCACCCGCTCATAATCCTGTATGGTAGCAGACGATCACTTTTCGGACGCCGCGCGCGTCGTTTTTGCCCGCCTTATTGAAGCAGGCAGGCCTGACAGGAGAAGCAGGACGATGAGTAACTGGGAAACAAGCGCTGAAAAAATTCTTACCACCGGGCCGGTCGTACCGGTCATCGTAGTCAACAAGCTGGAACATGCGGTGCCGATGGCGAAAGCGCTGGTCGCGGGCGGGGTGAAAGTGCTTGAGGTAACCTTGAGAACGGCCTGCGCAATGGATGCGATAAAAGCGATGATCGCAGAAGTGCCTGAAGCCATCGTCGGCGCGGGCACGGTGCTGAACGTGCAGCAGCTGCGGGAAGTGACCCAGGCGGGCGCGAAATTTGTTATCAGTCCCGGCATCACCGAGCCGCTGCTACAGGCTGCCGTGGAAGGGCCAATCCCGCTAATTCCGGGGATCAGTACCGTATCTGAGCTGATGGCCGGCATGGATCACGGCCTGCGCGAGTTTAAATTTTTCCCGGCGGAAGCCAACGGCGGCGTGAAAGCGCTCCAGGCCATCAGCGGACCTTTCCCACAGGTTCGCTTCTGTCCGACCGGCGGCATCTCTCCGGCCAACTACCGGGACTATCTGGCGCTGAAAAGCGTGCTGTGCATCGGCGGTTCGTGGCTGGTGCCGGCGGATGCGCTGGAAGCAGGGGATTACGATCGCATTACGCAGCTGGCTAAAGAGGCGGTAGCAGGCGCGCGCTAATGCCGTTCAGAGCGTAAAACTAAAAAAGGATGGCTGGCGGCCATCCTTTTTGCTGAGGCGGGTACAGCGCCGGCCGCCAGCTTTACAGAGGCGGGAGCGCATCAGCCGCTGATTTTACGCTAACGATGCAGAAGCGCGCACAGCGTCAACCGCTGACTTTTACGCCAGCAGCGCAGAAGCGGGGCAGCATCAGCCGCAGATTTTACGCTAATTATGCAGTAGCGCGCACGGCGTCAACCGCTGACTTTTACGCCAGCAGCGCAGGCGACAGCACGCTGCACGGCCTCATCAATATCGTCACCGGTTGCCAGCGCAACGCCCATGCGACGTTTGCCCTGAACTTCCGGCTTGCCGAACAGACGAAGCTGCAAGCCCGCGCCAAGTACCGTATCCAGATTGGCGAACTGCACGTTATCGCTGCTCAGTTCCGGCAGGATCACCGCCGAGGCCGCCGGGCCATACTGGCGGATGCCGCCAACGGGCAGGCCAAGAAAAGCGCGGACATGCAGCGCAAATTCCGAAAGATCCTGAGAAATCAGCGTTACCATGCCGGTGTCGTGCGGGCGAGGGGAAACCTCGCTAAACACCACTTCATCCCCGCAAACGAACAGCTCCACGCCAAACAGCCCGTGCCCGCCCAGTGCGATAACCACTTTCTCGGCAATCTGCTGCGCGCGCTGTAAAGCCAGCTCGCTCATCTGCTGCGGCTGCCAGGATTCGCGGTAGTCGCCATCTTCCTGGCGGTGGCCAATCGGCGCACAGAAGTGGATCCCGTCGGCAGCGCTGACGGTCAGCAGCGTGATCTCAAAATCGAACTTCACTACGCCTTCCACTATCACCCGGCCTGCACCGGCGCGTCCGCCCTGTTGGGCATATTCCCATGCGGCAGCAAGCCCTGCGGCCTCGCGGATAAAACTTTGCCCCTTGCCGGAAGAGCTCATGACCGGCTTCACGATGCAGGGAAAGCCAATTTCCTGCGCGGCCTGATTAAAGTCCGCCACGTTGTCGGCAAAGCGATAAGAAGAGGTCGGCAGCGCCAGCTCTTCTGCAGCCAGGCGGCGGATACCTTCGCGGTTCATGGTCAGACGAGCGGCGCGAGCCGTCGGCACCACGCGCTGCCCCTGTTTTTCCAGCTCAATCAGCATATCGGTAGCGATGGCTTCGATTTCCGGCACGATATAGTCCGGACGCTCCTGCGCCACCAGCGCTTTCAGCGTCTCGCCATCCAGCATATTGATTACGTGACTGCGATGGGCGACATGCATCGCCGGTGCATCGGCATAGCGATCCACCGCAATGACTTCAACGCCCAGACGCTGACATTCCAGCGCCACTTCTTTACCCAGCTCGCCAGAGCCAAGCAGCATTACACGCGTTGCCGCAGGACGCAGCGCAGTACCAAGAGTTGTCATAAATCTCTACCTGATTAGAGGAAAAAATGCGGGCGCAGTATAAACGAAAACGATTGCGTCTTCATCCGATTTCCGGGCTTGAGAAAAATTCCCGGCCTGATATACTGTATAAAAATACAGTTAAACGAGGTGGGCACTATGGCTGTTGAAATCAAATATGTTGTCGTCAGAAAAGGTGAGGAAAAGATGACTTTCGCCAGTAAGAAAGAAGCCGACGCTTATGACAAAATGCTGGATATGGCCGAAGTGTTCTGCGACTGGCTGAGCGCTGCGCCATTGGATATGGATGAAAATCAGCGCGAGGCGTTGGGGATGTTCCTGTCGGAAAACAAAGATGCCGTGCAGCATATCCTGCGTACCAGCAAAATGCCGGAAGCGGAGTCCTCCCGTCCCGTTGCGTCAGTCGCTGCGTTAACCGCTGAGGATGCCGATGCCGATGCGGAAGAGAAGAAGCCCAAAGCGGGGCGCATTAAAGCAGCCTGAGGCGGTCTCGTCTGTAGTATGTGACGTTGTGGCTTGTTTACCAGCCCTGTCGCTACCAGATGCCCTGATAAGAGGGCGTTATCAGTAGCAGCCTGTCCTCGGACAGGCTTTTTATCTTTCTGTTTAGCGTTTACAGACCACAGCTTTTCAGGTTCAGGCGATTGTCGCCTGCGCACAGCAGCGTTTCAGCGCGTGCATGGCTTCTTTCGCCGCATCGGAAGGCGAGCGCTGTTTAATCTCATCATTAAAGACTTCCAGCCCAACCGGCCCGCTGTAGCCTTCCGCTTCCAGATAGTCCAGCAGCGTATAGAGCGGGAAGTTGCCCTGGCCCGGCAACAGCCGATGGTGCCTTGCCGTTTCCACCAGTTCGCTGCCGGAAGGCAGCGTGGCTAAATCGGAAAGCTGTACCAGGAAAATTTTGTCCATCGGGATGCCGTTTAAGTCGGCCACGGTTCGGTTGCGTACAAAAATATGGAAGGCATCCACGACCAGGCCCAGATTAGGCTCGTTAATACGCTGTACCAGCTGCCAGGCGGCGGCCGTAGTATTGATATGGGTGCTCCATGCCATCGCCTCAAAGGCGACCCGCAGCCCACGCTTTCCCGCTTCCTGCGCCAGCCAGCGAATATCCTCTTCTTCACGCCCGGCGATACACTCTTTTTGCGTAGAGGCTGGCGTCAGCAGGGTGGTGGCGCCCAGCGCCGCCGCTGTCTCCATCATTTTCAGCGCGTCGCGGCGTTTTTCCTCGCGCTGATCGTCCGGTGCGCCGTCAAAATCCAGCAGCACCTGGTAATCCGTCAGGGCAAGCCGCTGTTCCTCAAGCAGGCTGGCTACAGCCTGAGGCGTACCTTCAGCCGAGTCCACATCCTGCCGCCACAATTCCAGCTGGCTGAAGCCAGCCTGAGCGGCGGCGATAATTTTCTCTTCCGTTGTGCCGCTCAGTAAAACCGTATTAATAAAAAGTGGATTATGTTGAAAACGCATCCTGTTCCCCTTAAAGCTCAATAGCAAAAAAATGGACAGAGAGCCGGTAAACGGTCCGACCTTTTGACTCTCGCCTGCTGACAAGTATAGCGACCTGTGCCGATTCGCCAGCCTCATCAGCGCGCTAAAGGTTTTCCAGGCTTTGCCTGACTTGACGCTTCCTGACGTTAGCCGCTCTATGCTGGTTTTTTTACAATAAGGAGAGCATATGACTAACTGGCTGCAACAAATTCAAACCGTGTTAGGGAAAGGCAAGGGCGGCGGCGAGGGCCTGAGTAAAATGCTGGCGCCGGGCGCTTTAGGCGGCCTGGCCGGGCTGCTGATCGCCAATAAATCTTCCCGTAACCTGCTGAGCAAATACGGTAAAAACGCGCTGATTATTGGCGGCAGCGCGGCGGCGGGCGCGCTGCTCTGGAACAAGTACAAGCAGCGCGTCAGCGAAACGCATCGTGAAGAGCCGCAGTTTGGGCAGCAGGCCACCGCAGTGGACAGACGCGCGGAGCGGCTGGTGCAGGCGCTGGTGTTTGCGGCAAAAAGCGACGGGCATATTGACGGCGAAGAACGTAAGGCCATCAATGAGCATATTCATCAGGCGGGGCTGGGCGCGGAAGGCGAGCAGCTGTTGCAGCGCGCTATCGATATGCCGCTGGATCCTAAAATGCTGGCGCAGGATGTGAAAAACGAAGAGGAAGCGCTGGAACTCTACTTCCTCAGTAATCTGGTCATTGATGTCGATCACTTTATGGAGCGCAGCTATCTGCAGGCGCTGGGCGACGAGCTGAAAATTCCGCAGGACGTCCGCGAGAGCATGGCGAAAGATATCCAGCAGGAGAAGCAAAAGCTGGTCGCCTGACTCTTTCCGGGCGCCTTACCCGGCCCGGAAAGCTTTTTTAACGTTGTTTATCAACTCTTGTCAACGCGCTGCGCTTGGCAATCACCGCCGTAGCTGCCACCCTTACTCTGTATAACTGATTCAGCGGGGCAGCAAATGATAAAACCACCAGTCGCTAAAAAAATACCTTACGAGATGAGCGCGCACGGCGAGACGCGCATAGACAATTACTATTGGCTGCGTGACGACAAGCGTGAAGATACGGCCGTGCTGGACTACCTGCATGCGGAAAACGACTACGGGCAGGCCGTAATGCAGACGCAGCAGGCGCTGCAGGAAAAATTACTGAAAGAGATGGTCGATCGCGTGCCGCAGCGCGACAGTTCCGTTCCCTACGTCAAAAACGGCTATCGCTACCAGCGACGCTATGATGAGGGCAACGAATATGCCGTCTACACCCGCCAGCCGGAAGAAACCGCCACGCCGGAAGAGTGGGAGGTGCTCGTTGACGGCAACCAGCGCGCCGCCCACAGCGAATTTTATACGCTGGGCGGCCTCGGCATCAGCCCAAACAATGAAGTGATGGCGCTGGCGGAGGATTTTCTGTCGCGCCGTCAGTACGGCATCCGCTTCCGCAACCTTAAAACCGGCAACTGGTATCCGGAGGTGTTGGATCACGTCTCTTCCAGCTTCGTCTGGGCCAGCGACAGCCGCACTTTTTACTATGTGCTGAAGGATAAACAGACGCTGCTGCCCTGGCAGGTATGGCGTCACCGGCTGGGCACCCCACAGCGGGATGACGAACTGGTCTATGAAGAGCAGGATGAGACTTTTTACGTCAGCCTGCATAAAACGATGTCCGAGCACTTTATTCTGATTGTGCTCAATAGCACCACTACCAGCGAAATCCGGCTGCTGGACGCCGAATTTGCCGATGCACAGCCGCAAATTTTCTGCCCGCGCCGTAAGGATCACGAATACAGCCTGGATCATTACGATCACCATTTTTACGTGCGATCCAACCGCGAAGGCAAAAATTTCGGCCTGTATCTCACCGATCATGTGAAAGAGGAAAAATGGCAAACGCTGATTGCGCCGCGCGATCACGTTATGCTGGAGGATTTTGCGCTGTTTCGCGACTGGCTGGTGGTGGAAGAGCGTCAGCGCGGCCTGACCAGCCTGCGGCAGATTAACTGGCAGAGCGGAGAAGATTACGGTATCGCTTTTGACGATCCGGCCTATGTCACCTGGCTTTCCGTCAATCCCACGGCGAATACCAGCAAGCTGCGCTATGGCTACTCCTCAATGACCACGCCGGATACGCTGTTCGAGCTGGATATGGACAGCGGCGAGCGGAAAATCCTCAAGCAGACGGAAGTTAAGGGCTTTGACGCCAACGACTACCGCAGCGAACATCACTGGATCAAGGCCCGTGACGGTGTCGAAGTGCCCGTTTCGCTGGTCTATCACCGTCAGCACTATCGACCTGGTAAGAGCCCGATGCTGGTTTACGGCTATGGCTCTTACGGCAGCTGTATGGATGCGGACTTCAGCTCCAGCCGCCTGAGCCTGTTGGATCGCGGCTTCGTCTTCGCGCTGGCGCACATTCGCGGCGGCGGCGAGCTGGGCCAACAGTGGTACGAAGATGGCAAATTGCTGAACAAGCTCAATACCTTCCATGATTTTATCGACGTGACCAATACGCTGGTGGAAAAAGGCTATGGTAACCCGGAAAAGCTCTATGCCATGGGCGGCAGCGCTGGCGGCCTGCTGATGGGCGCAGTTATCAATATGGCGCCGACGCGCTTTCACGGCGTGGTGGCGCAGGTGCCGTTTGTGGATGTGGTCACCACGATGCTGGACGAATCTATCCCGCTGACCACGGGAGAATATGATGAGTGGGGCAATCCGGCGGACGAGCGTTACTATCGCTATATGCGTCAGTACAGCCCTTATGACTGCGTCACCGCGCAGCACTATCCGCATATGTTGGTGACCACCGGGCTGCATGATTCCCAGGTTCAGTATTGGGAACCGGCGAAATGGGTCGCGAAACTGCGTGAGTTTAAAACAGACGATAATCTGCTGCTGCTTTGTACCGATATGGATGCGGGGCACGGCGGTAAATCAGGCCGTTTTAAATCTTATGAGGGCGTGGCGCTGGAATACGCTTTCCTGATTGGCCTGGCGCAGGAGACGCTAAGCGCCGCCAGCGCCCGTTAATCCGCCGACAGAGCCCGTTCCATTGCGCTTTTGAGATCGGGCTTCAGATCCGGGATATTTTTTAGCATCCACTTCAGGTATCCCGGATCGCGCTTCACCACATCATCAATACGGCTACCGCGATATTTGCCGAACGGGAAAGTGGCGCTGGAGCCGCGAACCTGCATCCGGCGCACCATTTCTGGCGCATCCCAGCCGGAAAATTCCATAATACGGATCAGCAAAGCCGCCGTAACGTAGCAGTCGTACAGTGCCCGGTGAGCGTGGAGATCCGCTGGCGGCGTCACGTCCAGCTGTAAAGCTTCACGCAGCGCCTGGTTGCCGTATTTTTTTCCGGGCCACAGGCCTCTCGCCAGCGTCATAGTACAAATCCATTCGCCCGGCATTTCCGGCAGCATCCGACGGTCAAAGCTGGCATTGTGAGCGACGTAGTAAGGGCTGCCGTGATAGCGGCCAATCGCTTCTTCAATGGTGGGCTTGCCCAGCACCATCGTTTCAGTGATGCGGTGGATGGCCATAGCCTGACGGCTGATGGGCCGATCCGGACTGATCAGATCGCCCATAGGGTTCACGATCCTGCCGTCGATAACGTCAACGGAGGCGACTTCCACTACGCCGCCCTGCAAGCCACAGGTTTCGGTATCTATTACGCGTAACATAATTTCTCTCTTTCAGAGGGCGGTAGCCGAGCGTAAATCGTGCACTTCGCCCTGCCATTTGCTGTCCTGACGCCGGGCAATAACCAGCTGCTCGCCACGACCGCCAGCGATAACCTGCCGGCCATTTTCATCCCAGACGGCGCTTTTCCCCGCGCTGTCAAAACCGCCCGTGGGCAGAGCGTGGTTAGCCATCAGCACGGCAATATTGAACTTACGCGACCAGCGCGCCAGATATTCGCAATCCTTGTGATAACCTTTTTCAGAAAGGAGCACGCTGGTGGCATAAAGATTAGCGCCACGATGCGCGGCATCGCGAGCGTAGTCTTCCACGCTGATATCGGCGCAGACCGCCATCGCCACATGATGATGTTGGTAGCCAAACACGGGAACGCTTTGTCCGGGATGGAAGAAGGGTTTTTCCGCCTCTACCAGATTGCGTTTAAAATAGGCCAGGCGCGTGCCGTCAGGCAAAAAAGCCAGCGCGCAAAGGCGTATTTTATCGCCATCCTGCAAAGGAACGCCGGTAACAATACTCATACGGTATTCTGTCGCCGCTTCGGCAAAAGCGTTAAGGCGCACATCGTCTATCGACATCGCCAGCTGGCTGGCAAGCGCAAGCTCATAGCCGGTGATGGAAAGCTCCGGGAACAGCAGTAAATCAACCTGATGTTCAGCGGCCTGACGAACAAAAGCCAGATGGCGTTCTATATTCCACTCGATTTCTCCGGGACGAGACCCTGATTGCGCGGCGGCGATGCTCCAGACGGACATAAATATACTCGCGATACGGTTTTTGAGACGTTATCTCAACCGAAGCGACCAGGAAACACAAGTTATTCGCGTAACTATTTTTGCTTCGGCTCATACGGCAGGCGGGAAAGGCTGAGCGACGCCTGTCGATAATGCGTCAGCCGCTGACGAAACCAGTCGCGCAGGGCCTCCGGCTGCTCGCGCTCCACCATCTCCGCCACGACCGGCATATTGTAGCGCTCTTTAAACGCCACGCCTGCGGCAGCTATATCAACATTGATTTTGTCTTTTTCTTCCTGCGGCAGCACCGCCAGATTGTAGTTCATGATGGCCTCCATTGACTCGCGGCAAAAATAAAGCAGACGGCCGCGTTTCGCAAGCCTGACGGCGGGGTAAAGCCCTTAACGACTCGACACTTTATTGGTAGCGGAGTATTCTTTCGGCCTTGTCGCAGCCCCGGGCTGCACCAAACGGGATGGATTCAATGCGTAGGTCAATGATTTTCGCGCTGGCGCTGAGTGCCGCCGCTTTTTCACAGCAGGTTTCTGCTCACGCCCACCTTAAAAGCCAGTACCCGGCAGCGAATGCCAATGTGGAAGCTTCGCCGCAGGCGCTGACGCTGACGTTTTCGGAAGATATCGAACCGGCTTTCAGCGGCGTTGAGGTCACGAACGGTCAGCAGCAGGCCATGCCGCTCTCCGAAGCCGAGCGTGCGCCAAAGCAGCATAATCAGCTAATCGTGCCGCTGGCGAAGCCGCTGAGCAGCGGACAGTATCAGGTCAACTGGCATGTGCTGTCGGTTGATGGTCATAAAACTAAAGGAACCTACACCTTTAGCGTGCAGTAATATGTCCCTCAGCCTGTTTTATCTGCTTTCTCGCTGGCTGCATTTTGCCGCGTTGATGACGCTGACGGGCGGCGCAATCTACACCACGCTGTTGGCGCCCGCGCGTTTCCGGCCGCAACTGGCACGGCGTCTTCACCGGCTGCTGGTGGCGGCTTCGCTGCTTGCGCTGGCAACGGCGATAATGCTGCTGGTGGCGCAAACCGGTCTGATGGCCGACGGCTGGCGCGATATTGGCGATAGCGCCATATGGCAGGCGGTGCTGCAAACGCGTTTCGGGCAGGCCTGGCAATGGCAGCTGCTCGCCGCGCTGTTGGGCGTCGTCGCCTTATCAGCCAGGGGACAGCTGCGGCAGTGGCTGTTATTACTGAGTGGGGCGGGGCAGCTGGTTGGGCTGGCCTTTGTGGGCCATGCGACCATGCTGGATGGCACGGCCGGTTGGCTACAGCGTCTGAATCATAGCGTACATCTGCTGTCGGCTGCCTTCTGGGCGGGCGGCCTGCTCCCGGTAGTGATTTTGATGCGCGATATGGCGCGTTTCCCGGCGGGCTATGACGCTATCCGTACGCTGATGCGCTTTTCCCGTTACGGTCATCTGGCTGTGGCATTGGTTATTATCAGCGGCACGATTGACGCTTTTATCCTGCTGCCTGGCTGGCCGCCGGCATTTGGGCGCTACAGCCAGCTGTTGCTGCTGAAGGCGCTATTGGTAGCGGTGATGTGCGGCGTCGCGCTGTTTAATCGTTACTGGCTGGTGCCGCGCTTTCAGCCCGACGGGGAGCGCGCCCGTCACCTTTTTATCCTGACCACGCTGGCCGAGCTGCTGCTTGCCGCGCTGGTAATAGCGCTGGTGAGCGTCTTTGCTACTCTGGAGCCAGCCTGAATTTTTACCGCCTGCTGTTGGGCGTTTCTACAAGAGGTAGTGCAACATCATGAAAAAATTAGTCGGCCTGATGCTAGCTTTAAGTTTTTGTTCCAGCGCGATGGCGTCAGAGGTGATTACCGTCAGCCGCTTTGAAGTGGGCAAGGACAAATGGGCCTTTAACCGCGAAGAGGTGATGCTGACCTGTACCAAAGACGGCGCGCTGTACGCAATTAATCCCAGCACGCTGATGCAGTATCCGCTGAACGATATCGCAAAGCAGCAGCTGAAAAGCGGGCAGGTGAAAGGCCAGCCGATCGACGTTATTCAGATTGATGACCCTGCGCAGCCGGGCCAGAAAAAGAGCCTGACGCCAATTATTGAGCGTGCGCAAAAGCTGTGTGATTAAACGTTTTGCCGCGCTGGCTTCCCGGCCAGCGCGGTAGCAGTAATTGTCCACTCCTGCCATCTTGTCACTGTTTCTGCCGTTACGATCACAGAGCTGTCATATTTTAGCTGGCCCTGAACCCTACAGCTGGAAAATCTCCGCGCCTGAACTACCTTATAAAGAGCAAGGCGTCATAGCCTGCATAAATGCCAACTTTTAGCGCACGGCTCCTACCAGAGCCATTCCCCTGGACCAAAGACAGGAATCGTCTTTGGTCTTTTTTTGTTAGGGGTTTTAAAACAGAAACTTACATTTAAATC
>Ga0209371_1000713_pt1 | contig 28089 bp, 29 predicted proteins | sample AgamicAtAmrz_FD_187165 | JGI IMG/M metagenome (GOLD analysis project Ga0209371, IMG submission 187165) | Agave microbial communities from Guanajuato, Mexico - At.Am.rz (SPAdes) (version 2) | ecosystem: Host-associated > Plants > Roots > Rhizosphere | place: Guanajato, Mexico | collected 2012-06-07
GGCGCGCCGGCCGCGAGCGCCGTGCGGCCGGCCGTGCCGGCGCCGGCCGAGAAGCGCAGGTCGTACACGACGTCGACCATCCCGCACGCGTGGATCACGCGCACCGCGAGTTTCTCGAGATCGGGCGGAACCTGCGACAGGTCGGCCTCGGCGCGGATCGTCGCGAACGACTGGCGGTAGATTTCCTGCCCGTCGCGAATGTAGTCAAGCATCGGTGGTGTCCTGGCTGTGCCGCGCGTCCATGAGTCGGACCGCGGCCTGGTCAATCGTCAGATGGCGCGCGAGCGGGGCGCCGAGGCCCGCGGCCGCGTCGCGCCGGTAAAGGTCGTAGTGCGCGGGCGCCACCGCGACGAGCGTATGCGTCGCGGGATGCGGCAGCGCGCAGTGGCGCGCGCAGCCGGTCAGGTGCACGTCGAGCGGCCGGCCGATGCGCGCGGCGAGCGCGAGTGCGTCGTGTTTCGTGTCGGCGTGCGCTTTCGCGCAGCCCGCGCTGCCGGTACAGGCGACGAGTAGCGCCAGCGGCTCGGACGCCGCGCCTACGAGGCCGAGCGACTTGAGTGCTTCGCGCATTGCCACCGCACGTTCGTTCGGCACGCCGTGCATGAACACGCCTTGCCACGGCGTCATCGACAGCGTGCCGTCGCCGTCGGCTTCGGCCAGCGCGGCGAGCCGTTCCAGTTGCGCCGCGTCGAGCCGCCCGAGCGCGAATTGCGCGCCGACGCTGCAGCGGGCCGCGTCGCGCGACGGCTGCGCGCCGAAACGCAACGCCGGGTCGGCATGCGTGCGCCGCCAGCCGGCAAGCGCCGGATCGGCAGCGAGCGGAAAGGGCAGGTAGCGCCGGGCGCGTTCGAACAGCGTGCGTTCGCCGCACGTCGCGAGCAACGCGCGCATCCGCGTGACGTCGGCCGGCGCGAGATCGAGGAACGCGCGCAGCAGTGCGCGCACCAGCGCGACGCCCTGATCGGGCGACACGTCGACCGACGCGGGCCGGTCTCCGGGCGCCACCGGCGGACAGCCGGCCAGCCCCGCCGCAAGACGTACCACGCCGTCGGCGCGGCGCCACGCGGCGAGCCAGATGTCGTGCGGATGATCGAGCGCCGCGACCGCTTCGCCACCATCGAGCTGGATCGAGAATTTCGGCGACAGTTCGCCGCGGCGCGGCTCGTTCGCCAGCATGTCGAGCAGCGGCACGGCGAGCGCGTGGCTATCGACGAGCGCGGCCGGGTCGTGCCCAGCGAGCGGGCTGAGCAGCACGTTGCGGACGTCGTCGCTCGCCGCGAGCGCGGCCGCCTCGGCGGCGGTGTCGCCGGCGCTTGCGCGCGGGCCGAGCCCCGCGTCGAGCAACGCGTGGGTCAACGCATCGGTCGCGCCGTCGCGAATGCCGCGCAACTGGAGATTCGCACGATTGGTCGCATCGATCGCGCCGGAACCGTACCGGCGCGCGGCGGCGGCGATCGCACGCGCCTGGCGCGCGTCGAGCCGGCCGCCCGGCAGCTTGATCCGGCACAACCCGCCGTCGGCGGCCGCGACCACGCGCACGAGCCCCGGGCAGGCCGACGGGCGCACGACGGGCGACGCAGGAATCGAATCGGGGGCGGAACTCAACGGGATACCGGAACAGTGTGGCGCCGCGGCCAACGCATCGGTACACCCCGCCCGACGCCGACTGGCACGCACGCACTTTCTGGCCGGCAGGTCTCCTGGCTGACAGGTCGGCGCCGACTCCCGGCCTTCCCGGTGAAACCAGTGGCATGAGGAGGAAGATCGGCTCGCTGTCTACAGTTGCGGGGGCAGCCACAGCGGCGCGCGGTGCGCCCTGTGTTCCCTCTTCGGCCCCGAAGGGCACCGGCGAACGAACGGCCGTAGGATACCCGATTTCGGTCGCGATTCGCGACCGGCTGGCGGTTCGCGGCGGGCGAAGCGGGCAACGGTCGCGCGCGCGCGGGCGGGCAGATGAAACGCGGGGTGGAACACGGTACCATGCCGTTTTTCGCAATGCGGACGGCTGCACCGGCGCTTTCACGGCCGCGCGGCGACACGATGGAATCGAACGATGGGGAAGGGTGCATGACGGCGTGGCTGACGGTAGTGGGCATCGGCGACGACGGTTACGCGGGGCTCGGACGCCACGCGCGGCGCGCGTTGCTCGATGCGACGCACGTGGTCGGCGCGACACGGCATCTCGACATGCTGCCCGCGCGGCTGCGGGCGACGCGCGAAGCATGGCCGTCGCCGTTCGACCTGTCGGGGCTGCTCGCGCGCCGCGGCGCGCCCGTGTGCGTGCTCGCGAGCGGCGATCCGATGCTGTTCGGCGTCGGCGCGACGCTCGCCCGCCAGCTTTCTCCCGACGAATGGCGCGTGCTGCCCGCGCCGTCGTCGCTGTCGCTCGCCGCTGCGCGCCTCGGCTGGGCGCTGCAGGACGTCGGCGCGGTCTCGCTCGTCGGGCGTCCGCTCGCGACGCTGGCCCGCCATCTGCTGCCGGGCCGGCGCCTATTCGTGCTGAGCGCCGACGGCCGCACGCCGGCCGCCGTCGCGGCCGAACTCGCCGCCCGCGGCTTCGGGCCGACGCGCGTCAGCGTGTTCGAACACCTCGGCGGCCCGCTCGAGCGACGGATCGATGGCCTCGCGCAAGACTGGCACGTCGACGAAACCGCCGCGCTCAACCTCGTCGCGCTCGATTGCCGGGCGGGCCCCGACGCACCGCGCCGCGCGCTCACGCCCGGCCTGCCCGACGACGCGTACCGCCACGACGGCCAGCTCACCAAGCGCGACCTGCGTGCGATGACGCTCGGGCGTCTCGCGCCCGCGCCCGGTGAACTGCTCTGGGACGTCGGCGCCGGTAGCGGCTCGATCGGCATCGAATGGATGCGCGCGCATCCATCCTGCCAGGCGATCGCGATCGAAGCGCATGCGGAGCGGCAACGCTTCATCGAACACAACCGCGATACGCTCGGCGTGCCGGGCCTGCAACTCGTCGCGGGCCGTGCGCCCGATGCGCTCGAGGGGCTCGCCGCGCCCGACGCGATCTTCATCGGCGGCGGCGCGACGGCGCCCGGCGTGCTCGACGCGTGCTGGGCTTCGCTGAAGCCCGCCGGCCGGCTGGTCGCGAACGCGGTCACGCTGCAGGGCGAGATGGCGCTCGCCGCGTGGCGCGACGCGCATGGCGGCTCGCTCACGCGCGTGTCGTTCGCGCATGCCGAACCGCTCGGCCGCTTCGACACGTGGCGGCAGCCGCTGCCGGTCACGCTGTACGACGTGCGCAAGCCCGACACGGCAGACGCGACCGACACGGCCGACTCGTCGAATTCGTCGAATCCGTCGAACGCAACGGACGCGTGATGCGCGACGAAACCCCCGAACAACCCGCGCCGCTGCGCTTCGGCTACACGACCGGCAGCTGCGCGACCGCGACGTCGCTCGCGGCCGCGCGGCTGCTGCTCGCGGGTCACGCGGACGACGCGGTCGAGATCGTGCTGCCGAAGGGGCAGCGCGTGATGATGCGGCTCGAGTTCTGCCGCACGACCGCCGACGGCGCCGAAGCCGGCACGATCAAGGATGCCGGCGACGATCCGGACGTCACGCATGGCGCGCTGATCTTCGCGCGCGTCGCGCTCGCGGCGGCGCCCGGCGTGCGCTTTCATGCCGGGCCGGGCGTCGGCACGGTCACGCGTGCGGGGCTGACGCTGCCGGTCGGCGAACCGGCGATCAACCCGGTGCCGCGCCAGATGATGACCACGCACCTGGAGGCGCTTGCGGCCGAGCACGGCTACGCGGGCGGCTTCGACGTGACGATCGGCGTCGAAGGCGGCGAGATGCTCGCGCTGAAGACGATGAACCCGCGCCTGGGCATCGTCGGCGGGCTGTCGATCCTCGGCACGACCGGCATCGTGCGGCCGTTCTCGTGTTCGGCCTATATCGCGTCGATTCATCAGGGCATCGACGTCGCACGGGCGAACGGCATCGCGCATATCGCCGCCTGCACGGGCAACGCCAGCGAGGACGCGATGCGCGCGCACTACCAGTTGCCCGACATGGCGCTGATCGAGATGGGCGATTTCGCGGGCGCGGTGCTCAAGCACCTGCGGCGCGCGCCCGTCGCGCGCCTGTCGATGTGCGGCGGCTTCGGCAAGCTGAGCAAGCTCGCGGCCGGCCATCTCGACCTGCACAGCCGCCATTCGAGCATCGACCTGCCGCTGCTCGCGCAGTGGGCGGCCGAGGCCGGCGCGAACGATGCGCTGCAGGCCGCGATGCGCGCGGCCAACACGAGCCAGGAAGCGTTGAAACTCGCACAGGCCGACGGCGTGCCGCTCGGCGATCTCGTCTGCGCGCATGCGCTGCGGGTGGCACGCGACATCGTGCCGCCGTCGGTCGCGGTCGAGATGTTCGCGATCGACCGGCAGGGCCGCTTCGTCGGGGAGGCGCGATGAGCCCGCGCATCCTGCTGCTCGGCGGCACCGGCGATGCGCTGAAAATCGCGCGCGCGCTCGGCCCGCATCATGTCTACAGTCTCGCCGGTCTCGGCAAGACGCCCGACGACTTGCGCTGCGACGTGCGCGTCGGCGGTTTCGGCGGCGCGGCCGGGCTCACCGCATATCTTCGCGACGCTGGCATCGGCCTCGTGATCGATGCCACCCATCCGTATGCCGCGCGAATCAGCGCGAACGCCGCGGCGGCGACGCGCGACGCAGGCGTGCCGCTGTGGGCGCTGCGCCGCGCACCGTGGACGCCTCAACCGGGCGACGACTGGCGCATGGTCGACGACTGGGCCGGTATCGAGGCCGCGCTCGCGCCGTTCAGGCGCCCGCTGTTCACACTCGGCCGCGAACCGCTCGCGCATCTCGACGCGATTCCGCCACACCAGTTCTGGCTCGTGCGCTGCCTCGATGCGCATCCCGGCAACGCCCGTGCGCAGGTCGTCGCCGCGCGCGGGCCGTTCACGCCCGACGGCGAGCGCGCGCTGTTCGCGCTGGCGGGCATCGACGTCGTCGTCAGCAAGAACAGCGGCGGCGCGGCCACCGAGGCCAAGCTCGACGTCGCGCGCGAACGCAGGCTGCCGGTCGTGATGCTGCGCCGGCCGCCGCTGCCCGATGCCGACCGCGCGTTCGACTCGGTCACGGCACTCATCGACGCACTCGATCCGGCCGCGCGCGCCTGACGCGGCGCAGCGGCCACCCAACGAATTGACGGAGAAATTTCGATGACGGTGTATTTCATCGGCGCGGGCCCAGGCGACCCGGAGCTGATCACGGTGAAAGGCCAGCGGCTCGTGCGCACGTGCCCGGTGATCCTGTATGCGGGCTCGCTCGTGCCGGCCGCCGTGCTCGACGGTCATCGCGCGGAGCAGGTCGTCAACACGGCCGAACTCGACCTCGACGCGATCGTCGCGCTGCTCGCGGCCGCGCATGCGAAAGGGCAGGACGTCGCGCGCGTGCATTCGGGCGACCCGTCGCTGTATGGTGCGATCGGCGAGCAGATCCGCCGCCTGAAAGCGCTCGGGATTCCGTACGAAATCGTGCCGGGTGTGACGGCCACGGCCGCATGCGCGGCGACGCTCGGCGTCGAGCTGACGCTGCCGGGCGTCGCGCAGACGGTGATCCTCACGCGTTTCGCGGGCAAGACGACGATGCCGGAAGGCGAAGCGCTCGGCGCACTCGCCGCGCATCGTGCGACGCTCGCGATCCATCTCGGCGTGCGCCATCTCGCGCGTATCGTCGACGAAGTGCTGCCGCACTACGGCGCCGATTGCCCGGTGGCGGTGATCTATCGCGCGAGCTGGCCCGACGAGGAACGCGTGACGGGCACGCTGGCCGACATCGTCGGCAAGGTGCAGGGCACGCAGATCGAGCGCACCGCGCTGATCCTGATCGGGCGCGTGCTCGACGCCGAAGGGTTCGCGGATTCGACGCTGTACGCGAGCGCGGGCTGAACGCACCAGCGCCGTGGAGCCGGGTATCTGGACGGGCCGCGAGGATATGGCTGGTGCGAGCCTGCCCGGGACGACACCGGGCATGCAGGCACCCGCGCCGCTGGCCCGCGGCGTCGCTCAGGCCCGCGCGACGTGCCGCACCAGTTTTGGCGCAAACCCGGACGCGAGCACGAATAGCACCACACACAGGCACGCCATCGCGATCCATGCGGGCGTCAGGTCCGCGAGATGCTGGCGCACGATGCCGGCCGCGAACGGAAACAAGCCGGCGATCAAATAGCCGACACCCTGCACGAACCCCGTTAGCGACGCGGCATCAGCCGGCGTCGCCGCATGGTCGACCGTAACGATCAGCGACAGCGGAAACAGCGCGCCGATTCCCGCGCCGAGCAGCAGCGCGGCCGGCAGCGCGAGCGCGTCGGGTGCGGCCAGCATCACCAGCAACCCGACGCATAGCGACACGATCGCCGCATACAACGCGGGCCGGCGATCGGGCAGGCGGTCGATCGTCGCGGAAATCGTCAGCCCCGCGACGACTTCCGCGAGCGTCACGCCGCCGAGCAGGCTGCCGGCCGCGGTCGGCGACCAGCCGAGCCGCATGTAGTACGGCGGCAGCCACGCGAGCACGAGCGTGTAAGCGCCGGTCGCGATGCCGAAGAACAGCGCGAGCCGCCATGCGCGCGACGGCCGCGCGCCCGATCCGGATACCGGCCCGCCGGCCAGCGCGTCGCCGCCACGGCTGGCTAGCGGCCACGCCAATGCGGCGAGCGCCGCCGGCAACGCCCAGCCCGCGAGCGCGGCAAGCCAGCCCCAGCGCGCCGCGGCGAACGGCGCGACGACGCTCGCGAGCACCGCGCCGCCCATAATCGACGTCGAATAGACGCCCATCGCGCCGCCGATGCGCGTCGCGAAATGCGCCTTCACGAAGCCGGGCAACAGCGCCTGAACCATCGCGATCCCGACACCCGCGCAGCACGCGCTCGCCAGCAGCAGCCATGCGTGTTGCGCACCGACGCGCGATGCGCAGGCCAGCCCGATCAATGCGACGCCGAGCCATACGCCGCCCGCGATCCCGGTGATGCGCTGCAGGCGCCGTGCGCTCAGCGCACCGAGCCCCATCAGCAGGATCGGGATCGTCGTCAGCAGGCTGGCCGCGCCGTCGCCGATCCCCGTCGCGCGCTGGATCATGTCGAGCAGCGGGCCGACCGCGGCAAGCGCCGGCCGCAGGTTCAGCCCGACCAGCACGATCGCGGCGAGCCGCCATCCGGGGGAAGTGAAGCGCTTCATCGCAAGGCCCTCGATATCGGTGCGCGGCTGCCAGCGAGGAGCCGCGCGTTTTTCAGGTAAAGTATCTCGACATCAAGATAAATGCTCATTTGTCTCGACGTCAAGATAACTGGTAGGCCGAGGAGGGTTAATGGATCGAGCCGAGCATGCACTCGCGCAATGGCGCGCCGAGCGTCCGGATCTCGACGCAACGTCGATGGTGGTGATGGGACGGTTGCAGGAAGCCGCGCTCGTGATCGCGCGCGACCGTCTCAATCCGCTGTTCGCGCGCTACGGCATGCAGCCGGGTGAATTCGACGTGCTCGCGACGTTGCGGCGCAGCGGCGCGCCGTTCGCGCTGACGCCGACCGCGCTGTACGACGCGCTGATGATGTCGTCGGGCGGGATGACCGCACGCATTGACCGGCTGCAGAAGGCAGGGTGGGTCGAGCGTCGGCCGAATCCGGCGGACGGGCGCGGCACGCTCGTGGCGCTGACGGATGCGGGGCGGGTGCTGATCGATGAAGCGGTTGTTGCGCATATCGATAATCAGCGCGCGCTGTTGGATGCGTTGTCGGAGGCGGAACAGGTGCAGTTGTCGGAACTGCTGGGGAAGTTGCTGGCGGGGTTGGAAGGTGCGACGCCGGAAGGGGAGGAAGAGAAGTCGCGTTGAAGAATGCGTGATCGAAACGTACGCGGCGGGCAAAAAAGTTCTTCGTGAATTTTTCGTGGACGTCGCTTGCCGACCCGGAGCGGTCAATTATCCTTTCCTACAGCGGCCGCTCGGGCGTTCCAGTGCGACTCTTCCGGAGATCATCAAGTGTTCCGAGCTACTCAGTGCGGGACGCCACTGTAGCGGCACGTCGAGCAGCGAGTTTTGAGGCCAATTCATCCACTGCAATTAAGAACTCGAAGGCCTTGCCATTCTCACGAGTCACACGGAATCCAAGCTTGCGATGGAAAGCGATAGACAATCGGTTGGTTTTGTAAACGTGGCTTCTAAACTCACCGATTCCTCGTTCGTTCGCAAGAGCGGCTATCTTTGCGAGTAGCTCGCTCATAACGCTGTATGTTCGGTGCAGAGGGTGCGTACCAAATGCGCCAACGAACCAGCACGCTTCTGCGTCTGGTCGGAGCATTGCATAGGCAACGAGCCTGCCCTCCCGTCGCACTGAACATACTTCATTGACCTCCAAGGCTTTTTGCAGCTTCACCCGGTGCTCGTCCATGTCGAAGGCATCGCCCGCCTGTTCTGTATGGGCACGTAACGTCAGCGAGTCGAGCATGAGGAGTTCGTCAACAGGCGGCAGCATGTCGGGGGATCCGTACGATAAAGGGACATTCCAGGAGCGTACTTCGAATCAAATTTGTCGCCAAATGCCAGCTTCTGGCCGGACGCAGCCGGCCGCCGCCCTGTGACGCGCGAGCGGCGCAGATCGACCCCGAGCGGTCAATCATCCCTTCCTAAAGCGGCCGCTCAGGCGTTCCGTTTGCATGGGATTCTACTTCGATGAAAGGAATCCCGTTCTTACCCAAAAAAAGATGCTTACGACCCAAAGCTGGCGCCAATGCAAGTCGACAGCAGGCGCTCAGAATCTTCATCCATACGTGAAAACCCGCTCGCACGCACTGCCGTTCATGGGTAAAGTGAAGCAACGTGACTTCAGCCAGCACTCGTGCGGGCTGTTACACGGCAACGCTGTTGTCCTGAAACCAAGTTAGAAGGTACTCGCACACTGTAATTTTTTAACCACAAAGGAGAGCATTCATGGCACTTAAACCAGGACCAAAGCCGATAGCAAAATCAACAGGGAAACCGGATCAGCGCCGCCGTGATAACAAGACCACACCAGGAAATACACCATCCCTCAAACCTAGCAAATCTAGCAATCCCCCAAAGAGTAAATGACAGGGGCTCTAGTTAATTTGCCCTTCTAACCCGGCAGTCGATCGGATCTGCGCGAAATGCCGCGCAGGCCGGTCACTTCTACGTTGGATGACAGCTTGAGCGATGATCCGACCGGCTGCTTTTGGCCGAACACCGACAGTCTTCCCAACGTTCCCCGAAAATTCGCAATGAGCAAAAAAATGCCCACCGCGCACTGCGGTGGGCCTGACTGAGCGTTGCGCGGGCCGCTGACGGCATGCCCGCTGCCGCCCGGTCACTCAGCCCCGCGCCGGAATATTGAGCCCCCGCGCAACAGCCGGCCGCGCAACGAACGCGTCGAGCACCCGCTTGACGTGCCGGAATTCGTCGAACCCGACCAGATCGCCCGCCTCATAGAAGCCGACCAAGTTGCGCACCCACGGGAAGATCGCGATGTCCGCAATCGTGTAGGTATCACCCATCACCCACTGGCGATTCGCGAGATGCGCGTCGAGCACGCCGAGCAGCCGCTTCGACTCGTCGACATAACGGTCGCGCGGACGCTTGTCCTCATAATCGCGCCCGGCGAACTTGTGGAAGAAGCCGAGTTGGCCAAACATCGGCCCGATGCCGCCCATCTGGAACATCACCCACTGGATCGTCTCGTAGCGGCCCGCGAGATCCTGCGGGATCAGCTGGCCCGTCTTGTCCGCGAGATAGATCAGGATCGCACCCGATTCGAACAGCGGCAGCGGCTGGCCGTCGGGGCCGTTCGGATCGATGATCGCCGGGATCTTGTTGTTCGGGTTCAGCGACAGGAATTCGGGCGAGAACTGGTCGTTCGTGTCGAAACGCACGAGGTGCGGCTCGTACGGCAGGCCGGTTTCCTCGAGCATGATCGACACCTTGACGCCGTTCGGCGTCGGCAGCGAGTAGAGCTGGAGGCGGTCGGGATGCTGGGCCGGCCACTTTTGCGTGATCGGGAAGGCGGACAGATCGGGCATGAAGGTTCGCTCGTCGAAGTGAATGATCCGCGCTCCGCCCGTGCCGCCGCGCTCGCGCACGGTTTGCGGCGCAGCGGCAGGGCGGAGCGCGCCGAAAGCGCCCACTGTAGCCGATCCGGGGAATCAATGCAGGGGTCGGCCGGCCGCCGGTGGTTCGGCACAATAGCCGTGTTTGGCGCCGTTCACGGCGCCGCAAGACACGGCGGGCAACGTGTCTCCGGCGGCCGCCGAACCGCATACGGCCCGACGCGTTCCGCTTCCCGTCGAGATACGACGTCCTAACACGCCGCGCCAAACGACTCCGCCACCACCGACAAACTTGGCCACCGCGCAATTCGTCAACAAACGGAAGCTTTTTGTCAGGGAAAGTCCCGCCCCGCGTCCGGTGGTTTTTTGTTGACCGACATCGTATAACGCCGTCATGATTTCCTGACAAGAAAGGTCCCATCCACCGACCGAAGTGAGGAGACATGAACACCACCCCGATCGCTCGCCGTGTCCGCCGGATCGCACTCGCACTAGGCTTCGCGCTGTCGGCCGCAGGAGCCGTTGCCGCCCCCGTATCGCTGAACATCGTCGACGTCGCAGGCAACCTGCAGCTCACGCAGAAGGCCATCGAGGCGTTCAAGGAGAAGAACCCGGGTCTCGTCGCGAACGTCACGTTCACGAACGCGCCCGCGCCGCAGTTGCCGGGCAAGATCAAGGCGATGCAGGCGGCGGGGCGCTCCGACATCGACCTCGTGCTGACCGGCACCGACGCGCTGGCCGCCGGCATTGAGCAAAACCTGTGGCAGAAGCTCCTGCCCGACAACACGGCCGCGCTCCCCGGCGTGCTCGACAAGTACGCGCCGGGCCCGCGCAAGATGCAGGATCTCGCGCAGGGCTTCGGCCTCGAAGTCACCTACATGCCGGCCGGCCCGCTGCTCGAATACAACCCGGCGAAGGTCAGCGACCCGCCGAAGACGCCCGACCAGTTGCTCGCGTGGTGCAAGGCGCACCCGAACAAGCTGATCTATGCGCGCCCCGCGAACTCCGGCCCCGGCCGCACGTTCCTGATGGGGCTACCGTACGTGCTTGGCGACAAGAATCCGCAGGACCCGATCAACGGCTGGGACAAGACCTGGGCGTTCCTGAAACAGTTGAACGAATGCGTGCCGTACTACCCGGGCGGCACGTCGGCGGTGATGAAGGAGCTCGGCGAAGGCACGCGCGACATGACCGTAACCGTCACCGGCTGGGATCTCAACCCGCGCGCGCTCGGCATCGTGCCGGCCGAATTCAAGATCCAGGCGTTCGACAACATGACGTGGGTCAACGACGCGCACTACATGGTGATCCCGAAGGGCGTGCCGAAGGAAAAGCTCGACGTGCTGTTCAAGCTGATGAATTTCCTGCTCGAACCGGCGCAGCAGGCGATGACCTACGACGACGGCTACTTCTACCCGGGCCCGGCGGTGAAGGGCGTGACGCTCGAGATGGCGCCCGCGCACAGCCAGGAAGTGATCAGGAAATTCGGCCGCCCCGAATACGCAAAGCTGCTCGCCGATCGTCCGCACGTGCAGCCGCTCAACGCGCAGGCGATGGTCGCCGCGTTCCAGAAATGGGATCGCGAGATCGGTTCGCAGAAATCGAAGTGACGCCTGAACCGGCGGGCGTCGCGGCGCCCGCGTCGATGGAGTTCGAGGAATGAAGCACAATTTCGAACGGTTGCGGCTCGACGGCGTGTGCCGCAGTTTTACCAATACGGAAGGCGCGCAAGTCGCCGCGCTGAACGGGCTCGACCTCGAGATCCGGCGCGGCGAATTCATCGCGCTGCTCGGCCCGTCGGGCTGCGGCAAATCGACCGCGCTGAATTGCATCGCGGGGTTGCAGCCGCTCACGCGCGGCGGCATCTGGCTCGACGACACGCGCATCGACGTGCTGCCGCCCGAGCGTCGAGGCTTCGGGATGGTGTTCCAGAACTACGCGCTGTTTCCGCACATGTCGGTGCTCGAGAACGTCGGCTTCGGCCTCAAGATGCGCGGCGTGGCGAAGCAGGAAACGCGGCGGCGCGCGCAGCAGGCACTCGAACTCGTGCAGCTCGTCGGTCATGAAGGCAAGCTGCCCGGGCAACTGTCGGGCGGGCAGCAGCAGCGCGTCGCGATCGCGCGCGCGATCGTGATCGAGCCGCCGCTCGTGCTGATGGACGAGCCGCTGTCGAACCTCGACACCAAACTGCGCATCGAGATGCGCGCGGAAATCCGCCGCATCCACACGCAGCTCCAACGCGCGACGATCTACGTGACGCACGACCAGGACGAGGCGCTGTCGATGGCCGACCGCATCGTCGTGATGAAGGAGGGCGTCGTGCAGCAGGTCGCGTCGCCGAAGGACGTCTACACGCGCCCGCACAACCTGCATGTCGCGCGCTTCATGGGCTATCGCAACGTGCTGCCGTTTACGCTCGAAGGGATGGCCGGCGATTACGTGGACGTCACATCGGGCGGCGTGCGCCTCACCGGCGTACCGATGGCCGGCTTCGACACGAAGGAGGTCGTGATCGCGCTGCGCCCCGACGACATCGAGCGCGCGGAAGCCGGTGCCGACAATGCGTTCGACGCGACCGTCGAGACGGTCGAGTACGGCGGCCGCGACTCGTTGATCCGCGCGATCACGCCGTTCGGTTCGATCTGGGCCCGCGTGGCCGGCGAGTTCACGCAAGGCGAACCGCTGCGGCTACGCGTGGCGCCGGCGCGCACACTCGTCTATGCGGGAGACGGGCAATGAACCGCCCGCGCCACCCGCCACGCGCGGCCGCATCCCGCCCGGAGGCCGCATGAGCACGCTCGCGACCGGCGGCGCGCCGCGCGACGCGAAAGCCTGGCTCGTCACGCCGGCGCTCGCGTTCATCGCCGCGCTGTTCATCTATCCGTTCGCGTACGGCCTCGTGCTGTCGTTCCAGCCGACGAACGCGACGAACGGCGGCGGCGCGCTCGCGAACTACGTGCAGTTCTTCACCGACACAGCGATGTGGCCGACCGTGCTCGTCACGCTGAAGCTCGCGGTGCCGGCGACGCTGCTCAACGTCGGCATCGCGGTGCCCGTCGCGTTCGCGCTGCGCCGCAATTCGCCATACCAGAAGTTCGTCACGACGCTGCTCGTGATTCCCGTCACGCTCGGCACGGTGCTCGTCGCCGACGGGATGCTCACGTATTTCGGGCCGAACGGCTGGTTTCCGCAGGCGCTGCAGGGGCTGCACCTGTACACCGACGAAGTGCGCCTCACGCACAACTACTGGGGCGTGCTGCTGTCGCTGATCGTGTCGGGTTTTCCGTTCGCGTTCCTGTTGATGCTGTCGTACATCAGCGGCATCGACCCGACCCTCGCGCGCGCGGCAGCCACCCTCGGCGCGAACCCGTGGCAGCAGTTCCGGCAGATCTACCTGCCGCTGCTCGTGCCGGGGCTCACGATGGCCGCATGCCTGTCGTTCGTGCAGGCGTTCTCGGTGTTTCCGTCGGCCGTGCTGCTCGGCGCGCCGGCCGGCCCGACGCGCGTGATCTCGATCGCGGCGGCCGAAGCCGCGTTCGAAAGCTACGACTATTCGCTCGCGTCGGCGATCGCGATCGTGATGGGCTTCGTGCAGTTGCTGGTGGTCGCGTCGATGCTCGGCGCGCGCCGCTTCTTCTATACCGGCGCGGTGACGGGAGGCAAGGGCTGATGGCGACCGACGATCATGCCGCCCGCACGTGGCCGCCGAAGCACGACGCACCCGACGCGCGGCCCGTCGATGCAAGGAAACCGCACCGGATGAAAAGCAATCTCGCTGGCCGCGCATGGAAGGCGCTCGTCTGGGGGCTGATGGCGTTCTTCCTGTTGAACGTGATGCTGCTGATCGCGACCGTCGCGGTGAACTCGGTCGCGACGCGCTGGTTCGGCACGCCGCTGCCGCAGGGCTTCACGCTGCACTGGTATGCGAAGGCGTGGGACGACTTCCAGCTCGCCAGCGTGCTGTGGGTGACCGTCGAAGTTGTCGGCGCGGTCGTGCTGCTGTCGATCGCGCTCGGCGTGCCGGCCGCGTATGCGCTCGCGCGCGTGCAGTTCCGCGGCAAGCACTTCGCGCTGCTGGTGTTCCTGCTGCCGCTGATGGTGCCGCCCGTCACGTACGGGATTCCGATGGCGACGGTGATGTACAAGATCGGGCTCGCGGGCACGCTGCCGGGCGTGATCCTCGCGAACCTGGTGCCGGCGCTGCCGTTCGTGATCCTCGTGATGACGCCGTTCATCGAACAGATCGATCCGAACCTCGAAGCGGCCGCGCGCATCTTCGGCGCGAACACGTGGCGCTATTTCCGCTACGTGCTGCTGCCGCTGCTGGTGCCCGGCATGCTCGCGGCCGGGCTGCTCGTGCTGGTGCGCACGATCGGGATGTTCGAGCTGACGTTCTTCACCGCGGGCCCGAGCACGCAGACGCTCGTCGTCGCGCTGTATTACGCGGTGTTCTCGACCGGCGTGCGCGCGCCGCAGTCGATCGACGCGATGGCGATGATCTACATGGCCATCACGCTCGTGTGGGTCGTGATCGCGCTGCAGTTCGTCAGCCCGACGCAGCTCGTGAGCCGCGTGAAGCAGGAGCGGCAATAGGCGAGGGGCATCGCACGATTCGCGCGGGCCGCCAACCTGTCGGGCCGCCGTGCAATTGGTTACAAATGGATACCGCGCACGACACGCGGACGTTGCAGACTACGCGGCGTTCACCCGATCGACGGATATCCATGAAGTTTCACACGCTGCTGACACTCGCCGGCGCTTCGACGCTGCTGGCCGCCTGCAATCTGCTCCACGACGGTCCCAGATCGAGCGACGTCGACGACGCCGTGCGCCGCGCGCTCGAAGCGGAAAACCACGGCGGGCTGAACGCGCTGTTCGGCCAGCCGTTGCCCGTGTCGGCCGACGTCGTGTCGGCGAAACCCGACGGCGACTGCAAGAAGCTCGGCGATCGCACGTATTCGTGCGACGTCGTGGTCACGTGGCGCAATGCCGATTACTCGCCGTCGCGCGCGAACCTGACCTTCGTGAAGGCGGCCGATGGTTCGTGGCAGACGTCGGGCGTCGACGCGGCGCTCGTGACGGGCACCGCGAAATCACTGATCGATCATATCGGCAAGGCGTGGCCGGGCAATGCGGCGAGCGGCGCGTCGGCGCCGGAGTGACGCAGTGGGCCAGTGACGCGTCGGCCACCGGCAAGCCCGCTTTCCCCGCCTCGTGCAGGCGGCCCCGTTCGTACGGGCCGCGCCGCCCGCTTTTTCGATAAAAGGGCGCAAGCACTTGTCTTATCTCGTTTGACCCCATCCTCGGTATGCGGGCAGGGTTATAGGGAAAACCCTTATCTCAAGGTATAATTACGGCGAGAGAGAAAGGTCCCAACCATGCCTGAACGTTTCCAAACCCTTGAAAAATTTGTGTTTTCCCTCGTCGTGATGTCCGCCGTCGTGTGCTCGGCCTTCCTCGCGTACGAGCGTCATCCCGAGATCAAGATCGCGCTGCACGAAGGCGAAGCGCTGATGCGCGAGAGCGCCAAGTACTCGGTCATCTGCTCGCCGTCCAAGGTCGATCCTTGCGTCGAGATGTCCGCATACTGAGCGGCTTTTCCGCCTTTCGGACTTGCCCTACATCACTGCCGGCCTGAATGCCTTAAAGTCGCGTCCATCAGGTATTCAGAAACCGGCCGCAAGATAGGGCGGATGCACGAACCCGTTACGTGCCGAGTCGCTGGCGTAAGCAGCCCCGCATTCAGCCGGCCCCGCTTCGAGCAATCGAGCGGGGCCGTTCTGTTGGTGCGTGTCACACGACGTGCCGCGGTTCACCACCGGCGAACGCGGCGATGTTGTCCACGAGCTGATCGGCCAGCGCCTGCATCGCCTCGTCGCTCGCCCACGCGACGTGCGGCGTCAGGATGAACGCCGGATGCGACAGGATCGCGTGAAACGGATGCGCGGCCGGCAACGGCTCCTGCGTGACCACGTCGAACCCGGCGCCCGCGATCTGCCCCGACTGCAACGCATCGACGAGTGCGCTTTCGTCCACGAGCCCGCCGCGCGCGGTATTGATCAGCAGCGGCCGGCGCGCCATCCGCGCAAACGCGTGTGCGTCGATCAGGTGCCGCGTGGCCGGCGTGAGCGGGCAGTGCAGCGTGATCACGTCGCTGTCGCGCAGCAGTGTGTCGAGCGGCGCATGACCGTCGCCCGATGTGTCGCCGTGCGCCGCGAACAGCACCCGCATGTCGAGCGCACGCGCGATGGCGGCCACCGCACGCCCGAGCACGCCGTCGCCGACGACCCCGAGCGTCGAACCGGCCAGGTCGCGAATCGGGTGATCGAAGAAGCAGAACTGCCCGCTGTCGAGCCAGCGCCCCGCGCGCACCGCGTCGCGATAAGCGACGAGGCTGCGCCGCAGCGCGAAGATCAGCGCGAACGTATGCTCGGGCACCGTGCGCACCGCATAGCCGCGAATATTGCTCACGACGATCCCGCGTGCCGCACAGGTATCGAGATCGACGATGTCCGTGCCGGTCGCGGCGATCGCGATCATCCGCAACGGCCGCGCGGCGGCGAGGGCCGCCGCGTCGAGCCGCACCTTGTTGGTCACGACGATGTCCGCGTCGCGGATGCGCGCCGCGACCTCGTGCGCGGCCGTCCGGTCGAATGTCTGCACTACGTGCGGGAACGGAAACGGCTTCAGCCCGATCTGCGGCGACAGCGTCGCGCGGTCGAGGAACACGATCTTCGCGGGAGCGAAAACGGAAAACATGGCGGGTCTCGCTGGCAGGCGCCCGGTGGCGCGGAACGGCTTCGATTCTGCCGGCGGCGCGTGCGCCATCGTTTGATCGTTGCGCGAGCGGGCTTTCCCGCAAGGAAAGGCAGAGGCTCGCTACGTGACCGATGCCATGCTCGCATCGACGGCCGCCTTTCCGTTTGGGAAAGGCGGGTTGACCATCGATCGATTTTCGCCGGGCGCGAACGCCGTCATGATCGCCGTCATCGACAACACGCTTTCATCGGAGACAGTCATGACACGCCCCCTGGACGGCATCCGCGTGCTGGAGCTTGGCCAACTGATCGCCGGGCCGTTCGCGGGCCGGATGCTCGCCGAATTCGGCGCGGAGGTCATCAAGGTCGAGCCGCCCGGCGTCGGCGACCCGCTGCGCAAATGGCGGCTGCTCCACGACGGCACGTCGGTCTGGTGGGCCGCGCAGTCGCGCAACAAGACCTCGCTCACGCTCGACCTGCGCACGCCCGAAGGGCAGGACGTCGTGCGCCGCCTCGTCGCCGACACCGACGTGCTGATCGAAAACTTCCGGCCCGGCACGCTCGAAGGCTGGGGGCTCGGCTGGGACGCACTGTCCGCGATCAACCCGGGGCTCGTGATGCTGCGCGTGTCGGGCTTCGGGCAGACGGGCCCGTATCGCGACCGGCCCGGCTTCGGCGTGATCGCCGAGGCGATGGGCGGCCTGCGCCACCTGACCGGCGAGCCGGGCCGCACGCCGGTGCGCGTCGGCATCTCGCTCGGCGATTCGCTGTCGGCACTGCACGGCATGATCGGCGTGCTGCTGGCGTTGCGCCATCGCGAACAGCAGGGCGGCAAGGGGCAAGTCGTCGACGTCGCGCTGTACGAATCGGTGTTCAACATGATGGAAAGCCTGCTGCCCGAATATGCGGCGTTCGGTGCGATACGCGAGCCGGCCGGCAGCAGCCTGCCGGGCATCGCGCCGACCAACGCGTACCGTTGCCGCGACGGCAGGTACGCGCTGATCGCCGGCAACGGCGACAGCATCTTCCGGCGCCTGATGGAACTGATCGGTCGGCCCGATCTCGGCAACGATCCGGCGCTCGCCCACAACGACGGGCGCGTCGCGCAGGTCGCGCGCATCGATGCGGCGATCGGCGAGTGGAGCGCCCGCCACGACCTCGACGACGTGCTCGCCGCGCTGAACGACGCGCGCATTCCGTCCGGACGCATCTACGACGTGGCCGACATCGCGGCCGATCCGCACTACCGTGCGCGCGACATGATCGTCGACGCCGCGCTGCCCGACGGCACGCCCGTGCTGGTGCCGGGCATCGTGCCGAAACTCGACGCGACGCCCGGGCGCATCGAGCGACCGGCGCCCGCGCTCGGCGCGGATACCGACGCGGTACTCGAATCGCTCGGCATCGACACGGCGACGCGCGACGACTGGCGCACGCGCGGCGTGATCTGACACAACCATCGGGACGAACCCATGAACCGGCATCCGCAACGACTCCATATCCACGAAGTCGCGACCCGCGACGGTTTCCAGAACGAGGCCGCGTTCGTCGACACCGACGACAAGATCGCGCTCGTCGACGCGCTGAGCGCCTGCGGCTACGCGAAGATCGAGGTCACGTCGTTCACGTCGCCGAAGGCGATTCCCGCGCTGCGCGACGCGGAAGCCGTGATGCAAGGCATCGTGCGCGCGCCGGGCGTCGTCTATACGGTGCTCGTGCCGAACGTGCGCGGCGCCGAGCGCGCGCTGGCGTGCGGCGTCGACGAGGTGAACCTCGTGATGTCGATGAGCGAGAGCCACAACCGCGCGAACCTGCGGATGACGCGCGAGCAGTCGTTCGCGCAGTTGCGCGACGTGATCGACACGGTGCGCGGCACGGGTGTCGCGATCAACGTGTCGCTGTCGACCGCGATGGGCTGCCCGATGGAAGGCGACGTGCCGGCCGAAACGGTGCTCGCGTGGATGCAGCGCTTCGCGGATCTCGGCCTGCACGGCTTCACGCTGTGCGACACGACCGGCATGGCGTTTCCGTCGCAGGTGCGCGATCTGTCGCGCCGCGCTCGCGAGCGCTTCGGCGCGTTGCAGCTCACGCTGCACCTTCACAACACGCGCGGGATGGCGCTCGCCAACACGCTCGCGGCGCTCGACGCCGGCATCGACCGCTTCGACGCGTCGCTCGGCGGGCTCGGCGGCTGCCCGTACGCGCCGGGCGCGACCGGCAACGCGTGCACCGAGGAACTGGTGCACATGCTCGAGCTCGACGGCTACGATACGGGCATCGATCTTGCGGCCGTGCTCGCCGCATCGGCGCGGCTGCCCGCGCTGATCGGGCACGATGTGCCGAGCCAGATCCTGAAGGCCGGCCGCCGCTCGGACCTTCATCCGCCGCCGCGCGCCGACGCCGGCGACATGCCCGCGCAACGCGCTTTCTCGTGAATCGTGAACCCCAACAGGAACAGGAGCGAATTCCATGACGCTGATCGACCATCTCGATCATCTCGTGCTGACCTGCGTCGATCCGGAACGGACGAAGCATTTCTACACCGAGGTGCTGCAGATGCAGCTCGAAACCTTCGGCGCGGGCCGGCTCGCGTTCCGTTTCGGGAACCAGAAGATCAACCTCCACGTGCGCGGCGCGGAATTCGAGCCGAAAGCGCATGTGCCGGTACCGGGCGCGCTCGACCTGTGCTTCATCGCGTCGGTTCCGCTCGACGACGTGATCGCGCACCTGCGGCGCGTCGACTGGCCGATCGTCGAAGGGCCCGTCGAACGCACGGGCGCGACGCAGAAGATTCGTTCGGTGTACGTGCGCGATCCCGACCTGAACCTGATCGAAATCTCCGAGCTGATCTGACCTGACCTGCCTGGTGCGGCCGCCTGCACGAGCACCCGCACGCTGCGCGCCCGGCGCCACAGTCCTTCGCCGAAAGCGGACAGGCACGCGCCGCGCCCGCCGATTCCGGATAGCCGTGTGCGGCCGCACTGCGGATAATGGCGCCACGGCGTCGGCCCGGCCGCCGCCTTCGCCGCGCGCACGGCGTCAACCTGCCGCGCGCATCCGCAATCCGATCCGGGCGATTCCCAATGACGATCCTCTATCGCGGCATGGACCGCGCGGCGCTCGACGCCGCGTACCTGAACACAAAGGCTGTTCCCGATTTCCCCGCGTTGCTCGCGTCATGCCAGGCGCGCAGCGCAGCGCTGTATGCCGCGACGCCCGGCCGCCGCGACCTGCGCTACGGCGCGCGACCCGCGCAGCGCTTCGACTGGCTGCCGTGCGGGCAGCGCGACGCGCCGCTGTTCGTGTTCATCCACGGCGGCTACTGGCAGCACTGCACGAAAGAGGATTTCGCGTATGCGGCGAGCGGGCCGCTCGCGCGCGGCTACGACGTCGTGCTCGCCGAATACACGCTCGCGCCGGTTGCAACGATGACCGATATCGTCGGCGAGATCGGCGCGCTGCTCGACCATCTCGCGGCCGACCGCGACGGCCTCGGTATCGCGGGGCGGCCGATCCACCTGAGCGGCCATTCGGCGGGTGGCCACCTGACGGCACTGCATCGCGCGCATTCGGCCGTCGCATCGGCGCTTGCGATCAGCCCGCTCGTCGATCTCGAACCGATCGCGCTGTGCTGCCTGAACGACAAACTGCAGCTCACCGCGCGCGAAATCGACGCATACAGTCCGCTGCATCACATCGTGCCTGGCGCCCCGACCGTCGTGGCGGTCGGCGATGCCGAGCTCCCTGAACTCATCCGGCAGGCAGACGAATACGCGACGGCGTGCGAAGCCGCCGGCGAGCGAATCGCCCGCACGTGGCTGCCCGGCATGCAGCACTTCGCGGTGCTCGACGATCTCGCGACGCCCGACGGCGCGATGCTCGCCGCATTGCACGCGATCGCGCCGCGCTAGCCGTCCCATATCGCACACGCACGGCCGGGCGTATGATCGGCGTCAGGCCGGCGCGATGACGGCGTACCCCGCACGGCCTTCCAGGACCCCAGGACATGGTGAACCCGCTTCATTTCGATCTGCAGTCGCTGCGCGTGTTCGCGCTCGTCGCCGAGCACGGCAGCCTGACGAAGGCGGCCGAACATGGCCAGCTCACGTTGTCCGCGGTCAGCAAGCGCATCGCCGAACTCGAAAGCGTGACCGGCAGCGCACTGTTCGTCCGGCATGCACGCGGCGTCGAGCTGACGCCCGCGGGCCGCGCGCTGCTCGATCATGCGGCGAAGGTGATCGAGCAGGTCAACCGGATGGCGCACGAGATGAGCGACTACGTCGCCGGCGTGCGCGGCCATATCCACGTCTGGACCAACACGTCCGCGATCGTCCAGTTCCTGCCCGCCGATCTCGCCGCGTTCCTCACCGACAACCCCGGCATCAAGGTCAGCCTCGAGGAGCGGCTGAGTCACGAGATCGTCGACGCGCTCGCGTCGGGCAAGGCCGATCTCGGCGTATTCGCCGACAACGTGCCGGCGCCCGGCATCGAACGGCGGCTGTACCGGCGCGACGAGCTCGTGCTGCTGGTGCCGCGCACGCACCGGTTCGCCGCGCGCGGCAGCATCCGCTTCGCGGATACGCTCGACGAGGACTACGTGGGCTTGAGCGACGGCAGCTCGCTGCTCGCGCGGATGACCGACGCCGCGTTCGCGGCCGAGCGCTCGCTGAAGCTGCGAATCCAGGTGTCGAATTTCGACGGCGTGAGCCGGATGATCGAGGCCGGCCTCGGCATCGGCGTGCTGCCGCGCGATGCGGTGACCGGCGAGCGCGCGGCGCGGCTCGGCGTCGTGACGCTCGACGACGCGTGGGCGACGCGCACGCTGTGGGTCGGCGTGAAGGCGGGCAGCGTGCTGACGACCGACGTCGCGAAGCTGTTCGATTTCATGTCGGCGCGGTGAATGCGACGGAACGCGACGCACGGGGTGCGGCTCCGTGCGCCCCGTGCCGATCGCCGCGTCAAACCGGATTGATCTCGTCCTGGCTGCGCCGCGTGGTCAGCGGCCCGAGCACGCGCAGCGTGACGGCAACGATGCCGAGTGCGACCGAGATCACGCCGAACATCGCGCCCGCGCCGTAGTGGCCGAGCACCGGCAGCAACACGAACGGCAGCGCGCCGCTCACGATCCGCGACAGCGCATAGGTACTGCCGATCGCCGTCGAGCGCACGCGCGCCGGGAAAATCTCGGCCTGATACACGTGATACGCGTTGCTGAACACGTTCGACGCACAGGTCGTCAGGAACCCGAAGCCGACGATCAGCATCGTATTGCCCGAATACGCGAAGCACAGCCCGAACACCGCGATCGACAGGATCGACACGATCACGAGCGTGCGGCGCTCGATCCAGTTGAGCAGCGGAATCGACAGCAGCGAACCGATCGGATAGCCGATGAACGATAGCGCGATGAACAGCGTGCTGTCCGTCACGTCGAAGCCGCGGCTTTTCACGACCGTGCCGGCCAGCGTGCCGAACCCGTAGTAGCCGAAGCCCTGCAACAGGTGAAAGATCGCCAGCATCACGTAGCGCGCGCCGTACGGTTGGCGGCGCAGCAGCGCGATGCGCTCGCCGAGCCCGAGCGGCCGCTGCGGCTCGACCGGTTCCGCGAAGTGTTCGGGCACACGCACGCCGGCGCTTTCCGCGAAACGCCGCAGCGCCGCGTGCGCATCGGCCGTGCGGCCTTGCGCGAGCAGCCAGCGCGGGCTTTCCGGCAGCCGGTGCTGGACGAGCAGCACGTACACGGCGCCGAGGCTGCCGATCGCGAGGATGATGCGCCAGCCGGCGACGCCCGCCACCTGCAATGGATTCAGCCACAGCGCGAGAAAGCCGACGAGCGGCACCGCGACATACGAAGTCGTGTAGGCCCACGCGGCGAGCCGCCCGCGCTTGTCCTTCGGCAGGATTTCGGACAGGAAGCTGTCGGCGACCGGATAGATCGCGCCGACGCCGATGCCCGTCAGGAACCGGCATGCCACGAGCATGTCGGCGTTCACGGAAAACGCACCGACGAGCGAGAACGCGCTGTACCACCCGAGGGTGAGCAGGAACGCCTTGCGCCGGCCGATGCGGTCGGCCAGGCTGCCGAGGCACATCGCGCCGACGAACATGCCGATGAACGCCGACGCCAGCAATAGCTTGAAATCGGCGCTTTGCCGGCTCAGCCCGTATTCGTGCTGCAACGCGGAGCCGATCGTACTGACGAGAAAAATCTCGTACATGTCGAAGAACAGCCCGACGCCGATCACCCATACGACGAATCGATGCAATGCGCCGACCGGCAGATCGTCCATGAAATCGCCGAGCGTAACGCGGCGGCCGGGAAGGGCTGCCGCATCGGCGCAGGCGCCTGCTGAAGCGGCCGGCGGCCGGGCGGATTCTGGGCCGCCGGCATGGCCGCCGAGGTCGAGGGATTGGCTGTTCATCGTGTCTCCTGATTATCGATATGCCGTGGCGCTGGGCCTGGCGTTCGCGACCGGTGTAACGCGCCGGCCACGCGACGCGACGGCAGGCATCGCCGGGCGCGTGCAAGAGCCGTCCGTCCGGGCTGCACCGATCGTCCGACACATGGTGGGCAAATCGGCGGCACGTGATAATTGCGGATGTTTCAAGCGTCCTTTCCTGAGCAGAAAGGGTAGGGCGCGCGTGGCGGCCCGTATTCGCCTGGCAGGCCGGTGCAGCCTGCGTGGCGGGCGGGGGCGTATCGAAAACGATGCGCATCCGCGCCATCCCGCGGGGCGGGAAAACCATGACCCCTGCCGTGTGGGCGCCGACGCAACCGTGTCCGGCCAGATCGCGCGCGCCGCGGATGTGCAATGTCCTGTATCTGCGCCGAGAGCGGATACAGAGCGATACAACGCCCGCGCGCGGGTTCGCTATAAAGCAGGCATGACCTCTTTCGGAGCCCGTCATGTCTGCCACCTGGTTCAAAGGGTCCTGCCATTGCGGGGCCGTCAAATTCGAAGTCACCGCGGCCATTGCACCGGCCGTCCGCTGCAACTGCAGCCTGTGCCGCCGGCGCGGCGCGCTGATGAGCCCGATGTTCGCCGCCGCCAACCTGACGATCGTCGAAGGCGAGGACGCGCTGACGTGCTATCGCTTCAACACGCACACCGCACGCCACTATTTCTGCAGTCGGTGCGGCGTCTATCCGTTCCACCAGACCCGCAAGGACCCGGCATGCTGGCGCGTCAATCTGGGTTGCCTCGACGGCATCGATCCGACCGCGCTCGACGCGACGGTCCTCGACGGCGCGAGCCTTTCGGTCGTGGAGGACGCATGAAGCGCTGGCTGATGATCCTGCTGTTTGCCGCGGGCGGGCTCGCGACCGAAATCGCGCATCCGGTGCAGTGCACGTTGCTGTCGATCAGCCGTCAGCCAACCGGCAAGCGTCGCAAGCCGGGCTGAACGAGCACGGCATGCGTCAGCCGATCGACACCGATTATCATGCTTCCGATAAGATCGCATGCGATATATAATGCGGTTGTCTGCGACCGTTCGCGTCGCTGGAGGAAGTCCATGAAACCGACCGAAACCCCGTCGTCCGCCGCACCGAAGCTGTCCGAGTTCCTGTGCTTTGCGATCTACTCGGCGAACCTCGCGTTCGGCAAGGCATACAAGCCGATCCTCGACGAGCTCGGCCTCACGTATACGCAGTACATCACGATCATTGCGCTGTGGGAGCAGGACAACCAGACCGTCGGCCAGCTCGGCGAGAAGCTGTTTCTCGAATCCAATACGCTGACGCCGATCCTGAAGAAGCTCGAGGCAATGGGCTACCTGGAGCGGCATCGCGATCCGTCCGACGAACGCCAGGTGCTCGTCAGCCTGACGAAAAGCGGCCGACGCGTGCGCGAGAAGGGGCTCGACATGAACCTGGTCGAAGCCACCGGGCTGAAGCCGGACGAGTTCGCCAAGGTACAGAAGGCGATCGTCACGCTGCGCGGCAACCTGATCCGGTCGACCGAAGCCTGAAAGTTCTCAGGCACGACAAGCGGCCGACGCGGAAATCGCGCCGGCCGCGTTGTCATGCGTGCGCATCGCCCAGCACCAGCAGGTGCATCTCGCGACGGACCACGAAACCAAGTGCGAGATAACGTTCGATCGCCACCCGGTTCGTCGTGAGGACGTGCAGGAACGGCGTTTCCGCACGCGCGCCGATCGTCGCGATCAGCGACCGGATCAGCCGCGCGGCAAGCCCTTGCCGGCGAAACGCGGCGTCCACGCAGACGGCGCTGATCTCGGTATAGCCGTCGACCTGCATCCGCTGGCCGGCCATTGCGGCCAGCCGGCCTTCACTGCGCACGCCGATGTAGTGGCCAAGCTCGAATGTGCGCGGGCCGAACGGGCCCGGCTGCGCGGCGGCGGTCAGCGCGAGCATGTCAGGCACGTCGGCTTCGCCGAGCGGAACAGGCTCCGTTTCGTGCGTCGTGCCCGAGGTTCCTTGCCAGATCATTTGAAGCAACGTCGCTCGCCGGATCACCGACAAAGCTGCCGGCGGCTCGATCTCGTCCGGCGTGACGAGCGCCGCCGGGCCGTGTGCGGCGATCAGTCCGCACAGCGCGTCGAACGACGCCGGGCTCGTGTCGTCGATCGCGGCAAATGGCGCGATGGCCGTCGGGAACCGCAGCGCACGACCATCGCCGAGCGCAAAGCGGCGCTGCCTGCCCGTGAGCGCATTCCAGACGACCCGGTCGAGCACGTGCGCATCGGCTGTCGTGTTTCCGGTCATGGCGTCCGGCATCGGCGGCTCCTTGGTGGAAGGTGGGTGCCGCACAGAATAATCCTGGATGGGGGCGGGCGGATAGCACCGCGAACGCAGACCCGGGCAACACCAATAGAAAAGCGCACGCGATTACATCGCATGCGCTTTATAGGGCGGACTTCAGTGGCCAAATTCGCCGTATCGCGCTCAATGCCCGAAATAAATCGAGCGCTCGGCGGTGCGCAGCGGGTTTCGGCTGCCGGACTGCGCGGCAACGCCGGCATCGCTGCCGTAACCGGCTGCCTGCGTATCGGCCGCGACGGCCGCGACGGCGCCGTCGTCGCGAATTCGTTTCAGCGCCGCCTGGATATTGGCCGGATAGTTCGGATCGTTGGGCCGGTTCGGCTGATAGCCGGCTTGCTGCAACGCGGTCAGTTCCGCACGCACCTGCGCACGTGTGACGGTGCTTTCGCCGGCAAAAACCGGTGCGGCGACGGAGGCCGACACGGCAACGAGAAGGGCGGCAATCAGTTGGGTCTTCATCATTCACCTCGACAAAATCGAATCAGGAATAAACAGGGATCAGGGTTCACGTACCGGGCGTGGTGCTCAGTGACCGAAGTACACCGAGCGCTCGGCCACGCTTGCGACATACCGGCGGCCGGATTGCGTCGCGGTGTCGCCGTTGCCGCCGTAGCCGGAAGCCGGTGCGTTGGCCGCGACGGCGTCGTCGGCCTGGATCTGCGTCAACGCGGCCTGCAGATCGTTGGGGTAGGTGGCATCCGTCGCGCGGTTCAGCGGATAGCCGACGTGTTGAAGCTGCGCGAGTTCGGCGCGTACCTGCGCACGCGTCACGGTGGCTTCATTGGCAAACGCGGGAGCGGCAACGGCAGCCGAAACAGCGACGAACAGGGCAGCGATCAATTGGGTTTTCATGTTTCACCTCGATGGAAAAGGAATCGGGAATTCGGGACGCGGCGCTCGGCCGCCCGGTGCAACGTTCAGGCGATCCGGATCTCGACGTCGATGTTGCCGCGCGTCGCCTTCGAATACGGGCAAGTCTGATGCGCGGCGTCGGCGATGCGTTGCGCGACGTCGCGCTCGAGCCCCGGCGCGCTCACGTTCAGCCGGGCTTGCAGGAAGTACGCGTTGCCCGCCGTGCCGAGGTCCACTTCGGCGTCGACCGCGAGATCGGCCGGCAGCGTCACCTTCGCGGCACGCGCCGCAAGCTGCATCGCGCCGATGAAGCAGGCCGACCAGCCGGCCGCGAACAGCTGTTCCGGGTTGGTGCCGGTGCCGGCGCTGCCCGGCGACGACAACTGGATGTCGAGGCGGCCATCGGAACTGCGTGCCGCGCCGTCGCGGCCGCCGGAAGTCGTATGCGTCTTGCCCGTGTACAGCACTTTGTCGATCTTGCTCATCATTTACTCCGTCGGTTGAGGTTTGTTTCAGATGCGATTCGATCGCATGCGACGCAGTTTCCGCCTGACGACCATCCACGTCAAGCGCATTCGATTAAATCGCATACGATATTTTGTATTTCAATGTATCTGGATCGTGTCGTGCCTTGCAGGGCAGGGCTTTCAGACGATCCAGACCTGATTAATCCGTGGTCGCCGGCCCGACGGTGCCGTCTCGCCGATGGGGGTTCAGATGCTCGGCGCGGTGCTCGCCGCGCTGGAGCCGGATACGCCGACGTTGCGTCCGCTGTTCGGCAAAGCGGTGCCCGACGTTGCGTCCAGGCGCCTCGACGCGCCGCGCGAAGATCGAAGCATGGCGCGATCTCAGCGAGGGAGCCGATTTTCCGGTGATTTGATGGCCTGAATCTTCTGCCTCAGAACAGGTAGTTCGATCAAACGATGCCCCTATTCGGATAACTTTTCTTATCATAATAGGCTCATTGGAAATCCAAACTGACGTCCATTGAAACGTGCCCGACCCGACGCACTCTTATACCCTGATACCGAACAAGCTCGCCATCAGGGCGGGGGAATTGCCGTAAACGCGTGTTCGATGCCTGCTGTCCGCCGCCTATAATCGGTATCAACTTTTCCCGGAAAACGCGCTTACCAAGGTGAGGGGGCCAAATGGGAGAGTCCCGTTACATCTGTTCGCGCTTCGTCCTCACAAGCTCGATCGCCGGCCTGACAATGCTGGCGTGCCCGGTACACGCGCACGCCGAGGATGGTCCTTCGAGTAGTTCACCGAGCGGGCTCAAATCGGAGAGAACGCTCAACGCCTATGCGGTGTATGGCGACGGACGAGCGACCGAGGGTGGCGATATGCATTGGCGTGCGTACGAAGTCGGCTTCGGTGACGTCTTGAACGATTACCTGTCGGTCTACCTCGCGTACATGAACGAAGGGCATCCGTTGAATCACCATCGTGACGGTTTTGCCGCCCTGGGTTCGTTTCGTTGGCCGGTCGGCAGTCGCCTGGCGCTCGAATTTTCGGCGGGCCCGTATTTCAGCATGGACACGACCCATGTCGACGACCAGCCACGCAATGACAAGCGCTGGGGCGTGCGCGCGTCGGCAGCG